>Ga0272443_10001611_pt1 | contig 31980 bp, 19 predicted proteins | sample SSMAcet12_FD_193581 | JGI IMG/M metagenome (GOLD analysis project Ga0272443, IMG submission 193581) | Marine sediment archaeal communities from Little Sippewissett salt marsh, Falmouth, MA, United States - SSM-Acet-12 | ecosystem: Environmental > Aquatic > Marine > Wetlands > Sediment ... | reverse complement strand
CGTCACAGCTGCCGTCAATGTAGTCTTGCCATGATCTACATGACCTATCGTACCAATGTTTACGTGAGGCTTGGTCCTCTGAAATTTCTCCTTCGCCATTTATCGAAAGTCCTCCCATGAATTTCCGTCAAGAGATATCCTGCCTAATAAATACGATTTATGTTGGTTGTCAAGTTCTTAGCCATTCAATTATATAGTTTTTTTCAACCTTTTCTCAGTATGTCGCAGTGCTGTCAGCAGCCTGTTGTTGCTTCTGATCATAGTGCGAAAATTCCATTGTATAAACCGCTCTGCCCTGCGATAGATTACGCAATTTCGTAGCGTATCCAAACATCTCAGAAAGCGGTACTTCAGCCTGTACGACCCGCAGGTCACCGCGTACATCATTACCGGTTACTTTTCCGCGCCGGGATCTGAGATCGCCCATAATTTCACCGATAAACTCCGGTGGACTAACGATCTCAACCCGCATGAACGGTTCGAGCAGAACCGGATTCGCCTTCCGAGCAGCTTCCTGATATGCATTCGATCCAGCTATCTTGAACGCCACATCGGATGAATCAACCTCATGATATGATCCGGAAAGCAGAGTCGCCTTTATACCGATTGTCGGATATCCGGCGAGCACCCCCGATTCCATCGCACCCCGCACGCCTTTTTCAACATGCTTAACGAATTCAGGCGGTATCTCGTTCCCCTTTGATTCGTTGACGAATTCAAAATCAACATCATCTTCGTCAAGCGGTTCAAATCTCATCACAACATGGCCATAATGGCCTTTTCCGCCGAGCTGCTTGATGAATTTCCCGGTCACCTCCGCAGAGGTTGTAATCGTCTCCTTGTACGCTACCTGCGGTTTACCAATATTCGCCGCGACCTTGAATTCTCTCGTCAGTCGCCCTACCAGCACCTCGAGGTGCAATTCACCCATCCCGGCGATAACCGTCTGACCGGTATCCTCATCAACCTTAACCTGAAAAGTCGGGTCTTCATCGGCAAGTCTCTGAAGTGCATCTGAGAGCTTGTCCTGATCCGCCTTCGTCTTCGGTTCTATGGCAACCCAGATAACCGGCTCAGGGAATTTTATCTTTTCGAGCAGAACGGGGTGTTTCATATCGGTAAGGGTACTTCCCGTCGTGGCGAATCTCAATCCCACTACCGCAACAATATCCCCCGCGCTCGCTGTTTTCAAATCTTCAGTTTTATTGGCATGCATCGAGAGGAGTCTTCCGAAACGCTCCTTCTTGCCAGAACTAATGTCCAGAGCGGTCTGTCCCGCAGAGATGGTTCCGGAATATACCCGAATATACGTAAGTCTTCCTACATATGTATCGGACATAACTTTGAAAGCAAGAGCAGCAAATGGATCATTATCCCTGGGGGCGCGGCTCTCCTCCTTCCCGCTGTCGGGATGATGACCAATTACCGGAGGCAGGTCAGACGGAGCCGGCAGATAATCGACTATTGCGTCGAGCAAAAATTGAACGCCCTTGTTTTTCAGTGACGCCCCGCAGAGAACCGGTACGACATCACATTTGATTGTCGCTTTCCGCAGCGCTGCATTTATCTCATCAAGAGTGATCTCTTCGCCATTCAGGAACTTCTCTATCAGCTTGTCATCCTGCTCGCTTATTGCCTCTACAAGCTTTTCTCTCTCTGCATTTGCACGTTCAAGGGCATCTTCCGGAATAGGTACATCCTCAAATTCCGCACCGAGAGAGTCCTCATCATAAATCCGGCACGTCATATCGAGGAGATTAATTATACCGGAAAAATTGTCTCCCTCACCATAGGGAAACGCAAGCAGAACGGGATTTGCTTTCAGTTTGTCCCTCATCATCTGCACAGCGCGATCGAAATTCGCTCCGAGTCGATCCATCTTGTTTATGAATGCGATTCTCGGTATGTGATACTGATCCGCCTGCCGCCAGACAGTCTCCGATTGCGGTTCGACTCCGCCTACAGCGCAGAATACGCCAACAGCGCCATCCAGCACTCGAAGTGAACGCTCGACCTCGGCGGTGAAATCGACATGCCCGGGTGTATCGATAATGTTGATACGGTGATTGCGCCAGAAGCAGGTTGTCGCGGCGGAGGTTATTGTAATACCGCGTTCTTTTTCCTGCTCCATCCAGTCCATGACAGCGGCACCCTCGTCCACTTCACCCATCCGATGTGTTTTACCCGTGTAAAACAGGATGCGCTCGGTGGTCGTGGTTTTACCCGCATCGATATGCGCCATGATACCGATATTCCGAAGCGTTTTTATGTCGGTTTTTTGTACCATAACAGACAAAAAAGCTCCACTGCCGAAAGCTTGAACAAGATTCCCACAGTGGAGCCGGAAAAGGGATATATCCCGACTACTTATGGAAGAGCCGGTTTTATCATCCCATAAACCTCCTGTATCTTACCACCTGAAATGAGCGAACGCCTTATTGGCTTCGGCCATTTTGTGGGTATCTTCTCTCTTCTTGATGGAAGCGCCCTCGTTGCGGGACGCCGCCAAAAATTCTGCGGCGAGTTTTTCAGCCATTGACTTCTCACCGCGCGAACGCGAATAACCGATCAGCCAGCGAATTGCGAGTGCGTTTCTACGGTTCGGTCTCACCTCGACCGGAACCTGATAGGTCGCGCCACCAACTCGTCTGGACTTTACTTCCAGAACCGGCTTAACGTTGTTCATCGCCTTGTGAAATACTTCGAGACCGTTCTGTTTCGACTTCTCCTCGATATGTTTCAAGGCGTCGTAGAAAGTCTTTTCCGCTGTCGACTTCTTCCCTGCCATCATCAAGTTGTTGACGAACAGGGTAACAAGTGTGTCACCATATAACGGATCGACCGGTCTCTCTCGTTTCTCAACCTGTTTTCTTCTGGGCATAACAGCGCCTATTTCTTCGGTTTCTTTGTTCCGTACTTCGAACGACTCTGCGTTCTGTCCTCTACACCCGATGTGTCCATCGTACCACGAATGATATGATAGCGAACGCCGGGCAGGTCTTTCACACGACCGCCACGTATCATGACAATCGAATGCTCCTGAAGATTATGTCCTTCACCCGGTATGTATGCTGTCACTTCGATACTGTTGGTCAGCCTGACACGCGCAACTTTACGGAGCGCCGAGTTCGGCTTCTTCGGTGTTGAAGTGTACACACGAGTACAGACACCTCTCTTCTGAGGGCAGCTCTTGAGCGCGGGCGTATTCGTTTTTTCGATAATACGCTTGCGTCCGTGACGGATCAACTGATTAATGGTCGGCAAATTTAACCTCTTCTATATCAGTCCACGAATTCACAACAGACACCTAAAATAGCGTCGTGGGCCTTTCTGTCAAGTACTTTATTCGGTAACCTGTACTTCCTCTTCGGCTTCCGGTTCCTCCACTTCGGGGGTTTCCTCTTCCGGAGGAAGAACATCGATATTGCGATATCGTCTCAATCCTGTCCCGGCTGGAATCAGATGACCGATGATAACATTCTCTTTCAGTCCCTTCAGATCGTCGGTCTTGCCCTGAATTGCGGCTTCCGTCAATACCTTCGTCGTCTCCTGGAATGATGCCGCCGAGAAGAAACTCTCCGTTGCAAGCGAAGCCTTCGTAATACCGAGCAGCAACGGCTGGAATGTTGCAGGTTCGCCACCCTCGGCGATTACCCTGTCATTCTCATCTTTGAATCTGTGACGGTCGACCTGCTCACCCTCAAGGAAATTGGTGTCACCGACAGTTTCCACCCTGACCTTCTGAAGCATCTGGCGCACAATAACTTCGATGTGCTTGTCATTGATCTTCACGCCCTGCAGACGGTACACCTCCTGAATTTCGTTCACGAGGTATTCCTGCACTGCATTCGCTCCCAGAATACTCAGGATGTCATGCGGGTCGATTGCGCCTTCACACAGTCTGTCACCGGCGCGGACAAAATCGCCGTCATGTACGCGCATGTGTTTACCATGAGGAACGAGGTACTCCTGCCGTTCGCCTTCCTCGCCCGTTACGAATACCTGCTGATTGCCTCGGACGATCTTTCCGAATTCAACCATCCCGTCGATTTCCGAGACGACAGCCGGATCACGCGGCTTACGAGCTTCGAACAACTCCGCGACTCGCGGCAGACCACCCGTAATATCGCGCGTCTTGGATATTTCACGAGGAATCTTGACCAGCGGATCACCCTTGAAGACTTCATCTCCATCCTTGACCAAAAGCTGTGATCCGGTCGGGATGGAATACGCGGCGAGCTTTTTACCGTCTTTGTTCATGACATCGATAGCCGGCATGAGGCTCTTGTCACGCTGTTCGACAATAACCCATTTGCGGAAACCGGACTTCTCATCCAGCTCTTCACGAACGGACAGATCTTCAACGATATCCCTGAACTGAACGACACCGCTGCGTTCCGTAAGAATCGTATTGCTGTACGGATCCCACTCGAACACGGTTTTGTCTTTCGTTACCTCTTCACCGTCCTTGACATAGAGAGCCGCAGCGTACGGTACTTTTAGTCTTGCACGCGAGCGATCCTTTTCATCAATGACCTGAAGTTCGGTTTCCCTGTTGACCACAACAGAGACACCATCACGACGCTTGATTGTCTTGGTGTTAGTCAGTTTGATTGTACCGTCATACTTGGCGAGAACTTTCGACTGCTCGGCAATACGTGCAGCCGTACCACCGATATGGAATGTTCTCAGAGTAAGCTGAGTTCCGGGTTCACCGATTGACTGAGCCGCTATGACGCCGACAGATTCACCGAGCTGTACTTCCTGACGTCTCGCGAGATCACGACCATAACAGTTGGCGCAAACACCGCTCCTCGACTCACATGTGAGCACCGATCTGATTCGTACGGAATCGATACCTGCATCCTCGATTTTCTGTGCAGCATCCTCCATTATCTCAGTACCGGCTTCCACTATGGTATCTTCGGTAATGGGATCAAAAATATCTTCGAGCGCCACGCGACCTGCAATACGGTCGGAGAGCGATTCGATTACTTCTTCACCCTCTTTCAGAGCTGTCATCGTAATTCCAAGAATTGTACCGCAGTCTTTCTCATTAATTATGACATCCTGCGCAACATCAACGAGACGGCGCGTAAGATATCCGGCATCCGCAGTTTTCAAAGCGGTATCAGCGAGACCCTTTCGAGCACCGTGCGTGGAGATAAAGTACTCCATCACGTTCAGACCTTCACGGAAGTTCGATACAATCGGTGACTCGATGATCTCACCGATCTGACCGGTCATGCGCTTCTGTGGCTTCGCCATCAATCCACGCATACCCGCAAGCTGTCTGATCTGGTCCTTGGAACCTCGCGCCTTGGAGTCCGCCATCATAAACACCGGGTTGAAACCGTTGTCGATTTTCGACAATCCATGGAACATCGACTCAGCAACCTCGGAGGTCGTGCGTGTCCAGATATCGATTACCTTGTTATATCTTTCGCCGTTTGTTATGACACCTTTTTCATACAGCTGCTGAATGCCCTCTACTTCACCCTTGGCATCATCAACGAGTTTCCATTTCTCATCCGGTACAACAAGATCGTCCACTCCAACGGTAACGCCCGCCAGTGTAGCATACTCGAAACCGAAATATTTCAGTTTGTCGAGAAAATCTGCGGTCCCTTCGGAGCCGAGAACATTGAATGCCTGTGATACCAGTTCTTCAAGAGATTTGCCGTTGGCGGTCTGGTTGAAGAATGGCAGCCCCTTCGGGATTATTGTATTAAACAGTACCCGACCTATCGTTGTCTCGACTCGTTCGCCGTCTTCCATCCGAACCGTTACCTGAGCATTCAGACCCACCTGACCGGACGCGTGTGCAGCAAGAGCTTCATCTTTCGACGAGAAAATACTTCCCTCTCCGGCGGCACCCGGTTTTGGTTTGGTCATGAAGTGAATGCCGAGAACGATATCCTGCGACGGTGTCGCTACCGGTCTGCCTGATGACGGGAGCAGGATATTGTTGGTCGCAAGCATGATTAGCTTGGCTTCGAGTTGTGCTTCGAATGACAGAGGTACATAAACCGCCATCTGGTCACCATCGAAATCCGCGTTAAATGCTGCGCAAACCAGTGGATGTAGACGGATTGCCTTACCCTCGATCAACACCGGGTAGAATGCCTGAATACCCAACCTGTGAAGAGTGGGCGCTCTATTAAGCATCACCGGATGATCGCCGATGATCTCTTCGAGAATGTCCCAGACCTCGGGACGCTCTCTCTCGACGAGCCTCTTGGCGGATTTCACAGTCTGCACATAACCCTTCTCTTCGAGCTTCATTATGATGAACGGCTTGAAGAGTTCAAGCGCCATGTTTTTCGGCAGGCCACACTGATGAAGTTTCAGTTCCGGTCCCACAACGATAACCGAACGACCGGAATAGTCAACACGCTTACCGAGGAGATTCTGACGGAACCGTCCCTGCTTGCCTTTAAGCAGATCTGAGAGCGATTTAAGCGGACGCTTCGAATCGCCTCTAACCGAATGAGTACGGCGCCCGTTATCGAACAGGGCATCTACAGCCTCCTGAAGCATTCTCTTCTCATTCCGCAGAATGACCTCAGGCGCTTTGATATCAATAAGTTTTTTGAGTCTGTTATTTCTGTTAATGACTCTTCTGTAGAGATCATTTAAATCGGATGTCGCGAATCGACCACCCTCGAGCGGTACGAGAGGTCTAAGGTCCGGAGGGATAATCGGAATTATGTCATAGATCATCCAATCCGGTCTGTTGTTCGACTGCCTGAAAGCCTCGACAACCCGCAAACGCTTCAGGATATCTTTCTTTCTTTGTGCGGATGTCTCAACCTTGACCTGTGCACGCAACTGAATCGACATATCTTCGATGTCGATTCTGGAGAGCAGATCGCGAACGGCTTCGGCTCCCATACGTGCATCGAATTCCTTGCCTGCCTCGATAAGTTCCTGATAATCGTCCTCGGCGATAATGTCCTTCTCTTTGTAGGACGTATTACCCGGATCTATCATTATATATGCTTCGTAATACAGCACCCGCTCAAGTTCACGCACACTCAGATCGAGCAGATAGCCGATCCGCGTAGGCAGTGATTTGAAATACCAGATATGCGAAACCGGAACGGCAAGTTCTATGTGCCCCATTCTCTCGCGACGTACGCGTGAATGAGTCACTTCCACACCGCATCTATCGCAGACAATACCGCGAAAACGGACTCGTTTGTATTTTCCGCACGAACACTCGAAATCCTTGACCGGACCGAATATCCGCTCACAGAAGAGACCGTCACGCTCCGGTTTGAACGTGCGATAGTTGATTGTCTCCGGTTTGGTAACCTCTCCATGAGACCACGACTTTATCGTCTCCGGCGAAGCAAGCTGGATGCGGATAGCCGAAAAGTCGGACGGCCTTTTGATTTGGTGCGAGATGAAGTCTACCATTTATAACTACCCCTTACGCTTGAGGGTCTCGGCAACACTATCGAAATCTATGTACAGCACTCTACTTCTCAATCAGATCAACATCCAGTCCGAGCGATTGAAGCTCCTTGACCAGAACGTTGAATGACTCCGGAACTCCGGGTTCAGGCGGATTTGCACCCTTTACAATCGCTTCGTAAACCTTGGAGCGACCGAGTACGTCATCCGACTTGACAGTAAGCATCTCCTGAAGCGCATACGCGGCTCCGTATGCTTCCATCGCCCACACTTCCATCTCTCCGAAACGCTGGCCTCCGAACTGCGCCTTTCCGCCGAGCGGCTGCTGCGTTACCAGAGAGTAGGGACCGATTGAACGGGCGTGAATCTTATCATCAACAAGATGCGAGAGCTTCATCATATACATGCAGCCTACGGTCACCTGGTTAGCGAATTCCTGTCCGGTGCGACCGTCAATCAGCACTGTCTTGCCCGATTCGGGAAGTCCGGCGGCAGTCAATTCGCTTTTTATTTCCTTCAGAACGGCACCATCAAAAACCGGTGTCGCAATATACCTGTCAGCCTGCTTTACAGCCCATCCGAGATGGGTTTCGAGAATCTGTCCCACATTCATTCGAGAGGGTACGCCGAGTGGATTGAGAATGATATCCACAGGTGTTCCATCCGGTAGATGAGGCATATCCTCGACCGGAAGTATCTTCGCCACAACACCCTTGTTGCCGTGTCGTCCGGCCATCTTATCACCGACCGAGAGCTTGCGGCGAATTGCCACTCTCACCTTGACAAGCTGCTTAACTCCCGGAGGAAGTTCCGCGCCTCGAACGATCTTGTCTATCTCATTCTCCATCTGCGCGCGTTTTTCTTCGATCAGCTTCTCGGCTTCGGACATCACGGTTTCGACCTGCTTGTTGATCCGAGCCTCCTGGCACCAGCCATCTTCGGCAACTGCGAGGTCGAGGTCAATTTCCTCGAATGAGTCTTCGCGGAACTTCTGCCCCGCACGAATCAAAACAGAACCGTCATCCGAACGGCGAATGGTGTTCGAAGTATAGCCGTCGAGTAGTTCAACGACTCTCTTCTTGCGCAGCGAGGCGATATGGGTAATCATCCTCGTGTATGTTTTCTTCACGTTTGCGACTTCGGCTTTCTCACGCTTTTTCGCCTCTTCATTGCGCTCTTTGCGTGCGAACACCTTGGTGTCAACAATGACACCATGAAGACCGGGAGGCGCTTTTAGAGATGCATCACGTACATCACCGGCTTTCTCGCCGAAAATCGCTCTCAGTAGTCTCTCCTCCGGCGAAAGCTCGGTCTCGCCCTTGGGTGTAACCTTACCGACAAGAATATCACCCGCTTCAACTTCAGCTCCGACACGGACAATACCCCGGTCATCGAGATGAGAGATTGCCTCCTCGGAGACATTGGGAATCTCACGGGTTATCTCTTCCGATCCCCGCTTGGTGTCCCTTACCTGCAATTCGAATTCCTCGATGTGTATCGAGGAGAATATATCCTGATGTATGAGAGCTTCGGATACGACAATCGCGTCCTCGAAGTTATATCCGCGCCATGGCATAAATGCTACAGTCGCATTAAAACCGAGTGCCAACTCACCACCGCGCGTAGCGGGACCGTCCGCAATGACATCCCCGACCTTCACATCATCACCTATTTCAACAATCGGTTTGTATGATATACAAGTATCCTGATTGGATCTCTTGTACTTAATCATCGGGTACTCATTCTCTTCGACGAACCCGAGGCTGTCACCGGTTGTCTTGAGTGGTTTAATCTTTACAATTAGAGAATCAACGTATGTAACAACGCCATCCTCTTCCGCAAGTATGGATGCGCCCGAGTCACGGGCAACTCTGTCTTCCATACCGGTTCCCACTCTCGGAGGCTGTGTTACCAGCAATGGAACCGCCTGGCGCTGCATGTTTGATCCCATCAGAGCACGGTTAGCATCATCGTGTTCGAGGAACGGGATAAGAGCGGCAGCAACCGAAACAAGCTGTTTCGGTGAAACGTCCATATACTCGATCTTCTCCGGCGGAACCTTGATATAGTCACTGCGGAATCGCGCCGTTATAATCTCATTAACAAATTTCTGGCTATCATCGAGAGGTTCATTTGCCTGTACGATAACACACTTGTCCTCGTGATCGGCAGAGAGATAAACTATCTCATCCGTCACTTTACCCTTAACAACCTTTCGGTATGGGGTTTCGAGGAAACCATACCGGTTTATACGGGCAAAAGTCGCAAGTGAGGATATGAGTCCGATGTTCGGACCTTCAGGTGTCTCAATCGGACACATGCGACCATAGTGAGTATGGTGAACGTCTCGAACCTCAAAGCCGGCTCTCTCACGCGTCAGACCTCCCGGTCCCAGTGCGGACAAACGACGCTTGTGCGTCAACTCCGACAACGGATTTGTCTGATCCATAAACTGGGACAACTGCGATGATCCGAAGAAAGTATCGACAACGGCAGAGACCGTTCTCGCATTCACCAGATCATGGGGAGCCATATTCTCGGTATCCTTGAGAGACATTCTCTCACGAATCGTTCTCGCAATTCTCGAGAGACCGACCGAGAACAGATTCGCAAGCAGCTCACCCACAGATCTTGCACGACGATTACCGAGATGATCGATATCATCCACATATCCTTCGCCATTTTTCAGTTTGGCAAGGTAGCGGATTATTTCAACGAAATCTTTAACATCCAGAGTCGCTTTATCGAGCGGAAGATCCAGCTCGAGCCTCTGGTTAATCATGTATCTTCCGACCTCACCAAGATCATACCGCTTCTCGGAGAAGAACATCTTGTCAATCAAACCCTGAGCCATCTCCGAATTCGGCGGTTCACCCGGTCTCATCTGGGAATAGAGCTTCATCAAAGCCTCTTCCTGAGACTTGGTCGGATCTTTCTTGAATGTGTTAGGTATTACCCGTGCATCCTTTGTGACATCACTGGCAATCACCTTAATTTTCTTGATGCCTGCCTCTTTAAGTTTCTCTGCGTGATCCTCGGTGATCTCCTCACCTGCGGATATGAAAATATCTCCGGTCTCGGTATCGACCACATCCGAAACAGATACACGTCCCGGAAGAGTCTCATACTTCCTGGCGGTCAGCTTTAGTTCTTCGGTGTCGTAGAACAGCTCGATTATGTCACCGTCTGACGAGAAGCCGAGTACTCGCAACAGCATCGTGACAGGTAATTTTTTGCGGGAATCGATGTGTACATACATCATATCGTTGATGTCAATACTGAACTCGACCCACGAGCCTCGGAACGGAATGATCCTTGCGGAATAGATCTTCTTTCCATTCGGGTGGAAATCTTCATCGAAGAAAACACCCGGTGAACGGTGTAGCTGCGATACAATAACGCGTTCGGCACCGTTTATAATGAATGTTCCCTGATTCGTCAGAAGCGGCAATTCGCCAAAGTAAACATCCTGTTCGATGATATCCTTGACATCCTTGCTCTTACTCTCCTGCTCTCGAGCAATAAGACGCAGTGTGGCTTTCAGAGGAGCCGCATACGTCATATTTCGCTCCTGACATTCGATCACCGTATAACGCGGCGATCCGACGAGATATTTCACGAATTCAAGAGAATAATTCTCGTGGATATCCGTGATTGGAAAGATTTCCGAAAAGATCTTCTGAAGACCCTGACTCTTACGCTTCTCCGGGTGTACGTCGAGCTGCAGAAAATCTTCAAATGATCTCACCTGAACATCCAGCAGATTCGGCATAACAGCCGGAGTATCTAATTTGGCATACGAATGCCGTTTCGCCTGGGTTACCCTAGCCAATGTGGTCACCCTCCCCTAAAAGGATATTTCAGACGCGGTATTTATTTCCGCCTCCGATAAATTATAGGTCATCGATACGAATCTATGATTCAATATCAAAACGTGTTCCTGGGTACAATAGTTCATTGGGGGCAAACAATACGACACTATAAGAGCTTGAACGTACATAGCCCGAGAAGAGAAAGACAGCTTTCGACTCCTTCACCACCTGCCCCAAGCTATAAATTTGGGGGTATTCCGGGCTGTCAGAATACCCGGAATACCGCTACTTTATATCTACAGTCGCGCCGACATCTTCAAGCTTGGCTTTGGCAGCTTCGGCATCTTCCTTCGAGACACCTTCCTTGACCGCCTTCGGTGCACCATCCACGAGCTCCTTGGCTTCTTTCAGACCAAGGCTTGTAAGCTCACGGACAACCTTGATGACCTGAATCTTCTTGTCACCGATACCACTCAGGACAACATCGAATTCAGTCTGCTCTTCAGCAGCAGCCTCTGCAGGAGCAGCTCCCGCGGCAGCGGCGGCAACCGGAACAGCAGCCGAAACACCGAATTTATCCTGTAACTGCTTCGAAAGGTCAGCCAACTGCATTACGGTCATGTTTTCTATCTTTTCAATGACCTCTGATACGACATCTTCTGCCACAACTATTCTCCTTGGAATCCTATTCTAATTGCTCTTCCACTGGGAGTGCCTCCGGGCGAACCCGCTCCCAAAATCTATAAAGTCAACTTAGAAGCAGCTTTCGTTTTAACCTTCTGCCTTTGCTTCGGCAATCTGATCTATTGTTACGATGAATTCGCGCATCACACCATCGAGAGTGCCAACAAGACCGGACAGCGGGGATGTTATCGCGCCCACGATCCTGGCCATGATCTCTTCGAGAGGCGGAAGTTTTGCGATCTCTTCGAGTTTGTCGACATCCATAACGACACCGTCAATGATACCAACCTTAAGGACGGGCTTGTCGATGCGCTTGTTATCTTTTGCGTACTCATACAGAGTCTTAGCCGGCGCAACCGGGTAGTTACTGAATGCAACCGCTACCGGTCCCTTCCACCAGTCAGCCAGTTCTGCATAAGCGCCGCCGACTTCGGATGCCGCAATCTTGAACAGAGTGTTTTTTGCAACAACGTAATCAACCTCATTCTCACGCAGTTTTCTGCGGAGATCATTCATCTCTTCGACTGTCAGTCCCTGATAGTCAGAAAGAATCATTGCGGTGGTGCCCTCAATGCGCTCCTTCAAACTCGCAACAAGTTCCACTTTTTCAGGCTTAGGCATAACTCCTTCTCCTTAAGTCTTTTCTTACGCTCAGCTTCACTATTTCCTGAGCGCTGCTATCAGGTTCTGTGTATCGATTTTTATCCCGACACCCATAGTCGAGGTAATTGCAGCATGTTTCAGGTACTGTCCCTTGGCAGTTGCAGGCTTGAGCCTGAGAATCGTATCCATGAATGATAGTGCATTCTGTTTGAGCTTGTTATCGTCAAACGACACCTTGCCAATCGGAACAGCAATATTCCCGGTTCTATCAACACGAAAGGCTATTTTGCCTTTCTTAATCTCACCTACCGCCTTGCCGACATCCGGAGTAACCGTGCCGGATTTCGGATTCGGCATCAGCCCCTTAGGACCGAGTATCTTACCGAGTTTACCAACCTGAGCCATACAATCGGGTGAGGCTACTATAACATCGAACTCGAACCAGCCACCCTGGATCTTTTCGACATATTCTTCAAGCCCAACATAGTCGGCACCAGCCTCCCTGGCGGCTTCCACATTGTCACCGCGAGTCATAACCAGCACACGCACCGTACGACCCGTTCCATGCGGGAGAGTTACCGTGGAACGAATAGCCTGATCGGCCTTCCTCGGATCAACGCCGAGCCGGACTGCTAATTCAACCGTCTCATCGAATTTTGCAAATGCATTCTTCTTAACGAGCGCCACGGCCTCATCGATTTCATAACCTTTATGCGAATCGATGCTCTCTCTTATCTTTCTGTAATTTTTACCGCGTCCCATAAGGATCAACCTCTTTGTATCTTAGTCGACTACTTCGAGTCCCATGCTGCGTGCGGTACCGGCTACCATTCTCATCGCCGATTCGACATTGGCCGCATTCAGATCGGGCATCTTGAGTTCGGCTATCTCTTTAACCTGAGACCGTGTTACCGTCCCCACCTTCTTCTTGTTTGGCTCACCCGAAGCTTTTTTCAGCTTCGCGGCTTTCTTGAGAAGAACAGCAGCGGGCGGAGTCTTTGTTATGAATGAAAAACTCTTGTCCGCATAAACTGTAATAACGACCGGGATAACCATCCCCGCCTGATTCTGCGTGCGAGCATTAAAGGTCTTGCAGAATTCCATTATGTTCACCCCGTGCTGACCGAGCGCAGGGCCAATAGGCGGAGCAGGATTCGCTTGTCCGGCCGGTACTTGAAGCTTAATGTAACCTGATACTTTCTTTGCCATTACAACAATCTCCTAATTGACAGCTTCAACCTGCAGGAAATCCAATTCGACCGGAGTCGGTCGCCCGAATATCGAAACCATTACTTTAACCTTCTTGCGCTCCATGTTGACCTCAGACACGAAACCCGAGAAGTCAGAAAACGGACCGTCGATTACCTTAACCTGATCACCGGATCGGAACGGAAAATCTGTTACCTCTTCCACCCTTCCGCGATCCATCTGCCCCATCACGCGATCCACTTCATCCTGAGTAATTGGAACAGGCTTTCCAGCTGTACCTACGAAACTCGTTATCCCCGGAGTATTGCGAACCAGATGCTCGGTTTGCTTGTCAAGAATCATGTGGATCAGAATATAACTCGGCAGGAACTTCTTGGTCGAGGTCGACCTGCGACCCTGCTTCATTTCCGTAACCTCTTCCGTCGGAATCAGAATCTGATCAATTTTCTCCTCGATACCGTATTCCGCAATACTCGACTCCAGATGGCGTTTCGCCTTCTGTTCATGACCCGAGTACGTATGTACAACATACCAACATAGACCGTTAGTCATGATATCTCACACACCTTTTTTAGCTCAAGACAACCGACATGAGGCGGCTTAGTACCTGGTCAACACCAAAAATGAAAAGAGACAACACCAACGTTACAAATATAGTAACGATTGTGGAGCCTATTAGTTCATCCTTGGAGGGCCAGGTAACCTTCTTAAGCTCCTGAACGGTCTCTTTGATGTACTTGACTACTTTGTCTTTCATCGTGCCTTCTAAATTATGCAGGTCTGGAGGGACTTGAACCCCCAACCCCCGGTTTTGGAGACCGGTGCTCTAGCCAATTGAGCTACAGACCTATATATTTATAGTCTCTCCGCGCTTACTCCGTGATCTCAGTTACAACACCGGCTCCGACCGTACGGCCACCCTCACGAATCGCGAAACGAAGCTCCTTCTCCATAGCAACTGGAGTGTGAAGCTCGATATCCATCGTGATATTGTCACCCGGCATTACCATCTCTACACCCTCAGGCAGACTGATCGACCCGGTAACGTCCGTCGTGCGAAGATAAAACTGTGGACGATAACCGTTGAAAAACGGCGTGTGACGACCACCCTCTTCCTTCTTCAATACGTAAACCTCACCCTTGAACTTCTTGTGAGGAGTGATCGACCCCTTGGCAGCCACTACCATGCCGCGCTCGATCTCGTCCTTGTCGACTCCGCGAAGAAGAAGACCAACATTGTCTCCGGCCTCGGCTTCATCAAGAATCTTACGGAACATCTCTACGCCCGTAACAACCGTCTTGCGGGTATCCTTGAAACCAACAAGCTCAACCTCGGTCCCCGTTACAATCGTACCGCGCTCCACTCTGCCCGTTGCAACTGTACCACGACCCGTAATCGAGAAAACATCCTCCACAGGCATTAGGAAAGGCTTGTCCTTGTCGCGCTGAGGTTCAGGAATATAGGTGTCACAGGCTTCCATCAACTCATAGATGCTCTTGAACGACTCGTCGTCCGCTACATTCGGATCCGATGCCTTGGTCATGGCCTCAAGTGCGCTCCCACGGATCACCGGAATGTCGTCACCCGGAAATTCATAGGATGAAAGAAGATCGCGGACCTCAAGCTCTACCAAATCCAACAGCTCGGGGTCATCAACCTGGTCCACCTTGTTCATGTAAACTATGATGTAGGGTACGCCCACCTGACGTGCGAGAAGAATGTGCTCACGCGTCTGAGGCATCGGACCGTCCGCCGCTGATACTACAAGGATCGAACCATCCATCTGGGCCGCGCCCGTAATCATGTTCTTGATATAGTCCGCGTGACCCGGACAGTCAACGTGCGCATAGTGGCGATTCTCGGTCTCATATTCTACATGCGCCGTCGCAATGGTTATCCCGCGCTCACGCTCTTCAGGGGCATTGTCGATAGAATCAAACGAACGAATCTGAGAATAACCCTTACGTGAAAGGATCATCGTCACAGCTGCCGTCAATGTAGTCTTGCCATGATCTACATGACCTATCGTACCAATGTTTACGTGAGGCTTGGTCCTCTGAAATTTCTCCTTCGCCATAACCGGCTTCAACCTCCTGTATGCTACATTATCTTTCTTTCAATATATAGTATACATACATGACGTACATGGAGCCCACGACCAGGATTGAACTGGTGACCTCATCCTTACCAAGGATGTGCTCTACCGACTGAGCTACGTGGGCATCCTATTCAATTTTAAGGACATGCGCACAAAAAAAAGGACACATGCCCAAGGTAGAACCAGAATTTATAAAACCCGGTTTTTTTGTCAAGGGATTTCTTCTGCTTGAACGAGAAATATTTACACCCGAAACCGCCTCATCCGCCAATCCATTAGAAAACTATCGGACGGGGATTATAATGTTTTAGGCATATTTTTTGTTGGGTGGTAAATTTAGTTTCATTTCGGTACTATTTTCGTTCAATTCTGGAGCGGGAGACGGGACTCGAACCCGCGACCAACAGCTTGGAAGGCTGTGACTCTAGCCAACTGAGTTACTCCCGCTTGGCACCGCCAATTATAATGACATTTAGAAGAGATTGTCAAGCAGGATTGTGAAGTGCTCCGGTAATTGCCCTCTCCTCTCTTCGCCACTCGCCAGATATTATTGTACAATATTTAATTTACAAAGATATTGACTCTGAGTCTTCTTTGAGGTTAATTTAGCTTAATCCAGTTAGGTAACGCTTGCGAACAATGTTCTATTCGATACTAGTGCTTAAATGAAATACCGAAATGGTCGCTACTTGGCCAAAAGCTGTATATTTGGTGCAAATGAATTAGTAGATACTGAATAACCAATGGCGAATAGACCCTAATGATAAATAGCTCGTAGCTCTCGTGCAATCAAAACTGTATCGAAACAGACTCCATTGGTTGTGTCACTCTAGCTACGAATTGACAACTCAAGGAGGAAGAATTGAAGACGGCACTTAAGTTTGGTCTGCTGGTATTAACCCTGCTGTTCACTCAGCCCCTGCTTTTTGGGCAGTGTCGCCTTCTGTTTGTGATTAACGGCAGTGAGGGTGATCAGTATGGAAAACACATCGGCGCTGCGGGTGATGTCAATAATGATGGGTATGACGACATAATAGTTGGTATTCCTTCGCAAGAGAAGGCATATGTCTATTGTGGGCTTACAGGAGATTTGCTAAGAGCATGGAACAATCCTCTTCCAGTTACAGATGAGTTCGGTGAATCAGTTGCGGGTGTCGGCGATCTTAACGATGATGGCTATGATGATGTCATCGTCGGTTCACCCGGATACGATCCAGATTATCCTTATACCACTCGGGGAGCAACGATATTTTCTGGGTACAATTCAGGAGAGATCATGAATTTCGACGGAGATCAGTATCCGTACGCGTTTTATGGAATGGGAGAAATAATTGCAGTTGTACCAGATAGCGACGGCGACGGTAAACGCGATGTTGTCTTTGGATTAGCAGGCATGGGTAGGGCTCCTATGTTCTCAACAGCAGACACCGACAGCATCATCTGCATGTGGGATTGCATTGGTTGGCCCGGAGGAGGAGATGAGTTTGGTCGCGCGATTGATGCAATTGATTTAGAGGTGCCAGGCGGAAGGATCTGGTTTATGATAGGAAATCCGGGGCAAAACTGTGAGGAAGGTGATCCTCCAGACTGTGGAGGATTCAGAGTGTACACAAAGAACACGGATTCACCTAGCTGTATTGAAGAGGAAATCATATACGGAGGTAATCCTGATGCTTATCCATATGGCTCATCAATAGCATTTATATCCGATTTGGATAGTGATGGTTTAGAAGATTTTCTCGTTGGTTGTCCTGGTTGTGATATAGACTACCTCACGAATCGTGGCTCAGTTGCAATATGGCAAATCGTGTATGGTGGTGCGAATAGCATGGGTAAGATATGGGTAGGAGCAAACGAAGGCGATCAGTTTGGCCATGCTGTAGCAAATGTTGGTGACGTTGATGGTGATGGCATCGATGATCATGCAATAGGAGCCCCTTACAATGACGATACCTATTCAGATGCTGGCGCAGTATACGTGTACAATGGCGGAAATCTGAATCAGACCAAGTACGGTATTATGTGGTCAGCTCGAGGGACTGAATACGGCGAGGCTTTTGGATACGAGATCGTAGGACTTGGTGATGTTAATGGCGATGGATTCTCCGACTTTGCTGTCGGAGCTCCCTACAACGATGACGGCGGGACAAGCGCAGGTCGGATATATGTGTTTGGTGGGGGAAACGCTTCATTCTTCGGGAACTTCATTGGAGAAACAGCAGATGAACAATTCGGCAAGTCTATGGCAAAAGTGGGTGATTACAACGATGATGGGGTTGAAGATGTTGTTGTGGGAGCACCATACTACGAGTCATCTTTTGGCCAATCCCTTGGCAGATATTACGTTTTCTCATTAACAGACCACGAACTAATAAGTGAACATATTGGCTATGGATACAATAACCAGTTTGGTTATGCTGTGTGTGGTCCGGGCGACCTAAGTGGAGATGGGATAGCTGACATTGTAGTTACAGACCCAAAACATGAGCACAGTGTTACGGGTGAGGAAGTTGGGGCAGTCTACTTCGATTCTTACTTTGCTTCGCGATTCTGGACCATTGAGGGCGAGGCATCAGGAGATTTGTTCGGTTTCTCCGTAGCTTCCGCTGGAGATGTAGATCTACGGGGACGTAACGATGTAATCGTAGGTGCTCCGGTGAACGATGCAGGTGCCAATATGGCTGGGCGAGCCTATGTATATTCTGTGGAGACCCACGGGTTGCTTCACGTGTTTACAGGCGTAGTTGAGGGCGGAAGACTTGGATGGTCAGTATCAGAAGCAGGGCAATTTGATCGTGACCCATACCCAGATGTTGTTGTTGGGGCAATCAATCCTACCGGCATTGGCTTTATCAAGGTTTATTCAGGGCTCACTGGCGGAGAGATATTCCACTTCGATGGCCAAGAAACAGGTGATCATTTCGGTATGGCTGTAATAGGCGGAGAAGACCTGACTGGTGATGGATATGATGACATAGTGGTTGGAGCACCCTATGACAATACCGGAGGTGAGGATGCGGGCAGGGTGTATCTAATATCAGGAGAAAGCCATGAAATTGCCAGAATCTGGACAGGACAGCCAGGTGAGCAACTTGGATATACTCTCAGCCTGCTTAGATATGATGCTATTAAGAGTTCAAAAGCAGATTTTATTGCTGGAGCTCGAAATTATGACTCCGCAGGTGTTAGAATCGGCCGGGTCTATGCATTCTCCGGGATATCGAATGAACCTCTCTACGCCATCAGTGGAAACCAGAGTTATGAGAAATTCAGCCAAGCTGTTTGTGATATCGGTGACATCAACGAGGATGGAATTACAGATATTCTGGTTGGCGCACCAAGTAATGACGTTTGGATGGAGGATGCTGGTCGCGCTTATATATATCTTGGCGAAGCCAAGAGTGGCGGCAGCTGTGGTGACGCGAACAATAGCGGAGGTATTGACATAGACGACGTGGTATACCTAATCGAATATGTATTCCAGGGTGGACCTGAACCAATTCCTTTAGAATCGGGCAATGCTGATTGTGAGGGAGTTATTGATATCGACGATATAGTATATTTGATAAACTACCTGTTCCTGGGAGGGTACGCTCCCTGTGACCCGGATGGGGATGGTGCTCCGGATTGTTGAGGAGGATTGATTTCATCATATCAACAGGTTCTCTTCCTGTTAGGTAAAAGACAGATGCCGGGACCTCTATAGTCCCGGTATCTGTATTGCTCTCCGCTAGCTGGAGTTGTTAACAGTAGCAGAAGGTTTTGGTTTAATCCATGCTGCATTATTAATCTTCTGTAATAGCATGAAAAGCCTTGCCTATATAACATCCCTCAATTATGATACTATAGATTCCCAACTGGATACAGATTGCCTCAACCCAGAAACCGCCGGTTCCAAGAGGTGATAATTGCGTTACCAGTTACTATAGTATTTCAAATAACTAACCTCAACTTAGACATACCTCTCAGACATTCAGGCTATGGAAACTCAGCATGAGGAATGCAACAGAAAGGAAATCCACATGTTGCGAAAGATTCTATCCATTGCTCTGCTTCTCACAATTACCCTCCCAGTACAGACATTTGCCGTCTCCCATAATTCAGGTTCCGGCCAAACCGTCAGAAAACTAAATCCCAGGAGATTGAATGGCAGTGAACCGATCGACTTGAGTAATGTAATTCGCGGAAGCAGTCTCGGCTCAAGTCGCATCGGTCCACTCCAGATGGGTGAGACCATCTACGATTATCAGCACAACGGCTCTATGGGCCGACAGGTAACCTATGACACTGATAGCAATGTCGCTTACTTTGTCTGGATGTGGGACAACCTCGCCGGTGATGGCAGAGCCATGAAATACAATGCCTATTATAATGCAGCCTGGGTTCACGGTTCGGGTACATCGGGTGGTATTGTAGTCAGCGGTGACAATGGCGGTTATGGCGGTATTGATATGGCCTCAAATAGTCGTTCCATGATTTACCATCATGAAGGTATAGTCAACTACTTTTTCAGGCCATGCGCTGCCATAGATATCATTCCACCCACCGGTGCATTTGCGGTATATTGCGCCCCATCGCCGGGTGCCGATGGTGTCATTAACTGCGATGGCTGGGAAACCGGTAATTATGAGTACGAATCAGCATATATCTGGCCAAAAGCCGAGTTTGATATCTGTGATGGCACCGAGATCATCCATATGGTTGCCACAGAAGCTCCATCGGGCACCGCCGGGAATGGTGAGATTCAAACTGTCGTATACTACAGAGGTACAGCCGATCCCACAACAGCCGTCATAACGTGGCCATCCTGCCCTATGGCAATTGACTCTGTTTACAATATCACGGTTCTTGTTCGTGAGGATCCGAATTCCGACGAGGTTGCCATCTCATGGCTTCACCCTATATATTACGATAATGATTCGGAGGATCCGTGCGGTTACACCCAGTTGCAGAATGACATATATTTGTGGAAGTCTGACGATTGTGGTGTGACTTGGGACCGTGGCGATATCGAGAATATCACCGATTACCTCGGTAACAACGGCACAATAGAAGGTGTGCCGATGGCTTATACCGATCATTCAATGCTGTATGACTCAGATGGCAACCTTCACATTGTGTGGAGTACTCCTCTGAAAAACAGTGATGATCCATGCAGCCCGCTATATGCTACAAAAATGTGGCATTGGTCGGATGCACCGGGGGGATGCATTTCGATGGTTTATGATGCCTCTAATCCGCGTTTTACCTGCGATACCGGTGCCTGGAACATGACGACAGCGAAGATGAATATCTCCGAGTGCGATGATAAATTCTATATTTCGTTTACTCGTTTTGGGGCCTGGACAAGTGACAACGGCGACACGAACGCTGACTGTTCGGAAGCCGGTTATGCAAACGGTGAAATCTACCTGACAGCCTCCACCGATGGTGGTGAGACCTGGGGCGAAGCTATCAATCTGACAAATACCCAGTCTGATGAGTGCGTAGCGGGAGACTGCTTCAGCGAGCACTGGTCATCAATGGCGAAATACTCATCAGATTCCCTCCACATCCAGTATATCGAGGATAAGGATGCCGGTGCTATCAGCCAGTCCGAAGGTGAAACGACCGAAAATCCGGTTCAGTATATCACCTACGAGTGCTTCACTCCGGATCCATACTGTGAGGTCACGTACAGTCCGAGTTCATTTGACTATCCGTTCACTATCGCCCCACAGGGCGTCCCAAACTGTTACCATGATGAGACAACAACATTTGTCCTGACACTTCAGAACAGTGGCAACCAGAGTTCTTCATACACCATAACCCCGAATGCCTTATGGATTAGCTGGGCAGGCGGCGATCAACTATCAGGAACGATCAATGCCGGTTGTGATGCCACCAGAACAATTGAGATCCAGATCGGTCCGATTGCTACCCCGGGAAATTATAGCAGTTCAATCGACATCACTGTTTGTGGTGAGATGGAGTCCATTCCGATTGATGTAACGGTCTATTGCGATGTTCCAGAACCATATGATATCCTTTCAACTGCCTGCTGGTCGATTGGCGTATGGAGTGTCGGCCGCGCAGGTCTGGCACAGATCAGTGATTTAGGTAATATGTACTGGTATATTGAAGAAGTCAGTCTGATGTACGATGAGGGTGTCGTGATATCGTATGATGATACCACAAACACTTTCTTCTCGACATTCGATGGCTCAGACGATGATGTTGATTTCGTAGCTCTCAGTTCACTGATAACAGAAACAGCTGCAGACTATGAGTATGCAACCGGCGAGTTTGCTACACCGGATAGTGTTATCTGCGGTGTTATCGAATACTATCTGCCGTTTCACCCGGACATCTGTGTACTAATCGAGCATGTTATAATTGCAAACTGCGACGATGTAGCTCATGTCGTGTCTATCGGTGAAGGAGTTGACTTCGATATTCCGGATGATGATGGCGGTTCCGACAACCGAGCCGGCAAGGATGAATCCAGACAAATGCTATATATGATGGGACCGAATGGTCATGCTTCCCAGGACTACTACGGTGGTGTGGCATTTGATCCCAGTCTGTGGCTAATGATCCCCGGAGGTGAGATTCTGAACAATGACACATGGGTTTACGATAACTCCGGATATGAACCCGCTAAAATCGGTGGCCTTTTGAATAGAATCAATGTATTAAGTTCAACGATTGACAGTGTTTTCGATAACAGCATGTTCTTTGCAATTCATCAGAATTTTACTCTGCAACCAGATGATTCAATCGAATACTGCAAAGTCAAAACTTCATCACTGACCGGACTCGCTGATCTCCAGGAAATTGTGGATAACGGCTTCCAGTGGGCTAAAGATTACGATGCCTGCGGTTGCTTCTGGGGAGACGCCAATAGCAGTGGTACTGTTGACATTGACGATGTTGTTTATCTGATCCAGTTCTTAATTGCTGATGGTATTCCTCCTGATCCACTGTGTAATGGTAGCGTCAACGGGGATCGTTTTATTGGTCCCGATGATATCCGCTATCTTGTTGAGTATATTTTCGGTAGCGGTCTGCCACCTATCCCGGGTATTATCAACCCTGAAGTCAGGTATGATGTTGGTGAGGTTGATACCATCCGGGTAATCGATTCGGGAATAAATGTAGGAATGGGTCAGAGTTTCTACATACCGATTTATGTTTCAAATGATGAGGGGATTATCAACCTGAACCTGAATCTATTTTTCGCCTATTCCGGAGGTTCCGGTCTTCTCTCATTCGATGGTATCAGCTACTCTGGTACACGTCTTGAGGCAGGAGCTGCGCTTCAGGATCGCAGTATGAATTCAAGCGGTTTCGCAGGATCTGTTGGAGGAACACTTGAACTGAATTTTGCAGCAAACAGTTACTCGGACACCCTCAATGTGGGATCAGGGATCGTAGCATATCTTCAGTTCACCGCTCAGGGAGAGGGCACGGTTAGTCTCGACACATTAGAAGGATGTCTGCTGGAATGGGGTATTAGGCCTTCATATTCCTATCCTCTTGGTGTATCCTATGAACTGGGTGAAATCACCCAGTATGCATATTACGTTTGTGGTAATGTAGATGGTCTTGGCATTATAGATATTGACGATGTTGTTTACCTGATTCAGTATCTGTATGCGGGCGGTCCGGAACCATTACCACTGTGTAGTGGCAATGTTAACTGTGATGATATCATTGATATTGATGATGTCGTGTATCTGATCGAGTACTTGTACTCGGGTGGTCCTCCCCCTTGTGATATAGACGGGGATGGCGCTCCGGATTGTTAAGGAGAATTGATATTCCTCTAAAGTGACATATTTCTGTAAAATAGTTACAAAATGCCGGGATAATATTATCCCGGCATTATAATAATCTGCGGATAGCTTTCTTAGTAGATACCAATCTTCCAAATAGGCATCAAATATATTGATTCACTTGCAATTCTATCTGTCACGCCAAACCAGATTACCGAGTCCGGCGAGTGTCATCAACCTGCGATATTCACCGCCATTCTTGTAGAGTTCGCCCGGTTCCCCCTGTTCTTTTATCGCGCCGTCATCCAGCACGATAATCCTGTTTATCCACGGTTCCATTGTAAGTGTCAGCCTGTGTGTCGTCATAATTGTCATACTGTCCCCGGATCGAAGTTCATATAATCCATCCAGAATACGTCTCTCCGACTCTACATCCATCGCCGATGTTATCTCATCCAGAAGCATCAGGCGCGGATTTTTCAACACGGCCCGCAATATTGCAATTTTCTGTGTCTGCCCCGAGGATAGACGCATCCCCCCCACTCCAAGCGTGGTGTCGTACCCGTCCTTCAAACTCATCAACCAATCATCAATGCCGAGTGCATTCGCCACCCGCCGCACATCCTCCTCGCTCACACTTGGTGCGGCTATACGCATATTCTCCATGATTGAGCCGGTGAAGAAGAAATTATCGGCCATCACCATCGACACATTCTTCTGATAATCGGAGAGTCTCATTTCTTTTATAGAAGACCCGTCCGCAGCAATTATACCGTCATACTTGTCATACATACCGGCAAGCAATCGGAGGAGTGTCGTCTTGCCACTGCCCGTAGGTCCTATAATTACCGCAGCATCACCACATTCCATATCGAGTGAAACCTGATCGAGGTGCCATGAACTTCCCGGATACGAGAAATTTATCTCCTTCAGTGTAACTCCCCGGGAAATAACAAATCCATTACTCGCAATCCTCGCCAGCCCGTTTTTCCCCTCATCAATAACCTCGAGTACCCGCTGCGCCGGAACGGATGAAGACATCAGGGATTTGTATAGGTTCAGAAGCTCCTCGGCCGGCTTTAACAACTGCGGGATATACATACCCAGCGCGACCGCATCACCGAGAGAGAGCCGCCCCTGAAACACAAGATACCAGCCTCCTACGGTAAGTACAACTCCCCATCCATATGAAACCGCCCAGCTCATCTGCCCCCAGATCACCTTGGCTTTGAACATCCCAAAAGCCATCTTGATCTTGTCCCTCAATAGTTTTACATAGACTGATTTCAGCCATTTCCCTACACCGAACAAACGCGCAGTCGGAACTCCCTGAATGGCTTCGACTGCTCTTGTCGTCAACTCCTCGTCTTTCCGACGGACTTTCTTCTGCCAAACCCTGAGTTTGGATGCAAGGACCGTGTTGACAAGATAGTACAGCGGAACAATACCGAGCACCAGCACTGTTACGATAAAACTGATATTAGCCATTACAACAATAGTGAGTATGCCAGTCAGCACGAGTGACATTACCTGCGGAACGAAAGTCGACAACATCCCGGCGGTTTTATCCGCATCGGATGCGATCCTCTCGAGAAACATGCCCGAATGATGCCCTTCAACGTATGAGACCGGAACTCGATGGAGTGAATTAAATACCCGCATTCGCACACGGAAAGCAATCAGGTTACCGACATAGGTTGATACATATCCGGATACGGATCGCATTGCCGCTGAAACGAAATTAAGCCCTACCAGCAGAGCACTCAGAAAGAAGAAATACGTAATTCCCTTCGCAACTGTCAATGGATCGAATCCAAGCGATGTTGCGAAAATGAAAAAGCACAGGCGCGGAAGGCTCTCTTTTCCAAGATACGCTGCATCAATTATCTCTCGAGTGATCAGCGGCGATAAAAGCGGATGCACCGCGAGCAGTACTCCGAAGAATCCCAGTGAGATCAAACGCCAGCGGTACCGTCTTGTCTCACCGCGCAGCTTGTAGAGATATGATATCGGCTCGAATGAACGCTGCCAGAAGCTCTGCTTTTCTTCCTTAAATCCACTATCGAGACCGAAATGTCTGTTTCCATTTGATGACATAATATACTACCACATCCTCGGAACAGGATCTTTTGCATGTGGACATTCAGGAACCGGATTCCACCGGTTACCATAGTGGATACACGCGTTACGTACACACTCGCCATATAGCCCCTGACATTCCTCAAACTCCTCGCAGTCATAGCATGGTGTACCAATAAAACGCTCCCGTGGTGGATGGAAAAGATACTCATCCATCTCTTTGGAATTCCATATTTCTTCGAGAGACTGTACATTCACATCGCCCAGATAATCCTCTTCCCGCTCCGGCATCTGTTCGCAGGCTACAACTTTACCATTGGCGCAGATTGTAATGTTGTCTCGCCCGGCAGTACAACGTGCTCTCTCTTTCCAACTCTTCGCTCTATCCTCGCTGCACGGCATCGTTTCCTGAGGAGCACCATTCTGATAGATAAAGTTCTCTCCGGGGAATTCCTTCTTCAGTTTTTCCAACTGCCGGTCCAGCCACACGTAGTCATCGGCGTGATTGAACAGCTTCTCTTTGTGACGAAAACCGCTCTTGCAATAGGTTGCCGTTATGATCTCCTGTATACCAAGTGCTTTCATATCACGGTAGTATTTGGGTATCGTGGGCAGATTATACGGTGTGATCACAGCTTTCACACCAATGATCCTGGTACCCGCATCTTGAAGGTTCTTTATTGATTTCATTGTTCGCTCATAGAATCCGGGACTTCTCACCAGAAAATCCGCTATCTCCGGTACTGTTGAATCAATACTTAGTTGAACCCTGTCAATTACTCTGTATTGTGCCAAACGAGCCGCATTCTCCGGTGAGATATAAGCTTTCGTCGGGAATCCGATCGGCGGGAACTCCAACTCCTCCATCAAGTCCAGCAGATCGAATATATGAGGATAGCACATGACATCCCCACCCGACAAATACAAACCGATCAGACCCTTATCGCGAGCCTCGCATAAGACTTCTCTGAAACGTTCCCACGGTAACAACTCATTTCGTGAAACGTGTGTTTTATGCATATAGCAATACTGACAATCCACCTGACATTCATTGGTCAATAACCACAATATACTTGCCGGGAATGACAGTTTCAAGTCTTCGGGTTTGTACTTCTCCTTCGTTACGATATATTCTGTTGGTCTGTATACACGTATCGACTTACTCTCCTCAGGTGTCAATTCCGATTTTTTCTTGAGAAGCGGTGACGACATATTTCTCAGCGGCACTCTATGTGTAGACATAATGAGGTCAAAGGTTTTTTCAACATCCTCAAAGGGGGTATCGGATGCTTCATCTGCCATAGCCATGCAGATATCTTTTATCTCAGCACATGTACGCACACCATCGAAGAGAGTCACCACGACCCCCTCTATCGGAGCCAGCCGCGCGGTCGTTGTCGATGCAAATCCCGGGAATGCAGCCAGTACATATTTACTCTCATTTCGAAGATGCGCCTCCGGATTGACTACCCATACCTCATCATCTTGATAGTTCTTCATGTTGGGTCTCCAATCAAATCTATCCATAATAAACTATGTTTCCGGAACGGGGTACTATAGCAAAATACCCCGTTCCTGCACAAAACATCACTTCGATGTTATTGCTCTACTTATAGTTGATGTCATTCAGACATCAATTCTAAAAGGGTCCGAGATTGAAGCATGCACTGGAGCAACCAAGCATACACGAGGTATCACAGGGTCCCCAGCAACCTGATGAGCAAACGAACATGCAATCTCCAAGCTTACAATTCGCTATCGGAGTCGTAGAGGCGGCAGTCTTTTCTTCAGCACCCGCCGGTATTTTTAATCCACTCTCCGTCAGAGCCTTTTTAATGTCATCACTTGACATTTTCAACTCCTTTATAAAATACTCGTTAATACATCCAATGTACTTATGAGTAGAAGTTTGGTTACGGCGGTCCCCGTGCGCGGTATATTATGTGATTTAATTTATGTGGATCCAATCCCTGGGCTGCTTTCATCATCCCGTTTCCCAGCGTTACACAGGCACGGATTCAATCGATGAGTCTTTACAAGTATCCTTACAAGAAGCCCCTTATTGTTCCCCTTTGATTGGCTTAGCACTCCCCGATAAAAGATCTCACCCTCATAATTGAATCAAACGCGGGACCGACCTCTCCAACCTGTCCGCTGAAATACCCTCTATCATCAAGGAACGGGTGAAGTCTGACCGCGAGATTTTCGTTCAACTGCTCCAACTCTTCAAAGAGACGTTTTCTCCGCTCCATAACAGGCATCGAGTAGAATTCCATGAATCCTGCTTCGATGGCTCTTGTGTCTTTGGTTCCGAGTCTTGGCAGGGTGTAGATAGTTATATCTGTCATCAGGGCTATTCTATCTTTCGATACGAATTCGCTGTGTTCAAAATCCTTTACAAACAAGACCGACTCACCCCCGATTTTGACCGGAATGAAATCTTTTGGTCCCTCTTTGTGCATAATGCCGTTGAATATCATGATGAAATAGGCGAAAGCCCGAGACATGAATTCGACATCTTCATCAGGATGATTTACCGCATCCTCATAGAGAAACAGCGAGCATCTATTCTCTCCCTCGGAGAAATATCCGACAGGTCTGGAGAATCGTACCGAGCCGTAATCATCCGAGAATTCTCCAAGCTCCGAGAGAGCGCGCGAAATCAATATCTCCTTGAAGCTGTAATTGGCATCAATATCAGCCTTTGGTCTGAACCTGTCGTCTTTTCCTCTCTCGGATGAGATGATATAGGATGGGAGACCATCGTTCGAACATACCAGCTTGCTCCTGCCGGGAGTCGGTTCTACTCCCTGAGATGGCATTTCACACGCCATTATATCCTGAGCCAGATTGTGGTATTCCGGGAAGTGAAAGAGATCGCGCGAATGGTTGTGCTTTTCTTCAAGATACAGGATGTCTTGCATCATAAACAGCAAAGAAAAAGGAGGTGGACCCTAAATGACTGCAAACTATTCGTAGAGTCACACGACAGTCAATCGTTACGCTATTCTGTCACCGCAGAAAAACGATTCCATCGTCATTATCACTGCGGTCTACTCCTCTGATACAGAGAAACTGAAGACAGATAGTTCAGGAAGTGCGGTTCTTGATATCAGATAGTAAGTTACTTTGGACTCTATCATGTTACACAATGGTGGACTTGTTTGTCAAGGTATTTCCCGGATGACATATAATATTGAAGAGTTTGTCAGATTGAATATGGTGTGTGGCGCGGATGTTCGGATGCCCCACAGCTTGCTGTGGGAGAAGCTCGCGTAGTGGTTCCGCCATCTTTCTCTGTACAGTCGGAGATAATTATCGACAAAACTCTATGTCGAAACCCTCACGGTTTCGACTTGGCAGAACCACAGGGGATTCTGCCCAACTCCACTGTTTGCAACGTTCAGCATTACGTTCTTGACAGCAAGATCAGTCTAAGCTATTTTGGATCAGATCTTATATGTCCAGTGAATTAACACCAATGTAGAATATATCATCCATTAACTACACATGGAGGGATAGAATTATGCACACGAACAAGAAGTTACTCAGTCTTATTAGTATAATTGCATTCTTAATGTTATCGGCATCTGCGGGTGCTGCACCATTCTTAGGTGGTGACGCTAACACCAGCGGTGAAGTCGACATCGACGATGTAGTCTATCTGATAAATTACATATTCACGGGTGGACCGAGTCCAGAACCCTATGAATCGGGAGATGTCAATACCGATGGGTTAATTGATATCGACGATGTAGTTTATCTCATCAACTACCTATTCATGGGAGGTCCCGAGCCTAACTGTGTACAATACACTATACCAAGCACAACGACTATCATTCCCAAGGAAGATGAAATAGTAATCCAGGATTATGACACTACGACAGGCACCATTATTCTGGATGAATCGTCTGTGTATGCTCAAGAACTCACTGTTGGAGATATTGCCATCGGGCAGAATGATTCTGTCGCCCCCTATGGTTTCTTAAGGAAAGTAACTTCGAAAACAACTCAAGGCAGCTCTATTGTTCTGGAAACCGATACGGCCACAATGATGGAGGCTTTTGATTCGTTGTACGTTAAGGAGACCAATCAACTGCGGCCGTCCGATGTTGTAGAATACAAACTTCACCCGGGAGTCAGATACACGTCCACTAAGGATGACGATCTATTTAGCGTGGAATTGGGTGTTGTGCTGTATGACCAGGATGGAAACCATGGAACAACAGACGATCAAATCAGATTGGATGGTAATCTTGCGTTCTCAGCAGCCTTATTTGCTGAAATCGAAATTGAATGGTTCCAACTTAAGAAATTCGAGGCTGGTATTGAGTCGGGCCAGGAAGCAAGCGTTGACCTCACAGCCAACCTGCAATGGCAATTCGGCGCGGGGACAGAATTTGATCTGGCCACATTCCATCTCAGTGCGATTCCAGTAGGACCGGTCGTGCTGGTACCAACTCTGACCGTAGAAGCGCATATTCACGGTGATTTGACGGTGACATTTGAGACCGGAATCACTTACACTCAGCAGTTGCGATTTGGCTTAGGCTGGGCGAACGACCTGTATTACCAGATCAGCCAAGGAACGAAGAGCTTTGCGTATACCCCGCCGCAACTCGCGACCGAGTTTAATTTTGAACCGGGCGTTTCTCTCAACGCCTCCTGCCTGCTGTATGGTGTTGCTGGACCTTATGTGGCCGGGAAAACTGGCCTTCACTTCCAGGCGGCACTGAACGCAGATCCTTGCGATATGGAGTTAACGTTCGACCTTGAGGCGATTTTGTATGCGCTTGCCGGAATAGAGTGCGATATCCTCGGGCTTGATTACAACCATCAATGGCAACTTTATAACTACCTTATCGGCGAGTGGGTTTTTCCATTCGCTGGTACAATAGTGGTGGACCCCGAACCTGACAGCCTAAACGCTCCCTGGTCGTTGGTGGGACCTTGCAGTTATAGTTCAAGTGGTAATGGTGACGAGACATTGACCAGCCTCGATCCCGGTGATTATACTGTAACTTGGGGCGAGGTATCGGGATGGATTACTCCAGCAGAAGAAATGCAGACTCTGGCAGCGGACGATACGGTGACATTCAATGGCGTTTATGTAGATGATTCAGATTCCCTTGGCACCGTGACAGACTACGACGGTAATGTATATCAAACGATCAAGATCGGCGACCAGTGGTGGATGATGGAGAACCTGAAGGTTACCCATTACCGCAACGGTGACCCGATACCGCATGTGACCGACGGCGGCGAGTGGTCTGGCCTGTACACTGGAGCATACTGCGCATACGACAACGATCCGGCTAATGTTAGTACCTATGGTCGGTTGTACAACTGGTACGCCGTAGATGACAGCCGGAACATCGCCCCTACAGGTTGGCATGTCCCGACCAATGGCGAATGGCAAACGTTAGTTGACTCTCTTGGTGGCTCTTCGGTCGCCGGCGGTAAGATGAAAGAAGCCGGCACAACTCATTGGTATCCACCGAATACAGGCGCAACGAACGAGAGCGGTTTTTCCGCGTTGCCTGGCGGCTACCGCCACTACTATGGTTACTTCGACAGTATGGGTATCTACGCCTACTTCTGGTCTTCTACGAAGCGCTATAGTTACTCCGCGTGGGACCGGGAGCTGTATTACTACTATTCACGGGTCTACCGCTACGCGGTCGATAAGTCGCACGGTTTTTCTGTTCGTTGTGTCCAGGATTGATTGACTATTTGACTATTTGTCTATTTGACAATTCGGGGTATGGGGCGGAGCCCCATCGAAAACATTTTTGAGATGTCGAAGTATGATGACCTGCCGGTATACAAAGCGAGCTATGACTTGCTGCTTGAGATATTTCGTTTCACGAAGGAGTTTAACAAGGAATTCAAATATACGGTGGGAGAAAGCTTGAAGAAAGAGACCCTGGAGTTGATCACACTGATCTACCGGGCAAACAGCCGGGTGCCCAACAGCAAGGGGCATGTTGACAAACCCGACATTTCGGACGGGTGCCCCACAGCTTGCTGTGGGAGAAGCTGATGTTATCTAAAGAGTGACCATAGATTACAAACATCCATTGCAAACAGGACATCCTTTTCTCCCTTACACCAACTGCTGCTCGTAGATATGTATACACCCGGCTTCCAAACTAAAACCACGTTGGCTGGATTGAAATGGCATTCTCTTTTCCCACAGCAAGGGGCTTGTTGAAAAAGGTCTTTGAAGAGCAGATTGAATATGTATTGATGTATACATGCAAACAAAACGAAATAATCCACAGCATGAGATGATCCTTGTAGATTCTTTAGAGAGTC
>Ga0272443_10001610_pt1 | contig 32011 bp, 29 predicted proteins | sample SSMAcet12_FD_193581 | JGI IMG/M metagenome (GOLD analysis project Ga0272443, IMG submission 193581) | Marine sediment archaeal communities from Little Sippewissett salt marsh, Falmouth, MA, United States - SSM-Acet-12 | ecosystem: Environmental > Aquatic > Marine > Wetlands > Sediment ... | reverse complement strand
TAACATTCTTTTGCAGACTGAGAAGTAACTACTTGGCGGGAAACCTTGTTTTCTGAGTCTTGAGGCAAGGCTTTGCTCGCCTCTCATATTGTCCAGTAGTTTGATAGTAGAATCTGTAAATTTCGGCTGTGATATATCGCCCGACATCTTATCTCGATCGATCTTGAATTGCGGTTCCCATTGTTTCATTTCAATTTCCCCCCAAGGAATTTTCAGCGACTTACGGATTACATCAGCAAACCGTAACCGATCCCTGTTGATATGTTATAAACTGGCGCTCGCCTTTGAGAATGAGATCGAATATCTTCACAGCCTTTTCAGGCGACGAGTAGATGATATCGCGGGCGGTGAAAGCAGACTTGGTCTTTTCTCGATCAGCATCAGGATCCTTGATGCAACTCTTTTTCTTGTGATTGAGATAGTAAAGCTTTTGATACTCTTTTGCCTTCTCCCTGTTCTTCCGGTAGTAATCTTTCATGTACTCGCGACGGCTTCGCCTGGTGTCTTCACGACTCGAATTCGATTGTGCTGTCGAACTGCCGTCTTGCTGTCTGTTCTGTTGCTCCATGCTATGTCTCACGACTTCTCCTTTGTAGCCCCGTGGACTGCCGTTGATCGTTTCCAAGTTCGCCGTTTGCCTTATCATTTGATTTACTAGCTCTCGGCTCGATTTCTCTTTCTTGTTGCACGACCAAGCTAACGCGATTTCAAGAATATTCAATCACTGAAAAGTACCACGGGATTACGTACATTACTGAAACTCTAAGAACGCAGATACGCATTCAAACTTATGCCTTTGTTGTTAATTCTAAGTTTCTTCCGAGCTTGTTCACGATGTTTGTTCACAGTGAAGAGTGAGAGGTGTAGTTGCTCGGAGATTTCTTTTGAGGATTTGCCATCACGAACCAGTTCGCATACGGCGGTCTCTCTCGGTGTCAGCATGCTGAATCTATTGGCGAGTTCACTACAGTTACTGGAAAAGAGCTCTCTCAGTTGCTCGATTACTTCGTCTATAGCGGCTATCTGCGAATCAGGTAATCCCGGTTTCAGCCTTTCGAGAACCGGAAGAGTCTGTCTCTGCACTTCCGTGCAGACCGCCTGCTTGAACTGCTCCTTGCGATCCTCCAAATGCTTCAGTATCTGCCGGAGAGTGATGTTCTTCTCCTCCAGAGCCTTGCTTTCTGACTTCAGCTTGTCAGATGTCTTTCTAAGTGCGAGTTCGATCTTCTTCTGTTTCGTTATATCTACATGCGTCCCAATCAATCTGATTGCGTGACCCGAATCATCTCTCTCTACTATTTCACCCCTGTCAAGAATCCACTTGTAATCGCCGGACTTAGATCGCATACGGAATTCCAGAGTGAATCCATCACCATTGGAGGAGATAGTATTCCATACTTCCTGCTCGACTCTGTCGCGATCCCGCGGGTGAAGCATCGACACCCAGGTATCATAAGTGTGTGGAAGTTCGCACTGGTCATAGCCGAGCATAGAGAACCACTTGGGACTGAGGAAATTTATTTCACGTGTCCTTGGATTGAAGTCCCAGAGGCCGTCATTAGTTGCGTTCATCGCCAATTCAAGTCTCTCTTCGCTCTCGCGTACAGACTCCTCCGCGCGTTTTCGTCCAGATATATTAGTAATGACGGCGAAGCTTCCGGTAAAGCGGCCCTCACCATCTATGAGGGGCGACGGAGAAACGATAGTAGTTATATGAGTCCCCCTGTTGCCCAGCCAGACAAGCTCATAAGAGTCGTTCTTACCGCGCTTGCGCTCCATCAACTGCTCAGTCGATATCAGCATGTTTTTCTCATCAAGGAACTTCGACAGACTGTTGCCGATAATATCCTCGGAGCCGTAGCCGATAATGTTGCAGAAGCGTGTATTGACGAAAGTTATGATATCATTCTCGTCTGTCATGATGAGACCGTCATTCATCTTCTCAATGAGGGTTCGATGGAAAGCCTCACTTTGAAGAACTGCACTCTCGGACTTCTTTCGTTCGGTGATGTCCGTGACTACGGCGAAACTGCCCTGATAAGTTCTATCTGAATCAATGATCGCTGAGGCGGCTATGATTGTCGTAAGTGAAGTACCGTCTTTGCGTCGCCATACCAATTCGTAGGATGTGCGTTTGCCTTTCCTCCTTCGAGAACTTTCGGTTTCGACTATTTCGTGACACTCTGGATCGATGAAGTTATTGACGTGTCTTCCGATTAGTTCATCTGCAGAATAACCGAGCATCTCGCATAATTTGTCGTTTACGAATGTCAGTGTGTTGGCTATATCGGCAGTCGCGAAACCGTCACCCATCGTCTGGATAAGCCGTCGATAAAGCCTCTCACTTTCCTCGAGGCTCCGTTCGGCTTTCTTGCGCTCCAGCGAACTCACGACATCATCGCTGACTGAATTCAGAAGCCCCAGATAATCTTTGCCCCATTCCTGGGGCTCTGTGGTGGAGAACATTCCCAGAAATCCGACGAGAACACCTCGGGAAGTCAACGGGACTGCAAGAACAGATTCAGTCTCAAGGTCATGCAGAAGTCTCGATTCTGACTCTGCATCAGCCGGAAGATTCACTGGCGATGTAAGGCGGATGTAGTCGCGCTTGCTCAGTCTGGATAGTAACCAACGGAACTGCTCTATTGAAATGCTCTGGATTTTCTCGATCCTCTCTTCCAATCCTTCCGCATGCCACTCGAATGTAAGATTCGCAATGGACTTATCTTCATCCAATAGAAACAGACATATCATGTCAGCTTGGGCGAATTCGGCAACGGATTGCAGGGCATTCGTGATCCCGTCGTCCGTTTCATCGGGTCCCAGATTTAGGAGATCCGAGGATATTGCTGAAGAGAGACGGTCGATACGGGATTTTTGCCGCAGGGAAGCTTCAGCCTTCTTCCGCTGGGTGATTTCAACGAGTATTCCTTCGACTGCCACTGGAAACCCGCTTTCACTCCTGACAATGGAGTTTCGCTGATGAAGCCACCTGACCGTGCCACCCCTGTCTACGACGGGAAACTCGATACTCCCGCCTATTTCTCCCGAAAGAAGGTTCTCCCACTGCTCCTCGTAAAATCCCTGCCAATCCGGTCGTACTCTTTCCAGGATTAAGTACGGAGATCTGTAGAGCTCCTCGGGTTGCACACCCAGATACTCACTAACCGCAGGACTGACATAGTCAAAATGCCCGTCAGGAAGCGAGATTCGGAATATCATTTCACCGGTCTTTTCTGCTAAACCCCTGAAAAAAAGGTCGGCACTCCATGGGGCGTCTTCACTAACCCGATCCGCGTAACCGGTTGCCGCAGAATTAGATGCCTTTCCATCCGATGCGTCCTCAAACATTACCGTTTCCCCGTTCTTGACCGCAGCTTGCAGGACCATGGTGCGGTCACACCCCTAACCTTTCAAGCGCTTGAAACCAAATGAGACCAGCCAAGCCCGGATTCAAGCAGTGAGTAAATCTACAGTACCTAAGTAACACATAAATCACAACAATTCAATCAGGAGAAAGTACGTATTTTATCCTAATAGGGTTTTGAAGGTCGATAAGTGGTCGTTCGAAAAAGGCCAATTTCCTACGTGGAGTGGATGATTTATGAGATCAGAAGGAAGAAAAGCCTGAAAGAACTGATTCGTAATAAACTACCAAAAAGCAGCTCAATACCGCCAATGCCTAATACCTACGTATTATTGCGCATTCCTGACTGAGAACCGTCGATAGTGCCTAATGGACCCTGTAGAGCATCAGATACACCGCAATCCCACTCAAGGATACGTACATCCACACCGGCCATACCCATCGAACCAGCCTCTTGTGGGCGGTGAATCTCTCCCGGAACGCAAACCAGACCGCAAAAAGGATAAATGGCACCATTATTGCAGCCAGAATGATGTGCGGAATCAGGATCACGAAATAGACAACTCGTGTCCAGTCGAAATACGGATAAGGTACCGATCCGACTTCATAATGGTAGATGAGATACGATGTGAGGAACAGCGCCGATGTGACCAGGGCGGCTATCATGGTCAGCTTGTGCCGATATCTATCAGCTTTCTTTATCCAAACACGACCAACAAAGAGCAGTATCGCACTGACAGCATTCAGGGTAACGTTAAGGACTGGCAAATCGCTAATTTGCATCGGTTTCTCTCGCCAGCACGACAATGTTTTCCACGAGTCTATTCATTGCCTGTTCGTTAAGACCATCGTGGTAGCTTCTAATGACCCCATTCGCGTCAACCAAAACGAATTTCGTTGGATGCCCCATAGGCAGGTTCTCGGCGGCCATCATGAATCCGTTCTCGCACAGGTCAATGACGCTGTCAACGGGCGCACTTAAGAACACCCATCTGTCATCAGCGACTCCCAGCGAATCGGCATATCGCTTGAGCGTCTCCAGTGTATCACGCTCAGGATCGACACTTATTGAAACAAACCGAACTTCTTCAGAGTCCTGGAAGAGGTGGTAGAGATCCAACATATTCGCAGACATGATGGGGCATGCCCCCTTGCAGTTGGTGAAAATGAAGTCAACTACGTTGAGTTTGCCTTTCATGTCATTCAAGCCGTAAGGTTGCCCATTGCTTCGAGTGAACTCGAAATCTGGCACCTCCCCCAGATCGAGGACAATACTCCTTGACCGATGGGCCCGGTTAACGACCGCTGATGCGATCAGAGCAAAAACAACCAGTGCAATCACTATGATCACGAGCAGTCTCAGATGGAAGGAGGACATACTCATTTCGGATCCCTCCTGAATCTTAAGGCAGAGAAAGTGAGCATTGTCAGTCCGGCCAATACAGTGGCCGACCACATATGAAGAACCTGCACCACCTCAGGTAATCCCATACCGTAGAGACAGAAGCCCAGCACGAGTTGAATCACAACGAGTCCAAAGAGCGCCCAGACAAGCTGCATCATATACGATGACGGCTTGTTCTTACCGCTCATGCAACCCACGAAGACGATTACTATACCAACGACGACGATAATCCCAACGGCAAGGTGAATCGTTCCCAGCGAGCCTAACTGATGCAAAACCGCGCTGTCTGCCAATAACGGCGAGCGGGACAGCAGTCTCTCAATAGATTCACGCATCTGCGTGCCGAGAACTATCTGGAGCGCGACCAGCAGCCATATACCGCCTAAAAGAAATCGCATGATTCTTGGACAGGACGAATGGAGCTGTTTCTGACCCATTTCGAGGAAGTACGTCTCCTGTGCAATGTAGAGCATCAGGCTTCCTATCACTACCGCTATCAACAGATGCGCAGACACCATCAATGGCGCAAGCTCCGACGCAACAACCTGCCCTCCCAGCCATCCCTGAAACGCGGTGAGCAAGGGGGCTATAATTGCGGGAACGATTATTCGCGGCACATGCCTGTATCCTCGGACCGCTACAATAGCGACCGCAAGAATCAACAGGCCGACAAACATCCCGAAGAGCCTGTTGATATACTCGATCCATGCAAGCGTGAAATTGAAAAAGCTTGTATCCATGTCGACTGGCAACTCGCTCACGTTGATCGGCGGAATCCATCGACCAAAGCACCTGGGCCAGTCAGGGCATCCCAAACCGGCTCCGGAGACTCGAACAAGCCCCCCAAGGAATATCAGGAAGAAAGTGGATGCAGCAGTGAATATCGCGAAGACTCTGAAACGTTTCATCAGTGCCTCCAGTAGCTCTGTAGATTTTGCCGCAGCGGAACGGCGACCGGATCATGTCCGATAGAATCATTGCCGCGACAGGCTGTCTGACTGCATAGCTGCAGAATCCGGGTCTAAGGACTGCGTTATAGAGTCGGATTCCGACTCATCGTAAATTATCGCCGACTCTTTTATTGGCTTGTCAGAGACCGCATCGATGTCACCTCTTCGCAGGACATCAAACATAGTGAAGCCGATAAATATCGTCAAGAATAATATCGCTATCAGGAAAACGATCAGGAATATCTTCTTGTCGTAGAGAAGGTGCATGAAGAACAGGGCAACGAGTGTAGCCTTGATAGATGCCACTCCAACGGCTACTACCGCATTGAATCCCCCAAGCTGAATGAACGAAACGAGCACGGTGACAGCCGTCAACACGAACAGGGCCGCACCAACCAGAAGATACACTTTCAGCGGAACAATGTGATGACTCGAATGCGACGCTTCAGTGCTCATATTATCATCCTATAAGATAGAACAGCGGGAACAGGAATATCCAGATCAGGTCAACCAGATGCCAGTATAATCCCGTCATCTCGACCGGTGTGTAGTACGCGGCCGAGAAATTACCCTTAACAGTTCCTCTCAGTATCCATCCGATTACCGCCATTCCGGCTATGACATGGATTCCGTGGAGCCCGGTCATTGCAAAGTATATGCTAAAGAATATATGCGGATTTGTCCCTTCAACACCCTCGAACGTGTAGAGCTTACCCGGAAGCTGTCCCAGATGTATCTTGTGCGAATACTCGAAATACTTGACCACAAGAAAAACTCCTGCAAGCAGCAAAGTAATCACAAGAAGTCGCGCTGTCAGCCTGGTGTTGCCAAGTTGAATACTCCTGACCGCGAGCGCCATAGTCACCGAACTTGTTATCAGCACGAGCGTATTGAGCGTGCCCATGTACACATCAAGGAACTTGTGTGCGTTATAGAACATTTCCGGGTGCCATGAGCGGTAAACGGCATAAAGCACGAACAGCCCGCCAAAGAGCAGGATCTCGGTTAGCAGAAATAACCACATCCCCAACTTCGCGGATTCGCTCTGCTGCTCCGCATCGCTGAAATGATGCGCCACATGACTGTCTGTATGCTCGGATACCATCGCTATGGAAAAGTCCTCTTTACGATCACCTTGTCGTAATCATACGGGCCGTGTTCGAGCTTAGGTGTTTTGGTGAAATTCTCGTGTGGCGGAGGTGAAGTATTAGTCCATTCGAGAGTCAGCGCTCCCCAGGGATTGTTTCCTGCCGGCTTGCCCCTGAACAGCGAGTGGATCAAGTAGATGGCAAGGATCACGAATCCAAGTCCGAGCACCCAAGACCCAACTGTCGAGAAGGCATGTAACGGCTGGAACTGATCCATGTAGTTGTAATAACGACGTGGCATACCCTTGCTTCCGAGGAAGAACTGCGAGAAGAAGGTCATGTTAAAACCAATGAAGATAATTATTGCAGAGACCTTGCCCCAGAACTCGCTGTACATTTTGCCCCACATCTTGGGCCACCAGTAGTGCACCCCTCCGAGAAAAGCCATCACGGTTCCGCCCATCATAACATAGTGAAAGTGAGCAACCACGAAATAAGTGTCATGCAGATGTACGTCAGTCGCGAGCGCCCCAAGGAAGATGCCTGTCAGCCCACCTATCGTGAAAAGAAACAGGAACGAGAATGCGTAAAGCATTGGTGTATCGAAGTGTATCTGTCCCTTATAGAGCGTCGCGAGCCAATTGAAGACTTTTATTCCTGATGGAATTCCCACGATAAATGTGAGGAAAGAGAAAATCATGGCGGCAATCTGCGCCTGACCGCTCACGAACATGTGATGTCCCCACACGAGAAAACTGACGAATGCAATTGCAAGACTCGAATAGGCGATTGCCTTGTAACCGAATATCTTCTTGCGTGAGAAGACTGATATCAATTCACTGATTATACCCATACCCGGAAGGATCATGATATACACGGCCGGATGAGAGTAGAACCAGAAGAAGTGCTGATAGAGCACCGGATCGCCTCCCATCGCCGGATCAAAAATGCCGATACCGAACACCCTTTCGAGAATCAGCAGAACAAGAGTTATGCCCAGAACCGGTGTGGCAAGAACCTGAATGATGGCTGTTGCATACAATCCCCATACGAACAATGGTAGTTTGAACCATGACTGCCCGGGAAGCCTCAGTTTGTGAATGGTCACGATGAAATTCAGGCCGGTGAATATCGATGAGAAGCCGAGGATGAAGATGCCGAGTGTCATGGATACTACCGATCCCGAAGATTCAGTGCTGTATGGCGTGTAGAAAGTCCAGCCGGTGTCCACTCCGCCCGTGAATATCGAATACAGGGCGAACGCGGATCCCAGTACGTATATGTACCAGCTTGCAAGATTGAGCCTGGGGAATGCGACATCTTTCGCGCCCAGCATCTGCGGCAGAACAAAATTGCCGAGTGCGGCCGGGATGGATGGAATGATGAAAAGGAAGATCATTATCGCGCCGTGAAGGGTGAAGAACTGATTGTACGTGTCAGCTTCCATCAATTGCGGCCCCGGGCTAAGCAACTCGAGCCTGAGCAGCATTGCGAAAACCCCGCCCGCGAGGAAAGCAGCCATTATACCGTAAAAGTATAGGACACCAATACGCTTATGATCCAGAGTGAAGAGCCAGGACTTCCACCCTTTGGGCGTGTTGAGATAGTGTTTATCCGGCATCTGGTTCAATGCAGTACCTTTCACTTCAGTGACTTTATGTACTCTATCAATGCGTCTATTTCTCTATCCTTAAGAATGCCCTGATATGTAGGCATAACCGGTTGAAAACCCGCAACGATTGACGCCTGAGGCTCGAGAATCGACTCCCGAATGTAATTCTCATCCGCGATCACTTCCCCGCCGTCCTGCAACGGAACCGGCTTTCCGAATACACCATTGAGATGAGGCCCGGCCATCGGTTTGCCTTCAATGCTGTGGCAGGTAATGCAGGCTTTGGAGGAGAAAAGCGCCTCACCGAAATCTGCGAGTGACAGGCCTTCTCCCGAATACGACCCCTCTTCGAGCCACGCGGCGTACTCTCGTTCGGATACCACTTTCACCGTACCGATCATATCCGAGTGGCCGTCACCACAGAATTCTGCACAGAACAGCGGATACTCCCCCATCTGTGTCGCTTCGAACCATGTAACCGAATACCTGTTTGGCAATACATCCATCTTTATCCGGAAGTCCGGCACGAAGAAACTGTGAATGACGTCCTTGGACGACATAAGTAACTTCACGGGCTTGTCTACAGGGACAACCAATTCGTTAAGCGTATTGACTCCCTCGGGATAGTCGAAGGTCCAGAACCACTTCTGGCCCGTAACCTTTATCTCTGTCGCCTCGGCGGGAACAACGTGCATATCCATGAAAACTCTAAATCCCCAAACGAAAACAATCATCACGAGTATTGTAGGGATCACTGACCACAAGATTTCCAGTTTCGTGTTGTGCGAGATTCCTGCCGTAAGCCTTTCGGCTTCCTGACGCTTTCTGCGATACCTGAATCCGAAGTAGATTAAGCCTGAAACTACAATGCCCAGCAAGACAATCGATGCGTACACCATGAAGTAGAACAGGGCATCGACATCTTGTGAGACTGTCGAGCTTCCCGATGGCAAAAACAGAGTCCCCGTGCTGTCCATCAGTACATTGCCTCTTCGATAGCCGTCATTTCAGTGGCCTGATTCTCCTTCTTCGTTCTCTTCGCCATAGCAATCCCACCAGTGTCACCATGGCTATCAAGGTCACAACACCTCCGACACGCATCAGGTTTCCCGCGAACACAACATAACTTCCCGCATCCGGATCGTAGTGATAGCAAAACAAGAGGATCTTGTCCAAAGTCGAACCGATCTTGCCCTCAGATGCCTCGATCAACGCAAGCCGTAGATCCATCACGGGATACTGGATTCCATACAAGTAGCGCGAGATAGTACCGTCCTCGGTGAGGATGACTATGACCGCAGCATGCGCATACTGCTCGGTGTTGTCGTCCCAGTAGTAGCCAAAACCGATAGCATCGGCGAGAGCTTTCGATTGGCTCGCATCCCCGACAAGAAGCGACCAGCCCTTCTCGGTGCCCGGTTTTCCTATTCTGCTCATGTAGTTCTTCTTTTTCGCGCTCGCAATCAGGTCGGTTTCTGTGGGATCGATACTGAATGACACGATCTGGAATTCCTCGCCGGCAAGCCAGTCGATCTCGATCAAAGCATCGCTAATTCCATTCATTACAAGATTGCACAGCATCGGGCAAGTGTAGTAACCCGGAACGAGTATCACCGGCTTACCTTGATTGAAGTACTTCTCAAGACGCACCGTGTCGCCCTCGTCGGATATGAAGACGACATCGAGTGGAATCTTCTCGCCCAGACGCTCGGAAATGTCGACGTTCTGCAGCTCTCGCGGCTTCTCAGTCACTACCTGAGAGAGAACATTTCCCGGGTAAGTGAAAGCGAGGAGACACAATGCAACGAGTATGCACTGTGCAAACGATCTTAGTTTCAATTCGAATGTCACTGTTGAGATTCTCGAGCAGACTCCAGGCTGTCCCTGTATGCCTCATCGGCAATGAGTTCCATTGCGCGATCTACCGGGATGCGATAAGCTCCTGTGGATGAATCAAGCAGTGCGTAGTTGTTGAGGATCTCTGTTTCTTTCGCCTGAAGTTCCCTGAGAGCCACTGACTCGGGCTGCAGGATTTTGTTGTAAACCACTTCTTCCTTTACCGCTGTGAAGTAGTCAAGAAGGAATATCAATATGATCACAACGGCAATGACACCGACGGCACCATAGATTACCACTTTCAAGAGATTGACATCGCTCTTCTCATAGCCGGGGTCATCAGGATTGTGGAATTTCTCTGACATCATTAGTTCTCACGCGTTCGTGAAATTGATTGACTTCTGTAAACCGGGGTCGTTCACCGGCACGAGCGGTTGCTTTGCAAGCCTCGCCCAGAAGTACCAGATGAACACACCGCCTATTCCAACCATCGTTGCAAGGTCAATCCATGAGAGATGGACATCGTGACTATGAAGTGACGGCATGACTATCCAATAAAGATCGACCCAGTGCATAAGCAGCAACCAGATTGCCATTATCTTGAGAACCAGCGCATTCCTCTTGCTTCCCTGTGGAAACAGAACAAAAAACGGTATGATGAAGTGCCCGAAAACAAGGACGAGAGTAACTGTTTTCCATGAGTTTTCCCACCTGTGCAGGAACCACACGGTCTCTTCGGGAATGTTGCCGTACCAGATTAAGAAGTACTGTGAAAATGCCATGTAGCCCCAGAATATCGTAAAAGCGAACATCAGCTTTCCAAGATCGTGGTCGTGTTCCTGCGTAACGACATTCTCCAAAACACCATTATTCCTCAGCTGAAGGGTGACAAGCGTCATCAGCGACAGAAAAGCAAGGAAAGCGCCGGCGAATATATAGACGCCGAATATCGTCGAGTACCAGTGGGCATCCAGCGACATCAACCAGTCAAAAGCCGCGAACGTTGTGGTCAGTGCGAATAGAATCAGTCCCGGCGCGCTCATTATGCGTGCCCTGCGGAGAATCGACGGACTGTGGGACTGATCCTGATTCAGGGACAACCTGTTAAGATAAGTTGCCAGGAGAACCCAGACCACGAAATAGACACATAACCTTATGATGAAGAATGGGAGATTCAGATACCCGGATTTCGACTGGAGCAGGTGATCGGTTGCGACAAGTTCTGCATCACTCCAATGAAACAACTCCTTGATACCGAAAACCAAGGGTATTGCGAAAACTACCATTAGTCGAACCAGAACCATGAAATTCTCGCCGAGTCTTCTCAGCACTACGCTCCACTTGGCGTTGACAATGTGATGGAGCATCGTGAAAAAAAGCCCGCCGAGTGCAATGCTTAACCAGAAGAAGAATGCGGTTAAGTAAGAGTGGAAGAACTGATGCGAATCGACGAAGTATCCAACCCCGCTCAGAATCAACCCAATTATCCCCACCACTCCGGAAATCAATCCGATTTTGCCCGACTCGGTCAGCCTGTATGTATTCCTGTCAAACTGCATCACATTACTGTTTAAGTTTGTCCCTTAACTCTACCGGTACATCGTCGGCACCAGCCGACTGACTTCTCTGGAGCGCCCTGAAATACTCTAAAATAGCCCAGCGATCGTCAGGCGGAATCTGATGCCCGTAGGAGGGCATATTCCTGACGCCATTCGTGATAACCTCGAATATATAACCATCTGGAAATTCTCTCACCCTGTCCGAATGAAATGTCGGCGGAGGGACATACCCGCGATCAACCATGATTCCCTTCCCATCTCCCACTCGGCCATGACAAGGTGAACAGAAGATATCGTATCTCTCCCGGCCTCTCTTCAGGAGCTTAAGTGTAACGTAAACCGGAGCTTCATCAACATGCTCGCCGTTTTCGTCTATCCCGCGAAAATAGCTGTCATCGTCCCTGAGAAAGCCGCGTGCAACGGTTCCGGCAGGAGGCACCCTGCTAGCGGCGCCGTCATCGAAGAACTCGCTCGTCGACTGCGGATTATACCTGGGTTGAATATCCATGTCCGGGTTCAAATGTATCGGGGGATTCTCTGACGGCCTCTCACGGGCACAACCAAAGCTCAGCAAGAATAGAGCCGCCGTTAACATCGCCATCCAGACATGAAATATAAAGCGCTTATTCATCAACGGACTCCTCAAGGACTTCAATGCTTCTTCCACCGATAGACTCGAGGAACTGGGATGTCGTGACCGCGTCGAATTTCGGATCGGTTGATTCGACACTGACGAAGAAACCGTCATCTGAGAATTTTTCGAACGTATTCGAGAAAAAGACCGGGTGGAAGAACCTCGGAAGGCCGTTCAGGACAAGCATCCCGAATAACGCCGCAAATGCCGCGAACAACACACCAAGTCCGAATGTGACAGGCACGTAAGCCTGGAAGCTGAACAACGGTTTGCCGGAAATCACCAGCGGATAGTCTATGGAGCTTGTCCACCACTGAAGCGCAAGAGCCCCCGAAGCACCTATCAGCGCTGCAAGCCCCACGATCCAACCGAGCGGGGATCTCTTCTCACCCATCGCTGCGTCCATACCGTGAATCGGAAAAGGCGAATGGCAGTCGAAGTCACGATACCCGGCATCCCGCAATTTCTCGGCGGCATACAGAAGCCCCGATGTCCCCTCGAACTCGGCAATCAATCCATGTACAACCGGTGATGTCACCCTGCTCATTTCAAGACACCTCCGGAATGGGAGTGGTGCGGGTCAGCCTCTGGAAGGACACTCTTAACCTCGGCCATCGAGATCATCGGCAGGAACCTGATGAACAGCAGGAACAGCGTGAAGAACAAGCCGAATGACCCTACGAAAGTGCTGATATCCCATATTGTTGGGCTGTAATAATCCCAGCTCGACGGAAGGAAATCGTTGGCAAGTGAAGATACAACGATCACGAATCGCTCGAACCACATCCCGATATTTATGAAAATAGAAGCAATGAACATTATCACGATGCTTCTACGCAGCTTCTTGAACCAGAAGATCTGCGGTACGAATACATTGCACGTTATCATTATCCAGTATGCCCATGCGTACGGACCGAATGCCCTGTTTATGAAAGTGAACTGCTCATAGATATTGCCGCTATACCATGCTATGAAAAACTCAATTCCATATGCATAACCAACCATCGAACCGGTCAGAAGGATGATCTTGTTCATCTTTTCGAGATGACTGACTGTTATGAGGTCTTCGAGGTGGAAGATTCGTCGGGCTATTATGCTCAACGTAATCACCATCGCGAATCCCGAGAATATGGCACCCGCAACGAAATACGGCGGGAAGATAGTGGTGTGCCACCCAGGCAATATGCTAACTGCGAAGTCGGTGCTGACTACGCTGTGAACCGACAGCACGAGCGGTGTCGAAATCCCGGCAAGCAGTAGATACGCGAGTTCATAGTGTTTCCATTGACGATTCCCGCCGCGCCATCCAAGTGCCAGTAACCCGAACACTATCTTTTTGATCTTCTTGACAGCGCGATCCCTGAATGTCGCAAGGTCGGGTATCAGGCCGGTGTACCAGAACAGGAGCGATGCGGTGAAGTAAGTGCTGACAGCAAAAACGTCCCAAAGAAGCGGCGACCGGAAGTTGGGCCACATGGCCATCTGGTTTGGGACCGGGAACATGTAGTATACGACCCAAATCCTGCCAACGTGAATCGCGGGAAAGATTAGCGCGCATGAAATCGCGAACAATGTCATCGCTTCGGCGAAACGATTGATCGACGTACGCCATCGCTGTCTCAACAGAAACAGAATCGCAGAAATCAGCGTCCCCGCATGGCCGATACCTACCCACCACACGAAGTTTATGATCGCCCAGCCCCATCCGACCGGATTCTGCAGTCCACAGATCCCGACACCTTCGTATATCAGGTAACCGATCGAACCGAACAGGACCATCATCAGCGAGACAGCAGCTCCGAGGGCAAGGAACCACACCTTGGGAGTCCTGCGTTCTGTGATCCCGCTGATCTTCGATGTGATTGATCCAAAGGAATGCTCTCCCTCCAAGAGGGGGGCGTCATGGATTAGGTCAACTGCATGTTCTTCAGTGCGACTCAAAGCAGATCCCACTTCTAAGTGTGCTTGTCTTCTTCAGTCTCGTGCTTCACAAGTTTTGGATTCGGATTTCTTATCCTGGCAAGATACGAATTGCGAGTCCGCAGATTCAACTCACCAAGCAGTTCATAGTTTCTGTCGTTCTTCTTAAGCTTGGCGACCCTGCTTTCGGGGTCATTTATGTTACCGAAGGTAATTGCCTTAGTCGGGCATGCCTGCTCGCAGGCGGTCTTTAGTTCCCCGTCGCGAACCTCTCTCCCCTCCATTTGTGCAGCCTGCTTGGCTCTATTGATACGCTGCAGGCAGAAAGTGCACTTCTCCATAACACCGCGCGACCGGACGGTGACATCCGGATTTTGCGCCATCTTCACCACTTCCGGCATGTCCTTGATGTAATTGAAGAAGTTGAACCTCCGCACTTTGTATGGGCAGTTATTCGAGCAATAGCGAGTGCCGATGCAGCGATTGTACGTCATATTGTTCAGTCCCTCGCTATCGTGAACCGTAGCAGCCACCGGACAGACCTGTTCACAAGGGGCGTTCTCGCAGTGCTGGCAAGGTATCGGCATGTAAACCACTTCAGGATTCGATTGATCGCCTGTGAAATACCGGTCGTTCCTGATCCAGTGCATTTCGCGGCCCAGACTGACCTGCTCCCTGCCGACAATCTGAACGTTGTTTTCACTCTGACAGGCGATGGTGCATGCGTTACATCCGATGCATTTCGTCAGATCGATTACCATTCCCCACTGATAGCCTTTGGAATAATCGTAATCCGGGAAGATCGACTTCAGCGGAGGATGCTCCACCATTTTCTTAGCGAAGTCAGGATCCTTACGATATATATCCAGCGTGGCCTCCCGAACAATCGGCCGGCCTTCCATTCGGCCGTGATCCTGAACTGATACGAGAGTGTGCGACAAACCGGTAGGTTCAATCGTCGCTCCGGTTATGAAGTCCACTGAAGTCGACACTCTCAACGGATAGGCATCGTATCCGATGCCGTTTCCGATTCTCCCCGCACTCGTGCGACCATAACCGAGGACGAGAGCAACCGAGTAGTCTGCCTGACCGGGTGCAATCATCACAGGCGCTTCGATGGAACGTCCTTCGACGGCAATTTTGACCACGTCATTGGATGAAATGCCCAACTCTCGCGCCGTCGCCGGGCTTACAAGCGCCGCGTTATCCCAGGCGAGCTTAGTGATCGAGTCGGGCAACTCCTGCAGCCAGCCGTTGTTGGCATAGCGGCCGTCATGCAGATTCCCAATCTGGAAATTCAGTTCGAGGTTATCCGCTGACAACTCCGGCTTTGATGAGAACTCATTTCGGGAGTAGAAGATACTGCCAGCCATTTTGTTGACGGTGGCGATCCGTCTCTTTACTTCGATTCGGACAAATCCGTCATGAAGCGATTTTCTCCACGATTTCTCAAAATCTCCCGGCAACAGATCCTGCCATGTTTCCCTCACGACATCGTATCCCCGCTGATCACGGCCGGTAGCCAGTAGAGACAGGAATTCGACGTCGGAATGCCCACCGTAGAGCGGCTCGATCATCGGCTGAACAATGCTGAGCGTCCCGTCAACGGATGTCGCATCTCCCCAGCTTTCGAGGAAATGCGCCCTGGGGATGTGCCACTCGACTTCCCTCGATGTTTCATCAAAGTGCTGGCTGAAGTGAACAGAATGTTTGAACTTCTTTAGCAATGCCTTAAGGTCGTAATCAGCGGGAGCATTATACACTGGATTGCCGCCAATAACGACGATCGTATCGAATTCGTTCTCATCTACTCTATGGACCAGATCACCTAATCTGATCCTGTGTGGAGGGATCGTATGGTAGACTTCATGATAAGTGACCGTATTCCCGATATTGCCCAGTGCGGCATTGATCGCCACGACGAGCTTGTGCACGGATGCGGATTGTCTTCGGCCTGCGATCACGACACTTCTCGATTTCGATTCGACAAGTTCATCGGCAACGGCGTTTACCCACTCACCATGCTCTGAGGTTTCCGGTCGGTCCGGAACATTGGCAAGTTCAAGTTCCCTGTCACGTAGCGCATTCGCGAGCGCAAGCGCCAAATCCGGAATCTGACTTGATGGCGATGCGATCCGGTGATCCGCAGATGCTCCGGTTACTGAGAACGAGCTTTCCGCGACATACAGCCTGTTCATCGGGCTGTTCGTATCAACCAGGTTTCGTTTTGCTGAGAAGCCTCTCGCCGCGGTAACCGCTTCTTCCTCGTATCCAAGAAAGTCTGCGTCCAATGAAAGAATCACATCTGCCTTGTCAAAACTGTAGACAGGGTTCAGTGGCCTCTCGGAGACAGATACCATCGCAGCAAATCGATTCTCATCACTTGCAGGCTCATATGTCACCCAGAAGAACTCGGGGAACTCTTTTCTAAGCTGTAGGCCGAGTCTCAACATCGTAGGAGATGCGAATGCTTCTGATACTACAGCCAGTCCCTTTCCCTTGACGCTCAGGAAGTAGTCGAACTTCTCCCTCCAGAAAGTGACGAAATCTTCATATTCTCGGTCCCCACCATTCTGGAGGACTGTTTTCGAACGATCCGGATCATAGAGGCTGAGTATCTCCGCCTGTGAGAATACGTCGGTAGCACCGAGTGATGATGGGTGATCGGGGTTTCCCTCGATCTTTGTCGGACGTCCTTCGTGACATTCGACGATCAGTCCGTATGCCGATGTACCCCGCGTCAATGTGGTAGCATAATAATTCGCAGCGCCGGGAGTCACTTCTTCGGGCTGGGTTACGTAGGGAATGATCTTCTGTACCGGTTTTCTGCATCCCGCTACTCCAGCGAGGGCCATGGACGCACCCATCAGCGCGAGGAAATTTCTCCTCGAAAGACTGCCAAGGGGTTCGGGTCTGTCCTGCCTGTATGCCTCCAGAAGCTTCTCCCGATACTGCGGGGTATCGTCGAGTTGGTCTATACTGGTCCAGTAGCGCTTGTTAGGTTTCGAATCCATATCGTTTACCTGTGACAGCCCGAGCAATCCACCGGGGCAAGCAGTCTCTTGTCAGCTTTCACCCTCGCGGCGTAGTCCAACTGGTCATCCGGCGGAACCCAGTTCATATTCGTAAGCTCCTCGCGAGGCCGGAGATGCATGTCAGGATTGCGATGACACTCCAGACACCACGACATGCTCAACGGCTCTTTCTGCTCAACTACGATCATCTGCCTGAGATTACCGTGACAGTCGACACACCCGACTCCGGCATGAAGATGGGCGGAGTGATTGAAATAGGCATAATCCGGGAGCATGTGTACCTTCACCCACTCGATGGGTCGTTTCAGTCCCCAACTCTCCCGTACCGGCAGCAGTTTCTCGCTCTCAGGCAGAATCAGTTTATGACAGTTCATACAGGTCTGAGTTGGAGGAACATTGGCATGTGCAGAAACCTCCGCAGACTGATGACAGTAACGGCAATCCATCCCAAGATCACCCGCGTGAAGTTTGTGGCTGTAGGGAATCGGCTGAATCGGGCGATACCCGACATCAGTATACTTTGGGGATCCATAGTACCAGAAGAATCCGACAACAGCCAGTAGCGCCAGGGTCAGACCGGCACCAACGAAATGCACAAGGTTATTCGTCCAACGAGGAAAGATCTGCGCCAAACGGAGTCCCTTCCTTTAGCATCCTGTCTGCAATCACCTAGATCAATGCTTCTATTAAAAGACAAAAAAGCAGAGTAAACAAATACAAAATTGAAAATTTGAATAATTTCCAATTCAGCTCGTGAGTGTTATGCTTACGAGCGAAGTACGCCTTCTTTATATATAGTCCTCCGAGAATTACAGCCGTAGTGAGATAAAGCCATCCAAAAGTATCCACCGCTATAATGAGGCTTACCAACACCACGAGAATCACGTAAATAAAGGCCTGATCCAAAGTCGCCCGGTCACCGCGAACGTTGGGAAGCATCGGCAGCTCAGTCGCTTCATAATCATCCTTGAAGCACAACGCAAGAGACCAGAAATGCGGAGGAGTCCACAGGAAGATCAACAGGAAAAGCAGCCAAGGCGTCAGGGCCGTCCCGCCTGTTGCAGCAGCCCACGCCCCAACCGGAGCCATCGCGCCTGCAACCCCGCCGATCACTATGTTCAAACTCGTGTTCGGTTTGAGAAGTAAGGTGTATACGAAACCGTAGAACAGAATCGTCCCTAAAGCAAGCAATGCAGTAAGCAGATTAAATACGAAACCGAGAACGAGAACTCCAGATATGCCGATTACAAGAGAGAACACCAATGCACTCGTTGCAGAGATCTGACCCAGCGGTAGCGGCCTTCGATAACTCGTTCTCTTCATACGTGCGTCAATTGATCTCTCGAAATACTGGTTCAGAGAATTCGCAGCACCGCCGCTCAGGAATAGTCCGAGGAGGAACAGACCCATCTCATGGGGCCTGTCCAGCAGACTTCCCTCCATCGCGGCTGCTGTCGCACCCGAGAAAATCACCAGCAGCATTATCGAGGGCTTGGTAAGCTGTATGTAACTTGCAATTGAGCCGTGCAATGATCTCCCTTTCAACGTTACGTATTATCTACGCAACACCTTTCTCATAGGTTTGTGCCCTTGGTTTTTTGGAAAAAATCGCCCGCACCCGGTAAAACAATACCTGAATTGCAGCGCTGGTTCCTGTTCGAAATAAGTGGGCTGCTGCTGTCACCTTCAACAAGAATTTATTTAGGGGCTGGAATCGAGAAGCCGCAAACTGCTTTCACAGCTTGCGGCTCATTTGTCTTATCGAGATGGACCTTGAAGATCAGCAATCGGGCTGACCGTCACCATTCATATCGCATGGAGCGCTTCCACCGGCGAAGATGTAATTTATGAGATAGACGACATCATCGATGTCAACGTCTCCTGAGCAATTCGCGTCCCCTGACTCCAGGGGTTGCGGTGCTGCTCCGCTTGAGAAGATGTATGCCGTTATGAAGACTACGTCGTCAATATCGACCCCCAGACTTCCATTTCCGTCACCGCAAATGTAGGCAGGCGCCGGCGGGTCATCGACGACCATGACAACTGAGGTCGTATCTTCCTGGCCAAGCTGATCAGTTACTATTATCGTGAAGAAGTAAGACGCTTTTGCCAGCGGAGTACCATAGAGTTCGCCAGTGTTCTTATCAAAGATCATTCCATATGGAACCTGGCCGAGTCCTTTGCGCCACGAGTAAGGCTCAACACCACCCACTGCCCAGAACTGGTAGGAGTACGGGACCTGATAATACGCCGTGTCCATATCAAGGCAACACTGTACGTACACACCCTCGGACTCGCACGCATCACCCACTCCGTTTCCATCTTTGTCATACTGGTAGATGTTGTAGATCTCCGGACAATTGTCGCAAGCGTCACCGCGCGTATCGGCATCACCATCGAGCTGATCGGCATTCGCTTCATCGGGGCAGTTGTCATCCGGGCAATCGTTCAGGACGTAACCCGGATTGCCGTAACCGTCACCATCGGAATCGGTGCAATCATCGCAAGCATCCCCGAGTCCATCAGCGTCACCATCAAACTGCTCCCTGTTCGGAGTGGTCAGGCAATTGTCGCATGCGTCTCCCACAGAGTCAGCATCAGCATCTACCTGATCCGGGTTGAAGACTGTCGGGCAGTTGTCATCCTCGTTGTAAAGATTGTCGCCGTCAACATCGGCGTCAGCAAGTGAAAGCAGTTCACTTTCGATCCAGCAACGCATCCTTGCGTTCTGTTGTGCAGAAAACTCCGTCTGGCAGTAATCGGGTGCGTATCCCATGTAGTTCTGAACATCTGTCGGCCCCCATGTCTGCCCGTTGCACGGATCGCTTCCTCCGGGAGGATTACAAGAGTAATTCGTGGGCGTCGGATCGGTATCCGAACAAAAATCGCCGAGAATATCACCAAGCGTCGTATTCGGCTCTTCGTAACAACCTCCGCACTGCGTAACCTCGGAAACGCCGTGATGCGTATGCCACAACCCAAGGCAGTGCCCCACCTCATGTGACATCAAGGCATAATTGAAACCGATGTAACTGTCATCGGCAATCACACCGCCCATGTATGTCAGGGCGTCAGAGTCCCACGGGAAAGTACCAACTCCGATGTAACCGGCATCGATGTCCACTACGAAGATATTCAGTTGTGTCGATGGATCATCAGCATGATTGAATTTCATCGAAAACTCTTCACTATCCGTGAAGTACCTGAACTGGGTGGAATTGATGAATTCAGTGTCGTACAAGAACTGAATGCCTGCTGGACCATAGTCCTGATTCAACCGCTGAACCGTTGCATCTATTTCAGACTGAGTGGCTGCAGCATTCGTGCCCTGATCTGTCCGAAATACATTGAACTTCAACCTGACATAGATCGGCGAAGTGAATTCATCAGGAAGATACGTATCGCGAATCTCTGCGTTGTCGCAGGCACCCCTCGAAGGACATGGAAGATTTGGATCCAGAGGATTCTTGTTCGTCGATGACTTCAAATCATAACGTATCTGAGTGTTGCACCATTCCCCCCCATGCTCGTGGATAATCTCCTTTACACGCTCTGGTTCCAGAGCAGCGGCCTTCTTCCACTCGGAAGCCCCGCTGATTATACCGACATCCTCAGAATCATCAGCGACAATCGCCGTGACCGAAACAATCATCGCAGCAGCTACGGAAAGCAGAATTTTCAGAGAGTGCTTTTTCATTCCTTGATCCCTTCCTCTTCGAATTAAGAAAACGCTATTCTTTCAATATTCGGTCTCTGGTTTCGCTACAACGGCGGTGAGACAGCATAGATGTCGAACAAAGGAAACCGGAGCAATTTTATCGTCTATTTAGATATAATAACAGAGGTTACGGATGAAATGTTTCGGGCCGAGACCAATAATTTGGCTACATGTAGTCTAGACGCGGTTTGGGATCACTTGGTAAACTGCACGTAAGGTGGATATCGTCAGATGCCCTGCTCCAACACATCGAGGTACTTGTAACCGCTCCCGGTAATGAATACTGCGACTTTGTCAGTAGATTTCACGAATCCGCTTTTTATGAGCTTTCTCAGACATGCAACGGATGCGCCTCCTTCCGGGGAGGAGAAGATACCTTCTTTCGAAGCCAGCAACATTGTGTCTGCCATCAACTCATCATCGGATACGGTGATCGCAGTTCCGCTGCTCTCCCTGATGGCATTAAGCATAAGAAAATCACCCACTGCTCCCGGTACCCTTAGTCCTGCTGCCAGTGTCGATGGATTCTTCCATGTCCGTGCGTCTTCTCTGCCCTCTTCAAAAGCCCTTGGAATAGGGGCGCAACCCTCAGCCTGAACCGAGACCATTCTCGGACGTTTGGGCCCGATCCAGCCGAGTTTCTCCATTTCACCGAACGCTTTCCACATACCTATCAGGCCGGTGCCTCCTCCAGTCGGGTAAATAATCACATCAGGCAAGTCGTAGTCGAATTGCTCGGCGATTTCATAACCCATGGTCTTCTTTCCCTCGATGCGGTAGGGTTCCTTCAGAGTTGCTACAGAGAACCAGCCTTCTTCTGCTACCAGCTCTGATGCCCTTGCACCGCAGTCAGCTATGTTCCCATCAACTAGCTCCGTCTGGGCGCCATGGTAGACACAATCGACGAGAAACGGTGCGGGAACGTCCTTTGGCATGACTACCATACAGCCAAGTCCTGCCCTTGCGGCATAAGCAGCTACGGCAGAGCCCGCGTTTCCGGCAGTCGGTATGATCAGTTTCTCAACTCCCAGTTCTTTTGCACGCGACACCGCCATACCAAGCCCTCTCGCTTTAAAGGACCCGGTTGGGTTCGTAGTTTCATCTTTGAAGAAAAGCCCGGCAAGCCCCAAATCCTCTCCCATCGAGACGGCATGCAAGAGGGGAGTTCCTCCTTCGCCGAGTGTCACGATGTTGGAATCATCAATGACAGGAAGCAACTCCCGATACCGCCACATCGTCTGGTCGCGACGATATAGCTCATCCTTCGAGATTGCCTCACGCGCGCTATCGTAGTTGTAGTCGACTAGCAAAGGGCCACCACACCGGCAAAGCGTCAAGATTTCATCCATGCTGAATCGTTTCGAGCATTTCGAGCAATATATGTCTTTCACGAATGTGTCAGTTGATGCCATTGATCTACCTCGTGATCTTAGATGTGCTATTTCGAGATCTTCGCGCCGAACAACTCCTTCATAGAGCGCTTGTACCCCTGTCCGGCTAGTTCATCATCGATGTGGAAAACCTTCGGATGTTCGAAGTCACTCAAGTAGTAGAGGTATATGAGTCCCTTTCGGAGATCATAGACAGTGGAATAGATGGTAGCGCTGGTTACGGGGCCGCCTGCCCTGACCGATACAGCTTCAAGAATATCACGGCATCCATCTATGGTTACGTTCTCAAGATCGGACAGCTTTTTCGAAGCGGTGCGGAACCTCGCGCACTTGCGGTCTCTGGGGGTAGTGGTGGACTGGTAGAAGTTGGTGGCAACCTGAAAAGTCCCCGTCTTGTGTATGATCGAGTCACCCTCGACTATTACTGAGTTCCCGAGACTGTCCCCAAACATCAGCTGCTCGTATGCCAGCCAGTCAAGGTTATACCTGCTGAACAGCTCCATCACTTCATCGACGGTCGCACACTCCTCGAGAGCTTTGAGCGCAAGGAACCCGTCGTAGTCGAGCTTGTCTTCCGATCGGGAGACCTTCATGTATCTAACAGGGATTCCGTCGAAGAAAAGCCCCCGTTCGTTCATTCCTCCCTGCGGGTAAGCCTTCTCATAGCCAAACAGGACTCTGCCGTACTTGCCCTCTGTCGACTGCACGAACTCAATTGTCGACAGGCTGTCCCGGGAGTCCGCATTATTGCAGACGACAACGCTCTTTCCATCTGACGCAAGGAAGACCGTATCACCGAACACATGGAGAAACGGCGCCGCAGTCAATGCGATTATCAGAATTTGTATGAATAGACGCAACTTAGCCTCTTGTTTTGAAACAACAAATACCCCCGGCAGGACTCGAACCTGCTACCCTCTGCTTAGAAGGCAGATGCTCTATCCGGATGAGCTACGGGGGCATTGCGTGTCCTCAAAGCAGTTACAATAATAAATTCGGATGTCGTCGATTGCAATACAATTCTTGATATCCGAAATTCAAAAGCTTGTTTTGCAGAAATGTCTTGACAAATGCAACCGCACTGACTAGATAGGAAACGGATAATACACTAACAGTTTCTCTGGTATTGCCTATTTTATTGCAATATAGAGCCTATATGGTCACAATATAAATAGAGCGAGTGAACGGAAACTATAGATACTCTTTTAGTATTATGAAGAACCTGACCAATTCGACATCTAAGCAGGACACTGAACTCCGTGAAAGGATCGTCGAGCACAGCCGCCGCCGATTCATGCAGTATGGCTTCAGCTCTGTCACGACAGATGAGCTTGCCGCCGAGCTCGGAATCAGCAAAAAAACCCTCTACAAACACTTTCGAAGCAAAGAGGATCTTCTTCGGGTCAGCCTGCTCGAGATGATGCAGGAAACGGAGCTACTGATCAAGGGGACTATCCTTGACAGTGATTTGTCTTTCGTCCAGAAGCTGAAGAAATTGATCGCGACCGTGCGCAAGCGTATCGCACCGATCCAACTCCCCCTGATTCGGGACATGCAGAGGTTAGCCCCATCCGTGTGGAGTGAGCTAGAGGAGTTCAGGAGAAGGGTCATCGTCGGCGCATACAGGGATGTTATCCGAAGCGGTGTCGATGAGGGCATCATCTCAAGGGATACTGACCATGAATTGCTGATGATTATGCTTAGAACGCTGATGGATGGGATGATCAATCCACAAGTGATGTCAGACATGTCGCATTCTGTCTCTGAAGTGTATGAGTTCATTATGGATGTGATCTTCGTAGGTATACTGACTGACAATTCACGAATAGAATACATGGAGAACAATAATTCCAGAAATGCGAAAATAGATGAGGAGCTATAGAGATGTTCGACCACAGACTACCAGCATTATTTCGCTTTGCCGCAGTTGCTCTCATCGTTTCGATAGTCACGGGGTGCTCGGGTAAGAATGACCACGCCGTGATTTCTGCATCGGGAACGATCGAGGCGACCGAAGTTGATGTCTCATCGAAGGCCATCGGAGATGTTTTGAGGCTATCGGTAGACGAGGGCGACCGTGTTAGTGTTGGGGATACACTGGCAGTAGTCGATCACTCGACTCTCGACATGAGGCTTCGCCAGGCAAAGGCTGGCAGGAGGCTGGCGCAGGCACAGCTTGATCTGCTCATGAATGGCGCACGATCCGAGGACGTGCAGACTGCACGGGAGAATCTCAAACAGGCAGAGGCCGGGCTTCGCATCGCGCGCGATGACGCCAGCCGAATGGCAGAGCTTCTCAAGACGGCGAGTGTCACCCAGAAGCAGAGAGAGGATGCCGATGCGCGCTACGAAGTAGCGCTCGCTCAATACAACGCCGCCCGGCAGACCCTCATGAAAGTCGAGGATATCGCACGGCCCGAAGAAATCCAAGTTGCCGAAGCGCAAGTGGAGCAGGCCGAGGCGGCACTCGATCTCGCCAGGAAAGCTGTGAGTGACTGTTTCGTTATCTCACCAGCGACCGGGATAGTGACGAGCCGCCCTATCGAGGTAGGTGAACTGGTCGGGGCCGGATCCTTGATTTCGACGATCTCGAAACTGGACACTGTCGAACTCGTGATCTACGTGACAGAAATCGAATTAGCGAGTGTAAAATTGGGGCAATCCGCAAAGGTTACGATTGACGGCGCATCGGACAGAGAATTCGAGGGTAATGTGGTCTATATCTCACCAAAGGCGGAATTCACACCCAAGAGCATACAGACAGAGGACGAGCGTGTGAAACTTGTTTTCGGGGTGAAGATTCGGATTCCAAATCCGGATGGTACACTGAAACCCGGAATGCCCGCCGACGCTTTGGTTGCAACGGATTGAGAATTATGAGCAAAACAAACGACAGCTTCGTCGTTAAGACCACCGGGATAAGCAAATCCTTCGGCGACTCTTCGGCGGTCAGGGACGTCAACTTATCCGTGCGGGCGGGTGAGATGTTTGGGCTTGTTGGGCCGGATGGAGCCGGCAAGAGCACTATGATTCGGATGCTTTGCGGTATCCTCTTCCCCGATATCGGTGAGGCATCTGTTCTCGGGCTGGACATCAGGAGCGAGATTGAAACAATCAAGGAGAGGATCGGCTACCTCTCGCAGAGGTTTTCTCTCTATGGCGATCTCACAGTTGACGAGAACATAGAATTCTTCGCGGAGATTCACGGGGTCGATGATTATTCCGAGAGACGTAACGAATTACTGAAGTTCGTCAGGATGACCGAGTTCCGGGATCGGCTGGCCGATAATCTTTCCGGCGGTATGAAGCAGAAACTCGCTCTTGCATGCACCCTTATTCACACACCGGCCTTAATCTTCCTGGATGAGCCTACCGTCGGTGTCGACCCGGTGTCCCGTCGCGACTTCTGGCTGATACTCGCGGATGTAGTCAGGCAGGGCATTACTGTCGTGATGACGACGCCCTATCTTGACGAAGCTGAGAGATGCTCGAGGGTCGCATTGATGAGAGACGGCGAGATCCTCGTGTGCAATACGCCCTCTAATGTCAAGAAACTGATGAAGGGCTCGGTGATAGAAGTTGTAACTCCTCAGTCGCGCACCGCACTGAACACCCTCAGGTCAACGGAGGGCATTATCGAAGTTCAGGCTTTTGGCGACAGGCTAAACGCCGTTGTCGATGACCCCTCGCATGGAATCGAAGTCATAACCCGCAAATTCAAAGAAGCGGGTTTCGAGATAGAGTCTGTACGCAAGATTCCACCTGCACTTGAAAACGTATTCATCTCACTTGTGAGAGGGAACTGAAATGCGGCAAATAACAATGCAAATGATAAGAGTGGCGCCATTGCTCATAGTAGTCCTCCTTCTCGGCCACGATCTCTATGGGCAGGACAGGCTCAGGTTGAGCGAAGCTGAGTGCGTCCAACTCGGGATCGAGAACAGCGATGGCCTTCATGCATCGCGAATGCAGCATGAGTACCATAAGAATAAGGCAAACGAAGCGAGAACATACCTCCTGCCGCAGTTGACCGGCAAAGCAAGCTACGTCCATTTGAGCGAGGTTCCCCCCTTCGAAGTTTCGCTGCCCCCTTACCCGGGTCTGCCATCGACATTCACACTTTCCGAGTCAATAATCGATACCTACGGCCTGACGCTGAACGTCTCTCAACCGATATTCACAGGGTTCAAACTGATTAACAACCTGAAGATGTCCAGTCGCAATGCTACTGCGGCGGGATACGACTTCGAAGGCGATAGTTCACGCACAGTATTCGAGATTCGACGGTCGTACTGGACGCTTTACAACGCGCTGGAGTTTCGGTCATTGGTTGATGAGAATCTCAAACAGGTCGAGGCTCATCTTGCGGACGCGAAGAACTTCATGCAACAGGGCTTGCTGACAAACAACGAGGTCCTGAAGGTCGAGACTCAATTGTCGCAAGTTCGGCTGCTGCAGATAGAGGCAGATAAAGCGGTCCGCCTTGCTATGGTCACGCTGAACAGCGCCTGCGGCCTGCCGCTCGGCACGACCGTTGAAGTCGCATCGCTCCCAACGGGTGGCAACGGGAACGTACCGGATCTTGACTCGCTGTTATCACGAGGCGTTTCTGCCCGCCCGGAGTTGAAGGCTTTCCGGTACAGGGTCTCCTCTGCCGAGGCCGGGGTCTCAATTGCGCGGTCCGGGTGGTACCCGAGCATAGCTCTCACAGGAAACTACTACTACTCGAAACCTAACTCACGAATCATGCCTACGAAAAACGAGTGGGAGGACACCTGGGATGTTGGTGTAATCATGTCACTCGACATCTGGAACTGGGGAAGGACCGTGCACCAGACGCGGCAGGCGAAAGCACAACTGAGAAGTGTGCGGGACGCTCTCTCGCAACTCGAAGACGCGGTACAAATCGAAATCACCGCAAGCTATCTCGATGTTGCCAAATCCGAGGAGAGCATCAAGGTCGCACGTGAGGGAGTTGCGCAGGCGGAAGAGAATTATCGAATCACGAAAGAGAAGTTCGAACTCGGTCTGGCATCAAACACGGATTTGCTGGACGCTGAGGTAGCGTTACTCCAGGCTAAGACCAGCTTGACTAAATCGTCAGCAGAATACCAGATCGCCTTAGCGGATCTCGAAAGAGCCGTCGGAAGATAACTGTTCGATCAGGAGTCGTCTTCTAACAGACAGTGACAATCAATGAATGAGACAGCGATACATGTTGACAATCTTGAGCGGCACTTCGGTTCATTCGTAGCGGTGGACAGAATAAGCTTTGATGTAGCCAGGGGTGAGATATTCGGCTTTCTGGGTGCCAACGGTGCGGGGAAGTCAACGACGATCAGGATGCTTTGCGGACTTCTGTCCTCAACCTCCGGTTCCGCCACAGTCGCCGGTTACGACATCAACAAAGAACCCGAACAAGTCAAGCGCCATATCGGGTACATGTCACAGAAGTTCTCACTCTACTCAGATCTGACGGTCTCCGAGAACATCGAGTTCTTCGGTGGGACCTATGGATTGGAGGGACAGATATTCAGGGAGCGAAGGGCGTGGGCAATCGAGATGGCGGGGTTGGAGAAGATGGAGACAAGTCTCACGAAGGACCTGCCATTGGGCTGGAAACAGCGGCTCGCGCTTGGATGCGCCGTGCTGCATCGACCACAAATAGTGTTTCTTGACGAGCCCACGAGCGGGGTCGATCCTGTGGCCCGTCGCACATTCTGGGACCTGATCAATGCAATCTCGAATGAAGGCTCGACCGTATTCGTGACCACGCATTACCTCGATGAAGCCGAATACTGCAACAGGATTGCCCTTATCAATGCGGGCAGACTCATCTCTCAGGGAAGCCCTCGCGAGTTGAAGTCCACGACAATAAAGAATCGCATATTCGAGATCGAATCTGACAGCGCAGCAAAGGCACTCGACGAACTGAAGAAGATGGACGCTGTTGAGGAGACCTCCCTGTTCGGGAACTATGTTCACGTGAGTGTCAAGGACGAGTACGATGCGGAGAAGGAGATTCCATCGGCTCTTGAGTCTGCAGGTGTGTCTGTCACGCGCATCGAGCCAATACTGCCATCACTCGAGGATGTTTTCATTCACCTCATAGAGCAAGACACTCCAACGAGTCATTAGTCGAGGGACAAGGGTCGTTATGGGCCGTATCAGACCAGTAGTCAAGAAAGAGTTCAGGCAGATTTTCAGGGATAAGAGAACGCTCGGGATATTGCTATTCGTACCTGCATTCATGCTGGTGATGTTCGGTTATGCGTTGAGCTTTGACGTCAAACACATCTCCCTTGCAGTCTATGACGCAGATCGATCTTCGATGAGCAGGGACTTCATAGAGAACTTTCTGCATTCCGAGTACTTCGACCTGAATTACTACCTGTCCAGATTCGATGACGCCGACAGACTTCTCGCAGAGGGCAAAGCCCTCGTGCTGCTGGCGATTCCGGAGGACTTTTCGGAGAACATGTCTCAGCGAGAGACGACCACGATTCAGGTGCTTGTCGACGGCACCAATCCCACGACTGCGTCATCCGCCGTAAGTTATGTATCTACTCTGGTTCAGGACTATTCTACACTGCTTACAACTGAAGCTCTGGAGAGGAGCGGTATCTCGATCGAGGCCCTTCCGATCGATTTCAGGCCTCGCGTATGGTTCAATCCAGAGCTTGAAAGCGCGAAATTCCTCGTTCCGGGACTCATCGGGTTCATACTCATGGTCACCGCAGTCGTCTCCACTTCCCTGTCAATCGTGAGAGAAAAAGAACGAGGCACGATGGAGCAAATCACTGTATCACCACTCAAGCCCATAGAACTGATTCTTGGCAAGACGATTCCCTACGTGATAATCTCACTCGCAGCAACCATCTCGATACTTGTTGTCGGGCACCTGCTGTTCGACGTTTCGATTCACGGAAGTCTTCTGTTGCTGTTCATTGTCACTCTCATATTCCTGACAGGTTGCCTCGGGCTCGGGCTGCTGATCTCGACAATATCGGAGTCTCAGCAGGTGGCATTCATGATAGCGGTCATAGCCACAGTACTGCCCACGTTCCTCCTGTCGGGCTTTGTGTTCCCGATCAGGAACATGCCTGTCTGGGTTCAAGTAGTAACATACCTGATACCGGCCAGGTACTTCATGGTAGCCCTGAGATCAATCATCCTCAAAGGCGCTGGAATAGCTGCCTTCTGGGATCAAGTACTCTTGATGATCGCATTTGCCGTTTTGACAATAACCATAAGTGCGCGAAGGATGCGGGCACAGCTGGCAGGTGCGGGCCAATCGGAAGTGCAAGGTATCCAGCGAATAATCGCAAGGATTTCCAAGAGAAGAGAATGAAAACGATACTGCACATTATCAAGAAGGAGTTTCTCCAGATCCGCCGTGACAGGAAGATGCTTCCGATTGTATTCATAGCACCGATCTTCCAACTGATAGTCCTTGGATATGCCGCGAATCTTGACGTTAACGACATTTCCACAGTGGTATGTGATCTCGATAGAACCCATTACAGCAGAAACCTGATAGTCGATTTCACGAACTCAGGATATTTCACTGCGGTTAAACTCGTCGACGACATTCGAGACATCGACAGACACATAGACAACAACACAGCAGCACTGGCTATCGTCATTCCTCCGGGCTTCTCCGATGATATCAAGGCGGGACGCCAGGGTCAACTTCAGGTAATCGCGGACGGGTCCGATGTAAACCTCACTACTGTCGGCCTGGCTTATGTTAATGGGATAGTCGCGAGTCACTCCGTGAAGTTGATTCTGAAGCGGACGGGAGTTGGGGCGTCACTGTCTGAAATCGGCGGATCCATAGATCCACAGATCAGGCTGTGGTACAATCCGGAACTCGAAAGCAAGAACTTCATGGTACCCGGCATACTTGGCTTGCTGCTGATGGTCATGACAATGTTGCTCACTTCGCTCGCAATCGTAAAAGAGAAGGAAGTCGGCACTCTAGAACAACTCGTCGTCACGCCAATAAAACAGCACCAGCTGATTATTGGCAAGCTTCTGCCCTTCACGATAATAGGCATAATAGATATCATCCTCGTTCTCTTCGTGGCAACTGTCTGGTTCGACATACCGGTTAGAGGAAGTACGACTCTCCTGTTCGTCCTATGTATAATATTCCTTATGACCACTCTGGGATTAGGTTTGTTTATCTCCACAGTGTCACGCAATCAACAGCAGGCAATGATAACTGCCGTATTCTTCGTGATGCAACCCATGATATTCCTGTCGGGATTCGTCTTCCCGATCGAGAACATGCCCCGAATTATTCAGCTGTATTCCTACTGCCTCCCGCTCCGGTACTTTTTTGTGATAGTCAGGGGTATATTTCTGAAAGGAGCGGGTATCGCGGAGTTGTGGGATCAGGCTCTCGTGCTCCTGTTATTCGGCCTTGCAATCCTCTCCGCAAGTGCTGCCAGATTTCAGAAAAAGATCGGCTAACTCTTTGCATATGCGTAGGATTCGGGTTTTCCTTACCACAGGATCCAATTTCCGCAGTTTCATCCTTCGACAATGTTGAAACATCCGACCGCGTTTTCCCGTCAATGGTATTAGAATACCGCATTACCAATTCGAGGAGGGAAAGATGAGAGTTACCTTAGTTGCACTGATCACGGTGCTTCTACTCTTTCCGACATCTTACGGGGCGGACTTGAAATGCAGGACCCATGTTGACCGGTCCTTCGGCACTGTATGGTCAGGTGATCACATAGATATCGATCTCGACGACGGGACCCTGATTTTGAAGAGGCAGGGACGAAGCAGAGATCGCGTTGAGATCACCAAGGAATACGAGCTGTTTGTCAACGAGGAACAGGTCGAGCTCAACGACGATCAGCGAGAGTTGGTCAAAGAGTTCTATGACGGCTCGATGGCGCTGATCGATTCAGCCGCCGAAATCGGCATTGACGGCGCCAAAATCGGCTTAAGCGGCGCGGCGCTCGGCTTGAAAGCTATCGGTGGTGTATTCAAGATGATCTTCACCGAGTATGACAGTGAGGAACTCGAAGAGGACCTGGAAGATCAGGCAGAAGAGATCGAGGAACGAGCTGAGGAACTCGAGGAACGCGCCGAAGAACTTGAGGATATGGCTGAGGATATTGCCGATGTATTCTACGATATGCGCCGAGAGATTCCAGAGATTCCAAGGTGGTGCAAGATTTAACTACATGGTGCATCGCAAGTGAATAGGCAAACATTTCGGTCTTAGCCTTTACCGTCCAATCAGAGAATCGGGAGCGAAAGCTCCCGATCTCTTTTTTTGCGCATAGTCTATCGCGAACAAATCCGCTTCAGCTTCTGTTTCTAAAAAAAGTTGAAGTCATCCAGAAAAATCTCTCCAAACCGGCAAGGAAGGGAAAGGAATACGATGAGACTTAGACACTTTACTTCTATCATGCTCCTGGCACTCTTATTCATTATCGCGGGAAAACAAGTTTATCCACATTGCGAGATACCG
>Ga0272443_10001609_pt1 | contig 32018 bp, 29 predicted proteins | sample SSMAcet12_FD_193581 | JGI IMG/M metagenome (GOLD analysis project Ga0272443, IMG submission 193581) | Marine sediment archaeal communities from Little Sippewissett salt marsh, Falmouth, MA, United States - SSM-Acet-12 | ecosystem: Environmental > Aquatic > Marine > Wetlands > Sediment ... | reverse complement strand
CGGAAAAACTCGAGAGCCTTGCCGACGGGATGCAGGCCGCCCGGAAACGGCGGTTTCTTGCGGCGGTCAAAGCAACCCTCATTCCTCCTTCTTTTTATCGGACGGCCAATGTCGATAATTCTCGTGGATCTTTTTAATTCCGCCACCGATGAGCATGATACCGATGAAATAAAAGCAGAATCGAATGATAGCGGTAACTCCCGAGAACTGCTCGATCTGGGCGATCTTGGGCATCACCTGGGGAATTCGGAAAAAAACGCCGATACCGGCAAGCAAAAGCACGGCTCCCCAGATGGTCTGATAAATGTGCCTACGGGAATCCTCTGCCAACGGTGTATCCCACTTTGAGCCCCCGACAATCGCCCAGCCAATGTGGTAATAAAGAAGGGCCGGGCTTTGCCGCGTTTCCATCGCTTTGAGAAAAGTCCGCCGGCTCCTTGCGCAGCGAAGGCTTTCTGCGTCAAATCCGCAGACATCCAATCCAAATTACTATAGATCAGCTCAAACTCCGATGTCAAATCATCGATGAAGCCGGCGCCTTTTTTGCGCATGGCTCGGAAAGGATTGGATCTCTCTTCAAGATGCTGACTGCCGCCTGCGGACAAAGCCAGGCAGCTTGGTACAAGTGAGCGCAATTATGGTCACCGCCGAGGCGCTGAGGTCGCAGAGGATGCGCAGATGAAAATGGATAAGGGTTTCTCTGCGCCCTCTGTGTCTCGGCGGTGAGTGTTCTTTGTTCCGAGACACCTCACCGAGATTGTGCCATCGAGCACTTAGTCGGCGAACCCGCCGCTGAATTTCGCCTTTCGTTTTTCCAGAAAGGCCTTCGTGCCTTCACGGGCATCGGGGCTTGCCATGCACAGGGCGAAAGCGTCGAGCTCGAACCGGATGCCGGTGGCCAAATCGACGTTCAGACCGTTGTTGACCGACTCCTTGGCCGCGCGGAGTGCCACGCGTCCTTTGGCGGCAATGGCGCCGGCGGTTTCCATGGTTTCGGAAAGAAGGGTTTCGGCGGAGCAGACGCGGTTGACCAGCCCCATCTCCTGGGCCTCTGCAGCCGTGATCATCTTTCCGGTGAAGATCATTTCCTTGGCAAGGGCTGCACCGATCTGCCGAGGCAGCCGCTGGGTTCCGCCAAAGCCCGGGATCAGGCCGAGGGTGATCTCCGGCAGTCCGAACCGGGCATTTTCCGAGGCGTAGATGAAGTCGGCGGCAAGCGCGATTTCGCTTCCACCGCCCAGAGCAAACCCATTGACGGCGGCGATCACGGGGATCGCCAGCCCCTGCAGCCCGTTGATGGCCTCCTGCCCCTTGGCCGCGAACAGCTTGCCTTGAAGTGGGGTGAAGGTGGCCAGCTCGGAGATGTCGGCTCCGGCCACAAAGGCCTTTTCCCCGGCGCCGGTGAGCACCAGGACCCGAATCTGCTCGTTTTGCCTGACTTCGTCCAGCAGCTGCGCCATTTCGCCGAGCAGCGCGTTGTTCAAGGCATTGAGCGCCTTGGGGCGGTTGAAGGTCAAGGTGGCGACGCCGTCTTTTTCCTCGAAAATCAGATTCTCGTAGGCCATTCAGGTTCCTCCCTCTTTTCGCTTGTTTCTGACAGATCCACATAAAACCGCGGCAGCGGTATTATTCTGGATAAAGAAAGCGGCTCGCCTTGTCAAAATAAAATCGAACCCTTTCCCTTCATCGTTTTACCGGCTCCGGCCGTTCTGCGGTCGAGGCGATCCAGATGGCGGCCAGGATCAACAGTCCGCCCAGCGCTTTGGGCAGGGTCAATCCCTCATCGAAGAGCAGGTAGGCTAAAATGGTGGCGCCGATGGGCTCTCCCAGCAGACTGACGGCGATCATCCCGGCACTGAACCAGCGAAGGGCCCAGTTGAAGCTGGTGTGGCCGACAAGCTGGGCCACCACGGCCATGGCCCAGAAGGCGGCCCAGGTGCCCTGCGAAAATCCCGTCGCCGGAAGTCCTGCGGCGAGTACTGCGGTCCAGAGAACGGCGGCCGCACTGCCGTAGCACAAAAGGATGTAGGCCGTCAGCGAGAGTTTCTGGCGCAGGGTTCTGCCCAGCAGGATGTAAGCCGCAGCACACAGGCTTCCCACCAGGGCAAGCCCGTCTCCCAGCAGCGCCGTTCCGCCGGCGGCAAAGTCGCCCGCGCCGATGAGCACGCCGCCGGCCACGCTCAGCCCGATCCCGACCACGGTCTTTTTCCGCACCGGCTCTTTGGCCACCAGGGGGGTGAGCAGGCCGACCCACAGCGGGTTGGTGTTGACCAGCACGACGCTGTTGGCCACGGACGTATAGTCGAGCGACGAGATCCAGGCGGCAAAATGGCCCGCCAGAAATGCCCCGGAGAGCAGCGCCAGCCGAAGATCTTTCAAGGAAAGCCGCCGAAGCTCGCTCCGGCATCCGATCAAAGCCGCCGGAGCCAGCAGCAGGGTGGCCAGCCCCACCCGGTAGGCGGCGATCACCAACGCCGGCGCATCGGCCAGCCGGGCAAAGATGGCTCCGGTGGAAATCGCCAGGATGCCTGCGGTCAGCGCAAACAGGGGATTGAACGGCGGTCTGCTCCGAATCGGAGAGCCCTCCATCGACTAGGGCCCTTGAAGCGCCGGCTCCGGGGCGCCCGAGCGGATGTAGACGTCCCGCTGGGGGACGGGGATTTCGATTCCGGCCCGGCGGAAGGCTTCGAAAACGTCGAAATACAGGCGGCTTCGGATGCGCCATTCTGCGATCTTGCGGATATCGATCCAGACCAGGAGGTCAAAATCGATCCCGCTTTCGCCGCAGGAGGCGAAGCTGACTTCAGGCTCACGGTACTCCAGCACCTCCTCGTGCATTCCGGCCGTCTCCACCAGGATTCGGCGCACCTTGTCGGCGTCCGAACGATACGAGACCCGCACCGGAATATGGATACGGATCATCGGCGAAGACAGGGTGAAGTTGACGAACGTCTTGTTGATAAAGTCCGCGTTGGGAATCAGGTATTCCACGTTGTCCCGGGTGCGGACCTTTGTGGCCCGCAAAAAAATATCGGTCACCACCCCCCGGGTATCCCCCACCTGGATCCAGTCTTCCTTTCGAAGCTTTCTGCCGAAGACCAGGGAAAATCCGCTGATCACGTTCGAGGCCATACTCTGAAGGCCGAGGCCGATGCCGATGCCCGCAGCGCCGGCAAACACCATAAAAATCCGAAGATCGATCCCGACCACGCCCAGGGAGAAAAGAACGCCGACGGCAAGGCCAACGTAGCGCAGAAAGGTGTTGAGCACGTAGGCCAGACCCGGCTCCACGCCGATGGCCGGATAGATCTTGTAATTGAGGTAGGCCTGAAGCAGACGCGTCAGATACAGAAACGCAACGAGGATCACCAGCGCCTTGAGCAGGATCCAGGTCGATATCGCGGTCTCGCCGGCGTGGAAAAACGGAAACGAGAGCATCCGCCGGATCGGTTCCAAAAGCCCGAGCAGATGGAAAATCACCAGAAAGGTGGCCAGCACCGTGGCGTACATCAGCAGGGACCGGAGCGAACCGAAAAGAAAGACGGCCTCCTCGTCTTCGGTTTCGTGCCGTTCGATCCACTTTTTCAGCCGGCCGTTGAGGATGTGGTAGCATAGCATGACCAAAACGAAGGCCCCGGCAACGGCCCAGGTCTTGATCCAAAGCGTCTTTGAAAACTCCCGGTAGCCGATGCACCAGAGAAGTCCAGTCAGAAAGGTGAAAAAGACGACCGGGAAGTAGTACCGGTCCAGTATCCGGACAAACCGCTGATAATAGCTGTAGGGAAGATCCGGCAGCAAAGAGAGCAGGGCCCGCTTTTTCAGCAGCAGCGGAATCAGGGCGCACACGATGGTCAAAGAGATGATAAACCGGATAAACGCCTGCACGTCGGGCCGCACGGCAAACGCCTCCGCCCCCTGGACCACCGCCAGTGCTGTCAGGATGTAGATCAACACCACCCGGCAGATCTGAAACAGCGTCTTTCCGTGGGTGGGGGCCACAGGAAACAGGTCGTGGAACAGCAGCTCCCGCAGCAGGTTGATGGTCACCGCACCGATGGCCCAAAGGATCAGGATCTTCTGGATGAAGAGAAACCATGGCGCGCGGTAGGGAACAAATGCGTAAATCAGGGAAAACGCCGCCAGCAGAAGAAGGGGCACCAATGACGACACCGCCACCCTGAGCAGGGCCAGAAAGTAGGGGAAAAACTCTTCGGGGATCCATTCCTGAACCGGCTGCACGCGCTGCGTCATCCAGCGAAGGACCCGCGCCTGCAGAAACAGGCTGTATAGGGCTGCGGTGATCAGGGCGAGGATGAATCCGGATCCGGCGAAACCAAGCAGGCGGCCCTGCTCGCGGATTTCGGCCAGAATCTCCGGAAGCCGTCCCGGAAGCGAGAGAAACCAGCGGTAGATGGCATCGATGGTGTAAAAATCCCAGCCAAGGGGCGTCCGGGCAAAAAGAGACCGGGCCTCGAAGTGGAACTGCTCACCGACCCGGGCCGCTTCGGCCATCATGGCACCGGTGATGTTTTTAGAAATCGCCACCGGCGGCGGCCCGCCCGGCTCGGATGCCGACGCGGGCGCCGGCACCGTCGGGCTCTGTTCGCCGGCCATACCGGCGGCGGCAAAGAAAGCCCCGAACGCTAGCAGGACAAGTATCCACGGTCTCATTGTTGGCGAGGCTCCCGTTTTATCTGAGGGTGAATCGAACGCGGCTGGCGCCGGCGTCTTGCTTGCCTTCCAGTTCGGTCTGTATCTGCGGCTCGACGATAAAGAGCCGATCCGATCCAACCTGCCCGCCTTCCATCAGCCGGCTTTTCACCGCATCGGCCCGTTTGAAGGCGAGGTTTCGAAGGTCACTCTCTGAAAAGGCAAAGTGGGTCATCAGGAGCTTTTCCATCTCTTCGACAGGAAGCGTCTTCACTTTTCCGTCCGCGTCTCTCGGTTTTACAAACTCAGCCGCGTCATAGGCTTTCTTGACATAGTCGAGATATTGCTCCTTGGAAATTTCGATCTGGTCCAGGGGAACGACCGTCTCGCCTTTTGCCCCCATTTCCTTGAGCTTTTGCGATCGAATCAGGTCTTCGAATTTTTTCAGGCGCAGGGCCTTTAGATCTTCCTCCGGATCGGTGTCGCCCTGGATCTCCAGTTTCAGTGCCGGCCGCTTCACCAGGGCGGCGGTCAGGGTATCGAGCTTTTCCTCTGCCTCGGGGAAAATCTCGGTGCTGCCCGGTGCAAAATCAACGAAGCTGAGCTCCTCTGTCCCGCCCACGAGGCTGCCCAGGAAGGAAAAGGGCGAGGTAACGATCTTGACCATCAGGTTGCCCAGGACCCGCAGGATAGTCCGACCCAGGCTGAACTTGGGGTCGTTTAGATCCCCTTCCACCGGCACGTCCAGGTTGATGGTGCCGTCGGGGTCCTTGAGCAGGGAGATGGCCAGGGACACCGGAAGCGATACCGCGTGCTCGCTGTCGACCCGTTCCCCGAGAGTCAGCTCTTTAAAATAGGCCCGGTTGTCTCCCTTCAGATGGGTCCCCTCGAGCAGATAGCCCAGTTCCAGGGTCAGCAGCCCTTTTTCCAGCTTGTAGCCTAGAAATTTGCCGCTGTATGGGCTGAACGGCGAAAGGTCGATGTCCCGGATCGTCAGGACGATATCGGCGTAGCGGTTCTCGGCCAGCGGGTTGATCTTTCCTTTGATCTCCAGCGGTGCCCGCTTTTCCCAGCTTCCGCTCAGCAGCAGGTCGGCCCGGCCGTCCTGCAAAGAAGACAGCCCGGACACCCTCCCTCCGAGTTCGGTCAGGTCCCCTCCGAATTGGAACGGATTGAATCGGTCGGTAAAATTGATGAGGCCGTCCTGCAGCGTCACCGTGCGGATGTTGATCGTCGGCGCTTCGGAGTCCTGTTTTTTCTCTGTGCTGTCCCCTGTTGCCGGCGCTTCGACAGTTTGTTGCTCCTGTCCCTTCTCATCTTCTCCGGCATCCCCGCCGGAAAACACGGCGGAGATGTTGATCGAGCCGTCTTCTTCGATGATGAACCCGTTGTAGAGCCCGGAAAGCCCGACCTCTTCGATGGAGATGGAAAGCGGCGGGGTCGTAAATTCCACGTCAGCCAGGTAAAGCGATTCCCAGTCGAGAAAATCGAGGGTGTTTTCCTTGTCGACCGATGAAAAACCGTTGACCTCGGCCCGGCCGGTGTACCGGATCGAAGGCGCCCTGCCGTCGGCCGCATCGAGGACGAATCGACCGTCGGCCGATACGGTCCCGCCGGTGACAATGATCCTGACACGGTCCGTGAAATAAGGCTGAAAGGCCCGGATGTCTGCCCGGTGCAGCTTCACCGAAAGGTCGGTGGACAGCGGATCCAGCACGAGGCTGCCTCGAATGTCTCCGATCCCCCCCCTGGAGCCTTGAAACCCCAAGGAGATCTGTGCCGAGTCGCCTGCTTTATTGCTAATGCCGTCAGCTTCGATGCGCACCTTACTGATCACCGCCTGGACCGTTTGGAACGGAACGCGGTCTTCGATCCGGATCCGGTAGTCGCCGATTCGAACCCGGTCCACGGAGAACTGCATCGGTGCGGGCGGATCGACGGCAGACGGTGTCTTGTCTGCCTTGGGCAGGGTTACCAGGTCGGCCAGGTTGATTTTCCCGTCTCGGTTGCGCAGGTAAAAGATCTCCCCTTTTTCACTGGCAAGCTCGCCGATCCCAAGCCTGCGTTCGGCCAGAGAAAAGGAGATGTCGTTGACGTCGAGGGAGGGGATGGAAACGGCCTGCTCCTGGTCCTGGGGTCGGTACAGCACCAGCGAACGAAGCGCGGCTTCGCCGCCTTCGATCTTGATCTGGGCGGTCGGTTCCTGAGCGGCGTCATAGACGAACCGGCCCCCCACCGACAACCGGCCGCTTCTGATCTCGAAATTGAACCGGTCCGCAATATACGGCACGTATCGGGCCAGTTCGATGTCCAAGACATTCAAGCGCCCAACGGTCTTTACCGGGGAGAGGGAAAAATCCCCCTCCAGGGAGACCGACTCTTCGGCGTCGGTTGCAAAAAACACCCGATAGTGCGCGCTTGATTCCGGCGCCAGTGAAAACCCTTCTACGGAAAAGTCGATTCCCGAAAGGACGGTTTGAAAACCGCCGGCAACCGCCTCGTCTGCAAACCGAACCCTTGCCGAGGAAAGCACACCCTGTTTCACGACCAGCGAAACCCCGGCAGGTTCGGTTTGCCCCGGGTCTTCTTTTTCCGGCGCCGGCATATCGGGCACGAGGTCGAGCAGATTCATTTCCCCATTACGGCCCCTGACCACCTGCACTTCCGGGGCCGAGACCCGGATTTCGTCTACAACCACCTCGCCGGACAGCGGCAGGCTGCGGCCCAGCAGAACCGCGATCTCCGGTATCTGCAGCATGGGACGGTCTGCACGGTCAAAGATGTTCACTTTCGAGAGTCGGACCGGACCGGAGAGCGACAGAGTGGCATCGCCATTTTCCGGTTGCTGATAATCGGCCTGGATGTCCAGGGAAAAAAGCGCAGACTCGATGCGGGCGGCAGGCTTTTCCGGCAGGTAGGCAAGATATCGGGGAACGTTCAGGTTTTTGAGCGTGATGTTTGCTTGGCCGGACGGTTCGCCGGAAAACGGCTGCGCTTCTGCCTCGATCGAGACCGGGGCCCCGTCGATTTCGCCGCCGATGGCCACAGAGGCTTTCTTCCCGGCCCCGGCCGGAAGACTGGAAAGATCGGCCACCTGGATGTCGACCCCGTCGATCCGGTGCCGGCTGTCGACGAACCGGTCGTCGAAATCGAGCCCCGCTCCAATGACGGACAACTGCCGTACGGAAAACCGGAAAAATCCCCCGCCGGAGTCGCTTGGTTGGGGTGCGGCTTCATCCGTATCCGGGATCAGGTCTGAAAAATTAAAGCGGCTCGCGCCGGTCCGGACGATGCGCGCATCAAACCCTTCCAGCCGGATCTCGCTGAAAACAGCCCCCCAGCGAAAAAGAGAGGATATCTGAAGGTTGGCATAGAATCGCTCGAAACCGGCAAACGGTCCGCCGTCTTTATCTTCGACCGCCAGGTTCTCCAGGGTGATCGACAGGGCGTAGGGATTGAACCTCACCTTGCCCAGCGTTACGTCGCGGTTCAGCGCCAGAGAGAGCTTTTCGGGAAAGACCGAGCGGATCACCGCGGGAAAGACGAAAAACCCGATCACCGTGTATAGCACGAAGACGACCGCTGCGGCGATGATCGGTTTTTTCCGTCGGCGAATGGCACTGGAAAAATCCATGGTCACATCGTGCCCCGTCAGATCTTTGAATGGAAATCCGTGGAGATCGTACCTCTGCGCTCTCTGCGGTGATTCCGCTTTTATTTGTCCCCGGATTTGATCCAGTCTTCGATCTCTTCGGCTTCGTACTGCTCCTGGTCGATGCTCAGAGCGAGGTTGGTCATCAGCCCGGCGTGCTTCTGCGCTTCCGGATCCTCTTTCAGCGCCTGGTGGCCCTTTTGGGTGCGCTGCACGTTTTCCAATATGGTTTTCAGGGCCGCTCCGATGGCCGTGCTCAACACCAGCGGGCTCGATTCGAGGCGGGGTTCGATCCCGTTTTCCGCGACCTCCTCGGCCAGGTGGGCCAGCTGCTTCATGTTGGTCATGGAAAAATCCATCACCTGCCAGCCGCGGATCTCTTCGTTTTGAAACACCCAGGCGTCCCGGAGGCTCTGGAGCATCTGGGTGTACTTTTGCTGAACCATGTCCTGGAGCTTTTCCACGAACTCGGGCGGCAGTTCGTTTTCCTCGCCGGGCAGGCCCTTGGCCTCTTCTTCGGATAGCTTGCCGAGCACCTTTTGAAATTTCTTGGCGTGCATCTCCGACTCCCACGCTTCCCGGTGAAGCACCCGCTTGATATGGGGGTCGTCCACCTTGTCTGCTTCACCGTGGTAGTGGGGCACCAGCTTTTTTTCATAGTCTACATAGGACTGAAAAATCGTGGCGCGGTTTGTGGGATCGTAGGGGTACGGGGCAGGGGTAATCTCCGGCTCGCCGCCCAGTTTTCCGACAATCATCCCCAGCCAGTGCATGTGCCACATCTCTTCCCGCGCCCGGGAAAGAAGCCCCGCACCCAGGGGCGAATCATCCCCCTCCAGGTAGCTGTGCACCAGATAGCGGATGATGGCGGCATGTTCGTCTGCCATGTCCCGGTTGAGCATCTCGATCAACTCTTTTTTCTCCATGTCCCCTCCGAATGGTATTAAGTTGTTGAAAAACCGATAAGTTGAAGCTGCGAGTGTTGTGTCCCTTTTATGCAATTTTTTTTATGGTTTCGCGCAGCGAAACCCCTATAAAATCGCGCCAGCGATTTTATCATCATAGGTAAAGCCTTCTTTGAAGTCAAAATAAAATCCTCTTGGACCTTGCGCCGGCAGGCGGTTGAGGCTACCATGTCGCTGCCAGGGCAAGACCTCACACGAAAGGAAGCGCTTCCGATGACTGAAATCTCCCCGCTGCACTACCATATTCTTCTGGAACCGGACCTTTCCATATTCCGCTTTTCAGCACAGACCACCGTCTATCTGAAACCGTCGGTTCCCACCGGTGAAATCGTTCTCAATATCTGTGATTTGGCCGTCTGGAAGGTGGAATGGATCCGGCAAGGCGGTTCGCTTGCCTGCCCGTTCCAGGTCGACCCGGAAAAAGAAACCCTGCGGGTGTTTCTTGCCGAATGCACCGGTGAGGAGATCGAGCTTTTCATCGTTTATGAAGGCGTCATCAACGACCGGATGGCCGGCCTGTATCGATCCAGCTACCGCACAGAGAAAGGAATCCGCTGGATCGCGGTCAGCCAGTTTCAGGAAAGCGACGCCCGCCGCGTGTTTCCCTGTCTGGATCATCCGGTGCAAAAGGCGACCTTCGATGTCGAATTGAAGATCGACGAGGGGCTGGAAGCCCTTTCAAACGGCGCGATCCAGAGCATCGAGCCCCTTTCCGACGGACGGAAGCGCGTCTGCTTCGAGACGACCCCCCGGATGTCGACCTATCTGCTTTTTATCGGGGTGGGACGCTTCGAAACGATCCAGGACCAGCAAGACCCCCGGGTGAACGCCGTCACGGTCCCGGGGATGAGCGCATTTGCCGGGTTTGGACTCGAATTCGGCAAAAACGCCCTTCGATACTGCGAATCGTATTTTGGCATCCCCTACCCGCTTTCGAAGCTCGACCTGATCGCGGTGCCGGATTTTGCCTTCGGTGCCATGGAAAACTGGGGTGCGATCACCTTCCGGGAAAACCTGCTGCTGCGCTATCCGGACAGCACCAGCAAATCCGGCCTCGAAAGGATCTGTGAAGTCACGGCCCACGAAATCGTCCATCAGTGGTTCGGAAATCTGGTGACCCCGGAAGACTGGCGGTATTTGTGGCTGAACGAAAGCTTTGCCACCTTCTTTGCCTATGCCGTGGTGGACGAACTGCACCCCGGGTGGAAGATTTGGGACCGGTTCATCGGTGGGCAGACCGCCGAGGCGCTGGAGCGCGACGGACTCAAGGAGACCTTTGCCATTGAGATCCCCGGCGGGGAACACGTGGTCATCAATTCGAGCACGGCGCCGATTATCTACAGCAAAGGCGGCAGCGTTCTGCGCCAGGTCCTGGGCTTCATCGGCCCGGACGCCTTTCAGAAAGGACTGAACCGATACCTGAACTCCCATGCCTACGGCAGCACCGCCAGCCGGGACCTCTGGGAGGCCCTGGAGGCTGCGGCCGACCAGCCCATCACCCGCATGATGAAGGACTGGATCGGACAGCCCGGCCATCCTCTTGTCGAAGTTCACCGGAAGAAAAACACCCTTCAATTGCACCAAGGGCGGTTTTCCTACCTGGAAGGGGCACCGGATGCCACCTGGCTCTTGCCGGTGAATATCCGTCTGTTCGGTCCCGGGGAAGCAGAAACGACGCTTCAGGTCGTCATGGAGGGTGCCGATCTATCGGTTCCCATCGACGACGGTGTTCAAGCTTACAAGATCAACGAGGGACAGAGCGGTTTTTACCGGGTGAAATACCACGATGAAGAAAACCTGGTCCGACTGGGGCTCCACATACAAGACAAACGCCTCTGTGCAGCGGATCGATGGGGCCTGGCCAGCGATTTGGAGGCCCTGCTCCGGGCGGGGCGAATCGATCTGGACCGATACCTCCGGTTTCTTGAATACTACAAAGACGAGGATCGACTGCTGCCCGCGGCCCAGGTGATTCAAAGTCTTCACCGCCTGTTCATCGTCGCACCGGCATCCTGCCAAGAGCAGATCCGAAAGACGGCCTGTCCGTTTCTGCAGCGGCTGCTGGCCGACATCGGTTATGCACCGGCCGCAGAAGAATCTCATTCCCGAACGATTCTCCGGGAGCATTGCCTCTGGCCGGCGGCGGTGATGGGGCTTCAAGAGGCCGAGGATTTCGGAAAAGAACGGTTCAAGAAAGTGGAGGCCGGCCAGCGAGTCGATCCGGACATCTTCAAGAGCGTGCTCCAACTCGGTGCCTGGACCTGGGGCATCCGGGCCCTTTCCTGGTTCTTGGCGCGCCTTTCGGCCACCGACAGCGAGCACGAAAGAATGACCATCGCCACAGCCATGGGCAGCTTTCGGGAAAAAAAGGCGGTCGATGCCGCCCTTCAAGCGGTGCTGGACACCATTCCGGACCGGAACAAATTCATTCCGGTGGTGGCCATGGCGTCCAATCCCAACGCCATTGCCCACCTCTGGCCCTGGTATACCGAAAACCTGCCGGCAATCGAGCGCTTTCACCCCATGCTCTACGAGCGGGTGGTGGCGGCGCTGATTCCAACCTGCGGCCTGATTCAAGAAACGGAGGTCAAGGCCTTTTTCAAGGACTACCTCAAGAAGCACCGCCTGGCGGCCGACGCCATCCGAATGTCCTTGGAGAAGCTTGAGATCAACCTGGCGCTTCGCAGGCGACTCACGTCGCCTGCGAGCGGATAAGCTGCTGAGCTGCTAAGCTGTTAAGCAAAAAAAAGAAAAAATTATTTTGATGGTTTTTTTGATCTTTTGCTCAGCAGCTTATCAGCTTAGTAGCTCAGCAGCTATGCCGCTTCGTCCCACCCCCTCAGCCCCCAGAGCAGGGCGGCGATTCCCAGGGCGCCGAGCAGGCAGGAAAAGAGCACCGTGCCTTCGATCCGGGCAACGGTCCAGATGAACCCGCCGCTGAACGCGCCGATGATCCGGCCGATGCCGGCGGCGGCGAAAAACCCAGCCATCATGGTGGCTCGGTGCTCCGGCAGCAGTTCCGTTGCCAGGGAAATGCTTCCCACGATGGCAAACTCGTAGACCAGAAAAAGACAAAAGAGGCCCGATAGTGCCAGGGGCAGAGAGCCTGCGGTGAACGGCAGCAGTGCGTAGGCCGCTACCGCCAGCCCCATGCCGAAAATGACGGCCCGCTTCAGTCCGATCCGGTCGCCGAAAGCGGCGCTGAAAACTTCCCCGCCCAGTTCGGCGGCCCCGATCACGCCGGTGGCCGCCCCGAGCCCCAGGATCCCCATCCCGAACCCCTCCTCCAGCCATGCTCCGTAGACGACAAAAATCGCATCGTTGGCAGCGTTGGCCAGAAGCGATGCCAGCATGACACCCAACGCGGGTCTTTTTGTCAGCAACAGGCCGAATGAGGCCCAAAGCGAGGAATGCAAACCGGGCGCTTTTCTGTGGTCGACCGTTTTTGGAATCAGCAGTGCAATGCTGGAAAACCCGAAAAATGCCGAGATCCCCAGAAAAAAGAAGGGGGAGCGCCAGCCGGCCTTGTCGATGAAAACGGCCAGCAGCGGAATCCCGAGCAGGGTGCTGCCGGCCCAGGCAAACTCCATGGTGCCGATGGCAAGCCCTCTTCGATAGAACGGCACCTGTTCGCTGACATAGGCCTGAATCGCCGGATCGAAGGCGCTTTTTCCAAGACCCGCCATCAGCAGGCCAACCAGAACGATGCCATAAAGAGGGACCGCTCCGGCGGCGGTCATGCCCACGGCCATGAGGCCGAGGCCGGCCAGCATCATCCGACGGTATCCGAAACGATCCCCCAGGGGCCCGAAAAAGATTCCGATCAGCCCAGTGGCCTGGTTTGCGGCGATAATGGTGGTCACCGCCGTCAGGGGAACATCCATGCCCCGGCTGAGCGCGGGTGCAAAAGGATATGCAAAGCGGCGCGCGGTGTTTAAAAGGGTCCTGCAGACCGTGGCGGCGGCAATCTGCAGCAGCAGGGCTTTTTTGGGATTGCCCCGTATGGCAAAAAGTGATGTCTTCATAAGGGAGCAGACTCTATAGCGTCCGCACATTGAAAAGGCAACCAGCAAGGACTCGTCCGGTGCTGCCGGAGGTCATGACTTGCCTTTCCGTTCCTTGCACTTATTTTTTTGGCGTGTCGTACAAGTTTGATGGTTTCGGATAAAGTCAGCTTGTAGACGGCTATGTAAAAAGTTTCGATAAGGAAACCGCCCATGGTAGACAAGGGACGAGCAGGAAAAGGATATGTCAAAACCCAGACCGTGGTCATGGCGGTTTTCCTGGCTTTTGCCGCCGGGTTTTTCGCCGGGATCGTATTGACCATAATCAAATCCGGCGGGACGCAGCCTCAAGCGGTGGATGCCGAGACCACTGCGGCCATGGAAGAGGCACGTCAGCGCAAAGCGCAGATTGCCCAGCTGGAGGCGCTGACCGAAAAAAATCCGCAGGATGGGGAGGCATGGACCCGGCTGGGTCATGCCTATTTCGACGATGATCGCCCCGAAAAGGCGATCGCTGCCTACCGCAGGTCTCTTGAAATTCGTCCCGGCAATGCCGACGTATGGACCGACCTGGGAGTCATGTACAGAAGAAACCACCAGCCCGAGGAGGCCGTCCAGGCCTTTGATCGGGCCGTTCTGATCAACCCCGAGCACGCAATCGCATGGTTCAACAAGGGCGTCGTGCTGATCCACGACCTGAAGCAGGTGGATGCCGGTCTCCAGGCCTGGGAGGCGCTTTTGGAGGTCAACCCCATGGCCAAGGCCCCCAATGGCCAGACTGTGGAAGAGCTCATCCACCATTTCAGGGAACACGAATAAAATCGCTAAAATCGCGGATAACGGCACTCCGCGATTTTAAGGTATCGGGTGCGCTGTTGACTGCCAAAATACATGAGAAAAAGGTCCTTCACCGGGGACGGGTGTTTGACTTCACCGTGGAACGGATTACGCTGGAAAACGACGAAACCGTCAATTTGGAAGTGATCCGTCATCCCGGCGCAGCAGCCGTCGTGGCCATGCCCGATTCGGAAACGATCCTACTACTGCACCAATACCGTCATGCCCTCGGCGGCTACATCTGGGAGGTGCCGGCCGGAACCGTCGACAGCGGGGAAACGCCGGAACGATGCGCGCGCAGGGAGCTGATCGAAGAAACCGGCTTTTCCGGCCGCGAATTTGAAAAACTGGGAGAGATCACCCCGGTGCCTGGATATTCGGACGAGCGGATCCACCTTTTTCTGGCCACCGGTTTGGCGCCGGACAGACAGCGACTGGACCCAGACGAACTGATCCGGGTCGAAGCCGTCTCCCTGAAAAACGCCCTGGCCATGATCGACGAGGGCCGCATCCAGGACGCCAAGACCATCGCATCGTTGATGTTGGCCGCCCGCCGCATCGGGATGGACATCCGGCGCGGTATTGTTTCAGACAAGCCATGACCGATCAGGAAGCGATCATATCCCTGACCCAGGGCGAAAAAATCAAAGCCGGCCTGATTTGGGCAAGCCAATCGGTGGAGGGGTTTGCCGGTATGTCGCCGGCGGAGCGAAGAGGGGCAGAAAAGGTCGTCGCCGGCCTGGTCGGCATGATTTCGGCGGAAGCCATCCTGGCCAACCGCCTGGGCAAGGACCGGTCCTGGCGCCAGGTCATCAGGCACCTGGAAGACGCCCAGGTGATGATCCGGTCCGGGGTGACCGACGAGGCGCCCTTTCACCTGACCGGCGCCCTGCAGCAAGTGACCGACATCGGCCGACGGGCCATGGAGCATTTGAAGAAAAAAGGGCTTTTGTAAGCGCTTTGCGCAGATAGAGCCGCTGAGCTGTCGTTGTTCCAGAGGTCGGATGTCGGAGAAGGACGGATGACAGAGGACAGACGACAGACGACGGCAACTGCCCGAAAAACTCATCGGAAGGTTTTTTGTTGTTTTCTGTCGTCTGCCTGCCCCGGCGTAGCTGCTGTTTAACGACCTGTGGGGCGAAGCTGGCAGAGCGAAAACTCAAGCCGGGCGCTGGCCCTTTCTGTCATCTGTCGTCTGTCCTCTGTCATCTGGATTTCCTCTGACCTCTGACATCGGACATCTGACCTCGGACATCGGTCAAAAAGCGTCTCTGACCGCTTCCTTCTTTTCCCGCTCCCGGGCTTCGCGCTCCTTTTCCTCGGTGCGCAGGAGTTCTTCGAGGGCATCCAGAAACAGGAGTTGGACTTGGTATTCGGGGTTTCCGAAGCGGTCCCGCAGGGCATAGACGACCATCAACTCCCCTTCCTTGCGCCAGTAGAGCGCCCTTTGCCGCCCCTCGTCCCACTGTGAAACCCTTGGCTTTCCGTACTTTTCTTCGAGCGTCTGAATAACGGTGGCGCCCTCCTGCTTTGCGGAAGTGTGAAACACCAGGGGCTTTCCGGAGTAGTTGGAAAAAATCAGCTCCACGAAGGAAAACGGAACCTGCTTTTTACCCGGGTAGCGATACATGAGTTTGGTGACATTGTGCTCGATCCGCTCTCGGGGCGAGTAGTTCAACCGCCGGTTGAGGGCATGAATCTCCGGGAAATGTTCCTGCAGGAACGTTCTGGGGGCAATCTCCAGGTCCAACGGGCTTTTTCGGGTAATGGCGTCGGAGCCGAGTTTTTTTTCCAAATCTTTGCGCAGCTCCGATGTCAGACGGCTTTCGGCGGTCAGTTCGAAGAAGGTAAACCCTTCGCTTTTGCCCGGAGACGGCCCGGGAGCCTGAGAATCGGACTGTTCGCCGCAGGAAAACAGGAAAATCGCGCAAAAAGCGAGGAAAAACGCTGTAGCAGACCTGCAGGAATTTTTAAACGGTTTACTCTTCACAGACCTCGTTTCCATAACCCAAAATATCGGCGCCAGCGACACAGAACTCAGTCGCTTTCATTTCAAGAGGATGAACTTCAGAGAAGCCCGCTGGAAGGCCCGCCTTCCTGCTCCAATGAAGCGTCGAAGACGAGCCCGACGAGGTAGTGTCCTTCGTAACGGCCCTCGTTTTGCTTCGTAATATGTCGGATTTGAGCCGACGCATTCTTGACCGATTGCGGATCCGAATCCGGGTAGAGATTCACGTGGAAGACATCGCCGACCTCGAGCCTTTCAAGTACGGCCGAATCCCCGCGCACCAGGATGCACAACCCATTGGGGGAGATATTCCGGAGTTTGAATTGATACCGGGTGTAAAAGCCTTCAATGTCCAGCTCGACGCTGTAAAACGGTTCGAGCGTCTCCCTGAGTTCGGTGCGACGATCCGCCCTTTGAGGTTCTGATTCGCGCTCGTTCATGGGGCCGCACCCTTTCTTTACCTGCAGTGCCGGGCCACCTTGGCGGTCAGCGGGCCTTTCCAAAAATTCCGCTCGCCATCAGCAGCACGGCGCCGGAAACAAGAAGCAGCGCATAAATAGGCGCCGCCAGGATATAAATGGCCACGTTGCGAAGAACAGCCCAGGAAATCGATTCAAACCATTGAACCTGTTCAGGCTTCATCAGCCCCTCGAGGGTAATCTCCTTCCATGTGATCTCGACTTGCATGAGAGCCTGCAGCGATTGGAACCCGAGCAGCAGCAGCCCGGCAACGATCACGATCAGGCTGAAGATCGTCATTCTCGACATACGCCAATCTCCCTAACTGCTCGAAGGCATCATCGCACCTGAAAGCACCTATCTGCCGGTACGATTTCTACCCAGTGCCGGAACAGCTCGATTCAGTCAACGCAATTGCTTGAATATATCACGCAAATGATTTAATTTTCAACAATCTTGATAAAATCGCTGCCACGATTCCATAAAAAATTGGTGTTCCGGTCACGTTTCCGGCAAAAAGAGATGAATACAACATCGCGAATCGGATTTCTTCAAATTGCCGCCGCAGGGCTTTTTCTTATTCTCTGGGCCTGCACGGACGCGGAGACGGGGCGATCCTCAAAAGGCGCCTCCGCCTCCAGCATTCCGTCCGTGGAATCTCTCGAACAGTGGAAAAACATCCTGCCGGCGTCGGAAAGCGGGCTTCTAGTGGTTGAATTTTATGCGCAATGGTGCGCCCCCTGCCGAGAAATGGCACCGATTCTCGAGGCGCTGTCCGAAAAGTATCGGAACCGGGTTCGGTTTTACCGGATCGACATCGATGCCCAGCGAACCCTTTCCGAGCGTTACCGGGTCAGGGGGATTCCTTTTACCGTCCTGATCCGGAACCGCGAAGTGGTCGACTCCCTTCTGGGCGTTCAATCGAAAGAGCGCCTTTCCGAGCGCATCGAGCGCTACTTCTACCCCTAGCGATGGATCTCGCCCTTCCGGCTCGAGCTTATGTGAAACTTCATCCAATGCCGGGGTTTTGGTAGGGCACGCCCGTCGCCTGCCCGTGCGTAGCCGGAGGCGAAGTCGGGTGGCGTGCCTTTCGGAGCGGCACGGAGGCCGTTCCCTGCAGAGGCAGAGGCTTGGAGACAAAGTTTCCTGTTTGATCAATCTGGACGCTTGCCGGTCAGCGGCGGGGCTCGCATGAAAAATCCTAAAAAAGAAGATGGGGTGATTTGAAAAAGCCAACGTCAAAACCGATTGAACTGCATTTTCCGCGGGTAAACGGGCCGATCGACGACATGATCGATGAGTTGATCGAAGAGGTCGGCGTGCACCGCGCACAAATCGTCCGGGAAATGATCATCGCAGCGCTCAAGGCGGGCCAGGAATCAGATGATCCGGCCGACCTCAAGTTGATGAACACGACCTTGAAAGAAATGCGCTTTACCGGAAAGATCTTCAGCCCCTACCGCTCGATCCGCAAGGTGACGGTCTTCGGATCGGCGCGGATTACGCCGGACCGTCCGGTCTACCTGTCTGCCAAAAGACTCGGCCGGGCGCTGGCCGAAAAAGGGTACATGGTCATCACCGGGGGCGGTCCCGGCGTCATGCAGGCGGTCAACGAAGGCGCCGGACCCGAGGCCTCCTTCGGAGTCAACATTCGCCTCCCCTTTGAACAGCGGCCCAATCCGGTCATCGATGGGGGGCCGCGCACCATCAACTACAAGTACTTTTTCAACCGCAAGGTGGCGTTTCTCAAGGAAACCGACGCGGTGGTGCTGTTTCCCGGCGGCTTCGGCACCATGGATGAAGCCATGGAAACCATGACCCTGGTGCAGACCGGCAAGAACGCCCCGCTGCCGATCCTCCTGTTTGAAGAGCCGGGGGCTTCCTACTGGAAGCGCTGGCGTCAGTTTCTGCGCAAAGAACTTGAAGTCCCCGGCTACATCGGGCCCGACGACCTGGACCTGCTCGATGTCGTCGAGTCGGTGGACAACGCAGTGCAACTCATCGACCGCTTCTACAGCGGGTTTCACAGTCTTCGCTATGTCCGGGAAAAACTGGTCCTCCGGTTTCTCAGGCCCGCCGGCGAGCAGTGCATCCGGACCCTGGGCGAGGCGTTTTCAGACATCCTCGTTCCGGGCGGGGCGATTCAGCAGACAGGCCCGCTTCCGGAAGAAGCAGACGAACCGGATCTGGCATCCTTGTCGCGGCTGGTCGTCGACTTTGACCGCCGCAGTTTCGCCCGTCTTCGCCGGTTGATCGATGCCGTCAACGAGTGTCTGCAGAAAGAGACCGGGAAGGAATCGTCATGAACCCGGCGCTGCCTCCGAGACGGATCGAGTAGCTGGCGTCTGCCTGGACACCAGGGGATATCCTTAACCGGCCGGGCACAGCAGCTCCCCGTTTTCACCTTCATCCCCGCGCATTCGCATGGAGCGGCGGGCATACGCCTCCAGTTTTTGCTGGGCACGCCCGTAAAGGGTGTCCGGGCCGTAGCGGCCGTCTGCATCCGGCTCACCGATGGTCTGGCCGGTGAGAATCTCCAGCCCCTGCTCGACGGTCTGCACCCGGTAGATATGAAATTTTCCGTCCCGAACCGCTTCGACCACATCCCTCCGGAGCATCAAGTTGTTTTCGTTGGCACGGGGAATGATCACCCCTTGTCTCCCGGTCAGGCCCCGGGCGCTGCAGACATCGAAATAGCCCTCGATTTTCTGGTTCACCCCTCCGATGGCCTGAATTTTCCCCTTCTGGTTGACCGACCCGGTAACGGCGATGCCCTGGCGTATCGGAGCCTCTGCCAGGCTCGAAACGATGGCATACAACTCCGTGGATGAAGCGCTGTCGCCGTCGATCTCGTCGTAGCTCTGCTCGAAGGTCAGGCTGATGGACAACGTTAGGGGAAACCGTCGGGCGAAGATTCGGCCCAGGCAGCCGGAAAGGATCAGCACGCCCTTGTCGTGGGTGCTTCCGCTGAGCTGTGCCTCTCTTTCGATATTGATCATTCCTTTTCGACCCATGAACACTTCTGCGGTGACGCGGGTGGGCCTTCCAAAGGAGAAGCCTCCGACCTGGTAGACGGACAGGGCGTTGACCTGCCCGACCTCTTCACCATCCACGTCCATTAAGACGGTGCCGTCGGCAAAAGCCTCCTGGACCTTTTCCTCCACCAGATTGTATCGAAAATGGTGCTCCTTGAACGCCCGGAACACGTCCCGGTCGGTGACCGCGCGTCCATTGCGCTTCCGGGCCCAGTGGTCCGCCTCCTCGAGCAGGGCCATGATCGGACCGAAGCGCAAAGACAGCTTCCGGGTGTCGGCCACCGCTTTTTGGCCGAACTCCACGATGGCGGCAACCCCGCGGTTGGTGAAGGGAAGAAGCCCCTCCTGACGGCAAACCCGCGCAATAAAGCCGGCGTATTGCTGCTCGGTCTGATCGCTTCTGGCCACCTCGTCGTCGAAATCGGCCCTCACCTTGAAGATCTTGCTCATCTTGGAGTCGGTCTCCTGGAGCAGTTGAAACGGCCACGGGCTGCCGATCAGGATCACTTTGACATCGACAGGGATCGGTTCCGGTCTTAAAAAGGCCGAAATATATCCAAGTTCGGAGGCCATGTCTTCGATGGCAAGGCAGTTGTTCTGCAGCGTCCGCTTGAGGGCCTCCCAGACAAAGTTGTTTGTCAGCACCGGTTCGATTTCCAGGATCAGGTATCCACCGTCGGCCCTCAGCAGCGAACCGGCCTGGACCATGGTAAAATCGGCGGCCATCGAGCCCATCACCGCCCGCTTTTCAATCTGTCCGAAAAGATTGGTGTAGGTCGGATTGGATTCGTAGATCACCGGGGCGCCCTTTTGCCCGCTTCTGTCCACAAGGACATTGACCTCGAATTTTTTCAGGGCTGAATTGACGTCCGAAGCCGCGTGGTTTCCGTTTTCGGAGGACCTGTCGTTTTCCGGCACAAAATCCTGGACATTTTCGACAATGTCCTGTTCCACGGCGTCCAGATAGGACAGAACCGGTGACAACTCCCTGAAATCTTCCCGAAGCGGCGCAAATTGCTGCCGCAGCAACGTGCGGGTTTCAGCATCGACCAGTTTTTCGATCTCTTCGTGAAGGGACTGCCCGATTCGGCTGATCTTTCGTGCCGTGTCCTCCAGCTCATGGTTGATGAGGCGCAGGTTTTTTTCGATTCTCTTCCGCTCTTCTGCCGAAAGCGCTTCGAACTGCTCCCGGGACATCGGTTCACCCTCTTTCAATACGACGGTACCCAGTCCGCTGTCGCTCTGGGATACATGGATGTCTTTTTCCGCGGCCATGGCCTCGATTCGGGAGAGCAGGCGGGATTGGCGCCGGGCATGCTTTTTCTGGATGTCGGCCTTTTTCTTCAAAAAGGTCTCGCCGGCAAAGGCTTCAGGAATGGTTTTTTTGAGTCCTTCGATGATCTTGGCCATTTTCCGGCTGAAGTGACTGGCCCTGCCGGTGGCAACGGCAACGGCGACCGGCCGGTATTCGTCCCTGAAGTTGTTGACCAGGCACCAGTCCACGGAAGGTTTTCGGCGTTTGGCATGTTCACCGGCAATTTGGCTGACAATGGTCTTTTTGCCGGTGCCCTCCTCCCCGGTAACGCAAATGTTGTATCCGGCGCTGTTCATCTCCAGCCCGAATTCGATCGCCTGGACGGCCCGCTTTTGACCGATCACCCCTTCCAGGGGCTGGATTTCGGCGGTGCTGCGGAAGGAAAATTTCTTCGGATCGCAGAACGATCTCAAGGCGTCGGCAGGCAGCTCGTATTTCCGGCTCGTCATGGATTGTTCCTTCGGAATTGTTTTTGTGTGCTATGAGGCTGGGAAGCTGGGAGGCCGGGAGGCTTGAAAGCGGAGAACACGGTTGTTCGCCTCCCAGCTTCCAAGCATTCCAGCATCCCAGCAGCGTTGGGCACCTATGCCTTGTTTTCTTCCTGCTGCAGTTCTTTTCGCAGGGCGCCAAGCTTTTCAATATGCCGCTGTTCCTCCTCAATGATCCGCTCCAGGACCTCGATGGCTTCCGGATCCTGAAGAAAGGAGCGCATCATCCGGTAAAAGGCGACGGTATCCTCTTCGAATTCGATGGACATGGCCAAAAGCCGGTCGGCCTCGTCGACCCGGGACAAGTCGGCTTCATCAAGGGAAAAGGACTGTTCCTGCAACGAGGATCGAAGCATGATCCTTGCCGTCTTCTCCAGGGGCCCTTCGACAGGTTCGGGGGCTGTTCTGCGAACCATCTCCTCGAACCACTCCCCGTGCCGGGCCTCTTCTTCTGCGATCCAGGAAAGCAGCTCGGCCAGCTTCCTCGACGTATTGCGGGAAAGGGCCCTGCGGTAAATCTCTTCTCCATTGCTTTCGATCTGCACCGCCAGAGCGAGGATGTCTTTAGTTGTAAACAGGGTGCAACTCCTTTCCGATCTGCATGAGGATTTGTGTAGGACTCAGTAGCCAGAATAAAATCCTTCCACGATTGGACGAAAACCATTTTCCGGGGATGACTTTCATTACTCTTCCAGAAAGGACTTCCGGCGTTTGGCTGCTGTAGTTTCCTGCCTCCTGCCTACTGTCTTCTGTCTCCTTTTCAGATGGGCGGCGCAGCCGCCTCATGTAAAAGCGAACAGTGCTTTTACTTCGGCTCGATCCCCTTTGCACTGATACCCCTGACGTAAAAGCGTTCGTCATTGAGAAAGCTTAAGAAAATCGTGATAAAGGCGATGGACGCTTCCAGCATCAGCGGCTTGTTCTGATACAGCAGATCGAGTCTTTGTCCGAGCTCCTTTTTGCCGGCGAAGGCAAAGTAGGTGGAAAAAAGCCCGTCGAGCAGATAGCGGCTGTCCGGCTTGGTCACCAGGTCGATGCGCCCCCGATAGCAGTACTCCATGGCTTCGAAGAAGAGCGTTCTCTGCTGGCCGATGTCGGTCTGGTGATGACGAATCAGGTGCAGCAGGGTTCGCTGGGCTTCCCTGAGGCTGGCGGTGGCCACCGCATCGAACAAAGCGCGAAAGCTTCGGGCAGAGCGGGGGTCGATTCTTCGCCGGACGAGCGACAGCAGCACAGCGTTTTTGAAAAGCTGGTACAGCCGCCGGGCCCCGTTGAGCACCGTGGATGTGGTGGGATGAGGCTCGTTGTTTCGCGGCTGATAATTGGGAACGAACAGAATCTGAAAGATGGTCTGAAAAAAATCGCTCCCTTCCAGAGGGTCCCGCAGATCGATTCGCATGTCCAGCGTATTGTCAAGACGGTCGGCCAGTTTGATCTGGACCAGCTCCGTGGAATCTTCGCAATGGTCGAGCAAACGACCGATATACTCGTAATAGGACTCTGTTTCCAGTCTCGTCAGATGGAGCATATTTTCGGTCAGCCGCTGCTCGTTATGAGGCCCCAACCGTTTGAGAATCGCGAAAAGCTCCGACTCCATCTCTTTCCAGAGGCTGTTTTCGAATTTGCCGGGGTGAATGTCTTCAAGTACGTCGTGAAACAGCGCTGTCAGCAGATTGATGGGGCCGATCCGGGGCACGGCTCTGCAATAAAGCGCAGCCGCCCGAATCGGATGAATCACGGCCATGGGACCCAGTCTGCGCCGCTTCTGGCTGTACGCCCCGAAAAGAAATCCGAGCGCCTCCATGATGATGCTCTTGTATCGTCGATCCTGTTTTTCGTTGGCGTGCAGTCGCTTGTCTTCGAGGATGAAAAGCAGCACATTGTAGCGGTTCAAAGAGGCGGCGCTCAGGTTGTAGTTGAGCACCGACGAGAGCTTAAGAAACTCGGTCAGATCATACAGAGGCATATTCAGCACCGGTTCCGGCCGACGGCGGGCAGCCGCGGCTGGAAGCTGCAGTCGACGCGCTTCCCGCGCTGGAGGAGATATCGGGTTGCCCCTGAAACCGGGGCGAATTCCGTCAGGGCGACAGGACCCCGACCTTGTTGTTCGAATGTACAATAAATTCGTACTGTTGTCAAAGCCCCGCCTTCGGCGATGCCGGCGGCGGGATTCGGATGCTGAAATCCCACAAGTCGTTTAGGAATCAAATCGCTGGCGCGATTGGATTCCCCCGAGACAGACATACTTGATCTCGACGAATTCATCGATGCCGTACCGGGACCCTTCCCTGCCGATTCCCGATTCTTTCATCCCCCCGAAGGGCGCCACCTCCGTGGAAATGATGCCGGTGTTGACTCCCACGATGCCATACTCCAGTCCTTCTGAAACCCGCCAGATCCGACCGATGTCCCTGCTGTAGAAATACGCCGCCAGCCCGTATGGAGTGTCGTTGGCCATTTCAATGGCCTGGGCCTCGTCGGCAAAACGAAACAGCGGGGCCACCGGGCCGAAGATCTCTTCCTGCGCGATGCGCATGGCGCCGGTCACATCGGCGAGCAGGGTCGGCTCGAAGAAGGTGCCGCCCAGGGTGTGGCGCCGTCCGCCGGATACGATTCGCGCTCCGGCCGAGACCGCATCCGCAATCAGTCCCTCCACCTTCTGAACCGCCTTCATGTCGATCAGCGGACCCTGTTCCACCCCTTCTTCGAGCCCGTTTCCGACCTTGAGGGAAGTCACCTCCGTGGCCAGCCGTTTGGCAAACGCCTCGTAGATGCCTTCCTGGACCAGCAAGCGGTTGGCGCAGACACAGGTCTGCCCCGAATTGCGGTACTTGGAAGCGACCGCCCCCTTGACGGCGGCATCCAGGTCCGCGTCGTCGAACACGATAAAGGGGGCGTTGCCGCCCAACTCCATCTTCGGCGAACCATTCGATGAAAGCGGCGGCGTAGGCGATTTCCCCGCGGGATTCGGTCAGGGGTTTTCCCTGCTCCCGGGTCATCAGATGGGCCAGTTCTTCCTGGTTGGCCATGATCAAATCGTGCCACTGGCGCAGAATCGCTGCCCGCTCTTTTGCCGTCTTTTCCCGCCACGGGGCAAAGGCCTTCTGGGCTGCGGCGACGGCGGACTCGATCGCCGCCTCATCAAGAGAAGGCACGGTTCCCACCACCGACCCATCGGCGGGGTTGAGCACCTGAATCGTTTCGGCGTTTTCTGCCGCCACCCATTTTCCGTCGATATAACAGCGATCCCGGATCAGTCGTTCGACTTCTTCTGCCATGTTTCGTCTCCTGTGCGGCTTCCAAACGGTATTTGGCCAAACGCTGTAGAAGTATACATAGATTCCATCGGCGGGAGGGTCAAGACCGGGGTTTTCCATACCGGCCGTTCACAGATCCTGTCCGAGGACGGCCCCCGCCCGTGGGCCGCAGCAAAACAACAGGTCGAAAACCGACAGGTTTGCGACGAAGTCCCCCCAGAGTTGGGGATAGATGCAGCGCTTCGGTTGCAAGAACACCAGGCGGATGCCGGCTTTGGCAAACGGCTCCGGGTCGAGGTATTTTTGCGCGGGGCTCTGGGCCAAGAGCGTATCTGCTCCGTAGCGGCGGCAAAGGGCCGCAAGCAGCTCTGTTCCACGGGCTTCGATGCCGGTTGCCGACAGTCGCACCGTTCGGCAGGCAATGCCGCACTGCCCGGCGACGTAGGCGATCAGGGAAATGTTGAGTTCGGCAAGGCTTTCGAGGCCGGATTCGAAAAGATTCCGCAGCACGCCGAAATGATCCCGGAAAAACGGCGCATTCCGGTAGGCGTGTTGGAGGCTGCTCACGTGCTTGTCCACCCAGCGTTGGTCCTGGCGGACGATTTTGACCCGGTCGATTTGCTGCAGTCCCAGCCCTTTTTTGTGAACCGGCAAACGGATCCACAGCTCGCCCCGATCGTTTTTGAAGCGGTTTCGGGTCATCCAGGTCCCGCCCCGGGGAAACTGCACCGTGTCGAGGATCACGAACAGGTCGCTTCTGAGCATCTTTTCGAAAAACCCGGGATACGGGGCGAAATACGGCTGGGCGGCGGAGAGAATCATGAGGGCAAAAAGCGGCTGAGCCGCTCTCGGGTCGCGCCTGCTGCAACTGCGGCGACCTCTTTCGAATATCGGCCCAGTGCCAGAAGCTGTGCTGTTTGTTTGCGGCAGTCGCTTTCCGACAGCCCTCCGGCAAACATCAAAATACGGGGAAACAGAAGTGCATTGATGTAAGGAATGCCGGTGTTTCGGCAAAAGCCGGCCCCCTTGCGGTCGTCGATAATCACAAAGTCCCCTTCCCCCTGGAAAAAAAGCCGGATCGTCTCCCGCTCACCGGATCCGGTCAGGATCTCTTCCCCCTGCAGTGCCGTTTCCGGCCCCGCAGAGAGAACCAGGATTTTCCCCCCAACTCTGGCATCGGAGAAACGCCGCGCGCCAGGGTAGCCGTCCCGGCTGACCTCCCTGTAGACCGCTTCAGCCATCACCACCCGATAGGCGTCGGTCAGACAGCGAAAAAGTCCGGTCTTGACCAGCAAAATGGCCGAGGAGGCATCGATGATAGTCCGTTTTCGGGGCATGTCTTCCTGTCGTGATGGGTCGAATCGATGATGGGTCGAATGGGAACACAAGCGGTTGCAAGCCGATTTGAACAAACGCTCGGACGCATTACTTCGGAAAACAACCCAATCAACCACTCAACCACTCAACCATTTGCTTATCCTTTCCCGGGGCCGGGATAGGAATCAGCGATCCTCGCCAGGATTTCCTCCCGGGAAAACAGCCTTCCCTTTCCGATGCCCGGACACTGGCGGGCGGCCTTCCTCCATCGTTTCTCCGATCGCATGATGTCGAACCAGAACGGGTACGTGCGACACTGGCGGGGCCGGACCGGATAGATGCGGCAGCCATTGTCGTAAAAGCAGCACCGCCCGTCGGCCTCCTCCCGGAAACTGATGCTGTCCCGGTAAGGATATCCGTATCGGGTCTTCAGGTCCCCGGCGGATATGTCAAGGTATTCGGCAATCGATTCGATTTCATCAACGGCGACATAGATCGTTCCCGGCTCGCCGGTGCAGCAGGCGCCGCAGCGCTGGCATTCGAAGTAAAGCCCCGCATCGAAGAAATAGCGAGGCTCGGCAACTCCCTTCCCGAGCGGCATTGACCCGATGCTCATTTCCGTTCCTTACACATTCGAGCTAGGCGGGCCTGTCCCCGAAGCAGATGCCGATGTCCCGGGCCGTCTGTAGGGTGTCTCCATCCAGGGGAACACCGCGGATGGTCCCGATGATTTGCTCCAGAGGCACTGTTCTTACCCTGGGTGGTTCCAGTGCCACCATGCAGCCGAACTCTCCTTTTTCGATCACCCGGACCGCAGCGGCCCCGAACCGCAGGGCAAGAAGCCGATCGAAGGTGGTGGGCGATCCGCCCCGCTGCAGATGGCCAAGGACCAGCGATCGGGTGTCCTTGCCGGTTCTTTGCCGAACCTGTTCGGCGACCCACTCGCCGATGCCCCCCAGTACCACGTCCTGGCGGCCGATTTCTCCGGTTCCCTTGTCCACGGCCGCACCGCCGGCAGGCGCCGCCCCTTCCGCCGCCACCACAATCGCATAGCGCTCGCCAAGCAGTTCGTCTTCCATGATGTGGTCACAGACCACGCCGATGTCAAAAGGAATTTCCGGAATCAGGATCACCCGGGCCGCCCCCGAGATTCCACTGTTCAGGGCAATCCAACCGGCATGCCGCCCCATCACCTCCACCACCATGACCCTGTCGTGGGATTTTGCCGTGGAGTGGAGACGGTCGATGGCTTCAGTGGCGATGCCCACGGCCGTGTCAAAGCCGAAGGTCACCACCGTGCCTCCCAGGTCGTTGTCGATGGTCTTGGGTACGCCGACCACCGGAATCCCCTTTTGTTGAAACCGGTAGGCGATGTTCAGGCTGCCGTCGCCTCCCACGGCGATGAGGGCGTCAAAGCCCAGGCGCCGGAAGTTTTCCACCACCTTGTCGGACACGTCCCGGATCTCGGTGTCTCCGGCCAGGTTGGGCACCGGCATTTCAAAGGGATTTCCCTTGTTGGTGGTGCCGAGAATGGTCCCGCCGAGGCTCGATATGCGGCGGACCTTATCCGGGGTCAGGTGAACGATCTCGTCGGTGTCGAGCAGCCCGGTATATCCCTTTCGGATGCCGTAGACATCCCAGTTCCGATTCGTGGCGGCCATGACCACCGCCTCGATGACCGCGTTGAGCCCCGGCGCGTCTCCCCCTCCGGTGTTGATGGCGATGCGCATTCGATTCGGCACGGCACTCTCCTTTCTTTCATGTTTCCCGTCTCGGTCTCCGGTAAAACCGGAGACATGACGAGATCTCGTCCCCATCGCCCGGGACAGTCGTCAGGGCGGAAACACCCGATCGGCCCATCCATTTTCCTGCCACCAGCGGCAGCAAAGCAGGCGCGCCATGGTGTGAACCGAAGAAACATTGGACCGGATCTGGATCTGGCGGGGAGGTTTTTTGCGGCCGGCACTTTCCTCGGGGCTTTCTTCGGTGAGGGTCTCGATGCCGATGGCGAAAGTCACCATATCCCGGCAGGCCGACCCGAACCTTTTTTCCAGCAGCGCCCGGAGCCGGCGAAAATTTTCGGCAACCGTCAAAGAACGGCTTTCTCCGAGAAAGGAGAAGTCGACCTTTTCCTCCAAAAAGCGAACGACATCCGTCCCGGTTCGAATCAGGAAGAGCACGCCTGTCCGTTCGCCGGAAGGCGGGTCAAACGATGCTTCGGACAGGGCGGCAGAAAACCGCTCCAGGTCCCGGGATCGTTTGCCTCGCCGATCCCGCAGCCGCTGCTTTTTCGTGTCGTAGACAGCTTCTACGACCAGGAGCCTTTCCTTGGACAACAGGGTGCGCTCCTTTTCCTCACCGTCCCATAGCTGCGTCGTTTCTGCCTCAAACCGGCACCGCGCCGCATCGAATCCGGAAAAAGGCGCATTCAGAAAGTCCCTGGCCACGGCCATGAACCTCACCCCGTGCGAATCCAGCCGGTCCCCGAGCCGTCCGGCGGCCTCTTCTCTTTTGCAGGAACCGAAAACGGAAGGAAGCCGAGCGCGCAGGCGGTTTCGAACCATGTACGGGTCGTAAATGCCGATGTCGGAAAGGAGCGCTACCGACGCCTCACTTTCCTTAGAGCCGGGGAAGATGACAAGCAGGCTGTCTGAGGGGCGGTCTGTTTCGTTTGCGCCCATTGCACTTTCGAAGGAAGCAGTCGATGGATATGGAGACAAACCCCCCGGAAGCGGTCGTATATGTGGGATATTTCACCGACACGCGATTTTGTCAACAACAAGCGGCGGAAGCCGTAGGGTCCGGCTCAGGGAATCTTGCCCGAAGCCTGAAACCGCTCCAGGTTTTCCCGGTCGATCCGCACGACGCCATGGGTTCGAACCGCATCGAGTTCCCCCCATTCGATCAGGTCGTAAACGGTTTTCCGGGCCACACCGAGAAAGCGGGCCGCTTCCGGAACGGATACGGTGCCTGATTGGAAGGTATGCGGGTTTTGCTCATTCATGAAAATACACCTTGTATAGGGTATGCAACTTTCCGCATTCATGATGCCGCGAAATGAATCATTTGCGGCCGCTTCTAACACCATTGCAACGACCGGCAGAGGTGTCAACATGGCGAGGCTTCAACGTTGAGACCGGTTCCGGATCCGCTCAGAGATAATCGAAATGGGCTGCCGAATCCTTTCTTCTGCTTCTCTGAGCGAATCTTCCGTATGGAAAGCCGATCCCAGGGCCCTGAGCATCGAATCGTAGGGCGAGGGCCGGGAGCATGACGGCGGATAGGCGACCGCCGGTCGGGTTCTTTGCCGGTCGTTGAAAAAGTAGTTGACCGGGCCGGCAATTTGCCGGGGCCGATGGGACCAGTTGCACTTGAGGTGAAAAAACTTGCGCAGCGCCGCTGCACAGACCGGATCTTCGGCAATGTCTTCTTCTCTGAGCGAACGCCCGATGGCTTCTTCCAAGGCGCCGAAAAATCCGCCCAACAGTTCATCCTCGGTAATGACGAGGCCGTACAAGTACCAATCTCCAGCGGTCTTCTGCACGATCTTCTTCCATGCCGGCGCCAGGGTTTCATGGGAGGGGCAGAAATACACCCGACAGGCCATGCCCCCGTAATGGCTCAAACCTCGAAAATCGACGCCGCCGTTTCCTTCGGAGAGCGGATGGAGCAGGCATCCCACCCTGGCGGCCTTTTCGCCGACCAACCCCAGAAACGGACAGTGATGAAACCCGGGGATCGGCTGCCGGTCTCCGAGGCGCTCGGTGATCTTTCGGCCGAATTCGGTAAGGGCATCGATTCGCCGGGGGGTGCAGGCAAATGCTTCGGTCCGCTGCTGGAGCATTTGCTGCAGGCGATCTTCATCCGCCTCCTGCAGGTTATACAGCCCGCAGCAGGCCCCGCAGGACAGCCCGTCTTCCACCTGGCAAAGATAAACACCTCCGGGCACGCCGGTTTCCGGAGGCCGGGACGGGCGCGCGTCCCTCTTTTGGCCGGTTGCGTGCCGCGCCCTGACTCCGGAGCAGACACAGCGTTCTGACTGCATCGGGCTCATGGTCCGCCTCCGATGCATCTTTCCACCAACCGCCGGAGCCGGTTTCTGCTTTCGGCCAGCTTCCTTCTGTCCTCGGCAAAGACTTCGAGGGTGATCGTCCCCCGGTAGCCGACTTCGGTCAAGCGCCGCATGACCCCCGGAAAATCGATATTCCCCTGGCCGATCGGCAAATGATCGTCGCGTTTGCCATGGTTGTCGCTGACATGAACGTGCCCGATCCGGCTGCCGCAGAGGCGAATGAACTCGAAGATTCTGCGGCCGCCGCCGCCGATGTTGGCATGTCCGGTGTCCAGGGTCATTTTCAGGTCGGGGTGTTCCTGCAAGATCGCCGAAAAATGGGCGGGCTCGAAAAACGACCGGTACCGCGGGAACATGTTTTCAAGACAGACGCACAGGCCGAGGTCGCGGCCGTGGGCGATCATCTTTTCCATGCTGTCTTTGGCATACCCCATGGCCAGATCCATCACCAGCGGCCCCAAGCCCGTGATCGCGCCGGGGTGCATGACCACCTTTTCCACCGCCATCTCGGCCGCAAGGTCCATGGCCCGGCACATCTCCTGGACCGATACATTTCGAATGGCCTCGGTCAGATCAGCGGTCAGCACGAAAGTGGGCAGGTGAATCACCAATCCCATGCCGGACTCTTGCAGCCGCCGCCGGATCTCTTTTCCTTCCTGTCGGATCTTGCCGTGATGGGCTTCTGGCGCATCGAGGGAAAGTTCCAAATAGTCGAAGCCAAGGGCGGAAAATTCGGCGATTTCATCCATCACCGGGCGAATCGGGAAATTCATGGCCCCGTATCGCATCATTTTTCTTCTACAATCTCCAGGGTGAACGCTTCGACCGGAAAGCTCCGAAGCAGGCTTTCAGACGCCTCCTCGGCGGAGGTCTCCCGCCAGGCAAGCAGAAAATCTCCGCCGGTCACCCCGTCCACCGAATAGGTCCATCCCTGGTCGTCTTCGACCAGGGTCAGAACAACCGCTTTGGGATTTTCAGCCGCTTTGGCCCTTACCCGTGCTTTTTGAATTGCCATGGCCCGAACCTATGGCATGAAACCGGCGCATTTTCAAGAAGAGCCCGGATCTACAAAACGGAGGTTTCTTGACATCGTCCGTCGATTGCCGTAGAAGAATAGAACGCTCATGGATAAATAAATATCAACTAAATTAGATACTTAAAGGAATCCACATGACCGAGAACACACCGACGAGAAAAGACGCCTGGACGCTTCTCAACCAGTACAACAAGAGCGAAAGCCTCATCAAGCATGCCATGGCCGTGGAGGGGGTCATGCGCTACATGGCCCGTAAAAAAGGGGAAGACGAGGAAAAATGGGGGGTAATCGGGCTGATTCACGATCTGGACTACGAACAGTTCCCGGACCGGCATTGTCAAAAAACTGAAGAAATCCTCCGGGAAAATGCATGGCCCGAGGAGTACATCCGGGCGGTGATCAGCCACGGATATGGGATCTGCACTGACGTGGAGCCGAGGACCGAGCTGGAAAAAACCCTCTATGCGATCGACGAATTGACCGGCTTGGTGGTGACCACGGCCCTGGTGCGGCCGAGCAAAAGCGTCATGGACCTGAAGGCCAAGTCGGTCAAAAAAAAGTGGAAGGACAAACGGTTCGCCGCCGGCGTGGACCGCTCCATCATCGAAAACGGCTGCACCATGCTGGGGGTGGAACTGTCCGAGCTGATCACCGACACGATTATGGGGATGCGGGATGTGGCCGAAGAAATTGGGCTCAAGGGAGAGGCGCCCGAAGACGCATAGGGCATATGTCAGATGCCAGAACTACCAGAGGTCCGATGTCGGATGTCAGATGTCGGCCCTGACGGTTTGCTGTCTTTTTGTCTTTCTGACATCTGACATCCGACATCCGATATCTGGCAGCTCCTGACGTCTGGTTCTTGAACCTCTGAACCCCGAACCCCGAACCCAGAACCTCTGAACCTTTGAACTTCAGAACCC
>Ga0272443_10001608_pt1 | contig 32040 bp, 34 predicted proteins | sample SSMAcet12_FD_193581 | JGI IMG/M metagenome (GOLD analysis project Ga0272443, IMG submission 193581) | Marine sediment archaeal communities from Little Sippewissett salt marsh, Falmouth, MA, United States - SSM-Acet-12 | ecosystem: Environmental > Aquatic > Marine > Wetlands > Sediment ... | reverse complement strand
GGCTGACCGGAACAGCGTATTGTATCGTGACCAGGGCTTCATGGTAAAGCGGTAAAGTGTTGACGGGATGTACATGATCTGCTATATAAGAATAAATCTGTTCATAAAGCTCTTGCTGAAGAGGAGCTGGCAGAAATGCATCTCGATTGCTCAACCGTATTGGTAGAGCAGCTGTTTCCGGTGCGTTCCCGCTATGCGGGTTGCGTATGATGGATTGGATTTCTTTTTTTGAAACGTTCATGTACTTGTGAACGTCCCCGAATTGATACGCGAGAACCGCTATACGTCAGCCCCCAAAGTTTCAGGACCCTGGACGTTTGCAAAGCAGGGATAAAAAAAGTTCACATACGCTTCACTCTTCAGTCACGCTTCTTCAACACTCCATTGCCTACCTTTCGGTTTTACAACCCTCTATCAGGAATTCTATGCAACAATGGCTCTACTGTGATTTTCACATCCATACCACATGGAGTGACGGGGAGTATTCGATTGACGAGGTGGTTGCGCTCTACGGGGAGGCCGGGTTTGATGTGATCGCCATTACCGATCATGTGCTCGACAGTGAAAGCATCAGTAGATCGGGAAAACCGGTTTCCGATCTCTGGGTTATGAACAAGGATGACTTCAGCGCCTATCAGGAAGCTCTCTGGAGGGCGGCAAGAAAAGCCTGGGAGCAGTATGCCATGCTCTTGATTCCCGGCGTCGAGCTGACGAACAATACCGATCGTTATCACATTCTTGCCCTCGATATCAAGGAGTACATCTCTCCCGATCTTTCCGTCGAGGAGATTATAGAGTGCATCAGAAGGCAGCAGGGGATATCGGTTGCATGTCACCCCTATTTCCGAAACCATTCCGGCGACGACCCGTCATTCTATCTCTGGGAAAATCATGAACGATTTGCAACCCTCTTCGACGCGTGGGAGGTCGCAAACCGCGACGATCTCTTCAATGTGGTCGGTCTGAAAAAGTTCAACTACATCGCCAGCTCCGATTTTCACGAAAAACGCCATCTACACTCATGGAAAACGCTCCTGCAGTGCGAAAAAAATGTCGAATCGGTCAAAGATGCCATCCGCAAGAATGACCGGGTGTCGCTTTTTCTCTATCGGGGCGGGAAGATACAAGAGTAGTGCTGTTGAGGAGGGTTATCGACGATTTGCCCGGTTGGGTAGGCGCGACGTGAACCTTTAAACCGTAGGCTATGGGTGTTTTTTTTCGGTAACACGGAGGGCTTATTTTTCGAAAAGTGGGGATTGTCAATTTCCGGTTACATCTGGCTTGCTTCTCCTGAAAAGGCTGCCCGCCAGATATACAGGGCACTGGAAAAGCGGAAAAAGGTTGTCTATGTGAGCTGTCGCTGGCGTATGGTTGCCATACTACTACGCCTGCTGTCTGAACGAGTGTAGCGCATTCTTCTCTGCAGCAGCAAGGAACACCGGGAGCGTTATCAAGAATGAGGTAAATATTTTTAATCCGTCAGATCAGCCTGATCAGGCCGTGTTTACCTGAACCGATTTGGTACGTCGCGAACAGTTCTTGCTTCGGGACCGTCAGATGTCCACTGCGTGAGGCGCCGATGGCGAAGGAAATCTTCGTAGTCGAGCAGAAGCTCTTCAAGGCTGGCCCTTGCAACATTGATCAGGCGCAGCTCGGTCTGCGACGACGTGGCCGCAGCACGGCTTCCTTCCGCGATGTTCTGTCGTCCTGAACGGGCGGCCTGGACCATCTGATCCACGGTGCGCGACCGTGAGTCCATGAACTTTTCACAGAACCAGTAGGTGGCGTCATACATGAGTGTGGCCGTCTGGAAACTGGCAGTATTTCGGTATCCGCCACCCGGTCTGAGCTTCTTCATGGTTTTTCTTGGGTTGCATATTGATTGAGCGAAACATAGTTCTTGGTGTCGCGCACTCAGTTGATCGTATCTTTCCATGTCTCTTGCATATGCGATACAGTATAAATACGTTTTTCTGGATCAAAACTACTGATTTCTGCACTTCCGGGGGGTCTGAGGAAAAAAAACGCCCCCGGAATCCCGGAGGCGGCTTTTGCGATGCACGCGGTCATTCTACATAGAATTAACCGAGGTCGAAGCGGTCGAGGTTCATGACCTTGTCCCATGCGGCAACGAAGTCGTGCACGAACTTCTCCTGTGCGTCGTCGCTTCCATAGACTTCGGCAATGGCACGAAGGCGGGAGTTGGAGCCGAAGATGAGGTCGACGCGGGTGGCGGTCCACCTGGGTTCGCCTGTTTTGCGGTCGCGGCCTTCGAATGTGTCCTGTTCTTTTGAGAGCGGTTTCCACTCGGTGCCCATATCAAGCAGATTGACGAAGTAGTCATTCGTCAGCGTTTCCGGCTGTGTGGTGAAGACGCCATGTGGCGATTGCTGGAAATTGGCGCCGAGCACACGCAGGCCTCCGAGAAGCACGGTCATCTCGGGCGCGGTGAGGGTCAGCAGCTGCGAGCGGTCGACGAGCATCTCCTCCGCGGATACGCTGTATTTCTTTTTCATGTAGTTGCGGAATCCGTCGGCGAGCGGTTCGAGCACGGAGAACGACTCCGTGTCGGTCTGCTCCTGCAAAGCATCCGTGCGGCCCGGCGTGAAGGGCACGGTCACGCCGGTACCGGCTTTTCCGGCCGCTTCTTCGACAGCTGCGCATCCGCCCAGCACGATCATGTCGGCAAGTGAAACCTGCTTGTTGCCCGACTGCTCACCGTTGAAGGTATTGCGGATTTCCTCGAGTTTGTGCAGTACCCGTTGCAGTTGTTCCGGCTGGTTGACTTCCCAGTCTTTTTGCGGAGCGAGCCGGATGCGCGCACCGTTGGCACCGCCTCGTTTGTCGGAGCCACGGAATGTCGACGCCGATGCCCATGCTGTAGAGACCAGTTCCGGGATCGAGAGGCCGGAGGCAAGGAGGCGCTTTTTGAGTTCTGCAATCTCCTCTGCGTCGATCAGGTCATGATCCAGAGCTGGTACAGGGTCCTGCCAGATCAGTTCTTCCGCCGGAACCTCTGCGCCAAGATAGCGTGAGTGGGGCCCCATGTCGCGATGGGTCAGCTTAAACCATGCTCTTGCGAAGGCGTCGGCGAACTGGTCGGGATGCTCATAGTAGCGCTGCGAGATCGGCCCGTAGATCGGATCCATGCGCATCGCCAGGTCGGCGGTGGTCATCATGGTCGGAACCCGTTTCGATGGATCGTGGGCTGCAGGTGCAAGGTCTTCTTCGGCAACATCCTTCGGCTTCCACTGCCATGCGCCGGCAGGGCTTTTGGTCAGTTCCCACTCGTAGCGGAACAGCATGCCGAGGTAGCCCATGTCCCAGTGGATCGGGTCGGGCGTCCATGCGCCTTCGAGGCCGCTGGTCATGGTTTCGTCACCTTTGCCGATGCCGTAGCCGCTTTTCCAGCCAAGCCCCTGCTCTTCAATGTCGGCGGCTTCGGGTTCGGGGCCTACGAGCTTCGGATCACCGACGCCGTGGCACTTGCCAAACGTGTGTCCGCCGGCGACGAGCGCGACGGTCTCTTCGTCGTTCATGGCCATGCGCGCGAAGGTTTCGCGGATGTCCCTGCCCGCGGCAACGGGGTCCGGTTTGCCGTCCGGCCCTTCGGGATTGACGTAGATCAGCCCCATCTGCACGGCGGCCAGCGGGTTTTCAAGATCGCGTTCCCCGCTGTAGCGTTTGTTGCCGAGCCACTCGACCTCTTTACCCCAGTAAATATCCTCTTCCGGCTCCCAGATGTCTACGCGTCCTCCGCCGAACCCGAAGGTCTTGAACCCCATCGATTCCAGTGCGCAGTTGCCTGCAAGAATCATGAGGTCGGCCCAGGAGATTTTTTTTCCATATTTTTGCTTGATCGGCCAGAGCAGTCGGCGAGCCTTGTCGAGGTTCGCGTTGTCGGGCCAGCTGTTGAGCGGAGCGAAGCGTTGATTGCCTGTGCCTCCTCCGCCGCGGCCATCGCTGGTGCGATAGGTTCCCGCACTGTGCCATGCCATCCGGATAAAGAGGCCTCCGTAATGACCGTAGTCTGCCGGCCACCACTCCTGCGAATCGGTCATCAACGCATAGAGGTCTTTTTTCACCTCTTTCAGGTCGAGTTTTCCGAATTCCTCTTTGTACCTGAACCCTTCACCCATGGGATTGACGAGTGAGGAGTGCTGATGAAGCATATCAAGATGCAACTGGTTCGGCCACCAGTCACGGTTCGACAGACCACTGCCTGTGGCGGGACTGTCGGCTGTTCTGCCCGTTACAGGGCACCTGCTTTGTTCACTCATACTGTTTCCTCTTTCTGTTTCGCGTTCCTGCTATCACGTCTGGCACCACTTTACTCTAACAGTTCTCTCTCAGTAATCGTGTCCTTTGTGTTTTGATGTTTTAATAATCGGAATGATTATTATTAAAAGGATAAAGAAAAAATCTGCATCTATCAAGAATGATTCCTGTTTTCTTTTCTGCATAGAGGGCAGATACCGTAAAAATCAATCCGGTGCGATTCTATAACAAAATCAGTTGAGCTGCTGACGACTTCATTGAGATCGGTAAAGAGTGGTTTCTCGAAATCGGTGATACTGCCGCACGTTCTGCAGATAAGGTGGTAGTGGGGCGTTGTTTTGGCTTCGAATCGGTCGAATGTGCTGCCGGAGTCGATCTTCTTTGCAAGTCCCTGATCGATAAGAGTCGTGAGGTTTCTGTAAACGGTGCCGAGGCTGAGGGCTGGAAATTCCGGTTTGAGCTGATCGTAAAGCCAGGCTGCAGTGGGATGGCTGTCGGTCGAGCGCAGTATCTCCAGCAGTCGCGTTCTTTGGCGGCTGTTGCGGTAGGGTTTTCCTGATCGTTCCTGATTCACGAGTGACTGTTTATGGTTCAACGATACTTTGGCAATGTAGCATTTCTCTTGCGTCGAGGAAAACCGGTTCGCGTGGTATGGATGACGGCATTTTCTTCAGTTGGAACAATTGATTGTGTTTCATCGTTAGTATTGCATACCGTCGTTGTCAGTCGACGGTTACTATTTCATAGAATGGTTTCTGTAGAGAGAAGTTTATTTAAAGGAGGCTGCATGAGCACTCGTGTTTCAGATTATCCTGCGGTTGTACTCGCTGCACATAAACCGCCATGTCTATCGATTTATCAGAAAACCCATCGTCATCATCCCGAAAATCAACAGGATCCGATTCGTTTTCGCAATCTGGTCAAACAGCTTGAAGAATCACTCCGAAAGAAGTATCCGAAACGAGATGTGGCGCCGTTGATGCAGCCGTTTTACGATCTTGCAGAAAATCACCGTTTCTGGAACCATACGCTTGACGGACTGGCTGTTTTTGGTGCACCGGACCATTTCTCATTCTACCGTCTTCCGGAACCTGTTCGTGAGATTGTGGTGGCGGCGGAGACGTTTCATACCAAACCGCTGCTGCGAGTGTTCCAGACCTATGAGCGTTATCAGGTACTCTCCCTTACGCGCTCAGAAGTCAAGTTGTATGAAGGCACAAAAGACTCCTTTGACGAATTGAGCCTTGCCGAGAGTGTTCCTCATACGCTGACCGAGGCGCTCGGGGAAGAAATTACAGCACCGCATCAGACCGTCGCATCCTACGGCGGCACCAAGGGTCCGGCCATGCACCACGGGCACGGCGCAAAAAAGGATGAAAGCGCTATTGATGCCGAACGCTTTTTCCGCCTGGTCGACAAGGGTATTCTCGATCATCATTCCCAGCAGTCAGGCCTGCCGCTTCTTCTGGCAGCTCTTGGGGAAAACCAGGGCCTTTTCCGCCAGATCAGCCAGAACCCGTTTTTGATGAACGAGGGGATCGATTTCAATCCGGATGCACTTAAAAACGGCTCTCTTCATGAGAAGTCCTGGGCTGTTGTCGAGCCGCAGATTCGGTCGAGGATGGATGCTCTTCTTCAGGAGTACGAGGCGGCCCAACCCAAAGGAATGGGATCGGGAGATCTTGAACAGGTCGCAGCAGCGGCAGCAGCCGGCAAGGTGGCTACCTTGTTTATTGGTAGCGATGTGCAGGTTCCGGGACGGCTTGATCGGGTTTCAGGGGCTATCGAGCTCGATGAACTGGTTGATCCGGAGGTTGATGATCTGCTCGATGATATCGGCGAACTGGTTCTCGAGAAAGGAGGGGTCGTTCGGGTCATTCCTTCGGACCGTATGCCAACCATGACCGGTATTGCCGCAATTTTCAGGTTTTAATCCTGAGTAACGGCAGTGCAGCTGATGCTTGATGGGCATCGAATCAGGTACGATTCGATGCCCATTTTTTGTTGATCTTAGTGTGGGATCAGCTTGATGACGGGTTTTTTTATGAGCGGTTGGATCTTGCTGAATTTTGCGATCGTAAAGCTTGCCGAGGCTTTATGGCTGATGTAGGATTGGCCGGTTTTACCGTCAGGGTAGATGATGACATCGAGCGTATAGGTCCCGGTTTGAGAAAGGGCGTTTGCAGGAATGGTTTGCTGCTGCGATAGAGAGGATATAGCCCATTTCTTCTCATAGACTTCTACCGGTGGCAGTGGCCAGGCGCCGGTGGCAGTTGGCTGATGTTTCATGACGGAGAGTTCTGCGATTGAGCCTGGTTTGACCAGTTGCTGACCGATAGTCAGCTTGACTGTCAGGGGTTGTCCACTGAGATAGGTATTCCCGTTGACGGGGGAGATGATCGACACCGGCTTTTGCAGCGGCTCGCCAAGTGCAGGCTGGCCCGTGACATTGAAGGTTTTCCATGAAACTTCATTCGGGTTCTGGAATTCAGGTTTTACGCTGTAGCCCCTTGCCCTCCAGGTTCCCGGTTTCATGTCAATCGACGTTCCCCAGTATGCGCCTGAACCGGTCGCGGAAAGCGCCTTGATGATGGTTTGTTCTTTTCCGTTGACCTCCTCTATCTGAAGCCTGATTTCCTGCGTGGGGACCAGGGAAATGTCGGCAGGAATGTGCTGGCGGATCATAAACAGTACGGGACTTGATGCTTTGTACGAAGCTGATTCGCGCGGTTCGATGATGTCGAGTTTTTTCGCTTCTTTAAGCGCGGCATCGTTGAGCATCTTTATCTGTGCGGCGGTCAGTGTTCTGTTGCGCATCGGCGGGACAAACCATTTTTTCGGATCGATGTTGCCTGATATGGCGGTTGCACTGCACGATACATTGGTATGCAGCCATGGATCAGAAGGACAGTTGAATGTGCCGGAATACTTCAGTGATGGACTGAATACGGGGTCGGAGCCGCTGACCGTCATGGATTCCTTTGCGGTTCCGGTATTGATATCGTAGAGCCCTTCGAGCCGGTAGGTGAAATACAGGTTGGGCAGGGCATCGGTTTCATTGCCGCGTACGACGGTTCCATTGCCTTTGAACGCATATTTTCTTTCAGATGCACTGAAGGTATAGTCGATCTCTGAAGGAGGGTTCCAGGATGCTTTCCAGTAGGCGGTTCCTTGCGAGTTTAAAGATACCGCATCCAGTGTTAATGGAATAAGTAGTGTGACTGCCAGACAGCACAATGCGGTGAGTCGAACAACTGTGCGTTGCCGGATTTCAGGATGGCTGGGTTTTATGATGTTCATGATAGCTATGTTTTGTCGTTGACCATGAGATCGTATCCTGAAATATAGTTCTTTTGAATATCTGTTTTGCTTTTCTCTCCAGACAGGCCGCTGTTTCTTGCGGGTATGATCGGACATTTCGTGTGCAGCGGCGAACAAGCGTCATCGTGAAGCCGCTGTAAATGCGTATTATGGGGGAGCAGTCTTTTTCAATGCTTTATCCTTTGTTGACCATGATCCAGATCAAACCGTTTTCCCGTCTGGCCGTGCTGCTTTTCTTTGTTCTTGCCGCTTGTGCCCAGAGCCCGGAATCGGCAGCACGCAAGTTTACCGAAAACCTTGCCAAAGGAAATCTTTCCGAGGCTAAAAAATATGCGACGGAGCCGACAGGGCAGATGCTTGATTTTGCCGGTTCGATAGGCGTTATGCCGGTCGATACTGATTTCACCTTCATATTTATCAGCAAGAGCGTGGAGGGGGACCAGGCCAGCATTATCTACAAGTCCTCTCCTGATGGTCCGGAGGAAACCATTGATCTGGTGAAAATCGACGGGGCATGGAAAGTGCATATGCAGCATCGCAAGTAGCATCGCCGGAATGAAGAGTGTACGCTTCGTTGTTGCCGCCGTGTTGTTGTTGATGTTGCCGTTTCGTACCGCTTTTTGTGCAGCGCAACGCGGCTCTCTCGATATCCTTGAAGCTGTCGTCAACGAGGGGGATGTGATTCTTCGCTATGGCAACGGATTCTGGTCTCCGTTTTTTCGGGATGTGTCGCCGCGCGAAAAGCGTTTTTCGCATGTCGGTATAGTGGTTCGACAGGATGGCCTTGCCTGCGTGGTTCATGCGTCGGCATACGATTTTAGCGGGATCGGTCAGGTGTCGTGTGAGCCTCTTCGGGATTTTCTTCATGATGCGACAGATTTTGCGGTCTACCGGTTTGACGGGGCTTCAGGGGTCAGAGAGCGTATCGCCGGGGTTGCACTCTCATTTGTCGGCCGTCAGTTTGACCCTCTCTTTGAGCTTGGCGATGCCCGTCGCCTCTACTGCAGCGAACTGGTTATGCATGCGCTCAATATCTCCACGGGTCGGAAGGTTGTCGTTCCGGTTGCGATCAATGGTTGTGAGATTGTGACAATCGACAACTGTTATGCGGACGGTCGTTTTTTTTCTGTTGCCGACAAACGGCAGTTTGATGGGGCTCCGTAGGTTCACGAGCGTTTCTCCTGCAGCTACTCAGGGGACAGGCTTCGCTCAGCCAGTACTCGTCATTGGCAATCTGAACCTTTTGGCCATCATGCCGATACGATGAGGAGGTTCTTGGTAAGGGCTTCGGTGAAACGGGCTTTTTCTATCGTTTTTTTCTCACTTTCCTTTATTTTGATGGTCATTGCGACAGTCGCAAGCAGGGAAGCGGCAGGCTTGCAACAACAGAAGATCTCAGGTTTATGGATGGGTATACTTTTTTTCTCCCGATGAGTGTAAGGGACTACGAGTGCGATATTCAGGGGATCGTTAACAACAGCGTTTATCAGAATTATCTCGAACATACACGTCACGAGTATCTTAAATCGGTCGGTATCGATTTCAAGGCTTATGCTTTAGAGGGCATTAATCTTGTCGTTGTTCGCGCGGAACTGGATTATCGGTTCCCGCTCGAAAGCGGTGATGCTTTTCTTGTCGGTCTGAACCTGACGCGAACGTCGCGGTTGAAGTTTACATTTCATCAGGATATCTATCGTGAGCGGGACCGCAGACTGATTCTGAATGCAAAAATTACCGGCACCGCCCTCAATGAGCGGGGGCGTCCGGAGATACCTCCGGCGCTTGATCGTCTTATGGCGTAAGTCTGCAGCTCGGGTAGATCGCTCTTCTGCGTTGAAGCAGTTTTTTTATCAATAGTCTTAGTGTTGGTCTATGAAACCTCTCAAAGAAGTTGCCATGTCCTACATGGCGCTGAGCGAGGCACAGAAGAAACTTGAAGAAGGAGCCTATGGCGAAGCTGCCGCGGAGTCGTCGAAAGCTATGGATTTTTCAAAAACCATGCCGCCCGGCGAAACTTTCGATCATGAGGGTTTCGATGCGCTCTGTTATGCCGTTCTTGCTTCAGCCCGCGCAGGGCTTGGAGAGTATGATGCATGCCTTGAAGCAGCCGGACGAGCGCTGCATTATTTCAACCGCAGGGGCGAGCTTCAGCAGGATGAGGGGAAGCAGTGGATTGCCGTGGTGTTCAGTCGCGGTGTCGCTTTTCATGAGACGGGCGTCTATGATGAGGCTTTGAAAAATCTCAACATGGCGGGGGAAATGATCACTGAACGCAAAGGGGAGTTGCCGGGAAAAGAGACAATGCTCAAGGAGATCGAACGGCGGAAGACCATGCTTCTTGAAGGGGAAAAGTCTCAACGAAAACCCGGATATAAGGCGTGGTGGGAGTTCTGGTCATAGGAGAATGAACCCATTGAAATCCATTCTCGTCATCCGCCTGAGTTCAATAGGCGATATCATTCTTACGACACCGCTTCTGCGTCGTTTGAAGCAGCGATTCAGCAATGCACAGATCGATTACTGTACAAAAGCTCCGTTTTTTCCTCTGCTTGAGCATTCACCGTGGGTGAGCACGATCTGCACGCCGGAAGATCTTCCCCGGGGCTCGTATGATCTTGTCGTGGACCTTCAGAATAACCGGCGTTCAGCCTCGCTGGTCCGTCAGCTGAAAGCTCGGCGAATCGTTCGCTACCGGAAGCACAACTGGAAAAAATTTCTGCTTGTCCGTACCGGGTTGAACCCCTACCGTTCAGTGGATGCAGTTGTCGATCGCTACCAGGCTGGTCTTAAGGCGTTCGGGGTTGAGGATGATCCGGCAGGTTGTGAACTCTGGCCTGGAGACAGTGAGCGAGACTATGCCGCTTCGGTGCTTTCATCCGCCACGTTATCGCTGGCGGTGTGTTGTGGGGCGAAGCATTATACCAAACGATATCCTCCGGAAAAATTTGCCGCAGTTCTCCAGTCGCTCTTACAGCGTTTGCCGTTGAAGATTGTTCTGCTGGGGGGGGCAGAAGACAGCGGGCATGCTGCTGCAATTCTTGAGCATCTGTCACCGGAGCACTGCTCCCTGATTGAAGATCTTTCGGGTGCGTGCACGTTGATGCAAACGGCGGCGCTGTTGCAACGCTGCGATGCTGTGCTCACCAACGATACCGGTCTGATGCATATGGCATCGGCTTTCGGCAGGCACCTTTTCGTTCTTTTCGGTTCATCGGTCAGGGAGTTCGGCTTTCTGCCCTACCATGCCCCGTATACGCTTTTCGAGGTTGCAGGGCTCACCTGCCGTCCCTGTTCGCATATCGGCAGAGATCGATGCCCCAAAGGGCATTTTCGCTGCATGAACGATATTTCGGATAATTCAGTTGCAACCGCGCTTATCGATCATTTCAGAAGTATGAGGTACCCATGAAAATTGCTACTTGGAACGTCAACGGGATCAGGGCGAGAAAATCAGCGCTCTACGACTGGGTTGTCGGGACGATGCCTGATATCCTGATTCTCCAGGAACTCAAGGCTGACGAGGAGAGTATCCCCGATGAGATTCTGTCGCTTGAGGGATATAGCAAATTCTGGAACGGTTCGACCTTTAAAAAAGGCTATAGCGGGGTCGGCATGCTTGTTCGTGACGATCTCAACGGCAACGACGGGTGCTATCACTATGAGATTCCTGATTTTGATATCGAGAACCGGACCGTTGTTCTGCACGGCCGGGGATTTTCCCTGATCGGGACCTATGTGCCGAGGGGCGAGGGGGATGCGCACTATGGGGTTAAGCTGAACTATCTGGAAGGCGTAGCGACCTATATCGGCGGACTGCTTGATGAAGGGAGGGAAATTATTCTGACGGGCGATATGAATGTTGCCCATACCGCTCTCGATGTGCACCATTCTCAGAACAAACCCGGTGCTGTCGGGCTCAGGGCGGAAGAACGATCAGCTCTGGACCGTCAGTTGCAACTCGGTCTGCACGATATTATGCGGGAACGACATCCCGGAAGAGAGGGACTCTATACCTGGTGGCCTTACTGGAAAGGAGCAAGAGAGCGTAATCTCGGCTGGCGTATCGATTGCTTCTATCTCTCCGGAGGACTGCTCAGCCAAGTTCAGGATGTCGTTGTCGATATCGAGGAAAAAAGCTCGGACCATGCCCCGGTGATTCTCGATATTCTGGCTCTTTCATGAGGTGAAATGATTCCGGATTCTCCTCGAATCCCTCTCTTTTGTTACCGCGCATGGCGGTTGGAAATATCTTATAAATCCCGTACCTTTAAGGTTCAAATTTGCAAGTGGTGTTCATAGCTTATATGAAGCCAAGGAGCATATGGGATGCGCAATACCAGTGTTCCCGCCATTTGCTTTTGTTTAATTCAATATAATGGTTGCGCTTATGAGTCAGAAAAAACTTTACGAATGTACTGTCATCATCAATGGCGGTCTCGAAGACGATGCTATCGAAAGTGCGATGGCAGAAGTGAGGAATGTTATTACCTCAACTGGTAGTGACATCGACAACGTCCTTGAGGTCGGCAGAAGAAAGATGGCATATCCGATCAGCAAACAGACGATCGGTTCTTACGCTCACATCGAATTCAATGCAGAGGCTTCTGTTATTGCAGGGATCGAAAAGGCCTTCCGTTACGACGAAAACATTCTTCGTTTCCTCATTATTCAGCTCAGCAGCCCTGTGCTCGAAATGCGTAAAAGAGTTGAGAAGTACAGTGTTGTCATCGGCAGTCCTGAAGATCAGATCAGTGAAGAGCAGCAGAATGCTGGTAATGAATAGTTCCATGATTACGTATACAGTAACTATGAATTGATTCCTTGAGGATAAAACGGAGGATAGGTTATGGCCGATTTAAAGATGCCGGAAATAAATAGTGTCGTCATAGCGGGGAATTTGACAAAAGATCCTGTCTTTCGACAGACCAATTCAGGCGGAACGCCCGTTGTCAACTTCTCTATTGCCTGTAACAGACGGTTTCGTGACAGTAACCATCAGTGGCAGGAGGATGTATGCTATGTCGGTGTTGTCGCATGGAATAAACTGGCTGAAAGCTGCAGGGATAATCTCAGGAAGAGTTCTGCTGTACTTGTCGACGGTGAGCTGCAGAGTCGTACCTGGAAAGCCCAGGACGGTTCTTCAAGAACTGTTGTAGAAATCAAAGCCCGGAGGATCCAGTTCCTCAACAAGAAACGGAAAAACGGTGAGGATGATGAACTCGAAGGATTTGTCGAGGATGACCATCATGATCATGATCTCCATGCCGACGAAGAACCCGGGCATATCTATGAGTATAAATATCTTTCTTCCGACTGAGGAAGGAAGCCATTGAAAAATTCTGGACATTTGCAATGAAACAAAAACGTACAAGCGTATCGATGAGCAAGTCGATCGGAAATGCGCTGGCATCAAAGAAGAAAGTATCAAAGAATCAGGTTGTCTTTTTTGACTATCGTGACGAGAGAAAGCTGAAACGGTTCATCAACGATCAGGGAAAAATTATTCCCCGTCGCATTACCGGGCTGTCAGCCAAAGAGCAGAATCTTCTGACCCACTCTGTCAAATGGGCAAGATTTCTCGCCATTATCCCTTACGTGGCTGATGAGTATAAATAAGGTTTTAGAAAAATTTGATTAATCTTCATTGAACGAGGAAGCGAAGCAGTGAAAGTCATTTTAAGAAAGAATGTGGCCTCTCTGGGTGATGCAGGTGAAGTCGTTGACGTGAAAAACGGCTACGCGAATAACTACCTCATCCCGCAGGGAATGGCAGCCAGAGCAACAGACGGTGCCCTGAAAGCACTTGAAACGGAAAGAAAACAGCAGGCAAGAAAGATCGAGCAGCAGAGAGTCGCTGCCCGTGCGATAGCCGAAAAGATTCAGCAGATGACCCTTAAGGTGCCGGCCAGGGCAGGGGAATCCGGCAAACTGTTCGGAACCGTCACATCGGTCAATATCGCTGATGCACTCAAAGTCGAAGGGGTCGATGTTGATCGCCGTAAAATCACCCTCGATGCTCCTATCAGAGCTCTTGGCAATTACGAGGCAGAAGTCAAACTCTTCATGGATGTTTCGGCGACGATCAAAGTTACTGTTGAAGCCGAAGGGTAAGATCGGGTTCTGTCGGGCTTGTTGCCTGTAGATTGCTCAATTGTAACCGCATCACAAGGCGTGATGCGGTTTTTTTATGATGTATCCGCAGCCTGGAGTACATATATTCTGTAATTACGCTTGAAGCTTCATAAGCTTTACAGATGGTCGATGTGTTGCTGGACGTATTTTCTCTAATTATTCAGGAATAACTTTATGAGGCAAACTCTATTTCAGGAAAAATATCCTATTTACACCCTTGAGATTGACAAAAGCGAGACTTCGTTTACGTCTGTCGACAGTATTATCGAGCATCTGAAGGGTAAGATTGATGCGCATCCGGTGGTCGCCTATATAGGCGTTTTTGATCATTACGCTCATACCTCCGGTCTGAAAGATGGCCTCATCAATGAAAAAATCCTGGCGGCAAAGAATCTCCTCTTCTGTTTCGGCAAAGAGCTTCCAAGCCCGGCAGTGCTTGCTGTTCGTCCCCGTTCAATCGGTGTGGCTGAAATGGAAAGCACTTTTGTGATCACCTTTCTTGAGGCACCTAATCCTGCGGCAAACGAAGCTATGGAAGCCTGGGCGATTGGATTGAAGAACACGTAGCTGCCTGTTGTCTGTTCAAGATATGCAGTAATAAAAAAAGCCTCATGATCACATGAGGCTTTTTTTATTACTGCATGAACTGGTCAAGCATTCGTATATCGTTTTCAAACAGGAGGCGTATATCGTCTATCTTATAGCGAAGCAGGGCCGTTCTGTCTACACCCATGCCGAAGGCATATCCTGAGTATTCTTCAGGGTCGATACCGCATTGGCAGAGGACGTTGGGGTGTACCATGCCGCACCCGAGAATTTCGAGCCATCCTGATTGTTTGCAGACTTTGCATCCCTTGCCGTTGCAGAGGTAACAGGTGACATCAACCTCGGCGGAGGGTTCGGTGAACGGGAAAAAGCTGGGTCTGAATCGCAGTTGTACGTCCTGGCCAAACATCTGTTTGGCAAAGGAGTAGATGGTTGCTTTCAGATCTGCAAACGAGACGTTTTTATCAATATAGAGCCCTTCGAGTTGATGAAAGACGCAATAGCTTCGGGAGCTGATCGCTTCGTTGCGATAGACTTTGCCAGGGCAGATAACGCGTATCGGCGGTCGCTGGTCGAGCATGACCCGAATCTGGACCGGGGAGGTGTGTGTTCTGAGAAGAACATCATTCCCATCTTTTTCGTCGAGCTTGATGAAGAAGGTGTCCTGCATATCCCTTGCGGGATGGTCAGGAGGGAAATTAAGCTTATCGAAGTTGTAAACGCCGCATTCAAGCTCCGGACCTGTTTCTATAGCAAAGCCCATGGCTGTGAAGATCTGCTTCATATCGCCGAGGACCTTCTGTACCGGGTGTTCGGAACCAAGAAAGTGGGTTCTTCCAGGCAGGGTGAGATCTATGATGTTGTTTTTTTCTGAAGCAGCTGAGGATGCAAGAGTATCTTTGGCATCCTCATACTTCTTTTCAGCGGTGGTTTTCAAGGTGTTCAGAAGCTGCCCTACTGCACGGCGTTCATCAGGCGAAACGTCCTTCAGCTGTTTGAAGAGGTTGGCGATGCTTCCTTTCCTGACGAGGTAGGTGAGCTTGAACTCCTCGAGCGTTTCGTTGCTTGTGATGGCAAACGATTCGATTTCTTTCTGAAGAGAGTCGATGCTGTGTTTCATAGGGACAGTGGTACTCTGAAAGCTTAATCCATAGCTGTTTTGACGATCTGGCTGAACGCAGACGGGTCTTTTACTGCGATCTCTGCAAGCGCTTTGCGATTGATATCGATGTTTTTCTTATGCATTGCCTCCATCAGACGCGAATAGGATGTTCCGTTCAGACGGGCAGCGGCATTGATACGCATGATCCAGAGCGCACGGAAGGTTCTCTTCTTGACCCTTCTGTCACGGTAGGCATACTGTTCTGCTTTATCGACAGCGTGTTTGGCAACGGTCAGAATAGTACCGCGTGAACCCCAGTAACCCTTCGCTTTATTTAAAATCCGTTTTTTTCTCGCACGTGATGCAACTGCATTTTTCGATCTTGGCATCGTAGTCTCGTTTACTGTTTAATTGAATATTTAGGCTAGAATCATCCGTTTGATCTGCTTCTCCTGTGTGCTGTCAACAAGCGTGGACTGGTGCAGACGACGGGTTCTTTTTCTGTTTTTCTTTTCCAGGTTATGTGACCCGTACATGCGTTCGCGTTTTACTTTGCCTGAAGCAGTCTTTTTAAACCGCTTGCATGCGCCGCGGTGTGATTTCATTTTTGGCATGATCGTATCGTTTTGTTATCGGTAATGATTGTTACGGCTTTTCTTCCGGTTTCATTTTTGCTAACTGTCTTTCGAAGATTTCGATTTTCTTTTTATCGGGTTCGAAATAGATAAAAAGCCGTTTTCCTTCGAATTTTGCTTCACCCTCGGGGTTGCTCACGTTGCTCAGGCGTTCCTTAAGGCGCTCGACGAGCTCGAACCCTTTATCTTTGTAGATAATAGAGCGACCGAGAAAGACAATGGTGGCTCGGACCCTGTTGCCTTTGCGGAGAAACTCTTCAAGGTGCGCCGACTTGAAGTCGAAGTCGTGTGTGTCCGTATTGGGATGAAAGCGAAGCTCCTTTAACTCTGTGGGTTTCGACTTTTTCTTACGGTCCTTTTCATTTTTATCCAGCTTGTACTGCAGTTTACCGTAGTTGTCCATTTTGCAGACAGGGGGTTGTGCCGTAGGCTGTACTTCAATGAGATCAAGTCCCTCCTGTTCAGCCATTTTTCTGGCTTCGCCGGTTTTCAGGATTTCCTGTGAACCATCCTTGAAAACAACTCTTACCTCAGGAACACGGATCTGCTCATTGACCCTGTAGGTTAGTTTTGGCTTTTGAGGAGCGCTTCTCTTTTTTCTCATATGGTCTGGATTTGTGTGACGGCCGCTATCAGAACAATTCTTGCTGCGGTCTCAGGATTTGTCGTTAATTTCCTTAGCTAATTTTTCTTTCAGTTCTTCTACGGTCATGTTGCCCTGATCACCCTCGCGGTGTCGTCTCAGCGAGACCTCTCCGGCAGCAGCTTCCTTCTGGCCGATAATGACCATGTAAGGGATTTTTGCGACTTCCGATTCGCGGATTTTTTTCCCTATTTTTTCACTGCGGGTGTCGAGCTCGACGCGCATGCCGGCAGCATGGAGCGTATCGCGAACCTGTACGGCATAGTCGTGCACTTCATCCGTGATCGGGAGAACAGCGATCTGAACAGGAGCAAGCCATAGCGGGAAGTTTCCGCCGGTATGCTCAATCAGAACACCGATAAAACGCTCCATCGATCCAAATGGTGCCCGGTGGATGATGACCGGCCTGTGGGGCTGTCCATCACTTCCAATATATGAGAGATCGAATCGTTCGGGCATGACGTAGTCTACCTGAACGGTGCCGAGCTGCCATTTTCTTCCAATGGCATCGCGGACGATAAAGTCAATTTTCGGCCCATAGAAACTGGCTTCACCAATGCCCGTGAAGTAGTCGATGTTCATTCTGTCTGCAGCTTCGCGAACGTCTTTTTCTGCCTGTTCCCATACCTCTTTCGTCCCGCCGTATTTGTCCTGGTTTTCAGGGTCGTGGAGCGACAGGCGAATCTGGATGTCGTCGAAGCCGAGTGTCGCGAAGACGAATTTTGTGAGATCGATAGCATTGCAGATCTCGTCGACGAGCTGGTCCGGACGGCAGTAGATATGAGAATCATCCTGCGTAAAGCCTCTTGCGCGAATAAGGCCGTTGAGTTCTCCTGACTGTTCGTGGCGGTAGACGGTGCCGAACTCGGTCAGTCGTATCGGCAGATCGCGATAGCTGCGAAGCTTTGAACTGTAGATCATGTGATGATGCGGACAGTTCATCGGTTTGAGCAGATACTGTTCCTCTCTTCCGAGATCATCGGTATAGGTCAGTGGCGGAAACTGTGATTCACTGTAATACGGATAATGACCGGATCGTTTGTACAATCCTATATTTCCTATATGAGGCGTGTATACCGGTACATAGCCGCGTTTTCTCTGTTCTTCTCTGAGGAATGATTCCAGTTCGTTTCGAACGATCGCGCCTTTCGGAAGCCAGATCGGCAGACCGCTGCCTACTTCGGGCGAGAGCATGAAGAGTTCAAGTTCAGCGCCGAGCTTGCGATGATCGCGTTTTTTTGCTTCTTCGATATGAGCAAGGTGCTGTTTGAGGAGTTTTTCGGAAGGAAACGCTATACCGTAAATTCTCTGCATGCTTTCACGTGACGAGTCTCCTCTCCAGAACGATGCTGAAATATTGGTCAGCTTGACTGCTTTGAGCTTCGAGGTGTTCGGCAGGTGCGGACCGGTGCAAAGATCGGCAAATTCGCCCTGGTGATAGATCGAAACCGTCGGAGTATCCTTCAGGGTATCTTCGAGGATTTCAACCTTGTAGGGGTCCTTTCTGGTCGATGAGAAAAAATCGATGGCTGCCTGACGCGAGAGTTCCTCGCGCCGCACGTCGATAGCGCGCCGGCCGATCTCGATCATCCTGGTTTCGATATCGTGGAGGTCACTTTCTGTGAAGCGGTGACTGGAGGCGATATCGTAGTAGAATCCCTGTTCAATTGCTGGCCCTGCGCCGAATCTTGAGCCGGGAAACAGTTCTTCGATGGCGTGGGCCATGATATGACTGGCACTGTGCCAGAAAATTTCCTTTCCCAGTGGGTGGTCGAATGTGACGATTTCAATCGAGGCATCTTCGCTGACAGGGGAATCGAGGTCCTGTGCTCTGCCGTTAATGACGACGGCGAGGGCATCCTGTGCAAGTTTTTTCCCGATTGAACGGGCAATATCGTAACCGGTCGTGCCGAAGGGGAAAGATCTGCTTTCACCATCAGGCAGAGTTACCGTTACCTGGGTCTGCGATGTAGTATGTTCGGACATGTAAGACTCTGTCTCTTCTAGATCTTGGCAGGTACCCTATCGGGTGCCTGTTTATACCCTGATTTCAGGATTATCAGCCGCTTTTTGTCAGTGTATTATCGCCAGGGAGGGCTGATATGGCCGGCTTGTTGTTGCCGGGGTTGTTCCCTGATACGATACGAGGACTTGTATTATAAGAATTTCCTGAGTCAATTCAAAATCGACTCGACATAAAACAGTCTGTCCGGCAAGGGTCGCAAGCTGCTTTCGGAAGGATATGGTTTGCATGGGGATGCTGCACACCCGACGCGATATGCTCTGTCTGCGTCGCCTGGCTATTTCAGCATGTGCAGGATGTCTGGGGTAACCGTCTCTTTACCCTGTTTTGCGGCAAGTGCTTCTGCTTTTTTCTTCATGTCGCGTCCAAAGGATATCTGGCTGATAAACGGGGCTTTTTTGACAATCTCTTCCAGTATTGCATTGGCTTCTTTTGTCCAGGTGATCTTTTTGGTTTCGATCGGTCCCTCTGACGAGCGCATGCTGATAGGCAGGAAATGAAACAGTGTGTCGTAAAGGGCGTTGACGATCTCCTGGAGGAGGTAGACTGCGCCGCTATGGCCCATGAACGGTGTTCCGAGCGCTCTGCGCACAATAGGGCCGGGAAACCCTGCCGGGATGAAGCGCGTTTTGGCACCAAGTTCGGCAAGATAGATTTTGTCCGCCATACGCCCGAAGAGAAACTGCGGCTGTTGGTTGGCGAGTTCTTCTCTGACGTCGTTATTGTTGGTTGTCTGCGAGTTGTGGTTGAAGAGGCACGCCATACCCATTTCCTGGCTGAGAAATTTTTTGAGGCCTTCTGTGTAGGTCTGGTCTGCGACTACGCCAAAGCGTATCGTTGGAAACCATTCGGACTGAGGGCCCCGCCAGAGATCCCAGATTGGTTTGAGGATGGTCTTTTTTTCAAGCGTCAGAAATGCAGCAGCTTCTTTCTGGCGGTTGGTCAAACGGCCAAGATTTTCAATAAAGTGCTCTGTTTCGCTAAGCCCGAATGGAGCTTGAAGAACTGGGCGCCCAAGGAGGTCGGCCAGGGTCTGGCCAAATTCGCGGTACATGACGATGACAATATCCGAGTTCTTCAGGTCGGAGATGTCGTGCAGGTTGCTTTCAAACGGGTAGACATGTTTTATCGTCAGTCCGCATCCTTCAACGATTCGTTTGATTTCTGCCAGGTCAGACGGGCTGTTGAAGCATCCGTATGTGGGCCCGATAATGCTGACTGTTCCCGGCTCAACTTCTGCGGGACGACCGTCGTCAAACTGTTCGTGAAGCCATACAAGCGCCCGGTCCCTGCCCTGCCATTCGTTTTCTCCCAGCGATCTTGAGTCAAAAAAATGAACATCAGGATAGCTGTGTCGGAGCATCATGGTGTGGTTGCTGCCGATCATTTCGCTTTCCGCACTTGAGATCAGGATCAGTTCTTTTTTTTCGTTTTTAAGCTTTTCAATGATGCCCTGGACTTTTTGGGTGCTTCCAGACGAGGAAATCTCTTTTTCTGTCAGGCTTGTCGGGGTTAAATTTTCCAGGTAGGGAACCGCATCGGTGTAATCCATGACGGCGACGCCGACAAGATTATAGCACCCGACAGGAGCATCGGCGATGACGTGAACGTCATGAAGTGCGCAGAATGTATTGACCGCAGCCCAGTAGGCGCTTGCAGTCGATTCGTCCCTGATAGTTCTGGTCATGTCTGTTTATAGGATCGCGAGTTTAGGCGTCGAAAAGCTGAACGGATCTTTTTTTCTGTTACGTGATTAATTGAAGAATGTAACAAAAAATATGCTTACTCGACGGATGCGGAAAGCGATATAGGTAGCCGTCCTTCAGGTTTGAACTTTCCTTTGAGGGCGTTGATAACGGCATCTTCGCTCAGTGGTGATGAGGTATAGGTGCAGAGATAGGTCGGAATGGTCGGGAAATTTCTGATGATGTAGGGCGTCCCGAAAGAGACCATGACCAGTGGTGTCGAAGAGGGGAGAGCTGATACGAGACTGCTGACAAACGATTTCTGCATGTCGTTGAGCTTGAGGTTTTTCGATCCGGTGAGCACTTCGACGTATGTTGTCAGAACCACGGCCGATGCCCTTGCGGCACGATCTCTTGCATTGCGGTAGTCAAGGGAGTTGGCCTGAGGATCGATGCGTATTGTTTTTGCATGGAAGGCGTGCATCATCTTTTTTTCAAACTCTTCTCCCGAGGTCGAGTGCTGTTTATTCTCAAGAATAATATGCAGGATGTTCTTTTTTCGGCCTTCTGCGAGAGGCAGGTTTCTTTCGTTATCGCGAACAATGGTGAGGGATCGTTCGGCAATGGTCCTGGCGAGTACATGATGGCTTTCGATCCCTATTTTTTCGGGGATGCTATCGAGATTGATGATGCGTTGCCGGTCGAGACCGAGCCAGCGTTTTGCTGTCAGGATGCGTCGGACGGAATCGTTGATTCTTTTTTTGCTGATCCGGCCTTCCTGGACAGCGTTGAGAATGGTACGGTGTGTCAGTTCAGGATCCGGGGAGAAGAGCAGCAGGTCGTTCCCCGCTTCTACAGCAAGCGTTGAGATTTCTTCAAGGGTGTGGTCCTGGTAAAGGGCTTTCATGTTGAGGGCATCGGTGATGATCAGGCCTTTGAAGTCGAGTTCCTTTCGCAGAAGATGGGTGACGATCCTCCATGAAAGCGTTGCCGGGGTGAGGTTTCCGGTGATTTTCGGGACGGCAAGATGACCGATCATCACACTCAATACGCCATGGTCTATAGCGGCCTTGAATGGTCTGAGCTCAAAAGAATCGAGCCTTTTTTTATCGCCGTCCAGAATAGGAAGGGCGACATGGCTGTCGACAGTGACATCGCCGTGGCCTGGAAAATGCTTGACTGTGGCGATAATACCGTTATCCTGAAGACCGTCGATAAAGGCGTTTGCCATGGAGATGGTTTTTTCGACGTTGTCTCCATATGATCTTGTATTGATGATAGGATTGTCCGGGTTGAGGTTCAGATCCGTACTTGGTCCGTAACTCTGATAAATACCGAGAGCTTTGGCTTCTCCGGCAATCGCTTCTGCCATGGAGTAGACCAGATTCCTGTCGCCGATTGCCGAAAGGGCCATGCTCGGAGCAAATTCGGTTGCGCCATCGATACGCATGGCGAGGCCTTTTTCCATGTCGGCGCTGATAAGAAGAGGGTGGGGCGCCAGTAACTGAAACCGGTTGGTCAGAATGGCCGCATCGTAGGTGTTGCCTTTCAGGAACATGATGCCGCCCACTTTACCCTGGCTGATCAGAACGGAGAGTTTCTGATAGTTGGTGTCGTCGCTGCTGCGGTATTTTGCGGGACAATGGGCGATGATCATCTGCCCGATTTTATCAGACAGCGACATGGTCCTGAGTTGTCGTTCGACCACAGGATCTTTGCTGCCGAAAAGCTTTTGTGCCGTGATTGATTCAGCAAAAAGAGTATATGGCTGGCAGAGTATTGCGAGCAGTGCCAGCAATGTGGTTATGAGACGCACCATATGGATAGCCTGGGTCGGTTCTGTCGTTGTGACCGTCTTTAACGGCTCATGAATAAATAGGGTTTCCAGTCTTCTGATATAGTAGTAATAAATTTTCGCATTAGCATGATGTGACTGGGACGGATAGGCTGGTTCAGCGGGGGCATTCCGGCTTCTTCCGGTGTCCGGTTGCCTTTTTTTGTGTTGCAGCTGCTGCAGGCGGTAATGAGGTTTTCCCAGGATTCTTCGCCTCCTTTTGAACGGGGAAGCACATGGTCGATTGTCAGAAGCCGCTCTTTACGGCCACAGTACTGGCACTGAAAGTTGTCGCGTCTGAAGATGTTTTTTCTGCTGAGCATGAGCTTTTTATAGGGGACCCTGACGAAAAAAGTAAGACGTACGATGGAGGGCAGGGGATAGGATTCCTTTACCGTGCGGATTACCTGGTCCGGATGCTGGGCAACGGTCACTGCCTTTCCGCAGAAAAGCAGAACGATCGCTTTTTGCGCGTCACATATACTCAGTGGTTCATAGCTGCTGTTGAGTATGAGAACTTTTGATTTGTGTAATGGCATGACTGGACCCTTTATATGAGTATACAGTCATATTTCTGAAAAGCCAATTGTTCAAGGTGACATTTCGGTTAAACCTTGAAAGGAGGGGGGCAATTGTTCTGAGTCCTGAGTCCTGAGTGCTGAGTGCTGAGATTTTTAACTCAGCACTTCGAACTCAGCACGTCCTTCAGCAGCCTGGACAGCATATGTTGAGTTTTCGCGATGCCTGCGCTTCGTCAAGTCGTTTGACAGGCGTGAACTGGGGTGCGTTCTGCACCGTTTCAGGACTGTTTTCGGTTTCATCGGCGATCTGCAGCATTGCTTCGGCAAACCTGTCGAGTGTTTCCCTGGTTTCCGTTTCCGTAGGTTCGATCATCAGGGCTTCGCTGACGATGAGCGGGAAGTAGATGGTCGGGGCATGGAATCCGAGATCGAGAAGGCGTTTTGCGATATCGAGCGTTCTGACGTTGTGCTGTTTTTTCTGGCGGTCCCCGGAGAGACAGAATTCATGCATGACTGGTTTCGGGTAGGGCAGGTCATAGCGGTCGATCAGCTTGCTGAGCAGGTAATTGGCATTGATTATTGCGTTTTCCGATACTCTTCTGATCCCTTCGGCTCCAAGCATACGGATATAGGTGTAGGCTCTGACCATGACACTGAAATTCCCATAGAAATTCATCATGCGTCCGATACTCAGCGGACGGTCTGTTGTCAGTGTGTAGCGGCTTGTATTGCCGTCATCATGTTTTTCAATGACCGGAACCGGCAGATAGGGTTTCAGCTTGTCGCATACGCCGACCGGACCGCTGCCTGGACCGCCGCCTCCATGAGGTGCAGAGAAGGTTTTGTGCAGATTGTAGTGCACGATGTCGAAGCCCATGTCGCCGGGTCGGGTGATGCCCATCAGTGCGTTCATGTTGGCGCCGTCCATATAGAGAAGGCTGCCGTTGTCATGAACCAGCTGTTCAATTTCTTTGATGTCTTTTTCGAAGAGCCCTATGGTGTTGGGGTTGGTCAGCATCAGCGCTGCGACGTTCTCGTCAAGCTTCGCTTTCAGATCTTCGATATCCGTTCTTCCTTCGGCATTGCTTTTGACCGACAGGATGTCGTAGCCGACAAGGGCGGCCGATGCCGGGTTGGTTCCGTGCGCGGAATCAACCACCAGCAGCTTAGTGCGTTTGGAGGCTCTTGAGTCATGGTATTTGCGGATCATCAGAATGCCGGTCAGTTCACCGTGCGCACCGGCTGCGGGTTGAAGGGTGATGGCTGCCATTCCCGCGATTTCGCGCAGCATCTCACCAAGTTCGTACATGAGCTGCAGGGTGCCCTGAGCGGTTTCTGCCGGCTGAAGGGGATGTATCGACGTGAACCCGGCGATATCTGCTGTCTGGTCGTTGATTTTCGGATTGTACTTCATGGTACAGCTTCCGAGGGGGTACATGTCTTTATCGACATGATGATTCAGATTTGAAAGTCTGATGAAGTGTCGGACAACTTCGCTTTCAGGAACTTCCGGCAGATCGGCGGGTTCGGTTCTCAGAAATTTTTCCGGGATCAGGTTTATTGCCGGTTGCGGCTCGATGTCGAGGCTTGCGATACGGTGTCCCTGTCTCCCTTTCCGGGAGAGATCGAAAATAAGGGTTTCTTTCATTCGTTACGACAGATGGTGAGTGCCTTGTTGCGTTAATACATTCAATATAGAAGAGCGACATCAATTGCTCAAACCGGGAAGAAAAAAAGTCTTTTGGGCGGTTTTCAGTTTTGATCGTTGCCGCTATCGCTTTGAAGGAGCAGAAGTGCCCGTCTTGCAGCAGCCTGCTCCGCATCCTTTTTTCTTGCGGCAGTTCCTGTTCCGAAAGGTTTTCCATCAAAGGAGACCTCTACCGTAAAGGTTTTCTGATGTTCCGCCCCTTCTTCCCTGATGATCGTGTATTGGGGATGGGAAAGCTGATTTGCCTGAGCGAATTCTATCAGTCTGCTTTTATGGTTGTGCTCGATTGTCGCGAGTTTCGGCACATCGACAATCGTCATGACATGATCGTCAATGAAACGCTGCACGGCAGGAAGCCCTTTATCGAGGTAGATAGCTCCGATTAATGCTTCGAAGGCGTCTGCCATGGTCGCTTCGCTCTTGCGGATCTTTTCTTCATCAGCTGACTCTCCTATGATGAGTTGATTGCCAAGGGCTATGGCTTGAGCAAAATCAGCCAGCGACTTGCGGTTGACGATTTTTGACCTGGTGCTCGAGAGCGCACCTTCATCGCTTTCAGGGAAGAGCTTATAGAGGTGTTCGGAGATAATCAGGTCGAGCACGGCATCGCCAAGAAATTCAAGGCGCTGGTTGGAATCAAAGGGTGCCGGACTAGAGCCCTGATGCTGATCGTGAACGAAGGATCGATGGGTAAAGGCTGTTTTGTAGATGTCGACTGAAGCGCAGGGCTGGCGGATCAGTTGTTCGACATATGCTCTTATCGCGTTGCACAGGGCGTCATTCCCTGTGCTCGCTTCAGACGATGTTTGGCTTGTTTGAGGAACGCTTTCAGAGCGGTTAAAGGCTATTTTGCCGATTTTATGCCAGAAATGCTCCATGAGCCGGAGGTGTTTTCAGGCTGATCAGATTTTTTTGAAAATCAGCGTTGCATTATGACCGCCGAAACCAAAACCATTGTTCAGCACGTATTCCAGATTTTTTTCTTTAGGCGTATTCGGAGTAACATCGACATCGATTTCAGGGTCGAGATTGTCGAGGTTGATCGTCGGCGGTACGATCTGGTTTTTCATGGCCAGAAGACAGATGATCGATTCGACGACACCTGCGGCACCAAGCAGGTGACCGGTCATTGATTTTGTCGAACTGATGCTGACTGTTTTGGCATGATCTCCGAGGACGGTCTTGATGGCTTTCAGTTCTGCGAGATCACCCAGAGGGGTCGCAGTGCCATGCGTATTGATGTAATCAATTTTATCGGGCGTTATGCCTGCCTGCTGCAAGGCGCAGTTCATCGCGTTGACTGCTCCTAACCCTTCCGGGTGGGGTGCTGTCAGGTGATGTGCATCGGCAGAAGCGCCGACACCTGCTATTTCGCCGTAAATTGTTGCGCCGCGTGCCTGCGCTGATTCCAGTGTTTCCAGTACCAGTGCACCGGCACCTTCTCCCATAACAAAGCCGTCTCGATCCTTGTCATAAGGGCGGGAGGCAGTTGTCGGGTTGTCATTGGCTGTTGACAGTGCGCGTGCGGCGTTGAATCCTGCTACACTCATCGGCGTGATAGCAGCTTCAGAACCTCCACAGACCATGTAGTCGGCCATTCCCATCTGCATAAGCATCCATGCGTCCATAATCGCGTGGAGCGAGGTGGCGCAGGCGGATGCCGTCGCGTAGTTCGGTCCCATGAGCCCGTGTCGCATCGCGATCTGACCAGCGGCAATATCGGGGATAAGCATCGGGATAAAAAACGGACTGATCCTTCTCGGACCGCGTTCGAGATAGACTCGCATCTGCTGGTCATGCGTTGTCATGCCTCCCGTTCCTGAACCGTAGACGACACCGATTCTTGCCTTGTCGATCGATGATACATCAAGCCCTGAATCTTTCAGGGCCTGGTCGGAAGCGGCAACAGCATACTGGCAGAAGGGGTCCATTCTTCCGGCTGATTTCTGGTCGATATAATCAGTCGCGTTGAACCCTTTCAGTTCACAGGCAAAGCGTGTCGCGAAGTTTGTTGCGTCAAAATAGGTTATAGGCGCAGCGCCGCTTTTTCCCATGGACAGGGATTCCCAGAGTTCCTGCTTTGACAGGCCAACCGGAGAGAGCAGCCCTACACCGGTAATCACTATTTTTTTTCTTTCCTGACTCATTATTCTTCGTTAACACCGGCCTGCAGCCGTATGCTGTTAATAAATTCTCTATTTACTTTTTTGCATTGACGATGTAGTCGATTGCCTGCTGAACGTTGCTGATTTTTTCAGCGTCTTCATCAGGAATCTGAACATCAAATTCGTTTTCAAGCTCCATAATCAGCTCGACGGTATCAAGAGAGTCTGCGCCGAGATCGTCTGCGAACTTGGATTCGGTTTTGATCTGATCTTTGTTGACGCCCATTTTGCTGACGATAATGTCAAACACTTTGTCTTTGATTTCTTCTACGTTCATTGTCTTTCTCTCCGGGTTATGAGTTAATGATTTGATCTTATGTGAATCAGTTTTAAAATAAAAAGTCTGGCAATATACGAACCAGAGCAGCCTCTGCCAAATTACATGACCATGCCGCCGCTGATGTTGATGACCTCTCCGGTAATATAGCCTGCCATATCGCTTGCCAGGAAGGTGACGACGTTTGCAACATCTTTCGGTTCACCGAAACGTTTGAGCGGAATTGCCTCAAGCATGGCGTTGCGGACATCTTCCGAGAGAGCATCGGTCATTTTCGAGGAGATGAAGCCCGGCGCAACAGCATTGACGCGGATGTTGCGCGATGAAAGTTCTTTTGCAATGGATTTCGTGAACGCGATGACGCCGGCTTTTGATGCTCCGTAGTTTGCCTGACCGGCGTTGCCCATCAGACCGATAATGGAGGCTATATTGACGATTGCACCGCTACGCTGCTTCATCATGGTTCTGGTGACTGCTTTCGTGCAGTTGAACGTTCCTTTCAGGTTGACGGCAAGCACTGAATCCCAGTCTGCTTCGCTCATGCGCATGAGCAGACCGTCACGGGTGATCCCTGCATTGTTGATGAGGATATCTATTGAGCCTGATTCTGCCGCGATTTCCTGAAAGACGCTCTGGGCAGCATCATGACTGGTGACGTCGAGTTCTTTGCAGATAACTTTTTTGCCTGTTTTTGCTACTGCAGCGGCCGTTTCCTCAAGCCACTCTTCCTGCAGGTCACAGAGGACGATATCAGCGCCTTTTTCTGCAAGGTCGATAGCGATAGCCTGGCCGATACCTCGTGCAGCGCCGGTGATGACGGCGGTTTTGCCTTCAAACATGCTCATAGTATGGTGTTTAAATAACATCGTTGAAAAATTGGGTTAGAGTGACAGCTGCTGTTGAATCTGTTCAGCGTTGTCGATACCCTGGATAGTGACGTTCCGGTCGATTCTTTTGATTAGCCCCTGCAGGACTTTCTGCGGTCCGATTTCGCTGAAGAGGGTGACGCCTCCTGCGATCATTGTTTCGACCGACTGGGTCCAGCGAACCGGGCTTGTCAACTGAAGGACAAGGTTGTTGCGGATATCGGCTGCCTTGCAAACCGGCTCTGCAGTGACATTCATGCATACCGGAATTGCCGCGTCATGAATGGTGATCGCGTCGAGTGCTGCTTTGAGTTCCTCTTCTGCAGGCTTCATCAGCGGGGAATGGAACGCTCCTGAGACGGGAAGCTCTTTTGCCATTCTAGCCCCTTTCAACGGTGCCAGTTCAACAGCTTTTTTTACCGCGCTGATCTCTCCTGAAATGACGATCTGGCCTGGCGAGTTGAAGTTTGCGGCCTGGACGATTCCTGTTTCACCGGCCTCTTTGAGAAGCTCGTCAAGGACATCATCTTTCATGCCGATAATGGCAGCCATGGAGCCGGGGTTCCGGGTGCCTGCATGCTGCATGAGTTCTCCACGGCGGGCAACAATCTTCATGGCATCTTCAAAGCTCATGGCTCCGGCAAAACAGAGCGCTGTGTATTCGCCGAGGCTGTGGCCGGCAGCCATGTCGACGCCTTCTTTTCCCAGCAGTTCTGCGACGGCAATGCTGTGAAGGAAGATGGCCGGCTGAGTGTACTGCGTTTTGCGTAATTCTTCTTCCGGCGCATCGAACATGATATCGGTGATGCTGTAGCCGAGAATGTCGTTCGCCTTGTCCATCACGGCCTTTGCCTGAGGGAATGCGTTGTAGATATCTTTTGCCATGCCACAGTACTGTGATCCCTGGCCGGGAAATACAAATGCTTTCATGAAACTCTGTCTTCTGTTTCTTCTGTAAATGTTCCTGTTACTGCCACTTCAGGTAGATGCCGCCCCATGTGTACCCGGCACCGAAGCTGACGAGGATGAGGTTGTTTTCCGGTTGAAGTTTCCTGGCTTCGTCAAGTTCAGCAATGCAGATCGGGATAGTGGCTGCCGACGTGTTGCCGTACTTGTCAATATTGATGGCTACCTTTGCCATATCGATTCCCATACGTTCAGCTGTTGCCTGAATGATTCTTTTGTTGGCCTGGTGCGGGATCAGATAGCTGACATCATCAGCGACAAGATTGTTGCGCTCCATGATTTCGACAGCGATGTCGGCCATTGCCGTGACAGCAGACTTGAATACCTGTTTTCCATCCTGGTGCAGATAGTGCATGCGGCCGTCTACCGTCTCGTGGGTTGCCGGGTGCCTGCTGCCTCCGCCTTGCATATAGAGGTGTTCGCCGCCTCTGCCATCGGCATGAAGTTTTGCGTCAAGCATGCCGTGGTTCTCATCTTTTGCCGGTTCGAGAAGCACGCCTGCTGCGCCGTCGCCGAAAAGAACACAGGTGTTGCGATCGGTGTAATCCATGACGGAAGACATCTTTTCGCCTCCGATAACAAGAACCTTGCGATGTGTTCCGGCTGCAATGAACTGTGATCCGGTATTGAGCGCAAAGAGAAATCCTGAGCATGCGCCTGAGAGGTCAAAAGCCCATGCATTTGATGCACCGATATTTTTCTGGACAAGACATGCGGTCGAAGGGAAAATCATGTCCGGTGTCATGGTCGCAACGATAATCAGATCGATCTCTTCTGCGGAAATGCCTCTTTTTTCGATGATTCTCTCTGCTACCTGACTACAGAGGAAGGACGTTGCTTTTTCAGGGTCTTTCAGAATTCGTCGTTCACTGATGCCCGTCCGGGTGCGTATCCATTCATCACTTGTATCAAGTATTTTTTCCAGGTCCTGATTGCTGAGGATATCGTCTGGCAAATACTTTGCTGTCGCAGTGATAGCAGCTTTCATAATAAATTGACGTTTATGTCGATGCAGGGGATTTCCCGCATTGTAGGGTTATAAACCAGGGGCTTATGATTTCCGGCATGTCGAAGGAGCGCAATTGTGCAGCAGATTTTTCCACTTGCGACCATTCATTGATCTGACAGCGCTTCGGCAATATGCTGGTTGACTTTTTTCTCGATCATGTGTTCAGCCATATAAATCATGTTTTTAATGGCTCGTGCTGAAGATCGTCCATGTCCGACGATAGATATGCCGTCAACTCCGAGGAATGGAACGCCCCCGAACTTTTCTACGTCAAACGGCTGGAACATATCCATAAATGCTTTGGATGTTATTGCAGCGGCTTCCGGATCGAGTTTGCCTGAATCGACAAGTTGCTGTATGGAAGGTTTGAAGATCGATGCCAGAAATCGGGGAATGCTTTCACCGAATTTCAGCATGGTGTTTCCTACCAGCCCGTCGCAGACAACGATCGTTGCTTTTTCGCGCAGAATATCGTTGCCTTCGATGTTGCCGATGAAGTTGATCTTCTTTTTGCTGTCGGCTTCCTGAAGCTGCTTGTAGGTCTGCTTCAGGAGTTCTGAACCTTTGTTTTCTTCTTCGCCAATGTTCAGGAGGCCTGTCAGCGGTTTTTCTATGTTAGCGGCATCACGCTGATAAATGGTCAGCATTTCAGCGAACTGCACAAGATGTTCCGGTTTACAGTCGACATTTGCCCCAACGTCAACGACATTGGTCAGTCCATCCTGCAGCCTTGGAAAATAGGCTGCGATTGTCGGTCGGAGGACTCCCGGAAGGCGGCCGAGAACAAACAGCGAGGCAGCCATCTGGGCACCGGTGTTTCCAGCGCTGACAAATGCGTCTGCACCGCCGGCCTTGCAGATCTTGAGGCCTTGGACAAGGGAGGACTCCTGCTTCGTTTTTACAGCAATAGCCGGAACGTCATGCATGGTGACCACCTCCGGTGCATGCATAAACGTCAGATTGAGATTGGTCGTATCCTGCCCGTCAAGAAGAGGTTTAACTTTGTCTTCCTGGCCGATCAGCAGAATTTCGAATCTGTTCTCCGCTTCCTTCAGAGCCTGAAGGACTCCGTCTACTACACACTGGGGAGCGTTGTCTCCGCCCATTGCGTCAACGGCAAATCTCAACATCTTGTGATTTGATTATAATTGAATCAGCCGTTAGCGGATTTTTTCGTCACGACCCTGCCGCGGTACTGGCCGCAATGACGGCATGCGCGGTGAGAGAGTGTCGGTTCGCCGCAGTTCGGACAGATGGTTGTAACAGCAGCTTTGCTTCTGGCTGTAAACTGAGCCCGTCTTTTATCTCTTCTGGACTTCGATACTTTTGCTTTTGGTGTTGCCATGACTGTTCCTGTTTATACTATCAATAAACTGTTAGTGAAATTTATGTTTTAACTCTTGGAGCGATGCTTTCCAGTTGCTGTTCTGAGTCTGATCGTCTTCGGTTTGCGTTTCTTCATCAGTGCGTAACGCGTTGCATTCCGGATAGGCTTCACAAACTACTTTGACCGGCAGGGAGAGCAGCAGCGTTTCGCGCACATCCTCAGTCAGATCGATCGCGGTTGCGCTCGGCGGCAGCGTGCGATATTCCCCATCAGTTTCATGGGCTTCATTGCCCTGGTTGCCAAAAACAAAAAAGATGGTAAACTGTCCGGACAGCCTTCTGTGAACAGGGGCCAGACAGATATCGCAGCTGAGTTCGGCATCGGTAACCGTTTCTATTGCGGTGACGATCTCGGTATCGGTTTTTTTTGCAGCTACCGTTACCTGAATATCTCCGTTGAAAGCCGGTTCCTCAATCTCGGGATTTTTAAAATCCGATGCTTTGCAGGTGAAGGTGTATTCATGGACACCCTGGTTTAACTCTGCAATTCTGATCTCAATCAAACTTTTTTCCTTTCGCATTGAGGCACTACCCTTTATAAAAAGAACCACAAACTTACAAAATAATAGCTAAAAAAAGAAAAATCCTTCATTCTTGTTCCATTTTTTTGTGATTTTCAGCCGAAATAAACAATTTTTCATTTGCATTTAAAAAAAAGGGTGATATATTTACCAACTCTCATCAAGAGAGCTGGTGAAATCTGTTTATTCCGCGATAGCTCAATGGTAGAGCATGCGGCTGTTAACCGCAGGGTTGTAGGTTCGAGTCCTACTCGCGGAGCGAAAAAAAAGGAAGTACCTGTAAAAAGTGCTTCCTTTTTTTTGTTGCACGAAAGAGTGCTTTCAGGGCTAAGCGAAGGAAGAGCAGTCAAAGCGGCTGTTATCCCGACGAGTCGGGATGTAGGTTCGAGTCCTACTCGCGGAGCGAAAAAAAAGGAAGTACC
>Ga0272443_10001607_pt1 | contig 32045 bp, 28 predicted proteins | sample SSMAcet12_FD_193581 | JGI IMG/M metagenome (GOLD analysis project Ga0272443, IMG submission 193581) | Marine sediment archaeal communities from Little Sippewissett salt marsh, Falmouth, MA, United States - SSM-Acet-12 | ecosystem: Environmental > Aquatic > Marine > Wetlands > Sediment ... | reverse complement strand
TGAAGGATGATTTTCTGATGGATTGATGATTTGCTTCTTCTTCCTAATTTGTAATATACCGAAAGCAAAGATGAGCAAAACTACTGTAACTTGAAAAACCAAGTAAAGTATCTGGTTATTTTCAGTAAATTTCATTAGAAGATCAAGTAGCAAAGTAGCAGCAAAAACAGCAATTAAACAGAAAAATACATCAAGCATGGCTGTACCTGAAGCCGCAATCAAACTTTTCCGTCTTCCGTTATCTAATGTTAATTTAACTGTTGTTACCGCAACTGGTCCTGGTGGTATAGCAAGCACTATCCCCACAATTATACCCGCAAGTAAAGCTATTATCATCGTTTTCAAATAATTGTTAATAAAAAACAATTAACATTGTAAATACATATTAGCACAAAAAGTGTGTAAAATGTTACACAAATTAATCAAATACGAAGTATTTTACAAATGAAAATATATTAACCGAATGAGTAATGAGAATTACTTTTCTATTTATTTCCTATCGTATTTATAAATAGTTCAGTTCCAGAAATGAATTATTTGAAATTAACTTAAATTATGAACAATAATTAATTTGAATTTCTATACATTTGCGATATTTTCACAAAATTTCACTTTTACTTAACATGAAGGGTGTTTGTATGAAAAAATTTTACTGTATTGTTCTGCTAACTGCTTTCTTATTGTCTTCAAATGGGTTTGCTAACGGTCTCAGTTTAAACAACATTGGTCCAAGAGCTTTGGGTATGGCAGGTGCTCAAATTGGATGGGTTAATGATTACACAGCTATTTACTGGAATCCTGCCGGATTGGTTAATGCCAAAGGGTCCCAAATTTCTGTGTTCGGAACTGATATTATTCCTATCGGTACTTATAAGCTAAACTATACTTTACCTCCGGAATTAGGTGGGAAAACGTATAATATTGATGCAGAAACTAAAACAAATCATTATATAAGTCCTAATATTATGGCTTATATTCCATTGATGGAAGGTGATCTTACTGTTGGTATTGGTGCTTATGTGCCTGCCGGTCTCGGAGCTGAGTGGGATGGCAATGACCTAATTGATTATAATATGCCTAACACTGGACCTTACGATTGGATGGGCAAAATCGCCGCCTTCAATATCTCTCCGGCTATTGCTTACAGAATTAATGAGATGATTTCCGTAGGTGCTGCTTTGAATGTTTATTATGGAATGTTCGAAATGCAAAGACCTATGGATATGTATAATATGATAACTCAGCAAGGCGGCGAAGATGGTTTGATGGATACTCAGTATAAAGAGGACGGTAGCGGACTCGGTTTTGGTGGATCTTTCGGAATCATGGTTAAGCCACATGAAATGGTTAGCTTTGGATTATCATTCAAAACAGAGACCAGTGTTGCATTCGAAGGCGATGCCACTTTGAAGGGGGTCGCCACACAGAATGCTGAGCGGAAATCTACTTATGAAAGAGACCTTGCATGGCCTATGTGGTTTGGTGGGGGAGTTGCATTTTTCCCGACTGAATGTTGGACAATTGCAGTAGATGCTAACTGGAGCAACTGGGCAAAAACTCAGGAAATGATTGTAACAGATTATGTTGATTTTCCAGAAGCAATCAAAGAAGGAGCTAGGGAAATGCACTTAGAATGGGAGGATTGTATCCAATACCGTGTTGGCTTGCAATTTGCAATTCCTGACGAAATATGGGCAGTTCGTCTTGGTTATTATTATGATCCAGCTCCATCACCAGATAATACTTTGAACATAGTTTTCCCAAGCATTACATATAATGCCGTTACATTAGGTGGCAGTTTGATGTTTGGTAATTTTGGAGTAGATTTGGGAGCAGAATATATGATCGGTACAGAAAGAGATATTTCATTCGAGAAGAAACTTTCAGATACTGATTATTCCGAGGCAATGCCTGGCTTACATAATATGAATATCTTGGCAGTTAGCTTGGGAGTTTCATATTATTTTGGTGAGTAAAATAGTTAGTGTATCTAATTTTATATTTTCCATAGCCATGAGATTTATCTTGTGGCTATGGTAGTTTTTTAACGGTCGGCTTTTTTCCTAATTCCAACTACCTCTTTTGTTATTATAACTAAAGCATAGAAAAAGACCATTGCAAAACCCCAGAATTGATCCCTCCCCGACCCTCCCTTACAAGTACGGGAGGGAGTAAGCCATTGATATATAATTATCATGAAAATCTCCCCCTTTTTTAAAAGGGGGACAAAGGGGGATTTTCTTCTATTTTGCAATGGTCTTAGAAAGTAAGTAAAGTATCCACGAGCTTACTAAGATAGCTAAGAAAATTAAAATTTCTGAAATTTGCAGCACTCCTTTCAGTTGGAATTTTGGATTAATATCATTATTTTAGTTTTTTGTGAAAGCTAAAAAAGGATTTAACTATGCTTAGAAATATTCTTTATGTTACTTTTTTCGCTATTATTTTATCTTCATGCAGCGAGAAACAAGCCCCACCTCCCTTATATGAAGAACTGATTTTCAATGTTGATACAGCTTTGCTGGGAAAAAAGGTATATGTAAAAAGTGCCGGTATTGAATTCTATGCACCCAGAGCTTATGAGCAAATGGACAGCCAGATGTTTCAGAACTTGAAACAATCTTTGTTGAATATCGAAGGGTTTAGGCATTTCCCAATGCTTGCAGCCATTAATGATGATCAAATGGGTATTTTTTTGTTTTTAAAGCTGTTCCCTCTGGATTCAACAGTGCAGCACATTACATTCAGCCAGGTAGAAACCGTTTTACAACCAAAGGATACAAGTGTTCAGGTAAATAAGAATTTCTTCAGGAAAGATAGTATTGATATATTACAGTATGTCATAGATACTGGGCAGATATTCGATTTGAAACTTTTTTTTCATGATAAAGACTCTAATCTTTATGAGCTTGATTATATCTTTTTATCTAAGGACAAATATAAAAATAATTCACGGGCTATTGAATCATCTATTGGTTCATTAAAAATTCACTAACATTTCAGAAAGGGAAAAATTATGAGAAAATTATTTGCTATAGCATTATTGGCGATCATGTTAGCTTTTGTAGCATGCTCGACACACACACATATTGTAGGTAAAGGTGCACAAGGAACTCAACAAGTGGAAAGCCGCCAATGGTATATTCTATTTGGCTTAGTACCTCTTAATGATGTCCAAACCAACGATATGGCAAGCGGTGCAAACGATTATACAATACAGACTCAACAAGGTGCATTAGATGTAATTATGAACATCTTCACTATGTATGTAACAGTCAGCTCGCGAACGGTAACCGTAACGAAATAGTTAATAAAAAGTACATTCAATAGCCAATTTTATTAATAGACTATTTCGCGTTATTTTATTTCTTTCAGCAAGCGGGTAACTATCTCATTTGGATTTACGTTATCCGCTTCTGCATTAAAGTTAGTTACTATTCTATGCCTAAGCACAGGCACTGCCACACTACGTATATCATCTATATCAGGTGTAAATCTTCCCTCCAGTGCAGCTTTAGATTTTGCTCCGAGTATTAAATACTGTGATGCACGAGGTCCCGCCCCATAGCTTAGAAAATCTTTGATAAAGCCAACAGCTCCATTCAAAGGTCTGGTAGCTCTTACTAATCGAACTGCAAATTCGACTACATTATCAGCAACAGGAACTCGGCGAATCAAATTCTGGAAGTCTATCAATTCCTCACCGGAGATAACTTTCTTAATATCTGGTATATATTCTGCGGTGGTGGCTTTTACTATTTCTCTCTCCTCTTTGTCAGTTGGATAATCCAACCAAATATTGAACATGAACCTGTCTAATTGTGCCTCTGGCAGTGGATAAGTTCCTTCCTGCTCTATTGGGTTTTGAGTAGATAGCACAAAGAATGGCTCTTCCAGTTTATATGTTGTCCCGGCAGCTGTAACGTCATGCTCTTCCATTGCTTCGAGAAGAGCTGCCTGAGTCTTAGGTGGAGTTCTGTTTATTTCGTCAGCAAGGACAATATTAGCGAATATGGGTCCTTTGACGAAACGAAATTCTTTAGTACCTGTAGAAATATTTTGCTCGATCACTTCAGTTCCTGTAATGTCTCCTGGCATCAGGTCAGGTGTGAATTGGATTCTGTTAAAATTCAGATCCATTGATCTTGCAAGAGTTCTGATCAGTAAAGTTTTTGCTAATCCCGGTACACCTATTAGAAGGCAATGTCCCTTAGCAAAGAGTGCTATTAGAAGTTGGTTGATTATTTCGTCCTGGCCTATGATGGCTTTCTTTATCTCTTTTTTCACTTTTGCTATCGTTTCTGACAGCATTTCTACTTTTTTAAGGTCTGATGTCTTTTCGCTCATTTTATTAATTCCGATATTTTTGATTCATGTTTGCACATAAGACGCAAAAGTATAATCTTAATTGAAATAATCTCACTGATATATTATGATTGTCTTAAATCTCTGGATTACTTACTATCCTAATATTCCCAATATCCTTCAGCTCATTTTGCAAATAAGCCATATCTCCACAACATGCAATGACTATATTCTCAGGTTTGAAATATTTCTGCTGAACTTCAAATACCTCTTCAATCGTAGCTTCTCTAATCCTATCAAGGAAGGATTGATAAAAATTATCTGGTAAAGAGAAAAGCTCTGCGCCTGCCAATATACCAGCTTTTTGTTGTGGTGTTTCCAGCATTCTTACAAATGCACCAGTTATGTATTGGATAGCTGTGCTGTGTTCCTCAGCAGTAATTTTTTCAGAAGAGAATAACCCCAATTGCTCTAAAATTTTTTCAATGGCATCTTTTGTGGACTTAGTATTAAGATCAGCACCTATGACCAAATTATTTCCATATAATCTTGTATCATTTGCTGAAGAAATGCCATAAGTATAGCCAAGCTTCTCGCGTATCAAATTATTTAGTCGGGATTTGAAATATCCGCCAAAGATAGTATTTGCAAGTTGGTAAAGTGGGAAATCAGGATTCTCTCGGTTTATAGAAGGTTTTCCCAGTCGTAGAGATGTTTGCTGAGCACCTACCTTTTCGATAATTGCTACTGGTTGGTCAGTATGAACTTTTGGTAGATCAATGAAAGTATCAGTGATTCTATTGAAGCTTATACCTTGTAGTTCACTTTCGATCAAGGATGTAGCATCTTTTTCATTGAAATTCCCAGCGAGAACAATAAATATCTCAGAACTATTTAGTAATTCTTTATGCCAATTTATTAAAAGTTCGCTGTTAATAGCTTCCACATCATCGGACAATCCGCTAATGGTTCTTCCATAAGGGTGATCTCCAAAATAAGTACTCGAGAATATGGCTCTTGCAATAAAACTTGGATCGAACCAGTTCTGCATAATCGAAGATATCTGCTGTGTCTTTAATTTTTCTGTTTCCTTCTCTGGAAAGATTGAGTTTAAGAGACAATCAAATAGAATGGAAGCCCCTTTATTATAATGCTCAGCCAATGAAATGAATTGTATATAAGTATCGTCCCATCTGCCTGTAGAACTAAAAGAAATGCCGTAATGCTCGTATTCACCAGCTATTTGCTTTGCAGACATTTTTTTGGTCCCTTTAGTTAGCATCTTTGCTGTTAGGTTTGCAACTCCAGGTAGCTTTTCCAGGGCAACACCCCGCTTGATAAGTACTTTCATAGTTACTAATGGCTGAGTGTTATCTTCTATCATTAATAGGTTGATACCAGATTTAAGTTTAATCCTTTTCCAATTAAAGAAATCAAAAACTGGTAGATTATATGAAAGAGGTATTTCGTGCCTGTTCAATGTGTTTTTATTCATATTCTCCTTCCATTCAACATTTTTCTTGTTTATTATTTAAAAAAATGTTAAAATTAATCGATAGTAATAATTGCAAAAGCAAACATAAGAATAAATTTTTAGAATCTATTGCTTTCGGGATTAGAAATAGAAAATATAGAAAAGATCAGAATTAAGGATATCAATAGGAAGTGTTTATTATGGCAGTTAAATCAAATATTCTTCTCGAATCTGGCACCAACGAATTGGAAGTAGTGGAATTTGTTCTTGAGTATCCTGCCAAAGGTGGCAAAATAGTTAAGCAATCATTCGGAATTAATGTTGCCAAAGTAAGAGAAATTATTAGAATGCCAAAACTAACTCACATGCCAAATCTTCACCACAGCGTTTATGGTATATTTAATCTAAGGAATAAGATAATACCTGCACTTGACCTCTGTAAGTATTTATTCAATTATGAAAATTTACAAGAAGACCGCAAGATGATAATTGCCGAGTTTAATAAAATTCAGGCAGGATTTATTGTAAATGATGTTAGGAGTATTCATCGAATATCTTGGAAAGAAATTGAATCTCCAGAGGCATTGCAATCTGTGGATGCAAATAACTCTTCAATTATTGGCTTTATCAAATTTGATGACAGAAATATCCTAATGCTCGACGTAGAGCAGATTGTAGTTGACATTGATCCAGCAAGTGCTCTGGATTTTTCAAAGCCAAAGGAAAAGTTAACTTGGAAACCAAAAGTGGTTACTGCCGAAGATTCTGTTACCATTCGCAAGATGATAACGGACAGATTGCAGAAATCGGGCTTTGAGATAATTTCATTCAATGATGGGGCAGAGGCATGGAATTATATGCAGGAGATTTCATCCAGAGTAAGCCAGGGAGAAAAATTGGATGATTTAGTTAATGCTGTTATTACTGATATTGAAATGCCTAAGATGGATGGTTACTCACTGACAAAACATGTTAAGGACGATCCATACCTCAATTCGTTACCAGTTATCATATTCTCTTCGATAATCACTAAAGATATCAGGCACAAAGGAGTTTCTGTTGGAGCGGATGCTCAAATGTCCAAACCGCAGATTGGCAGTCTGCTGGAGATACTATACGAGTTGATCAAAAAACCTAATGATTAATATCATTGTAAATATCAATGAATTCATGCAATATCATTGCAGTTGCACCCCATAGCGGTACATTGTGATTTATATTCCAATATGGTACATCAACTATTCTGCCAGAGAAATCCCAAGGGTCTTTCCTATAATTCTTTATATCAAGTAAATCACTAATAGAGACATAGATAACTTCATCTACTTCGTCAGGATTGATTTCTAATTTGTTCAATTCCTTGATATATCCTACGAAAGGATGAATAACGGTATTCGATGGTGGTACATAAAGAGTAGATAAGCCACCAAGTATTTCAATACTCTGGTGAGCGATACCAATCTCCTCATTGGTCTCTCGTAAAGCAGTTTCCTTCAAGGATTCTCCTTTTTCTCGTCTGCCACCAGGGAAGCTGATTTGTCCGCTATGATGTTTGAGATCGCTACTCCTAAGCGTGAGCAGAACTTGTAATCCATCATGTTCATCATTCAACAATGGTACAAGCACACCGCTTTCCTTAAAAATATCAGGAGGGTCGAAAGGCCTGAAAAGCTCATTATTAGCAATGGGAGCCATTTTGATATGGGATTTCCTGCCCGGAAGTTCAACCATTAATCTATGCTTGATGGCTTCAATTATTTCTGGTATAACAATCATATCGTAGCTAAATCCCTGTCCTTACTATATCATGCAAACGCAAGACTCCAGTGCATTTCCCATCAGTATCAACAACAGGAAGAACAGAAATCTGGCTGGGTCTTTTTTCCATTGTGTCTAATGCTTCACGTAGCAAAGCATTTTCTGATACTGTAATTGGGTTATGTGTCATCACATCATTCACATTTAGAATGCTAAGATCATCGTTTTTATGCAAAGCTCTTCGTATATCTCCATCAGTTATAATACCCTTTAGTTCCGCCTCATCCGAAATAATACATACACAACCGAGACCTTTCTGGCTAATTTCGAAAATAGCTTCTTTGAAAGTTGCATTTTCGTTAATGTGAGGGAAATCGCTTCCTTTATGAAAGACATCACTTACTTTTAGGGTAATTGTCTTACCAATTTGCCCAAGAGGGTGTTGTCTAGAGAAATCTTCTATACTGATTTGTTTCAATTTCATAACGCAGACAGTTAGTGCATCACCAATAGCAAGAGCTACTAAAGCACTGGTAGTAGGAGCAATGTTTAGCGGACATGCCTCGCGTGTTACGTATCCGTTTATTACAACGTCAGATTCTCTGGCAAGCTCAGAATCAATATTACCGACAATGGAGATTGAATAAACACTTCGCGATTTCAAGTATGGAACTAATCTGCATAGCTCTTCGGTGGCTCCACTTTTTGATAACATTAGTACGACGTCGCCTGCAGACACAATGCCAATATCGCCATGCAAAGCATCTACTGGATGAATGAATACTGAGGGTATTCCAATGCTTGAAAATGTTGCGGCTATCTTACGCCCAATAATCCCGGATTTGCCAACACCTGTAACTACTACTTTGCGGGCATCGGCTATGTGATAAACTGCTTTAGTAAAATTTTTATCAAATTTAGTCTCTGCAAGTCGCAATGCCTGAACGCTATGCTCGAATACATTTTTTGCCTCTTCTATAAAGTTGTTTCCTTTGCTCTCTTCCATCTTTTTCCTTTTGAAAAAATCATATTATCCAAAAATAATCATTTCCTCTTCCTTTTCCCAAAATGCTATGAGTTAAATTTCCTACATTCAGTTTGTGAGAATTATTGACGTCAACAATCAGCCAATATAGATTTATAAAATATCTTCATTTTTAAAACCTTTTTTTGTATATTTACAGTAAAAAGCCAATTTATGATTGAAAAAGAAAGTACTCAACAACAAACTACATTTGCCAGAGATTTAGGATTATTCGATGCTACAATGATTGGCGTTGGTGCCATGATAGGAGCTGGAATATTCGTTCTAACTGGTATAGCTGCTGGAGTTGCCGGTCCTGCTTCCATTCTTGCATTTGCATTAAATGCAGTTGTTACCTTGATTACAGCTTTCGCTTATGCAGAGCTTGCTTCGGCAATACCAAGAGCTGGCGGAGGGTATTCGTTTGTTCGAATGGCATTCCCGGGTGCCGTCGGCTTTATTGCAGGGTGGCTATTATGGTTTGCTTATATAGTTGCCTGCAGTCTATATGCTCTTGGATTTGCTGGCTACTTCTGGGAATTTTTTCACAAATATACTCCAAATTTCTCTGGTGGAGTCATAGATATTTTTGGCCTATCGCCTGCAATACTTGGGGTTACACTTTTTATTGGTATAGCATTTATTTGGCTCAACGCAAGGGGGGCAGAAGTAACAGGAAAAACCGAAAATATCTTAACAATGTCAAAAATTGTTATCCTTGCAATTTTTATTTTTTTTGGTATACTTGCTATAATCCAAGAACCAGCTAGGGCATCAGAAAGCTTTACTCCATTCTTCCCACTTGGTTTCAGCGGTGTGTTAGTAGCAATGGGCTTGACTTTCATTGCTTTCGAGGGTTATGATTTAATTGCTACTGTTGCCGAGGAAATAAAAAACCCGGAAAAGAATATTCCTAAGGCAACATTCATTTCGCTAAGCATCGCTATAACTATATATTTATTAATACTTTTTGTTTCGTTGGGTGCTATTAATCCAGGTGATATTGCTTCATGGGAGTTTCTGGGCGAATATAAAGAAACAGCTATTGTGAGAGCTGCAGAGGATTTTATGCCTGCTTTTGGTGTTTTGTTGATTGTATTTGGAGGTTTGCTCTCAACCATGTCGGCTCTTAATGCTACAGTTATGGCTGCCTCAAGAGTTGCATTCTCTATGGGAAGAGATAATTGGTTGCCCAGCAAAATGGCAGTTATTCATCCCAAAAGAAGAACTCCACATGTAGCAATTATCGTTACAGGATTTATATTGTTGGCTATTGCACTGACACTTCCCATCGAGGCAGTCGGGTCTGCTGCGAGCTTGATATTTCTTTTAACATTTGCCTTTGTGAACCTGTCTGTTGTTGTATTAAGAAGAAAGTATCCAGAAATTCCTAGAAAGTACAAGGTTCCATTTTATCCGGTGTTGCCTTTCCTTGGATTTGTACTAAATATTTTTCTCGCTATATATCAGTTCAATTTTCAGCCGATAGCATGGTTTATTACTTTAGGATGGATTGTAGTTGGATTGTTATTATATTATTCTGTTTTTGAGAAGAAAGCCCATGGATTCCAGCCGAGTGTGCTAATGTCAGGTCCTAATGTGTATGACGGTGAGCAATTACCATCAATAGTCGTTGCGTTATATAATCCCAATAACGTAAAAACATTGCTTGATATAAGCTATTCTGTGGCACAACATAAGGAATTGAGAATTATAGCTATTAGCGTTATCGAAGTGCCAAGACAAATGCCACTTCACGAAGGAATGCGATATGCCGAACAAAAGGAGAATCTATTTGATATTGCAAAAAAATATGCAGAGGAAAGAGGATTCAATATTGAAATTGATCTTGTAATAGCTCATAGATCTTCCGATGGGATATTAGAAGCTGTGGATAGACATAAGGCAGATACTTTGGTTATGGGCTGGAAAGGATATACAGATGCAAAAGACAGAATTTTTGGAGAAATTGCTGATAATATTATTAGATATGTTCCTTGCGATTTATTACTTTTAAAGATTACTGAGGACTTTACTTTTTCTAACTGCTTGTTGCCAACCTCTGGTGGTCCAAATGCTAAGCTCGCTTCTGATATAATTGATGGTTTTGCTGAGAATCTTGGTATCAAAATTACTGCTTGCTATATAGTACCAGAGAACCCTACTGAAGAACAGAAGAATCATGGATATAGCAGAATTGAAGAAACAGTTAACAATATGCAGAGCAATAGCATAATATCAAGAAAAATCATTGAATCCAATCTGATTCCTGAAGGAATATCAGAAGAGAGCAAAGATTACGACCTTGTTGTTATTGGTGCCGCCAAAGAACCATTTTTTAAGAAAATGCTCTTTGGGGAAATCCCAGAAAAAGTTGCTCGGAAGTCCCAGACTTCGGTGCTTGTAGTTAAAAGATACGAAGGATTTGTAAAATCTGCAATTAAAAAGGTAATGGGGTGACATATTAAGACCATTGCAAAATAGAAGAAAATCCCCCTTTGTCCCCCTTTTAAAAAAGGGGGAGATTTTCATGATAATTATATATCAATGGCTTACACTCTCCCGTACTTGTAAGGGAGGGTGTGGGAGGGATCAATTCTGGGGTTTTGCAATGGTCTTAGTATTAATGATTATTTATTTCTGCTGATTTATTCAAACGTAAATCATGCTTATATGCTTCATAATTCATTGGTAATTCAAGAAATTATTGCATTGAGTTGGAATCTTGAATGATAAAGCAATACGAACATTAATGCTATGGTTTTACCTTGCACTTTTTCAGTTTTTATCTTAATAGTTTTCGGTCAGAATTATTGCATAGCAAAAGTCTATTGTTTAATTAAATGCTTTTTCTATATTTATGCTTAGAAGATGTTAAAAAAAAACATTGAAATTTGCCTATTTATTCTTAACTTTAAAAAATGTTTTTCTTTGAAGGTATCAGATGAAAAAAATAATATTGATCTCTTTGCTAATTTTAGGAATAAATATTTCTAATGCACAGGAAGGAAATGTGTTTGCTCCCTGGAAGCATTATGTGAGCTTGAAGCTCGGTACTAATGCCATTGTTGATAAAGGAATATTTGGTTTTCGTTTCGGTTTCAATTATGAATTGACAAAACAGAAATCTCAGCTTGGGTATGGCATTCTTACAGAATTCATGTTCTCTGATGCATTCGAGTTCAATCTGGGTGTTCCTTTCTATTTGCATGATTTCTTTCACGAGGATTTAAATTTTGTGATCACTCCAGGTATTGCTTTTGTAGAGCATGTAGATTATGGAACTTTTCCTGACGATGATCCCATTGGTGCCGATGGATTAAGAATGAAAAACAAAGTCTTTCGACCAAATTTTATGTTGCGACTCGGTGGTTATTGGGACTTCTACGTTTATGGTAGAGAGAAACAGTGGTTTATGATATCACCAGAGCTAACCTTTGATATAATAAGTTATCGTGAACTTTATATTATGCTTGGTGTAAATATAACTGTCTTATTAGATGAAAATATCTATAGATTTGGAGAATAGCATGAAAATATCAACTATTCTGTTTTTTTTAGCAATTTCGATAATCTTAAATGTAAATGCTTATGCTGACGATCATCATAATACAGGTGCTACTTACGATGCCACTGAAGAAGAGCATCACACACATTCCAATCATCTGGCTATCTTTTCTGGGCTAACATCTAATATGAAACATGAGCATACTGATTTCTCATTGGGGCTTGATTATGAATATCGTTTGCCAATGTGGCATGATTTGATTGGGATTGGTCTATTTGGTGAAGTTGTATTCGCTGAGCATACAGAATATCTTGCAGGTATCCCGATATTTCTTCATCCGGTTGGAGGACTTAAATTCTGGGCAGCACCTGGTCTGCTAATGATGGAAGTTGCCGACCATACAACAGAAGAGCATTTATTTCATAAAAGCAATAATAATGAATTATTCGCAGATGGTGAATCTACAACCATAGAGCAGGAATTCCTAATACGCATTGGTTTCGGATATGACTTTCATGTTAAAAATGTTTCGATATCTCCTGCTTTAAGTGCTGATATTATAAATGGACATCTCTCATTGGTTTATGGTATTTATTTTGGTATTGTTTTTTAGATTGGTTTATTAATATTTATTCATCTAATAAATAATTAAAACTTAAATTTTATTTACTTCGTTTCTCTTACTGAATCATGTTCAATTTTAATAAATGGAGAAATAATGGAAGAAATTACAAAACACCCAAATAATACTTTTTGTTGGGTGGATCTTGCTACAATAGGCGTTGAAGATTCTAAGAAGTTTTACAAAGCTATATTTAATTGGGATTACGTAGATGAGCCAGCAGGAGAAGGCATGGTTTATACTATGTGCATGATTAACAACAAACCAGTTGCTGCAATTTACGAAATGTTAGAAGATCAAAAGAAAATGGGACTTCCCCCCTATTGGTTACCTTACATTAATATCGAAAACGTTAATGCTACCGCTGAGAAAGTTAATTCCTCTGGTGGCAGTGTAATTGCTCCTCCTATGGATGTATCTGATAATGGCAGAATGTCTGTGGTACAGGATCCTACAGGTGCAGTGTTTGCCGTATGGCAGCCGAATAAAAGCATAGGTGCTGCTTACAAAAACGTACCCGGCTCTCTTTGTTGGGTAGAACTTGGAGTGTTTGATATCGCAAAGCCCAAACAATTTTACTCGGAGGTTTTCGGCTGGTCTGGCAAAACAGAAAAGATGGGCGAGTCCGATTACACTACGTTTTTCTTTAGTGATAAGCCAGAAGATATGGCTGCTGGTATGTATCAAATGACAAAAGAAATGAAAGACATCCCTCCGCATTGGCTTACATATTTCATGGTAGCTAAAACAGCAGATACTCTGGAAATTATCAAAAAACACAATGGCGCAGTTTTAATGGGACCTATGAATATTCCAGGCATTGGAACTTTTGCCGTTATTCGCGATCCTCAGGGTGGTGTCTTTGGTATAATTGGTGAATAATTATAAAACTGGGTTTCGCTTGATTATCATAATTGGACTCCTGACTATTATCGAACAATCAATACATTAGAATTAGTATTTAATATATTGAAAGCACCCCTTTATTCCCTCTTACAAAGAGTGGGGTTAGGGGGTGTTTCCATTAAATATATCCGAATTTCTGCGAAGTTTTTGTTTATTAAGAATCAGGAGTTCTCTACTTTGTTAATTAACCCAATTACATAGTGATATTTTTAGAACAATTATACTAATTATAACTGCTCCTTGCCACTTTCTTTACATAAGGTTGTGATATCCCGAGTTGCCTTGCTATTTGATTGTATGTTTTGTCAGAATGTTGCTTTATGTATCGTTTAATAAACCTCTCGAATCTTGTTATTTTTGGAATATAAAAATGCTGTGAAGCAAATTCACGAAGTAAGAATCTTACAGGTTCTATACCGCAAACAGTAGCTATCATTTGGAGGTCTTCGTTTAAATCCTCTATTTCAATTAGATTATATACTTCTCTTTTAATCATTCATATCCTTTCATAAATCAATAATATAAATTTATTTGGCTGTCATCATCGTAAGGAGTAACCCACTGTTCTTCAAAATCATCGTCAATAGTGCAAAAAATTTCATTATTATAATAGTTGGTGTTCGGCTCAGAAGAATTATTCTCGAAGTAGTCGTTTAGCAAGTATCTGATATCCCTGAGCTGATCGCTATCGAGAATATCTCTTTGTTCGATTTCGTCAAAAAGTTGGTTAATCATATACCTGGCAGAATTTGGATTTGTGCGTTTTTGCTGCGGTGTTTCGGATTTGATCATGTCGTCGGGTTTCATTATAAGTATAAAGTTCTTTTCGAGATCAATTACAGTCGGTATGCTTTCTGTTCGCAATTTCTTTTGTTTCATTGACTTTCTCCTATTTTGAAAAAACAATTTTCCACTTGTAAATTATTGTGGATTTCATTATATTTGCAAATAATACGAATATAAAAGTATTATTTACTGCAAATATAAGTAATTATTACTTGTATGTCAAGTAAAAAATGCAAAAAGTGGAGAAATATTTTAACTGTTATGCAAAACACTCTAATTAAATCAGATAATATCAAAGCTTTGGAATTCCTATTAAACGAAAGGAAACTAAGGAATAAAGTTGATTTAGTTTATATTGATCCCCCTTTTTCAACAGGAATTAATTTTACTATTTCAGAGAATAGAGCATCTACTATCAGCAACTCTAAAAATGGTGTTCTTGCTTATGATGATAAACTTACAGGAAAAGAATTTCTGGACTTTCTAAAAGTAAGACTTGCCTTAATTAGGGAACTTTTGACTGAAAAAGGATCAATCTATTTGCATATTGATTATAAAATTGGGCATTACGTAAAAATCCTTATGGACGAAATATTCGGTATCCAGAATTTCAGAAATGATATTTCAAGGATTAAATGTAATCCTAAAAATTTTAAAAGGACAGGATATGGAAATATCAAGGACATGATACTATTCTATTCCAAGTCCTCCGAACCAATCTGGAACGAACCAAAAGTGAAATACACGGAAAAAGATATTCTGAAGTTATTTCCAAAAATTCATAGAACCGGCAGGAGATACACTACTGTACCTATTCACGCCCCTGGAGAAACAGCATCAGGGAACTCAGGAAAACCATTCAAAGGGATAAAGCCACCCGAAGGCAGACATTGGAGAACAGATATTGACGTTCTGGAAGAATGGGATAAACAGGGTTTGATTGAATGGTCATCTACGGGAAATCCACGAAAAATAATATTCGCTGATGAAAAAGAAGGTAAAAGAGTTCAGGATATTTGGGAATTCAAAGACCCTCAGTACCCCGTCTATCCGACAGAAAAAAACTCTGATATGTTAGATTTGATAATCAAAACTTCATCAAACGAAGATAGTATTGTTGTAGATTGCTTTTGTGGCTCAGGAACTACTTTGTTTGCAGCACAAAGAAACAACAGAATGTGGGTAGGGATTGATAAGTCGGATCATGCAATCAAAGCCAGTATAAATAAAATTGCTTCTTTTAAAAATAGTCTTTTTTCAAAAGAAACTGAATATGAATATATTGATTTAGAAAATTAACACAGATTATTATGAATCAGAAAGAAATAGGAAAGCGGCTAAAGGAAATAAGAGAGAAGCATTACGCTAAATTCAAGCTCTCTATTAGCGATTTCGCAGAAGAGCTGAACGAGAAAATGTTCAATATTGCCAATTATGAAGCAGGCAAAGCAAACCTGCCCAATCGCGTTCTGGTTGCTTTGTATGACAAAGGGTTCAACCCCTCATATATTCTAACTGGTGAGGGGACGCTTTTCGCTGATAATTATATCGGCAGGGAAAGATCAATGCAAAAAGGTGGTGATAAGAATACCAAAGAAAATAGCGACACAAATAAAGAGGATTTGAATAACTTGACCGTAGATGAACTTTTTAATAAGGCAATCGAATACAATGCCGCTGCCGACGACATAATGAAATATCTAAAAATGCGAAGAGAAGAAGCAAAAGATGAATAAAAAAGTTTATGAAGCCAAAGTAGCAAATTATTCAGATTATAGCTTATATAAGGAAATTAAGCAATACTTGAAGGAAGAGCATTATGGATTAAAGCACAATTCATCCAAGCTTGATATTCTCTATGAAGAGAGCAAAAATAGAAATGATGATATCTATTCTGAGGCAACAAATGATGCTTTGAGTGAGTACCATAAAAGGACATCAGTCAAATATCAAGATTTTGATAATAAGTTAAATGAGAAGAAGCATGATGGAGATGTTGATTTGCTAGAGCATAGAAGGATTATTGAAGGGCTTGGGATTCCCAAGGATGAATTATTCCTTTGCTCCGTAAATGGCAATTCTATGCAAAATATAAACATTGATGATGGAGATACGCTAATAGTTCACAAGAGCAAAGAAAGAAATAATGGAGATATAATCATTGCTGATATTGAAGGAGCATTATTCGTGAAGCGATATAAGAAAATTGAGGATGAGATTTGGCTAATTTCCGAAAATGTATCCATCAACGATATTTTAATAAAAGATAATATGAACTTCCAAATTATCGGGAAAGTTATTGGTGTTTTCAAGAGAATAATGCCAATGGCATCTTCAGAATAATCGAGAATTTCAGTTTTCAAACAAATAATAATTTTCTGAGTGGTAGATTTTTATTAGTTTTATATTTTTTTCTTAACGTGATATTGATAGAATATGAATAAGTGTAAATACGATAACGATAAGCCAAAGTGCAACTGCGGAGTAGTAGGCATTTTTAATCATCCACAAGCTTCTATAATGACTTACTATGCCTTGCATGCATTACAGCATAGGGGCCAGGAAGCTGCTGGCATCACATCTTTCTATGATGACGATAAACTGAAGAGAAAGCGTTTTGCATATACACGCGGTGAAGGTTTGGTACTGGATGTATTCTCCGAGCCATCTCTACTGACTAATGTCTTGAAAGGCGATATGGCTCTCGGTCATAATCGCTATTCAACTACTGGTTCATCGAAGCGGGCTAACATACAACCCTTTACGATGAGCTATCATAGTGGAATCATGTCAGTTGCACATAATGGAAATTTATGCAATACTCTTACATTGCGTCGGAGATTACAGCAGCAGGGAGCAATATTTCAGACAACATCAGATACAGAGATTTTTCTCCACCTTATAGCCCACAGCAAAAAGAAAGAAAAGATTGACAGAGTGCTCGAAGCTCTCAGAGCAGCCGAAGGAGCATATTCTTTGGCGATGATGACGGAAGATTCATTAATTGCTGCACGCGATCCTTATGGTTTCAGACCATTAAGCATCGGCAGGATCAAAGTCAATGATTCTTATGCTTATGTTGTTGCTTCCGAGACATGTGCATTCGATATGATTAATGCTGAGTATATCAGATCTATTGAGCATAACGAGGTTGTGGTTATTAACAAAAACACAGTAAAAACAGGCGAGATACAATCGTATAAAATTAAAGACATAACACCCGAAGCAAGGCATTGTATTTTTGAATATATCTATTTCTCACGCCCTGACAGTAAAATATTTGCTCATAATGTTGATAAAGTTCGTAGAAAACTTGGTAAGAAATTAGCTGAGGAAAGCCCCGTAGTATCAACTGAAGACGAGAGAATTATTGCAATAGCAGTACCCGATAGTGGCAATACAGCTACTCTTGGTTTTGCTAATGTTAATAATGCTTTTAACTCTCCTACAAAATACGAGATTGGCTTGATCCGAAGCCACTACGTAGGTAGGACATTTATAATGCCAGGTCAGGATAATAGAGAATTCAAAGTGAAAGTGAAGTTCAATCCCGTAAAAGGTGTTCTCGAGAGACGCAATGTTGTTTTAATTGACGACTCAATAGTAAGGGGGACTACCTCAATATCTTTAATCAAACTTATTCGTGAAGCAGAACCAAAAGAAGTTCACATGAGAATTACTTCTCCACCTATCATTTCGCCGTGCTATTATGGAATGGATTTCCCAAGTCGCAGAGAACTTATTGCTAACCATTATGAAGATGAGAACGAGATTGGTAAAGCAATAGATGTAGATTCATTACACTATTTATCTATTGAAAAACTACTGGAATCTGTCCCACATGACGAAGGTGTGGGTTATTGTACAGCATGTTTCACAGGAAATTACCCTGTTCCCATTGAAAAAAATCATGGGCATAAGACGATTACCGATGAAGAATAATTATGAAAATTATATATTTTTGTGTAGATTGTAAGATTGTTAGTTATTTGCTTAACAATATCTTAACAGATTGATTATGAATATTATTTAATCTTTATTTTGCAAATATTTTGCAACCAAACAGCGATAATTGTTTTAATATAAATAAAGTTAAATTATTTTTTTTAGACCTTTAGGAGAATAAGATGAAAAAAACATTACAAAAGCTCAGCTTACTAATGCTTGCAATACTTTTTGCAGGAACTACATTAATGAATGCTGGCTCACCACGCATGACACTTTTAGAGCACATGACAAATGCTTCATGCCCACCATGTGCGGCATACAATCCCGGCTATCAGGATTTATTGATGCAACGTTTAAATGACGATATTATTCCTATTACATATAGAGCATGGTATCCCGGCAGCGACGTTATGTATTCACAGAATTCTGCAATGCACCAGAATCGCGTTCAGTATTACGGAACACCTGGCGTGCCTAATGTCAGAGTGCAAGGTACTTTTGACACAAACCCATCTGCTTTGGCTGGTATAAGTACAGAGATTGACAAATACCTCGGCACAATGTCGCCAATTACAATTCAGATAGAAGAAACAAAGTCTGGAAGCAATCTTGATTTCAAAGTAACTGTTAGCTCCGACGATGCCCTTGCTAATAAAACTCTAAGGATTGCAGTCGTTGAATATTATCATTATTATGATGCAGCAGGCAGCAATGGCGAACAAGATTTTTACTTCATTGTAAGAGAAATGTTCCCAAATGCAAGTGGCCAATCAATTACTATTGATGCTGGAGCTTCCCAGGAATTTGATTATTCATACTCAATAAATGCTTCAATGTATAACAAAGATCAGATGTACATCGTAGCATTTGTCCAAGATGATGCTACCAAATCAGTACTTCAGGCAGGTACTTCATTCAAGCATTCGAAGCCAAGCATTATGACTGATGTTATGTATGATCATATTCAGCCCAACAAGATTCTCTCAAAAGAGATCGTTATTTCCAATCCTACAGAAGAAACAATTGAATACACCCTCTCGGTAAATGAAAACAATATGACAACATGGGTAACCGGCTGGACTGCTGAAGTTACACCAACAACAGTAATGGTTCCTCCAGGACAAACCAAACAAGCACTTGTCAACATTAGATCAACTACTACTGCTGGCTTATTCTGGGTAGAGGTCAATGCTACGGGTAATGCTGCGAACTATATCAATCTTCCTGGCTCAATAGTATTATATGTATTGTCCGATAATGCCAAAAATGTATTCTATGGCTGGACAAGCAGAAGCTTTGCTATGGTATATGATGATTATATGCAGCTCGGTGCTTTCCAGAATAATAGTGCTTTAATGCCTATTGGCTTAATGGAATACTATGATCCTTCTAATTTTGATCTTGGTATTTTCACAGTTGATTATTGGAATGGTGGCGTAATTGGTGCTTCTGCAGCAACTGGCTCTGCTATCAATGCAATGATAGATGCTGGTAAAGATGTCCTTATTACTGGTGAAAGAGAATTATACTATTCAGAAAGCCAATATGGAACACAGCAGGCAATGCAGTTATTCAGAGGAAACATCGGTGTGTCTTTGGGTGGTAGAGACCTTAGAGTATCTGTAAACTCTCAAGGTTATATTACTGGTATTTTGCCTTTTAATCTTAAAGGTATTCCAACAGACCCAATTTCTAATGGTCTAAATATGCAAGCAAATTCTTGGGCAGATATGAATACCGATCCATATCTCGTTCAGACAGATTATATGTCCTTGCTACCTGGTAGCGAAGCAGTTCCATTCCTATATGCTGATGAGAATGAATCGAAGATAATGGGTGTACGTTGGGAGCAGAACACAACTCGCTTGGTCTATATGACTATGGGATTCAATGGTTTCGCTAATCAAACCCAAAGATCCGGTATGCTAAGCAAAGTCTTGGTTTGGCTTACTCAGGAATCCATTGCAGGTCCAGAACTAAGCACAAACAAAACAGCAGTTAACTTCGGCAACGTTGATATTGATCAAAGCAGAGAAATGGATTTTGATATTGTTAATAATGGTGCTACAACAACAGACCTTGTTATTGATGATCTATACTTCTCCGGCGATGATGCTGATGCCTTTGAGTTTGTAGGTCTTGATAATAATATCACTCTGCCAGTAGGCGAATCATATACAGTAACTGTAAAATTCTCTCCTACAGAAAAAAGAGATTATATGGCAAATGCAGTAATCACTGCAGACAACTCTGTTGCTATGAAAGAAGTTACAGTTAGTTTAGTCGGTGCTGGAGTAGGTGAATCAAGTGTTGCAGAGTTGAAAGATGGTACATTCTCAATTTCTGCACTACCAAATCCATTTGAAACAATTGCAAGAATAGAATACAATGCTGCTTACGGATTGAATGGCAATGTGAATATCTTTGTCGTGGATGCTACAGGTAAAGTAATCAGCACATTGGTTAATTCAACAGTTTCCGCTGGAACACACAGTGTGGAATTCAATGGTGCAAACCTTGCAAGCGGTACATATTACGTAATAGCACAAATTGGTGGCGAATCATTACGCATTCCACTTGTACTTACAAAATAATATGATTTGAATATTTGAATTCAAGCTCTATCCTGAAATGGGTAGGGCTTTTTTTTTTGATAGATATTGTTAGCTTAAAATCAGTACATCTGACATCGTCCAGAAAAACTATAAGATTCAGCACTCTGTACACATACAAAACAAAAACTTCGTAGAAATTCGGATATATTTATTGGAAACACCCCCTGCCCCCTCTTGCAAAGAGGGGGAAAAACCAGTGGTATCCCACTCTTTCAAATTTACTAAGGGTTAGTGGGTGTTTCCATTAAAAATACCTCATCTATAACGAATTGAAGACCATTGCAAAACCCCAGAATTGATCCCTCCCCGACCCTCCCTTACAAGTACGGGAGGGAGTAAGCCATTGATATATAATTATCATGAAAATCTCCCCCCTTTTTTAAAAGGGGGACAAAGGGGGATTTTCTTCTATTTTGCAATGGTCTTAATTGAATTAATCTTATGGATCAGTATTTCATGTTGGATTATCTTGCTAACATTCTATTCTCTAATAAACCCATATTACAAAATATTTTTTCTTAATTAGTAAATTATTTGTATCTTTTACTTTTTATGTTGATATTCTATTTTGAATGGTTTATAAACAAATTACTATGTTTAACAAAATTTTCAAGGAAAAGTTATGAAAATGAGGATCGAAAAGGATTCTATGGGCGAAATCGAAGTACCAGCCAATGTTTACTGGGGCGCCCAATCGGCACGTTCACTAATCCACTTCGCTATTGGCATGGAAAAAATGCCCCGCCAGGTAATTCGCGGCATGGGTATTTTGAAAAAAGCTGCTGCTCAAACAAATACTGAGCTTGGAGTATTACCCAAAGATAAAGAAAAACTTATTGCACAGGCAGCAGATGAAGTAATCGAAGGCAAACTCGATGAGCATTTCCCGCTTTCAATCTGGCAGACAGGTTCAGGGACGCAATCGAACATGAATTCTAATGAAGTAATTGCAAATCGTGCTATTGAAATCGCAGGTGGTGAACTTGGTAGCAAAAAGCCAATCCACCCAAATGATGATGTAAATAAGTCACAAAGCTCGAATGATACATTCCCAACTGCAATGCACATCGCTGCCGCCGAGGAGCTAAATAATAAATTACTCCCTGCTGTTGCACTTTTACGCACTACTTTGAATCAAAAATCTGAGGAATTCAAAGACATAATAAAAAGCGGTAGAACTCACCTGATGGATGCTGTTCCGATCACTCTCGGTCAGGAATTCTCCGGCTATGTACAGCAGTTGGATAAAGCTATTGAGAGAATTAATCTTGTGCTTCCTGGACTTTATGAAATTGCTCTTGGTGGTACAGCCGTTGGCACAGGGCTAAACACGCATCCCGATTTTGCCGTAACAGTAGCTAATAAGATTTCCGATATTACGGGTCTTCCTTTTGTAACTGCACCCAATAAATTTGAGGCACTTGCCACTCACGACGCATTAGTTTTTGCACATGGGGCTTTGAAAACTCTTGCTGCATCACTAATGAAGATAGCAAACGATATTCGCTGGCTGGCTTCAGGTCCAAGATGTGGTCTTGGTGAATTACAGCTACCTGAGAACGAGCCAGGATCTTCAATCATGCCAGGTAAAGTGAACCCAACGCAGTCAGAAGCTATGACTATGGTTGCTGTACAGGTTTTTGGGAATGATGCTGCTATTAATTTTGCTGGTTCGCAAGGAAATTTTGAATTGAATGTATTTAAGCCAGTAATCATTTATAATTTCTTACAAAGCGCCCGTTTGCTAGCAGACACATGCACAATGTTCAACAATCACTGTGCGGCTGGAATAGAAGCGATCAAGGATAAATTAGATTACTACATGAATAATACCTTGATGTTAGTAACTGCTCTTAATCCACATATTGGATACGACAATGCTGCAAAGATTGCAAAGAATGCACACCACAAGGGGATTTCTCTAAAAGAATCTTCAATTGAACTTGGTGTTCTTACGTCAGAAGAATTCGACGAAAAAGTAAAGCCAGAAAAAATGCTGGGACCAAACGTTAAATAAAAAATTTTATCTTTCATCCGATAGCTTTCGGGCTATCGGGTGATCTTATATTAATCAGTTAAATTTTAATATGAACAATTTTGGAAAATATGAATTAAATAACATTTACTGTGGTGATTGTGTTGATTTGATGACCAGTATTCCAGATAAGACTATTGATTTAGTTGTTACTTCACCACCTTATGATGGAATTAGGGATTATAACGGTTCTATTAAGTTTGATTTACATAAAACAGGTGAACAGCTTTATAGAGTATTGAAGGATGGTGGTATTGCTTGCTTAGTAATACAAGATCAGACAAAGAATTATGGAAAATCATTAACATCATTTAAGACAATTATTGATTGGTGCGATAATATTGGTTTCAAGCTTTTCGAAACAGTTATTTACCGAAAAAATGGTTCAGAAGGAGCATGGTGGACAAAACGATTTAGAGTTGATCACGAATATATGCCCATATTTTTAAAGGGTGACCGACCAAATTATTTCAATAAAGAACCATTAAAAATACCTTCAATTCATGGTGGGAAAATGATGACCGGCAGTGGTGCTCGAAAAACAAACGGAGAAACACAAAAAACAGTTACAAGAAAAATTAATAAGATGAAGTGTAGAGGCACAGTATGGGATTATTTAATGGCAGGAGATAAAAACCCTATAAAACGTATGCACCCAGCTGTATTTCCTGATGCTATACCTTATGATTTTATTCAATGTTTCTGCCCTGAAGATGGTATTGTTCTTGATCCATTTGCTGGTAGTGGAACCACCTTGGCTATGGCAAAAAAACTCAGTCGAGATTTTATAGGTTTCGATATTGTACCAGAATACTGTAACATAGCAAAACAGCGACTCAAAACAATAACTAACAGTAATCAGATTAAATTAAGTATTTAATTATTGGAGTTTTTATGGCTATTAATGTTTTGTTAGATGGCAAAGATGACCAGATCAACTACGATTTTGTTAGTAAAAAATATAGCTGGATATTAAAGAAAAACCAGAATTGTATACTAAGCCCTGATAGTGATGGATTGCTATGTGGATTGTTTTTATCTCATTATCAAAACTGGAATATTGTTGGTTTTTATGATGGTAAAGTAATGGTAATTAATAAGAACTATATTGATAAAAGTCCAGTATTCTTAGATATTGAAATTTTCAGAAACGAGATAAGGAGTATGGGACACCACATGCTCTTAGTCAATAAAAGGCATATCCCAAAAGAATGGACAGGATTCGATAATTGCATTCAACCCAACAATTTAAGAAATTTTGATGGTAAGAATAATTTCAGATTAAAGTATCCATTAGGAACAATTCATATGTTGATCAGCATTATTGCATATAATAATCCTTCTATTAAGTTACCTGATACAGCAATACCACCTTTGTTTTTTACTGATGGTGTTTTCAATATTCTTTTCAAATATCCAGAAAATGTTCTTAACTGGCTTTATTTCTTGAGAATACATGAAGAATGGAACCCTTTGAAATCCATATTTGAAAATGATAAATATAATGTATTCAATTTAATGAAAGAAATGGATAAGTTCTTTAGAAGAAGAGATGGAATATCAGTAAAAAACGAAAGAGGTGATCGCTTACGAATATCAAATAGTGACGGAAGTCCTGCAAATATTGAAAATATTAAAACCGGTAATTGTTCAATTAACAAAAACGCAAAAGATAGAATTGTGAAGTTCATCAAAATCCTATCAGACTGTACTGAATGGAAATACGATAAGAGGAATTGGATTTGCTGGAATAATATGACTTTCAAACAGTTCACAAAGCGAGATTTTAATAGAGATAAGAAAACTATAACGATTAAATCATTTCAGGAGTTTATTGAAAAGAAACCCCTCTCTTGGGCAATGACAAGTGGTAATAATATTGAATATACTTTAGAGAAACCAGATAAAATGATCAAATAATTCAATATTTTTCCTACTGTTTCACCCTATCAATAACCTTTTCTTCTGCTTCAAGGCGCTGGTCTATACTCTCTGCTTCGCTTAGTTTTCCAAGTTTCAAATAAGATTTGCTAAGCAATGAGCATATCTGTTTTCTGATATGTGATCTATAATTTGAGTCTTTGATCTGAAACCATATCCGTTGTTCATAAGGAGTTTTAAGATTTGAGATAACTCTTGCAGGGTATTTAGCGCTATCGCTTACTGCTTTGCTTATCATTCCAGTTAGTTTTTTGATTAATCTATCATTTTCTTCCTTTTTCCCTTGAGCATGCCTATAGTTTAGATCAGTATCCTCATATTTTGTATAAATCTTATTAAACAAGCTATCCATTGAATTAGAGTCAGCAAAGTCATATTCTTGGAAATGGAACTTAACTCTTGGCATAACACGAACAAAAACATCATCCTCAGATTTTGGGAATCCTTTTGCTTCGAGTTTTTCAACTATCTTGGACGCTTGCTTGAATGATATATTAGTCTCGACAAGCATAAGACCTGCAAATAGAAAAACATCTCCTTCTAATCCAGTTATTTTATTGAAATGCTTCAAGATCATTTGCCTGATGAATTGCCCCTGGTTATATGATCTTTGGTAATCACCGCTTGCATAAGATTTTCTGGTGCGTAAAATACGTAGCATTTGATCTGAATTATCTTTATAACCAAGTAACTCGAGAATTCCCATCGCTTGGGAAAAGCCAAATTCCGAGTAATAATCTATTCCATAGGTATTGGTAATTTTCTCAATTTCTTTAATGTATGTTTTTCTACCTCTTAGATATCTGGCATTAGCTAAATAATTCTGTGGCACAGTATCAATTACCACACCTTCTTCTGTAGAATCGCATAAATATAGTGGTTCTATATCCATATCCACTAATGTCCCACGTGGAATAGATATGATTTCTATTACAGCCGAATCAAGCCAAATATTCAGTAAGTGGTTTGCATCGGCATGACCTGAACGAGTGCCAAGTCGGGCGTCCAGACCTGTTATAATGATTGATACTCTGTCACCATGAAGTCGGAGGGACATCTTCTCATTCATGGTGCTAATGGAATCAATAAAAGCAAAAACGAGACTGTCCCTTTTTGCTTTTTCCATGCTTTCCAAATCCACGACATCTAACTTCTGTGAATCTGATATCTTTACACCTGTAGAACTTTTAAGAGATATACCAAAAAAAAGATATGCCACGAGAGCTATAAGAATTAGAAAAATTCCAATCCCAACTCCCCCGAATAAGACTATGATTTTAGTTCTTGACAATTCATTAACAATAATATCATACAAACTAAACGTAAAATTAGTAAATAAAATAGATAATATCAAAAGGAATTATTAGAGAATAGTTATTGGTGATAATATAATGAGTATGTAAGCTCACTTACCTTCTTCTAATTCCCGCCTAATTAGGTGTTTGGGAAGTACATAAACATTAGGAGGGAAAAGGGGGCTCTCTTTTTTCGTGTGAATTCTTTCTTGTGCTGCTTGTTCATCTTCTGTGTTTGTATTGATATTATTAACAGATTTTTTATTTCTTTGATTCTCTGAATGATTACTAATACTTGCCTTTGTTCCTGGTATGCTTTTGAATCCATCTTTCAAGTAATTTGAAGAAAAAAGAAAAGAGAATTTCAAAGCTGGTTCGGTATAGGTATAGTCCTCTGTTTTTTGTTCTATCCTATCAAATTTCTGAGATTCGGAGAAATCTTTTTCATTCTCGTATTTATTAAAATCATCAAATACTTTGTGTTGGCTTTTCTGATTCTGGCTATCAATATCATCAAATTCAGAGTAGTAAATATCATCTTTCATTGATTCATTATCTTCGTAGTGAATGAAGTCTTGGTCTGTTTGATATTCATCTTCGGTGAAAGAAATTTCTTCATCCTCGAAATAGCCATAATCGTCATCAATACTTTTAATTTCATTATTATCATAGAAATTAATATCGTTCATATCGTCGAAAGTGCCTACATAGGTTTTCTTAGCTATTGGTTTATTAGTATAAGGATTCTTGCTAATATCCTTTAATATTATTCTATTTCCGTGAATTTCAATATCATATAGCCCCAATGTAGGGAGCGAATAGAAAAAAGATTCTAATGGCAAGTATATTTTTTTGTTAATGTTTATTACCGGGGCAATCATTTGTGCAATTTTGATTCCATTATCAGATTCATGCAATACATAAAACGATCCCACGGATACTTTAAGCCGGAAGTCTTTTCCATATATTTCTTTATCCATTTGTGAGTAAGAATACTTTTTGAATAGCAAATAATGAACCTGGCTAAAAGAAATGTACTCTCGATTGCTAAAACTATTGGATTTGATAGTAGTTGTCTTACCATTTTTTAGAACTAATTGATATGTAGCGGCATAGGAATTATACTGCATTAAAAATAGTGCAATTATGACTAAAAGTTTTATAAATAAGTATTTACTTCTCATTTTCATTTTTTTCTTAGATCCATATCAATAAATAGTATCGTCTTAGTAAAGACAAACTTAAGTACAATATATTGAGTATTACTTCAATATCCTGAGTCTTACAGGTACTACGCCGTCATTAATCATGCCAATTTTCATTGCCGCTGCATAAGATAAATCAATTATTCTACCTTCAACAAAAGGCCCTCTGTCGTTAATCACGACAGTAACAAATAGCCCATTATTAATATTTTCAACTTCAACGATGGAACCAAACGGTAAGGTCTTATGGGCAGCAGTTAGTTTGCTCTGGTCAAAAATCTCTCCGTTTGCCGTTCTTCTACCATCAAATTTATCAGCATAATATGAAGCAAAACCCTCTAACACATTTTCAAAAAATGTTTTATTACCAATATCTGCCTTTGATGAAAAACGTACAGATGAAGAACAGCCGATAAAGACAACAGCAAACGATAGAGCTAATATGAAATATAATGGTTTCAACTATTATAAAAACTTATTGATATTCTTTCTTTTCATAAAATCAACGACTTCGGTAACGGCATCTGTTTTACCTTTTTTGCATACCAAGAGTGCTTTTTCAGAATCAATGATAACAAGATCTTCAATTCCTACAGTGCCGATCAATCTGCCGTTAGAAATAATCAGGCAGTTGGATGTTTTGATAGGTATTACGTCGCCTTCGATTATATTATTTCGAGCATCTTTCATAGATAGCCGATATAGTTCGTCCCATGTACCAAGGTCGCTCCATGTGAAAGATGATTCGATTACATATACGTTATTTGCTTTCTCAAGGATACCATAATCTATTGATTCGGATTGCATTTGCATATACATATCCTTTTTTGCAAGATCGAAACTATCCTTTCCAAAATCTTTTTGCATTACTTTGAACAAACGATAATGCTCTGGCAGATGCTTTTCGAGAGAGTTCCAGAAAATACCTGCTTTCATTGTGAAAATACCGCTGTTCCAAAGAAAATCACCGGAATTAATAAAACGGAGAGCGGTTTCAACGTCTGGTTTTTCTGCATAAGTTCTTGAGTACCTTACTCCCTTGTCATAAAGTTCGCCAAGGTCGCCCTCTCTGCTTTTAATCTGTACATATCCATATTGTGGTTCTGGGCGAGTAGGCATCACACCGATAATAACTATACCATCTTTGCTTGTTGCCACCGTAGCAGCAAGTTCTAAGCTCTGGTGGAATTCTCTCACGTTATGTATTACATGGTCAGCGGGGAGTGCATGGATCACAGTGTCATCATCTATTACATTAGATAGCTGAGTGCAAGTAAGAGCAATGCAGGGAGCGGTATTTTTTAGAAATGGCTCAAGAATTACGTTCTCCCTGGGGATAGCAGGGAGCTGATCATAAATAATTTCAGCTACATTCTCGAGTGCCACTATGAAAATCTCTTCGGGCTTGAACAGTGGCATTAGACGCATTACAGTATTTTGAATCATAGTGCCTTCGCCAATCATGTGAAGGAACTGTTTGGGCTTTTTTTCTGTGCTGCGGGGCCAAAACCTTTCTCCCATGCCTCCAGCCATTATTATTGCTATTTTTTTCATTCTTATCGCTATGTTCATGTGAAAAAACGAAAGTTAATAAAACTTATGGTCAATATGAAAGATTTTTGTGATAATATGAACAGATTTTGCAAGTTATCAGAAATTACTTAAATTAACTGAATATTATTGTTTAAATATATACGAAATAAGAATATTCAAATAAACGACAAAAGAGAAGATTAATGGTAAAAGAAAAAATGAGCCCTGAGCTTAAAGAGATTCTACATGATCAAAGTATTAAAAAATTAGTGAGTATTATTCAAAAGCAGGCAAACAAAGATACTGCATTTCTGATATCTTTAAAAATGGAATTCTTGGACAAGGAAGAAATTGAAGAAATGCTTTATGAGGAGTACTCTCAAATAATTGATAGTAAGCTCTATGATTCCACAAGATACACCAGAGTATATATGCACGCATATAAAACACTTATGAATGCCGTTAAGGAACTTAATAAATTCACAAAATTATGTAAGAACAAAAAGATGGAAGCGGATTTATTGGCTTTAATCATGGAATATGTCTTTGAGAATTATTCTGATGAGTTCGGTACGTATTATACTCAGTTTGACAATAAAGTAGCTATTACATTCCAGAGATGGTATAACGTAGTAACGAAGAAACTCCATCCCGACTACCATGTGGAGTATTTTGAAGATATGGAAAAGTATTATAATATATTGAAAAGAAAATGCGATCATATAGACAGAGTTTATGGATTGGAGTATGTTTTTAAATGATGAATAACCTGAAACTAATTGTTCAATATTAAGACCATTGCAAAACCCCAGAATTGATCCCTCCCCGACCCTCCCTTACAAGTACGGGAGGGAGTAAGCCATTGATATATAATTATCATGAAAATCTCCCCCTTTTTTAAAAGGGGGACAAAGGGGGATTTTCTTCTATTTTGCAATGGTCTTATATTGTGTATATTAAGGTATATAATACGAGTTAGAAAAGAAAACTGAGGCAACTTATGTCTAAATTATTTACGCTTATTATTGCATTCTTAATCATTTGTTCTTCAGCTTATTCGTGGGAGGAAGCAGATGGATATGAGTATATATCTGTGAATAACAGATTAAAGGACATCGCTTTAACTTCCGATGCTGATATGCTATACTCTCTTGGAATTGATCATCATATCACTAAATACGATGCCATAAGCGGGGATAAACTATGGGATAAAGAAATCGCACAGGAATTGCCTGATAGTACTACTTTATGTGATAGCTTTCTTTCTGAAGATGGGTTATCTTATGTTTTGATTTATAACTACCTTGATAGCATGAGTTTTAAATGTAGGATATTTGATATAGAATCAGATGAGCTTATAAATGAGTGTTACTTTGCAAACGACAGTTTTGATGGAGAGTTTTATCTTTTAGATATTAGTAGTTTTGAGTTCTTAAAAGCTGATTATATAAGTTCAAAAAGTGTTCTACTAATCAATGAATATATGGATGCCTCCCGTAGTGGGCCTGGAGGAGTTTATGCTATTTATGTAAATGGCGATTATGGAATTATAAAAGCTTTTGATTTTAATGAAAGTGATGATTATACAGTTTACACTACTTTCTATCCTATAATAAAGTATGATTTAACAAGCAGTAAGAATGGAGTTTTCTTTCATGTGATTGACAGTACACATATATACTACCAATCCCAGAAAAGCCAGGTTAACAGCTTTGTTAAAATAAGAAAAGAGCAAGAGTTCAGATTCTGGGACTTGGATAGCAGTAAAAGTACTTTGTTTGATTATCCTATGGATTATGAAGATGAAATAAAGTATTCTTATCATGGAGATAAGCTCTGCATATTAGAGAATGATAAGCATTGGATTGTTTATGATTTGTCTTTAGATACTATTGTTTATCATTCGATAGTTACTGGTTTAGATGAGCTTATTGAGATGAGTCCTATTAGGAATGACCTTTCAGCTTTGATGTATGATAATAAAATTGATGTTTATTCTGTTGATAATGGCACACTTGTTTATTCATATAAAACTCCGGATGAAGTTTTGTATGATCTGACAACAATTAACAACTCAGATTATATATATTGTTTATCTGAAACAAAAAGAATAATAAGATTTAATAACTTTTTCGAAACAGATAATTTGACATCACTATTTGCTGTTTCTACCCAGAATGCAATAGTTGGAGACGAGATATTCTTTGAAGATTTATCATTGGGGAATCCTGAATCCTATCTTTGGGATTTTGGGGATGGTAAATCAAGTACAGAAAAGAATCCTATGCATATTTATGATAATCCAGGATATTTTAATGTCAGCTGAACTGTATCTAATTCTAAAGATACTGATTCTAGGACATTGGATGGTCTGATTAATGTAGTTCCTAAGTTAATGGCAAAAATTGATTATGAGGAAATTGAAGAATATAACCCTATTGAATATTTATTCATGAATAGATCTGAAGGAAGAATTGATTCTTTAAAATGGTTTATAGATGGCAGCTTAGTTAGCGATCAAAATGATTTTAAAAATATTTTTCTGTATAATGGTGTTTATAATATTAAATTATTGATTTTCTCGCATATATTCAGAGATTCGGTATCAATAGACCTTAATATTAAAAATAATTATAAGGAGATCGCTCAAATAGACAGCAGTATTATTTTTGAAGAATCTTTTAAAGATATTTCTTTTTCCTTCTATGAGGGATATGAAACTGACCGGGGTGAATTTATTTATAGAAATGATAGGGGAAGAATCAATATATTTAGCAAAGATAATGAGTTCCTGTCAATTTATAAATATGACGTATATAACATGTCTGCCAAACTTATGAAAAATGATCGCGGAGAACTTTTCTGTATTGAATATCATAATAACCTATTTAATTCCACATATTCTCTTAATTTATTAAAATTGACCAGAGATACTGTTATCCTATTAACAAAAATACCTCCAATATCTGGTAAGTTGGTTTCTGATGTTGAGATTATCAAAGATGAACTGATGATATTTTCAAGTCTGAATAATGGTTTCATACCTACAATTGATTTGTTAGTTGATGATACCTTACAAATAGTTAAATC
>Ga0272443_10001606_pt1 | contig 32045 bp, 22 predicted proteins | sample SSMAcet12_FD_193581 | JGI IMG/M metagenome (GOLD analysis project Ga0272443, IMG submission 193581) | Marine sediment archaeal communities from Little Sippewissett salt marsh, Falmouth, MA, United States - SSM-Acet-12 | ecosystem: Environmental > Aquatic > Marine > Wetlands > Sediment ... | reverse complement strand
CCCGAGCAGTAAGGCAGGTGGTTCAGGTCCCGGCTTCCCGCACACTGGACGAAAGCGATCCGGGAAGGCATTTTCCCGTCGGAGGGACGGGCCAGTACCCTCTCCCCCGTCGAGATCCCCGACAGCAGTTGTTCGAACTCAAGGTTCGTGACCACATCCGGCTCCTCCGCGTAGCGGTAGTTTTCCAGCTCGGACGCATCGTACAGGTGCCAGCCCGTGGCTACGATGATGCTGTGAACCCGGTACTCTTTCCGTTCCGGTTCCGCATCCAGGTGAATGGCGGCGCAGGGACAGATATCCACACATTCGGCGCAGGCTTCCCCCCTGCACAGCTCCGCATCAATAGTGTATTTTGCGGGAAAGACCACTCCACCGGGAATATAAACCGCCCTGCCGCGGGGTCCCTCCACCGGGCACACCTCGGCACATTTTCCGCAGCAGGTGCAGCGGTCCGACACCCGGCCGGGTCCGGTTTCCACCTGCACCGAGAAATCTCCCGGATCTCCCCCGATCGCTTTCACCTGCGAGCCCGTCAGGCAGGTGATGCGCGGATTGGACCGGATCCTCCTGTAATTGATCTCCAGTCCGCAGGTGGGGGGACAGAACTTGGGAAAGTAGTTGTTGAACCTGGCCACGTTGCCCCCCAGATAAGGCTCTTTTTCCACCAGGATCACCTCCCGTCCGGTCTCCGCAACCTCCACGGCTGCGGTGATCCCGCCGATCCCGCCTCCGATGACCAATATGGGCAGCTGGCTGTTCAACCTTCGATGGCTCTCCGGATCATTTCCCACCGGTCCGTTTCCGGATCCCAGCGGCAGTTTGCGAATACCTCCCACTCCTTTTTCATGGCAGGATGGTCCGTCCGGAAATAATAACCGGGCCAGCGGGTTTCCTCCCTGAAAAGGACGGTGCGGATGTGGGCCTCCGCCTGCCACATGCGGTGGATGTTCTCCCAGCAGCGCATGAGCTCGTTCAGGTCCCGGGCGGCCAGCTTTTCCGCGTCTTCCTTCATGAACCGGAGATATTCCAGGCCCTTTTTTAACAACACCCCGGATGTCCTGAAGCCCACCGATGCCCCTCCTGCATATTCATCCATGATCTTCTGCAGCCTGAACATGAACTGCCTTGGTTTGATGTAGGCCGGGTTCACATCCTCGTCATTGGTATAGGTGTGGTGTTCCTCGAACAAGTCCAGGGGCTTCAGGATCCGTTCCCGGATAAGATCGGTCTGTTCCCGGCCGGCCTCTACCGCTTCCGGATGGTCCACACAGAAAGCGACCGCTGCTTTCGCTGCGATCCTCCCCTCGGTGAACGAACCCGAGGAGAACTTGTGGCTGGATGCTCCGGAGGCATCCCCGGCTGCAAACAGTCCCCTCACGGTGGTCATGTTCGGATATCCCCAGAAATGACCCGGGGGGGCCAGGTCCTCCGGACCGCTCACCCAGGCTCCGGATGCCCCGGAATGGGAACTGATGAAATAAGGTTCACAGGCCGCGATCTCGGAGGGGTCCTTCTCCGGCATGATGTTATGTGAGGCCCAGTTCAGGGCCTGGCTGACGGTCATGTCCAGGAAATCCTCCCAGGCTTCCGACTCCAGTTCCCTGAGCTTTCTGGCCGCTTCCTTTTCGTCCGGGATCTGCGCCACGATCTCCCTGATGGCCTCGTCGGTCCGCATGAGGATGGGCCCGTTCCCCGCCTCCAGCTCCAGCAGCATCAGGTAGTTTCTCAGATTGGCCGGCGTGGGCTTTGCGGTCCCGTAAGGCGCCCATTTTTCCAGTTCGGCCGCCCGCGTCTGCATGTAATCTTCTCCCAGGGCGTTGGTGGCCTTCGATTTGAACAACAGGAACCAGGCCCCTACCGGTCCGTATGCATCCTTGAACCTGACAGGCACGAACCGGACCTCCTGGCAGGTCATCTCCGCCCCGGACCTGAGGGTGAAATAGGCGCTTGCACCGCTGTTGAAGGGAGGGTACCAGGACCTTCCCAGGCCCTCCCCCACGGAACGGGGACGGAAGATATGCACCGCACCTCCCATGGCATCCAGCACGGCTTTTGCCCTGAAAATATAAAATACCTTCTCGCGCACACTGAATCCCGCTGCTCCCACGCAGCGGTCCCCCGCGATAATGGGTTCGGTGATAAAGATCCGCTCGTAATAGGACCCGTTTTCGCCCAGTTCCCTGAGGGCGTTTTTCGCAGCTTCGGAAACGATGTTCTTATAGGATTCCCCGTGGATCATGATCTGCCACCTTCCTTCATTCACGTACCCCCCCTGTTCGTCCTTCCAGATGGGCAGTCCCCACTTTTCAAACAGGTGCACCGAAGCATCCACGTGCCTGGCAATGTTTGCCACCAGGTCGCTCCGGGTGATCCCCATCAGGTCATTTTTCACATAGCGCACATAATCCTCCACGCTGTTCCTGCCTTCCCCCAGGCCCAGGTACAGGTTGATGGCGGACAGTCCCATGGCCACCGCGCCGCTTCGCTCCATGGCCGCCTTGTCCACCACCGTCACACGCTGCTGATGCTGTTTTGCCCAGTGGGCTGCCTCAAATGCCGCCCCGCAGGCTGCCATTCCCCCTCCCAGGATCAGCAGGTCCGTCTCGACCACTTCGGTTCTGAAATCTTCTGCCATCATGGTGCAAGGGAATCGGGTTCGGTTCTCAGTCCATTGTCTTTCAAATCGGAGGACGCGGTGGAATAGCCTGCATCGGGGACAATGCTTCCTTCGGGGGTGGTGCGGATGGGAAATTTGAACCGCCTCAGCGTGTTGTTCCTGAACCGCACCGCCCACATGATTGAATCGGTGCCCCGGAGGGGTTGCACCACGGCACCCGCCGGCATGAAATCGGCATACCCCCTGACTTCGATGGCGTGGGTGGGACAGATCTTGACACAGCTGTAACATTCCCAGCACATGTCCACGGCCCGGTTGTATGCCTTGCCGGTGGCGGGATCGAGCGCCATCAGGTCATTCGGGCACACATACTGGCAGGCCGTGCGATCCAGCGATTTACAGCCGTCGCACTTCTCTCTGATCACAAAACTCGGCATAGAATAGATTCAGTTTGCGGTTCTCACAAACATAATAAATATTCCGTCAATCATCCGAAAAGTGCTTCAGCATATCCCGGTAGGAGGAGAATACCCGCGCCCTGGAAACAAATCCCAGGTATTTTCCATCCCGGAGGACCGCGATGTTGTAGCGCCCGCTCTCGGTGAATTTCCTGGCCACCTCCTCCATCTGCTCGTTGCTTTCTATGGTGTATTCCGGACTGATCATCAGATCCTTTACCCGGGTGGTATCATACATCTCCTGGTTGAACATGATGTGCCTGATGTCATCCAGCTTCACGATGCCCAGGAAATTGTTGTGCCCGTCGGTGACCGGAAAAATATTCCTGGAGGATTTGGTGATCACCCTGACCAGATCCCTCAGGGTGTCATCGGCACGCACCCGGCTGAAATTCGTCTCGATCAGATCCGACACCTTCATCATCAACAGGATGTTCCTGTCCTTGTGGTGGGTCATCAGTTCACCCCGTTTGGCCAGCTGGACGGTGTAGACGGAGTTCTTCACGAACGAGCGGACCGTCGCATAAGAGATCGTGGAGGCCAGCATCAGGGGAAAGAAGAGCTTGTATCCCCCCGTAATCTCCGCAATGAGGAAGATGGCTGTTAGCGGGGCATGGATCACCCCTGCGATCATTCCCGCCATCCCGACCAGCGCCATGTTGCTCACCGACACCCCGACCCCGATGTGTCTCAGGACCAGTCCGAAAAGAAGTCCGGCATTGGCCCCCATGAACAGCGAAGGGGCAAAGATCCCCCCGATCCCCCCGGCGGCAAAGGTCAGGGTGGTGGCCACCACCTTGAAGGCAATGACCATCAATATGTACAGCACCATCAAAATGAAGGTGTCGCTCCATCTCCCGAAAAAAGAGTTTTCAAAGAGCTGGAGGTGTTCCCCCCTCAGTCCCTCATTTACCACCTCATACCCCTCACCGTAGAGCGAGGGGAACAGGAAAACGATCAGCCCCAGGAGTCCCCCCGCCAGCAACAGTTTCTTCCAGGGACTCTCAATTTTTTCAAAGGCTCCGGAAATCCAGATATAGGTCTTTGTGAAGTACACCGAGAGCAGGCCGGCCAGCAATCCCAGAAGCAGGTAATAATGGATGTGGTTCATCTGAAATGCGTCTGTGAGCTGGAATGAATAGAGCACATTCTGTCCCAGGAACAGGTAGGAGGTGAGTGCAGCCGAAGCGGATGCGATCAGCAGGGGGATGATGGCCCACATGGTCAGGTCCAGCATGATCACCTCCAGGGCAAACACGATCCCTGCAATGGGCGCCTTGAAGATAGCGGACATGGCTCCCGCACAGGCACAGGAGATCAGGAGCATGATCTCCTTGTACCGGAGCTTCATGATCCGTCCCACATTGGATCCGATCGCACCCCCCGTGGCCACCGTGGGTCCCTCCAATCCGACCGATCCCCCGAATCCGACCGTCAGCGCGCTGGTGATGATACTTGAATAAAGGTTGTGGGACCGGATGATCCCGTTTCGCTTGGAGATGGAAAAGAGCACTCCCGGGATCCCGTGCCCGACCGGTTTTTTGTTGATGTACCTGATGAAGACGACCACAAGCAGGATCCCGATCAGCGGAAGAACAAAAACATAGAACCTTGTGTAGTCTCCATGGAAACCATTTGCCAGTGCTTCCCGTATAAAATGAACCAGGTTCTTGATAATCACTGCGGCCAGTCCCACGCTGAGTCCGACGACCGCAGCGAGAAAGTATAACAGTCGTTGACCGGATAAATATTTGATCCTAAAGTCGTTAAACCACTTAAGGGTTCTTTTTTCTGACATGGCATGACAAAATTAATATTTTAAGCTGCAGTACAAAACAGATTGTGATGAACTGTGTTATCTTTGTAAATGAAGGTCCATGGAAATAAGGGGAGGGGTGTGTTCGTTTTCATACATATGAGCGGGATGTCCACATACAGTCTGCACATCAGGTCCTTATTGTTAGCGGCCCTGCTGGTGTTTTTCCCGTACCTTTCCACGGCCCAGTCAGAGATCCCCGACAAACCGGATCTTATCCGGGTGACGGTGGACCATACCGACCAGGGGATCCTGGTCCAGTGGGAGCCCAGCGAGGATGAGGGCATCGAGTTCTACAAACTGTACCGGATGATCAACCGCACCGGGCAGGAGATCGTCACCCTGCCTGGAAATGTTTACAGTTACAAGCACATGAACACCGGGCTGAAAAACCTGGAATATTCCGTTACCGCCATCGACAGCAGCGGCAATGAAAGCTTGCTCACCCCCGGCGAACACCGGGCGGTTTCAGCCTCCCTGCAGTTCGACACCTGTGCCATGGCCGTCCAGGTCTCCTGGAGTCCCTATGTGGGATGGGAAGGGAATGTCTCAGGATACAGGATTTACGGCGGTCAGGCCGGGGAAGAGCCTGGTTCCCTGGGATTTGTCTCCCCCACCACCCTCTCCTTCACCCATGAAGGGATCTCAAGGGATGCGGGTTACCACTACTACATCGAGGCGATCCGCACCGACCGGACCACCTCCCTGTCGCCCGTGGCAACCGTTGAAACCGCTTTCCCGGATGCTCCAGGCTTCATTACCGTGGACCAGGTATCGGTGCTGGACGACCATACCCTGGAACTGCAGTTCTCCGCCGATGTGGACGGGCCCGTCAACTCCTTCAGACTGATGAAGCGGAGCAACGACCTGACTCCCTTCACCGAAGTGGGGATGATCGACAATGCCAAAGAGACCACCCTCACCACGGAAGACCGGTTCCCGACCACGGTGGAAACCTATGAATACATTGTCCAGTCCGTATACCAGCCGGAGGGATGTCCCGACCGGATCGTGCTTTCCCAGTCAAACCCCGGCACCAACATCCTGCTGACATGTGCTCTGGAGAACCAGGCCGCGATGCTGGAATGGACTCCATACCGGGAGTATCCCGCGGGATTGTCGGGGTATGTGATCCAGCGAAGAAACGGATCCGGCGAATTCCTTGCCATCCATTCCGTTGGACCGGAAACCACCCGGTGGAGCGAACCGGTCAGCTCGGTGATCAACGGATTCCAGAGCGGCGAGGTCCGGTACAGGGTCCTGGCCGTTGAAAACCAGGCAGGAACCGGAAATCCGGGCATGAGCATGTCAAACATCGTCAGCGTCAACCTGCCCACCGAGCTGATCATGCCCAATGCATTCACCCCGGGGAGCAATGACATGAACTTCGAGTTCAGGCCCAGGATCGATTTCGCGCCCCGGGAATACATCATGATCATTTTCGACCGGGCCGGCCGCAAATTGTTCGAAACTTCCGATCCCGGACATGGATGGGACGGCAGGTTCCGCGGAAACGATTTCGTAGCCGAAGGAGTGTATGTGTATTTTATCCAGTTTACCGATTACACCGGTCTCACCAGGACCCTGACGGGAAATGTGACCGTCCTCTATCCTTCCCAATGGCAGTGACCACCCCCCGCTGATGCACCTGTCAGCCTGATATATGCACCTCTCCACCTGATGTGTGCACTTGTCAGCCAGATGTGCGCATGCCGGAATGGGATCAATGGCCTCAAAAAAAAATCTGTTCTGGAGCATGCTTTCCAGATATTCACTAATTTTGTTGGGTAAGGAGGCCGTAACATGTCTGAGAAGGTACTCACCGATAACAGGAAGATAGATGAACTGCTCGAAAGGCTGATCAGGAACTGCAAGTACTGCCGTTCCGAAAATGATGTGAAGCTGATCAGGAAGGCCTTCAACATGGCCAATGATGCCCACAGCGGCATGCGCCGGAAGTCGGGGGACCCTTATATCCTGCACCCGCTGAATGTGGCCCTGATCGTCAGCGAAGAAATCGGTCTGGGCCTGACAAGCACCATCTGCGCCATCCTGCATGATGTGGTGGAGGATACCGATCTGACCATTGAAGACATCGAGAATGCATTCGGCAAAAAGATCGCCTCCATCATTGACGGACTGACCAAGATCTCGGGCGTGTTCGATAAGGAATCCAATTCCCTGCAGGCGGAGAATTTCCGGAAGATGCTCCTGACCCTGTCCGACGATGTGAGGGTGATCTTTATCAAGCTGGCTGACAGGCTGCATAACATGCGGACCCTGGATTCCCTGCCCAGGAACAAACAGATCAAGATCGCCGGTGAGACCATTTACCTGTATGCGCCGCTGGCGCACAGGCTCGGACTTTACACCATCAAATCGGAACTGGAGGACCTCAGCCTGAAGTACAGGTACCCCCAGGCGTATCACGAAATTGCGGAAAAGATCAAGCTGACGGAAGAACGCAGGCTGCATGTCATCAACCATTTCTCATTGCCCATCATTGATGCACTGGATAAGAATGGTTTTGATTTCGACATTTCGGGCAGGCCCAAATCCATCTATTCCATCTGGCAGAAAATGCACCAGAAGAATGTGACCTTCGAGGAAATTTTCGATCTGTTCGCGATCCGCATCGTATTCAATCCCAAACCGGGGATCCCCGAAAAAACACAGTGCTGGAACATCTACTCCATCATCACAGATATCTATGCCCCCAAACCCGAAAGGATCAGGGACTGGGTGTCCACCCCCAAGGCCAACGGATATGAAGCGCTTCACACCACGGTCATGGGACCCAACGGAAAATGGATGGAGATCCAGATCAGGTCGAAGCGGATGGATGAAATCGCCGAACGGGGTTTTGCCGCCCACTGGCATTACAAGGACAAATCCTCCCAGGCATCCGAACTGGATAAGTGGATCAAGCGGATCAGGGAGACCCTCGAGTCGCCCAGCGCCGACGCCATGGAATTTCTGGATGATTTCAAGCTGAACCTTTTTTCCTCTGAGATCCTCGTTTTCACACCCAAGGGCCAGATCATTACGCTCCCCAAAGATGCCACCGCCCTCGATTTCGCCTACGACATCCACACCGAAATCGGGAACAAGGCCATCGGGGCCAAGGTAAACCACCGGCTGGTTCCGCTGAACCATGTCCTCAGCAGCGGGGACCAGGTAGAGATCCTGACTTCCGACGTACAGAAGCCGACCCTGGAGTGGTACCATTTTGTCACCACCGTCAAAGCCAAGTCGGCCATCAAGAATGCCCTGAAGGCAGAGACAAAGAACCGCACGGAGGTAGGCAAGAACCTGCTGATTGAGAAACTGAAGGAAATCAACCTGACACCCAGCTCCAGGATCCTTAAAAAGCTCATCCCGGCGTACGATTCCGCGCACAAGGATGAACTCTATTCCAAGATCGGCAGCGGGATCGTGAGCCTGGACAATCTGAAGGACATCCTCAGCAAGAACACCAAAAGCAAAATGGTCCGGGTGTGGGGCCTGACCCTGGGACGTACCCAGAAAAAACCTGAGAAAAGGGAGACTTTCGATTCCAGCGGGACCCTGATCCTGAGGGAAACCATGGAGGAGGAGGAGCGGAATTACACCCTGGCCAAGTGCTGCAATCCCATTCCGGGGGATGAGGTGGTGGCCGTCAGGCAGGGCGAAGGTCCCCTGATGGTGCACAGGACCGATTGCAGGGTAGCCCTGAAGATCATGTCCAGCCAGGGAGACAGGCTGGTGGCAGCCAAATGGACGCAGCACAAAGTGCTCTCCTACCTCGCCCGGATCCACCTGAGGGGCTGGGACCGCTTCGGGGTGTACAATGCCATCACAAACACGATCACCAAGGAGCTGAACATCAGCATGCGTACCATCAATCTCCATGGCCACGACGGGATCTTCGACGGGACCATTGACCTGTATGTGCACAGCACCTCAGACCTGAATAATTTGATCCTGAATCTGATGAAACTGAAAGGTGTGGAATCGGTACACAGGGTGGAAGCGATTGAGTAATTTTCCTTTACAGCTTTCCCAAAAGAAAATATTGCTATCTTAGCACTGTAATTTTTACTTAGACTAATTATGGGGCATGAGGCGACGAAAGATACGGTAAAACAGATCTTTACACAGTATCTGGAGAAGAAGGGTCACCGAAAGACTCCCGAACGATTTGCCATCCTTGATGAAATCTATTCCAGAGAGGGGCACTTCGACATTGAGTCTCTCTATATTTTCATGAAGAATAAGAACTACAGGGTCAGCCGCGCCACCCTGTACAATACCATTGAATTGCTGCTGGACTGCAACCTCGTGATCAAGCACCAGTTCGGCAAGAACATCGCCCAGTTCGAAAGGGCCTATCAGTGTATGCAGCATGATCACATGATCGACATGGAAACAGGCAACGTGATCGAGTTCTGTGATCCCAGGATCGAGGAGATCATCAAGACCGCATGCGAGCTTAACAACTTCACAGCGAGCCATCACTCCCTTTATATTTACGGGAGGTCCAACGAGAATTCTCATGGAAATCAGTGATTTGCTAATCTCACAATCTGAATTACCGAATGAAAGTTGATGTTTTACTTGGTCTCCAGTGGGGAGATGAAGGCAAAGGGAAAGTCGTGGATGTCCTGACGCCCAGATATGATGTCATTGCCCGTTTCCAGGGGGGACCCAATGCAGGGCACACACTGGAATTCAATAACCAGAAGCACATCCTCCACAACATCCCCTCGGGGATCTTCAGGGAAGATACACTCAACATCATCACCAACGGGGTGGTCCTGGATCCCATCGTCTTCCGTCGCGAGATCGAAGCCCTGGAAGCCATGGACATGGATCCCACGGAAAACCTCTGGATCTCGAAAAAGGCCCACCTGATCCTTCCCACCCACAGGATCCTGGATGCCGCCTCGGAAGCCGCAAAGGGAAAGTCGAAGATCGGTTCCACCCTGAAGGGGATCGGTCCCACCTACATGGACAAGACCGGCCGGAACGGATTGCGCGTGGGGGATATTGACCTCCGGTTCCGCTCCAAATACGAAGCGCTTAAAGCGAAGCACCGGCAGCTGCTCAAAATCTACGATTTCGAATACAACCTGGATGAGGAAGAAATGTTCTTCGAGGGCATTGAGGTGATCCGGAAGTTCAGGAGGGTGGATACGGAGTATGAGCTGAACCGGATGCTGAAGGAAAACAAAAGCATTCTTGCGGAGGGGGCGCAGGGGACGCTCCTGGACATTGATTTCGGCTCCTACCCTTTCGTCACTTCTTCCAACACCATCTGTGCGGGGGCCTGCACCGGGATGGGACTGGCACCCTCTTCCATCGGGGAGGTCTACGGGATCTTCAAAGCCTACTGCACCCGGGTGGGAAGCGGTCCGTTTCCCACGGAACTCACAGGCGAGGAGGGGAATATGCTGAGGGACATCGGGAAGGAGTTTGGCTCCACCACGGGCAGGCCCCGAAGATGCGGATGGCTTGATCTGGTGGCACTGAAGTACAGCATCATGCTGAACGGGGTTACCAGGCTCATCATGACCAAGACCGATGTGCTGGATTCGTTTGACACGATCCGGGTGGCGACCGCCTACTCGGTAAGCGGCGAACTGACCGACCGTGTCCCCTATGACCTGGAGGCATCGATCGAACCGGTTTACACCGACCTTCCCGGTTGGAGAACAGACCTGACGGGTGTCCGCTCAAAGGAACAGTTCCCGCAGCAGCTCACCGATTACATCCAGTTCCTGGAGAAAGAATTGCAGCTCCCCATCGCATTCGTCGGCGTCGGTCCCGACCGCGAGCAGATCATTGAGAGTCGGGAGTCGGGAGTCTAAAGTCGGGAGTCGGGAGTCTAAAGTCCAAAGTCATTGAATTTGTTTTTTTTATATATTCACCTCCGAAATGAGCCGGACCATGACTTTCCCAGCCTTTGACCCAGCCTAACTCCTAACGACTCTCAACTAACAACTAACGACTAACGACTAACGACTCTCGACTAACGACTAACGACTCTCGACTAAATACTAGCTCCCATGCAAACCCTCATCCAATTTTTCGAAGAACACGCAGCGCGTTTCACAGACAATCCCTACCTGTGGGAAAAACGGGACGGTTCCTTCCGTCCGACCACCTACGGGGAAATGCGATCGATGATCCACCAGTTCGCTGCCGGACTGATGACCCTGGGCGTGAAGAAAGGCGACCGGATCGCTTTGCTTGCCGAGGGACGAACCTTCTGGGTGGTGGCGGAAATGGGGATGTTCTACCTGGGCGCCGTGGATGTACCGCTTTCCATTCAACTGAATGAACCGGCTGATTTGATTTTCAGGCTGAAGCACTCCGAAACACGGATGATCGTCGTGTCGGCGGGACAATCCAGAAAAATCGAAGCGATCAGGAAAGAGCTGCCCGACCTGGAAAAGATCATTCTCATGGATCCGAAAGAGAAGTATGCGAAGGATGAGGTCTACATGGGCGATCTGATGCAGGCAGGCGCGGACCTGCTGGAAAAGGATCCCGGTTCTTTCAAAAAAGCCCGGGAGGCCGTGGAGCCCGACGATATCGCCAACATCTGCTATACCTCGGGGACCACCGCGGATCCCAAGGGCATCATGCTGAGCCAGAACAACTATGTGGCAAACACCATGCAGGCGCTTTCGGTGATGACCATTCCCCCCGAATACAAGATGTTCCTGTTCCTTCCATGGGATCACAGTTTTGCGCACACGGCCGGACTGTTCTCCTTCATGGCTACAGGCGCCAGCCTTGCTGCCCTTGAACTGGGAAAGACATCATTCGAATCCAGGAGGAACATTTCCAGGAATATACAGGAGATCAAACCTGATTTGATGTTCAGCGTTCCCACCATCGCCAAGAATTTCAGGAACAACATTGAAAGCGGGGTCAGGGCCAAGGGAAAATTCACCACCGCGCTGTTCAATGCCGGTCTGAAAGTGGGAACCCGCTACAACGGGATCGGATGGGACCGGGGCAAAGGATTCCGGGTGTTCCTGAAACCCATCTATTTCCTTTTCGATGCGCTGGTTTTCAGCAAGGTGCGGTTGGCCATGGGCGGAAACATGAAATTCTTTATCGGGGGCGGTGCGTTGCTCGATATTGAACTGCAACGGTTCTTCTACGCCATCGGCATCCCCATGTACCAGGGATACGGGCTCACCGAAGCCAGTCCCATGATCAGCATCAACAGCCCTGAGAAACATAAACTGGGCTCCTCGGGAAGTATCCCGGAGAACCTGGAGATCAAAATATGCGATGAAGAAGGAAGGGAGGTACCCACGGGCGAGAAGGGTGAGATCGTGATCCGGGGCGAGAATGTGATGAAAGGATACTGGAAGAACGAAGCGGCCACCAGGGATACCATCCGTGATGGCTGGCTTTTCACGGGCGATATGGGGTACATGGACCGGGATGGTTTTCTGTACGTCCTGGGGCGTTTCAAAAGCCTGCTGATCGCCGATGACGGAGAAAAATACAGCCCCGAGGGGATCGAAGAAACCTTTACCGACCAGTCGGAATACATTGCCCAGTGCATGCTTTACAACAACCAGAATCCCTACACGGTCACTCTCCTCCACCCTGAACGGGATGCACTTCTCCGGTTCCTGAAGGGAAAAGGGCTGGATCCCGGCTCGGAAGAAGCGGTCCACGCCTGCCTTAGCCTGCTGGATGAGGAGGTCCGGCAATACAGGAGCAACGGTAAATACGGAAACATGTTCCCACAGCGCTGGATCCCGGCCAGTCTGGCCGTCCTGGATGAAGGATTCACCATCGAGAACAGGCTGATGAATCCCACCTACAAGATCGTCCGGCCCAAGATCGAGCAGCACCATGAGGAGCTGCTGCGGTACCTGTACACCCCCGATTCGAAAAACATCCTGAATGCCAGGAACCTGGAGGCCATGAAGAAACTGCTCTCCGAAAAATCCGTCCAGAACAGCCGGTGACATGTACAGGATCCCCACCAGGTGCGTCCACGCGGGCACCATCGATGACGTGAGAGAAAAAGGGATCAATTCCCCGGTGTACACTTCCACCTCCTTCGGGATCACGGAAGGGGAAGGCCCCATCTACCCCAGGTACATGAACACCCCCAATGTGAGGGCTGTGTCGGAAAAGATCGCAGCCCTTGAAGAGTGCGAAACCGCGCTGGTCTTCAGCTCGGGAATGGCAGCCATCAGTACCGTGCTGTTTGCCTTCCTGAACCAGGGCGATCACGCGATCTTCCAGAGGGGGCTGTACGGCGGGACCATGCACTTCCTGGAAAGGGAAATGAACAGGTTCGGCATCCATTACAGCATCGCCGGCAGCCAGTCCGTCGCCGACATCCAGTCACAGATCAGGAAAAACACAAAGCTGATCTTCATCGAAACCCCTTCCAATCCCCTGCTGAACATCACGGACATCCCGGCAGTGGCAGCACTGGCTGCTTCGGCGGGGATCATTTCGGTGGCCGATAACACCTTCGCCACCCCGATCAACCAGCGGCCAAGCCGGATGGGGATCGACGTGGTGGTGCACAGTGCCACCAAGTACCTGGGCGGACACAGCGATATTCTTGCAGGAGCGGTGGCCACCAGCGGGAGATTGATGAAACCAATCCATGAAACAGCTCTGAATTTCGGTGGGAGCCTGAACGCGTTCACCCTGTATCTGCTGGAGCGGAGCATGAAGACGCTGGATCTGAGGGTAAGCCGGATCAACCAGAATGCCATGGAGATCGCACGCTATCTGAAGTCCCACAAGAAGATCAGCAAGGTATATTATCCCGGGCTGCCGGACCACCCCGGTCACCTGACCGCTTCGGCGCAGATGTCCGGTTTCGGGGGCATGGTCTCCTTCGAGGTGGCGGGTCAGGATGCCAGGTCATTCCAGAAGAGGCTCAGGCTGATCAAGCCCGCAGTCAGCCTGGGTGCCCTGGAGACCATTTGCTGTTCACCTGCCAGTACCTCCCACAGGCACTTGGGGGCAGAGGGGCGAAAAGCGGAGGGAATTTCTGAGGATCTCATCCGGCTTTCGGTGGGCATCGAAGATGCCGAAGATCTGAAGGCGGACCTGGAGCGGGCACTCTGAGCCGTCCTTCGGGCACATCAGGCCACCACGGTGATCCCTTTATTCTGAAGCAGTTCCAGCTGCCAGGCGGGGATCCGGTTCCCCATCACATTGAGGTATTCCAGTTCCTCCAGTTCAAAAAGGGGGGACAGATCATCCACATCGTTGTAGGAGATATCCAGGACCTGCAGACCGGTCAGATTACCCAGAGGATCGATCAGACCGATCTGGTTGTTCGCCAGGTAAAGTCTTTCAATACCGGGCAGGTCACGGAGATCCGTCACATCGGTCAGGTTGTTGTTGGACAGGTCAATGACACGGGCGTAGCGGCAGGCATCGATCCCGTCCAGGGACTCGATCTCATAGTCGGCCATCTCGATCTCCTCCAGATCCTCCAGAAGGTACATGGGAAAATCCACGTTCAGGTTCCCGTAGATCCTTCGCTTGAGGGCTGAAAGAAAGCTCTGGTCAGAATAATCAAACTCCTCCTCGTATTCCCCCGGATCATCTTCAGTAATGTATGAATAGCCGTCCGCCTGCTCATCCCAGCCGAACTCCTCGGCCAGGTCCTCTTCTGTAAGGATGGACCCTGCACCCACCCCTTCCGGCTCCATATGCTGCACGGTCAGGATGTGCGACATGGTATAGAGCTCTTCGAAATCGCCTGCCCCGTATGCTTTCTCAAGCCGGGACAGGAACTGGTTCAGGCGATCGGGATGATAGAGCATGATCAGCTGTGAAAAGACCCTGTTGATCTTCTGTTCCCCACAGGGGAGATACTCGTTCACGGCCTTCTGAAGCGTACGCAGGGCATCATATTTGCCTTCCCTGAACAGGTGGATGATCCTGCTGGAGATCAGGTGCAGGTTCTCCGATGTATAGGCCCCTTTGAGCCGGTCGTACAATTCAGCTGTGTCCACGCGGCGAAATTAGCTAAAATCCGGATCATGAAGGAAATATTTTTTCATCTATATTTGTACCGGAAAAAACCGAATCTCTTGAGGTACACTGCTGAAGTACTGATAGACCTTCCCCGGTCGCGCGTGGTGGAGCTGTTTGATAACACCGAAAATCTGTACAGCTGGCAACCCGGGCTGAAAAGCCACCGGGTTATCGAGGGAGAACCCGGAAAGGAAGGGTGCCGGACCAGCCTGCTGTATGAAGCCAGGAACGGGGATCTGCAAATGACCGAGACCGTCACGAAAAGAAACCTGCCCGGGGAGTTTCACGTGATGTACACCTCCAGGGGGGTCACCAATGATGTTTTCAACCATTTCACCGAAACGGCAGCGGGAAAAACCCGCTGGCAGGTCACTACTGTATTCCGCTTCAGGGGACTGACGGCCCTGATGGCTCCGCTGATGAAAACGGCCTTTAAAAAGAACACCCTCCTGAATATGGAGCGGTTCAAAGTTTTCGCAGAAAATTCCAATCACATTTAACCAACCTGACATCATGCTGACACATGTAGCCAAATCGAAAAAATGGCACCGGACCATGACCGTGATGGTGCTTGCCTTTATGAGTGTTACCTTTTCACTGCCCGCGCAGGAGTCCCCCGACGCAGACACCCTCTGGAAATTCAACGGGATCACGTCGGTCAATTTCAGCCAGCTTTCCCTGTCCAACTGGGCTGCCGGAGGCGAGAACAGCCTGGCGGGAAATGTGCTGATCCAGCTCTCGGAAGATTTCGATAATGGACGGTCGCTGTGGGACAACGACCTGATCCTCGGCTACGGCCTGATCCGACAGGGAGAAGATCCCACCCGGAAAAGCGATGACCGGATCGACCTTTCATCCAAATTCGGGCACAGGGCCACCGAGAAGTGGCTTTACAGCGCACTGTTGGGCTTCAGGACCCAGTTTGCCCCGGGATATGACAATCCGGGAGAGGAGGACCGGACGAAGATCTCCAACTGGCTTGCACCCGGGTATCTCAACCTGTCCCTGGGGATGGATTACCGTCCCTGTGAGCATTTCTCCATGCTGCTTGCGCCGGTGGCGGGGAAGGTCACATTCGTACTCGATGAGGACCTTTCCGCTCTGGGGGCTTTCGGACTGGACCCCGACCAGGCAATCCGGGGTGAATTCGGGGGATACATCAAACTGGGCTACCAGAACGAGATCCTGAAAAACGTCATCCTTGATACGAAAGTGGATCTTTTCAGCAACTACCTGGACAGGCCGCAGGACATCGATGTGAACTGGGACCTGCTGCTGAACTTTGTGATCAACGATTACCTCTCGGCAAAGCTGATGACACAGCTCATTTACGACAAAGACATTCAGTTCCCGGCGGACGAGGCCGGCGAAACCACCGAGCCCAGGGTCCAGTTCAAGGAGCTGTTCGGGGTGGGACTCACCTTCAACTTCTGACAAACCAGATGAAAAATACAGGACTTCTTTCTAAATTATTTATCAGACAGAAGTCTGTATTTCAATAACATATCACGATATCATCCAGATAATCCGTTTCGCCTGGACCGAACCGGATTTGCTTAAAACTGTTTTATAGCATATATTTGGACCATCGGCGTTCCGCTTACCAAACGGCGGAACGAAAAAAAGACATCGTTCAAAATGACCAGAACACACGGGGGCTACGCACTTGATCCTGCTTCAGTCAGGAATGCCATCACGCCGGTGATGCCTATGTCCATGCCCTTGCCGGAGCTCCGGGAAGTGTGCTGACAGGTCATTCATCCGCAGTATAGGAGTTCCGAATCCCGGTCCTGCAACCGCCGGCCGGCTTTTCAATGATCCATTTTCTCATCACCAAAAAATTCAGCGAGTCATGGAAACAAGACATGCACATTTTGAGACATTGCAGATCCATGCGGGACAAACGCCTGACCCGGTAACCAACGCCAGGGCCGTCCCCATTTACCAGACCAGTTCCTATGTGTTCGACAGTTCGGCCCACGGGGCCAGTTTGTTCGCACTAAAAGAATTCGGGAACATCTATTCCCGGATCATGAATCCCACCAATGACGTGTTCGAACGGCGCGTCGCGGCCCTGGAAGGTGGCGTCGGCGCGCTGGCCGTGGCTTCGGGACACGCGGCCCAGTTCCTGGTATTCAATACGATCCTTCGCCCCGGGGACAACATTGTCAGCAGTCCCTTCCTCTACGGAGGCACCCGCAACCAGTTCGGGGTCACCTTCAAAGGTCACGGCTGGGAAGCAAGGTTCGCCCCTTCACTCGACCCGGGGGAATTTGAGAAGCTGGTAGACGAACGCACCAGGGCCGTCTTTCTGGAGACCGTCGGGAATCCAGGTTTTCACATCCCCGATTTTGAGAGATTCGCGGCCCTTTGCAGCCGCTTCGGGATCCCGCTTGTGGTGGACAACACCTTCGGGGCTGCCGGCTACCTGTGCAGGCCCATCGACCACGGCGCAAACATTGTCGTGGAATCGGCCACCAAATGGATCGGTGGACACGGAACCTCCATCGGGGGAGTGATCGTGGACGGGGGCAACTTCAACTGGGCAAACGGGAAGTTCCCGGGATTCACGGAACCGTCCGAGGGGTACCACGGACTTAAATTCTGGGAGACCTTCGGTGAGGGAAGTCCGCTGGGGAACATTGCACTCATCACAAAGGCCCGCGTGGAGGGGCTCCGTGACCTGGGTCCCAGTCAGAGCCCGTTCAACTCCTTCCTCTTCCTGCAGGGACTTGAGACCCTGTCCCTCCGGATGGAACGCCACGTGCAGAACACCCTGCTGCTGGCATCATGGCTGGAATCGCATCCCCGGGTGGAGGAGGTATGCTATCCGGGACTGAAAAGCAGTCCCCATCATGCACTTGCCGAAAGATACCTGCCCCGGGGTGCCGGGGGCGTGCTGTCATTCACGTTGCGGGGCGACCGGCAGCAGGCCGCCCTGCTTGTTGACCGGCTGAAACTGGTCAGTCACCTGGCCAATGTGGGGGATGTGAGAACGCTAATCATCCAGCCGTCATACACCACCCACCAGCAACTTTCCGGGGAGGAACAGCTTGCGGCGGGGGTCACTCCCTCCCTGCTTCGGGTTTCGGTGGGACTGGAACACATCGAGGACATTATTGCCGATTTTGAACAGGCGTTCGACCAGCCGCAGGATCAGCCGGAGGATCAGCCGGAGGATCAGCCGGAGGATCAGCGGCGTCGGTCCGGATCCGCCAAAACTGTCCGCCAAAAAATCAGCGTATCATGAAGCCGCAGATATATCAGTACGGGGATCCTTTCGATCTGGAGCGGGGAGGAAGTCTCCCCGGTCTCCACATTGCCTATCACACGTACGGAAGTCTGAACGGGAACGCGGACAATGTGATCTGGGTATGCCATGCCCTGACGGCAAACTCCGATGTGGCTGAATGGTGGCCGGGGATGGTGGGTGAAGGGAAGCTGATGGATCCGGAAAGGCATTTCATCGTGTGCGCAAACATCATCGGATCCTGTTACGGGTCCACCGGTCCCCTTTCCACCAATCCCTCAACCGGTCTTCCCTGGTACAGGTCCTTTCCGGAAATCACCGTCAGGGACCTGGTCAATGCCCATGAGCTGCTCAGGATACATCTGGGGATCAACAAGATCCATACCATCATCGGGGGATCCATCGGGGGATTCCAGGCCCTGGAGTACAGCATCATGTATCCCGGGTTGATCCGGAACCTGGTCTTCATTGCCTCCTCGGTGAAGATCTCTCCGTGGGCTACCGCATTCAACCAGTCCCAGCGCCTGGCCATCGAAGCGGATCCGACCTACGGCGAGGACCGGCCCTACGGGGGCAGCGGGGGACTGAAAGCTGCCAGGAGCATTGCCCTGCTGAGTTACCGCAACGAACAGACCTACGGCAGGACACAGCAGGAGAAGGATGAATCCAGGACGGGGGATCTCAGGGCATCCTCCTACCAGAACTACCAGGGGGATAAGCTGGTGAAACGGTTCGATGCTTACAGCTACCATGCCCTGACAAGGATCATGGACACCCACAATGTGATCCGCAACCGCGGGTCGCTCGGGGGGGCCATCGGCCGCATCAATGCCCGTGTGCTGTCCATCGGGATCACTTCCGACTTTCTGTTCCCCGTTCATGAACAAAAGCTTCTGGCACATGTTTCACAGGGTGAATACACCGGGATGGATTCTTCATACGGACATGACGGATTTCTGATCGAGGCGCAACGGATCACCGCGATCGTCCGTGAATTCTGGAAAAGAACCGCCTTTCCGGATTCCGGGGCGCGACCGATGACCGGGGAGACCGGTGGAGAAAAACAGCCTGCCCTGCGGTGGTCCAGATCAGCCTGACATGAAAAAGCACCCCTACATGCGCAACTCCAAATCATGAAAACCCAGATGAATACTCCAAAAGACATCACCACTCTGCTCGGGGAGCGGATCCTGGTCCTGGACGGTGCCATGGGTACCATGATCCAGCGTTACGATCTTTCTGAAGCGGATTTCCGGGGAGAGCGGTTCAAATCCCATCCCCGTAACCTGAAAGGGAACAACGACCTGCTATCGCTCACCCGTCCCGACATTATCAGGGAGATCCATGAATCTTACCTGGAGGCCGGTGCGGATATCATCGAGACCAACACGTTCAATTCCACTTCCATTTCGCAATCCGATTACGGGACCGAATCGCTGGTCCGTGAGATGAACGCTGCATCGGCCAGGATCGCCGTGGAGGCTGCCGAAAAATTCACCGCTCTCACTCCGGAAAAACCCAGGTTCGTGGCGGGTTCGATGGGCCCCACCAACAAAACCACATCCCTCTCGCCCGACGTGAACGATCCCGGCTTCAGGGCCGTTTCCTTCGATGCGATGAAAGCAGCTTACAGGGAGCAGGCGGAAGGACTCATGGAAGGGGGTGTGGACCTGCTGCTGGTGGAAACCGTATTCGACACCCTGAACGCGAAAGCGGCCCTCATGGGCATTGAGGAAGCGCTCGCCCGGGCAGGCAGGAAGATCCCGGTGATGGTCTCCGGCACCATCACGGATGCGAGCGGAAGGACCCTTTCGGGGCAGACCCTGGAAGCTTTTATGCACTCGCTGGATCATGCTGAAATTCTCTCCATCGGGCTGAACTGTTCCCTGGGTGCGGGAGAGTTGCGGCCCTACCTGGAAGAGCTGGCAGGAAAATCCCACCGCTTCGTCTCGGTCCACCCCAATGCCGGCCTCCCCAACCAGTTCGGGGAGTATGAAGAAACCCCCGAGCAGATGTCCGTGCATATCAAAGACTTCCTGAATGAAGGTTTCGTGAACATTGTGGGAGGGTGCTGCGGAACCACTCCCGAACACATCAGAAAGATCGCTTCACTGGCGGCAGTATCCAGCGTGCGGGACCTGCCGGAAAAGCGAAGGGGATTGAAGCTGAGCGGACTGGAGCCACTTACCGCCTACGAGGGTTCCAATTTCATCAACATCGGGGAGCGGTGCAATGTGGCGGGCAGTATAAAATTCGCCCGGCTGATCCGGGAAAAGCATTACGAGGAAGCCCTTGAGATTGCCAGACGGCAGGTGGAGGACGGCGCACAGATTCTGGACATCAACATGGACGATGCCATGCTGGATGCGGAGCGCGAGATGGTCACCTTTCTGAACCTCCTGCTGTCGGAACCGGAAATTGCCAGGGTTCCCCTGATGATCGATTCCTCCAATTTCAGGGTGATCGAAGCGGGACTGAAATGTATCCAGGGAAAAGCGATCGTGAATTCCATCAGCCTGAAGGAAGGGGAAGGACAATTCCTGGAACAGGCAAGAATAATCAGGAGTTACGGAGCGGCAGTGGTCGTGATGGCCTTTGACGAAAAGGGCCAGGCCGATTCCTTTAAACGGCGCACCGAGATTTGTGAGCGGGCATACCGGCTGCTGATGGAACAGCTGAATTTCCCCCCGGAAGAGATCATCTTCGATCCCAATGTACTGACCATCGGGACGGGCATGGAGGAGCACCAGCATTATGCGGTGGATTTCATCGACGCCACCCGGTGGATCAAGGAGCACCTGCCCCATGCCAGGGTCAGCGGCGGGATCAGCAACCTTTCCTTCTCATTCCGGGGGAACAATCCGGTGAGAGAAGCCATCCATTCTGTATTCCTGTACCATGCCATCAGGGCGGGACTGGATATGGGTATCGTCAATCCCGGACTGCTCCAGGTCTATGACGACATCCCCCGGGAACTGCTGATTCTCACGGAGGACCTGGTGCTCAACCGGAAGCCCGATGCCACGGAAAAGCTCCTTGCCTACGCGGCGGGAATGGAACAGGAGGAGAAGGAGGAGCGTGCCGCGGAACTCTGGAGAGAGGAACCTGTGGAAGAACGGCTCAGGTACGCCCTGCTGAAAGGGATCTCCACCCACATTGAAGCCGACACCCTGGAGGCGCATGAAAAATACGGCACGGGGCTGAAAGTGATCGAAGGCCCCCTGATGGAGGGAATGAACGTGGTGGGTGATCTGTTCGGTGAAGGAAAGATGTTCCTCCCGCAGGTGGTGAAGAGCGCCAGGGTGATGAAACGCTCGGTGGCCGTGCTGCAGCCGTTCATCGAAGCTGAAAAAGCGGACGGTCCGGGGGATGAACCCCACACCGCCGGGAAAGTGCTCCTGGCCACGGTGAAAGGAGATGTGCACGATATCGGCAAGAACATCGTCGGGGTGGTCCTGGGATGCAACAATTACGAGGTGATCGACCTGGGGGTGATGGTCCCCGCGGAAAAGATCCTGCAGGAAGCGGAAGACAAAAAGGTTGACATTATCGGCCTCTCGGGCCTGATCACGCCCTCCCTGGAGGAGATGATCCACGTGGCCTCGGAAATGGAGCGGCGGCGGATGAAGCTGCCGCTGCTGATCGGAGGGGCGACCACTTCCAAAATCCATACCGCCGTCAAGATAGAACCCGCCTACAGTCAGCCCGTGGTCCATGTAAAGGATGCCTCCAGGAGCGTGGGGGTGGTCGGCAGTCTCCTTTCCGGTGAGCTCCGGGAGCCTTTTACGGCAGGCGTCAGGGAGGATTACGAGGCCCTCAGGAACAAGTATGCGGATGCGGGGCGGGAGGTCCGTTACCTGACACTTGAAGAAGCCAGGAACAACAGCCTGAAGATCTCCTGGAGCCCCGGTGAGATCCGCACACCCGCCGTGACCGGGATCCATACCTTCCTGGATTACCCGATGGAAGAGATCCGGAAGTATATCAACTGGGTCTTCTTCTTTGTCATCTGGGAACTGAGGGGGAAATTCCCCGATATCTTCAAAGATCCCCGTTATGGAAAGGAAGCAAAAAAGCTCTACGATGAGGCACAGGAGATGCTGGATCTGATCGTCAGGGAAAAATGGCTGAAAGCCAATGCCGTATTCGGGATCTTCCCCGCCTCCTCCCGTGGGGACGACATCCGGGTATACGATCCCGTGGACGGCGGCGGTCCCGTCGCCACGTTCACCAACCTGAGGAACCAGACAGCCAGGGAGAAAGGCGATCCAAACCTCTGTTTGTCGGATTTCATCGCGCCCCCGGAATCGGGGATCACCGATTACCTGGGTGCGTTTGCGGTCACATCCGCCATCGGGATCGAAGAAAAACTGAAGCATTTCGAGTCGACACACGACGACTACAGCGCCATCATGCTCAAGGCCCTTGCCGACAGGCTCGCAGAGGCGTTCACCGAGCTGCTGCATGAGAAGATCAGGAAGGAATTCTGGGGGTATGCGGCCGGTGAATCGCTGTCCATGGAAGATCTTTTCAGGGAAAAATACATGGGGATCAGGCCGGCCCACGGATACCCCGCCTGTCCCGATCATTCCGAGAAACAGGTGCTGTTCAGACTGCTGGGAGCGGAAAAGTACGGGATCCGCCTCACCGAAACCCACTCCATGGTCCCCGCCGCCTCGGTCAGCGGGCTGATCTTTGCCCATCCTTCGTCCAGATATTTCTTTGTGGGGAAAGTAGGCAGGGACCAGGTGAAGGACTATGCCAGGAGAAAGGGGATTACGGTGCAGCAGGCTGAGAGTTTGCTGGCCTCAAATCTGAATTATTAGATATCCTGTACGATATCCCCCGCGGTGGGCTCGCGGTCGATCTCGAGCCGCGCCCGGTCATTGACAAAATCGGCCACGATCTTCCTTCCCCTGATGGAAACATCCTTCCGGGAGGTGATCTTTTCAATGCTGATGTGCGGAATGTTGATCGATTTGATCGTGATCCGGCCGTCGGAAAGCCAGGCTTCCAGCACGTAGGTCCCCTTGAGCAGCCTGAGCCGTTTGCAGTTGCGGATGGTCATGGCCCTGACCACATTTGCCTCGGTGCCGTGAAGAACCAGGTTCAGGCGGTTCCCGGACCTGTTGCGGATCCGCAGGGTACAGTGGGGCTTCCCTTCCCACCTGTCGCCAGGTCCTGACCTTTTTATGCCACTTGCGATTGGTGCCATTCTCCTGTGCCGGCATGCCCGCAGGTTGATTTCCTTACTTCGGTACTCAAGTTAATGAAAATCCCAGACATGTGAAAAGAAACAAAAGGCATTTGATTGAAGGAGGTTTCTTAATTTTGCATGAATCGTAAAGCACAATCCTATGGCATACAGCAGATACAACCTGGAAATACATTCCCTGATCGCCCGGCTCCATGAAAAATATGCGCACCGCGGATTCATCAGCTTCAAAAAGGCCCCCCTGGTCAGCGGGATCGAATACCTGGAACCCATGATCAGGGCCATCGAGGACAAACAGGTGCTGCGGCTCTATTACCTGCCTTATTATGAGGACAAGCCTTATTTCAACGAGGTCCATCCCTACCTGCTCAGGGAGCACGGATTCAGGTGGTACCTGGTGGGACTGAATGCTTTCAGGGACCAGGTCCGCACCTATGCGCTGGACCGGATCAGGGATCTGCAGCCAGCTCCCGGGATCGCTTACAGGGAGCCTGCATTCGATACGGATTCCTATTTCAGGTATGCCATCGGGATCATTGCCCCTCCCGGTGAACCTCCCCTGATCAGGCTGGCTGTCCAGAAAACCCAGGCGCAGTACCTGATCACCCAGCCCTGGCACGATTCGCAGAACATCCTGGAAGAAAACGAAGCGGAGGTGGTCTTCAGCTTCAGGGTGCATCCCACCTACGAATTCAAATCACTGGTCCTGGGCCTCGGGAAAGATGCGGTCGTGCTTGAGCCGGAGGAGCTGAGGAGGGAGATCGGGGAAGAACTTGCACGGATGATCCGGAACTATGTTGTACAATAGACACGGCAGGCCGCATATTTTTCCTATTTTTAGTGTTTTCTTAACAGAACGATGATGGAACAGATACGCAAAACACTGCGGGATTCCGCGCCCATGCGCTGGCTGATGCTGGTGCTCGTCAGCATGCTGATGCTCTCCACCTACTGGTTCCAGGATTTCTTCGGGGGACTCAAAGGATTGATGGAAAGTGAAATGGGTTTCACCAGTGAAGAATTCGGACGCCTGATCGGACTGACCACCATTGCCAACATCTTCGGGATGATCATCGTGGGAGGGATCGTGATCGACAAATGGGGCGTCAGGCGCGCCGGGATCATTTTCGGGGCCCTGGCCACCCTGGGCGCCACCATTACCGCCCTGGCCGCCTACGGGATATTCGGGGACAGCCACAAGATCCAGCTCAACATGATGATCCTGGGCCGGATCATGTTCGGTTCGGGTCTGGAAGTGGTGTGTGTGGTCTGCACCCGAACCGTGGTCAAATGGTTCAAAGGGTATGAGCTGGCCCTGGCCATGGCCATCAATATGGGGTTCGGACGTCTGGGCTCGGCCATGGGCCTGGCACTCTCCATCGATATCGGGGGCAACAGCGTTCCTCCCGCCGTGGCTTTCGCAGCCACGCTGATCGGCATTTCCCTGATCATTTTCCTGGTATACACCATCTTTGATTACACCCTGGACAAGCAGGACAAAAAGATCCGTTCGGACAGCGGCATCGAAGAGACGGAAGAGGATTTCAGGTTCGCCGACCTGGTGGCACTGGTGAAGAACCGCTCCTTCATGTTCATTGCACTGCTGTGCGTCTCATTCTATGCGGCCGTATTCCCGTTCATCCAGTATGCACCCGACCTGCTCGTGAATAAATTCGGCTTCTCTTACGAGCTGCCGGAAAGTGCCGCCTATTTCAGCCTGTTCGGCAGCCAGTCCATGGGGACCGTGGCCATCTACCTGGGATTGTTCCTGTTCGGGCTCTCCTTCTCCATGATCCCTTCCAGGATCAAGAACCTGGGTGGCAGGATCGCCTCCATGGTCATCATCGGGGTGCTTTTCGTACTGTTCCTGAAGGGCCTGTGGGGAACCCTCTCGGTGTGGCTCCAGAACGGACCCAAAACCGCCAGCCTGATCCCCATGGGGACCATCCTGTTCACACCCATCTTCGGGAATTTTGTGGACCGCAGGGGAAAGGCCGCTTCACTGATGATCCTGGGTTCGCTGCTGCTGATTTTTGCCCACATCTCCCTCTCCCTTTTCAACAGCGAGGTGCTCGGATATTTCGGGCTGCTGAGCCTGGGTGTCGCATTCTCGCTGGTCCCCGCTGCCATGTGGCCCTCCGTGGCAAAGATCGTGGCTGAAAAAAGACTGGGCACCGCCTACGCAGCCATGTTCACCATCCAGAACTGGGGACTGCTGCTCTTCTTCTGGGGGATCGGGGCCGTGCTGGACCTGGTCAATCCCAACGTCATCCGTACGGTGGATGAGGTCCGGACCGGACTGGAGGCGCAGGGACTCTCCACGGGCGCGATCAGTGAGCATATCAACGCCATGAGGGTCTCCGGAGAGATCCCTCCATATGACTACACCTGGCCCATTTTCATGCTGGTCATCCTGGGAGTGATCTCCATCTTCCTTGCTTTCCAGCTCAGAAAAGCCGATGCAAAGCAGAAATTCGGCCTGGAACTTCCTTCAGGGGAGACACCTGACTAGGCCATCAGAACATAAAAACATAAAAAAGATCAAACAGACATGAGTACGATCAAAGATTTGCAGCCACAGGAGATCTGGAAAAATTTCCATGCACTGACGCAGATCCCCAGGCCTTCCAAGAAGGAAGCCGGGATCATTGAATACATGAAAAAGTTCGGGGAGGGGCTCGGACTGGCTACCACGGTGGACGATGTGGGAAACGTGATCATCAAAAAACCGGCCACCCCGGGGATGGAGAACAGGAAGACGGTGGTCCTGCAGGCGCACCTGGACATGGTCCCCCAGAAAAACAGCGACAAGACATTTGACTTCGAAAAGGATCCCATTGTAACCCTGGTTGACGGGGATTGGGTGAAGGCGGACGGGACCACCCTGGGGAGTGACAACGGGATCGGTGTGGCGGCTGCCATGGCGGTCCTGCAGTCGGACAATCTGAAACACGGACCTGTGGAAGCACTGTTCACGGTGGACGAAGAGACCGGGATGACAGGTGCTTCCGGGCTGAAACCCGGGCTCCTGGACGGAGAGATCCTGATCAACATGGACTCGGAGGATGAGGGTGAACTGTACGTGGGATGTGCCGGAGGCATCGATATCAGCGCCACGAAGAAATTTAAGGAAAAAAAGGTCCCGGAAGGCCATACCGCCTATGTACTGCATGTGAAGGGACTGAAAGGGGGGCACTCCGGACTCGACATTGATAAGGGCAGGGCGAATGCCAACAAACTGCTCTTCAGGTTTCTGATGCAGGCAGAATCGGACCTGCAGGTGCGCCTTGCCGAAGCCATGGGGGGAGACCTGCGCAACGCCATCCCCCGCGAATCAAAAGCTACCGTGCTTGTTCCCGATAAAAATAAAAAGGCTTTTACCGGCATGGTGGACAGCTACCGGGAGATGTACCGGAAAGAATTTGCGGAGACCGAACCGGATCTGGGATTTTCGTATGAGGAGACCGGGCAGCCCGGGGGAGTGATCGGCAAAAAAGAACAGTACCGGTTCATCAGGGCCATCTTCGCATGTCCGAACGGTGTGCAGCGGATGAGCGCTTCCATGGAAGGACTTATTGAAACGTCCACCAATCTCTCTGTCGTAAAGATCAGCGGAGGCATGTTCCAGGCGCTGAGCCTGACGAGGAGCTCGGTGGACAGTGCCAAGGAAGCCACCGCATGGAAAGTTGCGGCAGTGTTCCAGCTGATGAAGGCGGATGTGGAGCTGAGCGGAGACTACCCGGGCTGGAAACCGAACATGGAATCTGACATCCTGAAGGTCTGCCAGAAGGTATATCATGACCGTTTCGGCAAGGTACCCGAGATCAAGGCGATCCATGCAGGACTGGAATGCGGACTCCTGGGGGGTGTCTATCCCAATCTGGATATGATCTCGTTCGGTCCCACCATCCGGTCGCCCCATTCACCGGATGAAAAGGTAGAAATCAACACGGTCAAAAAGTTCTGGGAGTTCCTGGTGGCCATCCTTGAAAGCATCCCGAAAAAACAGACCGGTTGATTACTTACACTCCAATCACTTGATCCCGGACGGATTTTTTTGGAAATTTGGACAAATAGCTTTCCATGAAAAGATGTCCTTTCATGCTCTTCGCAACCTTCCTGCTCATTTCAGCGGCTGCGGGAGCACAGGTGGTTCTGACTCCCAGCGTGATCGCATCGGGGGGTGGTGATGCGGAAACCGGCAATCTGCGCGTTTCCTGGACGATCGGTGATCTGGCCGTTGCCACGCTGACCGAAGGGAACCTGATGATCACACAGGGATTCCAGCAGCCATTCGATGTGGGTGTGGGAACCAATCCCGCGGAAACGCTGTGGGAGATCTCCCTCTATCCCAATCCCGTGAAAGATGTGCTGATGATCCGTTTCGGCATGGAGCAACCCGCCGATTTCCTGATCGAGGTAAGGGATATGACCGGACGGATCCTGTCCGTCCGTGAACAGAGGCACGTATTGCCGGGACAGGTCCTGCGGATCAATACTTCGGAGTACAGTGAAGGGATCTATGTGATGAAACTCAGCTCCCAGGGCCGGGTAAGGGTAGCGGGATTCAGCAAATTGTAACAGGGAGCCGTCAATCATCCAGGGGATAGGTGACGGATCTTCCGGCCTGGAAGATTGAGATGCGTTCCTCCTTCAGGAGCTGATCACCCAGCTCCACTTTCAACTCAACCACATCGGGAAGCCTGTAATACAGCAGGTTGTCATCGTATACAACCGGCGAAGGGGAAAACGCCGTTTCCGAAACAGCACCCTTTCCCTGGGGGGCCATCCGGATGATAAGCGGCAACCCCTCCATCAGCCCTTCCGGAACAAATCCAAGCTGGCCGGAGAACATTCCCAGCCGGTACTCCGTGGGAGATGAACCGCTCTCAGGCACCAGAAAATATGACCGCCGGTGTACCTTGCGGAGATTCTTCCCTGTAAATAGTGAAAGGTAGGACTCCTCGAGCCTGTCAATCCGGTCGATGGCCGCCGACATGGCTTCCCCCTGGGGAAAGGCTTCGTAAAGCCCGGTGAGCATTTCGAACCGGCTGGTCCTGATCTGCAGAATGAACTCAGCCGCCTCTTCCGCTTTCCTGATAACTGTTTTCTGCTCCACGATGGTGCGATCGACCGGTACGCTCACGAAGGATGTGTCGGTTACCAGTGTCTTGTACATGGTTTCCTTCCTTACCTCGAAATTACCCTCCACGCCCAGGTCCACATACCCTGAATGGTCGCCCTCCCATCCGGATGCCAGACCCGGTCCCCCGATGGATTCTTCGACCATCTCAGTCCCGTCCAGCAGTACCCCTTTTTCCATGAACCGCTGCAAAGCCTCCTGCCGCAACGCTCCTTCGAAGAGGTGGATGGTATAGAGGTGTCCAGGGTCCGCCTCACTGTGCCCTGAAATGTGTACATCCAGAATCTCCCAACCTGCCGAAGGCTGCCGGATCACCTCTTTGATGCCCAGCAGTTTGTCAGCGTACTCCCAGTAGGGACCGGGGACCTGCTTCTCTTCCAGGCAGGTCACCTCCACCTTCAGGACCGTCCGCGGAAGGGCGTAAAAGTATTTCTTCCCCTCGACTTCCGGTTCCATTCCCAGGGGCATGACCCGGATCCGCGTGGAGGTGGCACACCCCGAGATGGCCATGACCATTGCTAAAAGACAGACTGTATTCCTCATATCTCTCGTACAAATTTAATTGTTTTTCCTTTTCATTTCCATGAATGCTTTTCCCAGGTGAGCGATCAGATCCCGTGCGATCAATGCCTCCTGCCCGGTATCTTTCACCGCCAGATCGCCAGCCAGTCCGTGCAGGTAAACCCCTGCCATGGCCGCATGCAGGGGCTCCATCCCCTGGGCCAGCAGGCCTGTGATCAGCCCCGTGAGCACATCCCCGCTTCCCCCGCTGGCCATTCCGGGATTGCCGGTGGTGTTAAACCAGTAATCCCCGTCCGGATCCGCGATGCCTGTGCAGGCCCCCTTCAGCACCAGGATGACGGCATGTTCTTTTGCGAATTCAATCTGCCTCAGGTGCCGCCGGTATGCATTCTCGCACTTCCCTGCCAGCCGTTCAAATTCCCTGGGATGTGGTGTGAGGATGCTTCCGGGGGGGATCAGTCCGTACCACTCCGTATGCTCGGAAAGGATGTTCAGGGCGTCCGCATCGATCACCATGGGTACATCCCCTGATTTTTCGAGCAGATCCTTCAGTCCCTGAGCTGTTTCCTTCCTGCGTCCGATCCCCGGTCCCACCCCGATGGCGCTGTACCTGCCCGTATGGGGAGCCTCGCTGAAGGAGACATCCGAAGGATCGGGACTTACGAGTCCCTCGGGAAATCCCGCCTGCACAATCACGCACCCCTTTTCCGGCACATGGAGGGTGACCAGGCCGGTGCCCGCCCGCAGGCAGGACTCCCCGGCCAAAAGTGCCGCCCCCATCATCCCGTAGCTCCCGGCGATCAGCAAAGCATGCCCGTAGGTCCCCTTATGTGAAAATTTCGTCCGTTCGGGCAGCAGGGAGCCGATCTCATCTTTTTCCAGGGTCCTGTAAGGGGTCTCCGTTTCACGGATCACATCCGGATGCAGCCCGATATCATGGGCTCTCCAGCGGCCCACATACGGAGCATTCGTATCGAAAAAGAATGAGAGGAACGGAAACTGGAAGGTAATGGTATGATCCGCTCTGACCACGCCCGAGTAATCGTTATCGCTGTTGTCCCCGCCGAAGAGACCGGAAGGGATGTCGATGGCCACCACCGTGGAGGCAGATTCGTTGATATGCCTGATCACCCTCGCCGGAAAGCCGGAGGCGGGCCTGGAAAGACCGGATCCGAATATTCCGTCCACAACCACATCCTCCGGGGAGATCCCGGGAAGGTCATCTTTTTCTCCAATTTCGGCAAAACGGACCTTCCCCTGTTCCTTAAGGCGGTTCCTGTTGGCGGTACAATCGCCGGTAAGGCTTCCGAATGCAAGCAGGTAACATTCCACACGGTACTGCCGTTCGGCCAGCATCCGGGCCACGGCCAGCGCATCTCCTCCATTGTTCCCCGGTCCTGCAAAAACGATCACCTTCCGGTTGATGCTGAAATGCCTCACATACCATCCGGTCACCCTGCCCGCGGCCCTTTCCATCAGGTCGATCGATCTGACCGGCTCATTTTCAATGGTATACTGATCAATTTTGCGAACCTGCTCTGCCTGAAATATTTTCATCGCCTCTGGTTTGTATCAAATGTAAGCATTTCAAAAACTCTTCTGAAACATAATTTTCATCAAATCTCCCCCGAAATAATTTCTATATTTGCCTGTTATCTGGAAAACAATATTCATTAAAACGAAGACCAATGTTCAAAGGACACCCCAGGGGACTCTACGTAGCATTCTTTGCCAATATGGGCGAGCGATTCGGTTTCTACACCATGATGGCCTGCCTGGTATTCTTCCTCCAGGCGCGGTTTGACCTGGCCGCCGATACAGCAGGTTCGATCTACAGCTGGTACTATTTCTTCATCTATGCACTTGCCCTGGTCGGGGGATATATCGCGGACAAAACACAGAATTTCAAGGGAACCATCCTTTCCGGAATCATCACGATGCTGGCGGGCTATATACTCATGTCCATCCCCGGTCTCCAGCTCTGGGTGGTGGTGACCGCCCTGTTCGTGATCGCTTTCGGGAACGGGCTTTTCAAAGGGAACCTGCAGGCAGTCGTGGGACAGCTCTACGATGATCCGAAATATAACAAGCTGCGCGACACAGCATTCAATATTTTCTATATGGGGATCAACGTGGGTGCCTTTTTCGCGCCCAGTGCCGCGAACGGGATCCGGAACTGGTACCTGAAGACGCAGGGGTTCACCTACAACAGTGATCTCTCCTTTATGGCCAACCAGTACCTGTCGGGGACCCTGGAGGATCCCAGGCAGCTGAGCGCCATGGCGGAAGCCATGACCGGAGAAGCGGTCATGGATCTGGGAACTTTTTCACAGTCATACATCGATGCATTCTCCACGGGCTATAATTTTGCTTTTGCCATTGCGGGCGTTTCCATGATCGTCAGCATGATCATCTTCATGGCCTTCAAGAAAAGGCTGCCCGAAGCAAGAAAAACTGACCATGAAAGCAGGCAATCCATCAAGCTCCCTGCAGAGGAGGAAAGATCCCGCATCATCGCCCTTTTGCTGGTCTTCCTGGTGGTGATCTTCTTCTGGATGTCATTCCACCAGAACGGGCTGACCCTGTCCTATTTTGCGAGGGACTACACGGCAAATGCCGTGGGACCGATCACCAAGATATTCTTTTCGCTCAAGTCCCTGCTTCCGTTCATTGCCGCCATCTTCGGCATCTTTTACCTGCTCAGGAAAAAATCCGGGACCATTGGCAGGATCATCGGAGCAGCGCTTTTGATTGCCGGCGGCGGACTGACCTATTATTTCTACACCACATATTCTGCCGGACAGACCAATCCCATTGAGCCGGAGATCTTCCAGCAGTTCAATCCCATCTTCATCGTCTTCCTTACGCCTGTGATCGTTGGATTCTTTGCATGGCAGAGAAGCAGGGATGCGGAACCTTCCACGCCCAGGAAGATCGGGATCGGCATGCTGCTGGCCGCACTCGGTTTCGTGGTGATCCTGTTGGGATCGTTCAACAT
>Ga0272443_10001605_pt1 | contig 32059 bp, 29 predicted proteins | sample SSMAcet12_FD_193581 | JGI IMG/M metagenome (GOLD analysis project Ga0272443, IMG submission 193581) | Marine sediment archaeal communities from Little Sippewissett salt marsh, Falmouth, MA, United States - SSM-Acet-12 | ecosystem: Environmental > Aquatic > Marine > Wetlands > Sediment ... | reverse complement strand
GAAAATATCTCTAATTACAGCTTCACATCCCCACAAAGGAACACCCGCACGCCCATCGTGTTCAGCATGGCGGCTTTGGCGGCCAGGGCCCGGTTAGCGCTTTCGGCATCCGGCGCATAGGCCACATTGATGTGATTGGCCTTGTGCTTCGCCATGAACTGGTCCCGGCTGACGCCATGCAGCACACCGTGCATGATCGGCCACTCTTTGGTGGTCATCGCCCAGCGGCGTTCGGTCTCTTCCCGGGGCAGCTCAACCGCTGTCCCCCTACCCAGGTCCGCATTCAGACGGCCATCTTCAATGTAAACCCGGCTCCATACGATCTCGCCCGGTTTGGAAATGCCGCGCAGGGTACCGCCGCCTTTGGGGAAATACTGGGGAGGCTGCCGCCAGCTATCCGCCCCGGCATACCCATCAATGAAATGCGCCGGTGGCGCTGCGCCGGAGATCAGAAAGACCCAGACGAAGTCATCCACGCCGTCACCCTTATACCATTCGCCATAGCGAACGTCATGTAAGGTTGTCTCGGGAGAAAAGCCCATCTGCCGCCAGATCCGGTTGGTGACCAGCGCATCCACGCCGGCGCCCTGATCCACCTCATTAAAGTGGACCACCGCGTTTCCGGCGAAGAGTTCCTCGCCAGTCTCCGGGTCATAGACCGGGGGCCGGTCAACATTATTCAGCAGGCCCTCGGCCAGGTCTGAAGCAGGGGCCATATCCTTCAGGCCCTGCTGATACTGGATGCCAATTATGTCACAGCCAAAGAAATCCGCCATTCGGGTTGCGGCGATGTACATCTTCATCTGGCCCCGAATCTGGTTATCAGTCAGCTCAGTAGCCTCATCCGTGCCGGTGTGAAAGGTCATCCCCTTCGCATTCAGCCAGGCTCGGGCCTCATCCGCTTCCTCGTCGGTCACCAGCTCCATGGCAGCCAACAGTGCGGACTGGCTCATCCGTTCCTTGTATATTCCCATTGGATTGAGATACTCATCGTCAATGATGGCGTTGTACATCCCCATGCAGCCCTCATCAAAGATACCCATGACGGCCTTATTCGCTCGCATCTCCTCTGCCAGCGCTTCACCGAGGACCTTTTCCCCCTCGGGCAGTGCCGCGGGGTCAAGAGCGCGGACATGATCGAGCTTGTGGGTGATCTTGCCTTCGTTTAACCATTGGCGCAGACCCTTCAGGAAGAATTCATCCGTGAAATCCACGCTCCAGATCGTACTGTAGGCCACGCCCATCTTGGTGAGCGAGGCATTGAGGTTCAACATCCCCACCAGCCCGGGCGCGCTGCCGCTCCAATTGGCCACCGTCAGAATCGGGCCTTTATGTGAGCGCAGCCCCGCCAACACATGGTAGCTGTATTGCCAGACAGCTTCGGCCACCACGAGCGGCGCGTCTGCGGGAATCGACTTGAAGATATCCATACCCATCCGTTGGTTGGAGATAAATCCATGCTTCTTCTCCGCATTATAGGGATGGGCGCGTACAAGATCCCAGCCTTCATTAATGAAGGCTTTGACCAGGGCCTCTTCCATGGCTGCCTGATAGGGCCAATCCGATTGATTGGCCGAAAGGCGCAGATCACCGCTGGCGACGAGTATAGCCGTGTGTTCGGGAACAGGGTCAGGTTGGGATAATTTAGGCAGTTCGTAATTTGGCATGAGAGACCCTTTTTCTAATGAATGGAAGCAATGTGGTTATTATAATCTTGTTCCAGCCCCGGCCCACCACTTCTCCGTAGATCCCCCCGACCAAGTGTAGAAAAACCTATTCCGAAAGAAGGCTAAGACATCCTTGCCCATCCTCCTGGTTCATTACGCTAACTGCACTTAATAATTTTTAAAAATTTTACATGATATAATATCTGCAATTCACATTCTAAATCATCCTTGGAGAATTATTTTGAAAACCGTAAAGCGGGGGAGAACCCCGCTTCTTTTTTTTATCCTTACGTTTGCCTTTTCATGGATTTTATGGCTGCCATCCATCCTTTCGGGATTAGGGGTTGACCTGGGTATCAATGCGACAGCCTACACTTCTATTACTGTGCCAATCGGCGCATTCGCACCGCTGTTTGCTGCTTTGTTTTTGGTGATCAAGCAGAAAGGCTGGCGAGGAGGTTGGCTTTTCTTTAAGCAGGCTTTTGATTTAAAAGTCAGGGCTGTTTATCTCCTGGCTGCGATATTACTTCCGATTATCATCCATACAATTTCACACTACCTTGCCATATTGCTGGGTTTCCCGGTCGCTGTCACCTTATTTCCAGCGGAACTCAATATTCCATCCTTCATCATCGCCATCCCCTATTTTCTCCTCATGATCATTATTGGCGGAGGCCAGGAAGAATTCGGCTGGCGCGGTTATGCACAAGAACCTTTACAAAAACGCATGGGCGTGATTCCCGCAAGTCTGTTAATTGGTGTCATTTGGGGATTATGGCATTTGCCATTATGGGTCATGCCGGGTGATGGCCATTCGACTTATCCATATCTCGCGTTTCTCATTATGACGACCAGTATCTCAGTCGTGTATGCCTGGCTCTTCAATGCAAGCAAGCAAAAACTGAGCATTGTGATCATCTTCCATGCCATGAATAATACCGCAGCGCCCCTTTTGCCCTTCCTGCATGCCAAAGCCGGCATTCCGGAATCGGGCTATTGGGTCTATGCCATCATTAATTTGATTAGCGCGGTCATAATCGGCACTTTCATGCTTATTTCTGAACGGAAAAACAAGGCGCAGGCAAGCATTTTATAAAGCCAGTTTGATCAGTTGATCAACTTAACCGAATTGATTATTCCAACTTTGATAATAAAAAAGGCCTTTCCTTTGAAAGGCCTCTCTTTTTTATTTTTCTTGTCATTCACCGGCATAAGCCCGGAGCAGCACCGCGCCATCCGCGGACTGGATCGTATACGACCCCAGCGTGGCGGGCAACAGGGTGAACTTCACCGGACTCAGATCGATCCCGGCCACATCCGCCTGGCCTTCCAGAACACCCCAGATCTCGAAAGTTGAGCCGTCACAGTTGCCATTGAACTGTGCACCGGGTTCGAGATAAACGCGTTCAGTCGTGAAGGTTTCATTCACGCAGAGTTTTTCACGCTTCATGCCATCCTGTTCTTCGACTGCTCTGGGCGGCATGACTTTCAGGCCCACCTGGTCAAACCGCGAAACTTCCACCGCCTGCTCGGTTTGCAGCGGCCGCGGCTTGCCATCCAGGCCAGGCCGGTTCCAGTCATAAACCCGGTAGGTGGTGTTGGAATTCTGCTGAATCTCCGCAACCACCGCACCTGCCATCAGCGAATGGATTGAACCGGCCGGTACACAGATAAAATCGCCGGGCTTGATCGGGATGATATTGATCTTATCTTCCACGGTGCCGTTCCTGACCGCTTCCAGCAGTCCTTCCGGCGTCATCTTTTCAGCCAGGCCAAGCGTGACGCAGGCACCAGGTTCAGTCTCCAAGACAACCCACATTTCGTTCTTACCCAGCTCATTTTCAAGGTGGGCTTTGGCCCAGGCGTCATTAGGGTGCACCTGCAGTGAGAGGTTCTGCTGGGCATCCAACAGCTTGACCATCAGGGGGAATTTTCCCTGCTCAACGAACCAGTCAAACTTTGAACCAACCAGCTCATCGCCGTAAAGTTCAATCAATTCAGTCAGATTCTTACCCGCGAGTTTACCATTGCTCACCTGGGTCATGCCATCCTTATGATCGGCAATATCCCAACTCTGACCAATTCGCTCACCTTCAGGAAGGTCCCGGCCATATTTGCTCAAATTACGGCCGCCCCAAACATCTACAGTAAATATGGAGTTAAAAATCAGGGGATACAGTTCTGTCATTCTTCCTCGCTTCAATGTAAACAGTTTAGCTTAATAATACTTCAATCCAACATCTCAGGCGGGCACCAACCGAACGTCCACGCCCATCTCGGTTATATCCTGAACAATCTCGGGGGATGCGTCGCTGTTGGTGACCAGGATATCAATCTCAGACAAGCCCATCACCCGTGACAGCGCGCTCTTACCAATCTTGGTCGAGTCGATCATGGCGATCCGCTCCCGAGCGCTGCGGCACATCACCCGCTTCATACTATCATAAATTGGCGAAGGATCCACCAATCCTTCTTTCAGAGTCAGCCCTGCCGCGCTCACCAGGGCGCGATCCACCCGGTAGGCATGGAAAAAGTTCTCAGCCTGCGGGCCGATGAAGATCGCATTGGGCTGGTTGAGCACGCCCCCACAACACAGCACGGTCTGGATCGTATCATAGACCTGCGCCATGGTCAGGGTATTCAACCCATTGGTGATCATGGTCAGGTTCGGGGCATCGAGATGCGGGATCACACAGGCCACGGTGCTGCCCCCCTCAAATATCAGGTCATCGCCAGGCCGGACGATCTCCCGCGCCACGTATTTCCCCAATGCGATCCTTCGGGGGTCCTGCAACCCCGCTGGAAAGGGATAACCGTGATGGGTGCCCGGTATGCCGCTCTCCAACGGGCTGCCCTGATTGCCCAACTCCCATTCGGGGATCGCCAGCCCGCCGTGGACACGCTTGACCAGGCCCTGCTCCTCCAGGGTTTCAATATCCCGCCAGATCGTCATCTGCGATACACCGAAGTGACTGGCGACTTCTACAGTCGATAGGAAACCCCGCTGCTGGAGCCATTGCAATAGCTGGTTTTGTCGTTCCAATTGCAGCATTTTTTATCCTTTGATAACAATTAGTAACATTACATAACACTTTTACCGAATAAATGATAATATCTGTTATCTGTTACGTCAATACCCGGCGAACATCCACCGGAAATATAAGGAGAATTTACCAATGACAAAAGCCCCCATAACACGTCTTGATCTATCAAAGATGATTGATCACTCCCTGCTAAAGCCAACCCTCACCCGTGAAGACACCATCAAGGGATTGGAAGTTGCGATCAAGGAACAGGTGGCCTCCGCAACCATCAAACCCTGCTACACGAGCCTGGCTGCCGAGATACTCAAGGGCACCGGCGTGCTGGTGAACCCGGTGATCTGTTTTCCACTGGGCTATGATACCACCGAGACCAAAGTTTTCGAGACCAAACAAGTGATTGACCAGGGCGCGGAAGAGATTGACATGGTACTTAACCTGGGCGCGCTGTTTGGCGGTGATTTCCAGTATGTGCAGGATGATATCGCAGCCGTGGTGGAAGCCGCACAGGGCCTGACCGTTAAGGTGATCCTGGAAACCGGATACTACGAGGATATGGACCTGATTGTCAAAGCCTGCCAGTTGATCGAGGCGGCTGGCGGTGACTTCGTCAAGACCAGTTCCGGCTTTGCCTCTTCCCCCTATAAGAACGAGTTCGGCGAAACAGTCGGCTACACGAATGATATTTTACGCTTGATGCGGGCCTCCGTCAGCGACAAGGTGCAGGTCAAGGCCGCTCAGGGCGTACGCCGCTTGAAAGATGCCCTCGAAGTGATCGAGATCGGCGCTACCCGCTTCGGTGTCAGCCGTACCACCAGCCTGATGAAAGAGTACGACGAGACCTACGGGTAGTCCTCATTTTCTATTCCTTTTGAATAGGTCCGGCCGCCGCTGTGGATGGGTGGCCGGACCTTGTTTTAATGAGGTTAGTAGGTCTTTTACCGCGGCCGAGTCGCGTACGTGACGTCTTATTGCCCCCTGGGAATATTACCTCGTATTGTAAAATAATTGGCCCATCTTAACTTCTGTCAGGTGCCGCGCAACGCACCTGACCCACTCAGCCAATAAACCAATAAAAAGGTTGTTTACGAATCACAGGAAAATTGTGATTGCCTATTCCAAATTTACAAGTCTTAATGAATATAAAATAATCGCATATATTTAGAAAGAAGAGACAATACCCAAATTAAAACAAAAACTATGCATATTTCTTCTATACCATAACATATTCAAACATTTCCCCATTAAAAACCGATAAACTCAGCTATAACAACTAAACTATAGTGACATATAGAACCACTGATAGGCGTGCAAGATGGAGAAGTTAAATGGGAGTGGCTTTCCAACAACCCAGTTTACCCAAGAAGGCATTTTTTTAATTAAAGACAATTCAGCTGTTATTTAATTAAACTTAAAGAGAACATGATAAAACAATCGTTATTTAAAAGAGCTTAGGTTAACATGAAATCTCAATAAGAAGGATTTAAAGGAATAAAACAATCTTGATATTTTCCTTGACCAAAACTGAATTGTAAATCCTGACAAATCCGCGTCAAACAAAATCCTTTAGAGACATTGATTACATAAATTCCCACTTAATATTTTAATTATTTGTCCACAAATTGAGGTTCGCCAATTTTTTTTATGATTAATCTTCGTGTCTCAGCTTTCTTCCTAATTATTCCAATCTCTTTTTCAGATAAACTTGGCGACACATTAACCAAAACACACAAATGCCCTGATTGATTACGGCTAATACCAACACCACGGATTCCCTTAATCTCATGAAGGTTGGATTTCACCCTCTCTTTAGTTTTTTGGATATTACTTGTCCGTATCATAATCTGACTCCTAAATAAGCCAATCATAGTCTATGCTTTCAAGAGCTCGTTTCAACGAACAAAAATAAGCTAGAGTGCCCGATCCGTTGACAGAATTTGTTGAAGCAAATAGTAATCCAACAGCCACCAACTTATTATCATTCACAACCATTGCTATTGATCCACTATCGCCAGGAACAAGAAAAGGCTTTGCTTTGCTTAATGATTTTACCTCATATACATCAGAAAACAAAAACACCCCTTCTGTAGGATGCCTTACCGGTAAGCCATCAACACCAAAAGCAGTTAAAATACCCTGAGTGAATCCACTTGACCGACCTATTTTCATAATAGTGGGATTTTTTTCCGAAGAAAGAAATATTTTTGATATATCGCCAACCATAGTAATTTCTTTTCCGGAAATAGGACATTTATAATTACTCGGAATGGAATTACCTGAATATTGAATTTCTTCATCAAGTTCAGCCACTGCGACATCAAGGTAATTTATTTGTTCTTTTACAACATTAACATAATCCCGCAATTCCCCAATTCGATTTACTAATCTAGTACTTTCATCCACTCCACCAGGTTGATACACTGGCGCACCATTTCTAGTCCGGTTGTTGTAGTTAACAAGAACATGATTATTGGTAATAATTCCTATTTTTCCAGTCGTGGAATTTTCAACAAATCCGCCAAGTGTACCAGTTCCCGAACAATCAGTACTAATTGATAACCCCATTATCACCGGACGCTTATGTGCTCTAAAATATCTTATCGCTTTTGTTTCTTGAATGTTTATTTTTGGAGGAATTTGAATTTCATTTACAACCACAATGTTTACTTCGTTGTTTGCCTCTTCTTTCCATCGCAAAGCATTATTATATGCTCTTCCTTTCTTTCTTTGAACACGAATTTCTAAAGATAGATTATCTTTCGATTTTATGGATAAACCTACAGCTAACCTATTTCCTATTTGAGGGATTTTATCAATTGATTGGATCTTTATTCCGCGCTCATCAATTTGAGTGGCACTTATATTCAATTCCTCTTTAAGGATTTTTGACTTCAGTTCCATGGCGTTATCAAAATTCATTAATTCCTCCTTAGTATAATAAGAATTTTGTGTAAGTATTATACATAAATTTATAAATTTTTTCAAAACAATTTAAAAGTCAAGCCAAGAGACATAAATATGAGTAAAAAAGGGAAACTCTGAACGCTGAACACTTAATCTTTTTATTTACCAGAGTTATTCCACGCCTCTCTCCCTTAAACCTTGTTTCCTCCAGTTAGTAGTCCATACACACTTTCAGTATCTCACTACTTTGAGTCACATGAAATTCGATCCGGGTAATTATAAAATTTCTGTCAATCCTTCGGGAATGAGAAATGCATCTGAACAATCACCCAATGTCCCGACCGTTTCTCGAGTGTGCCTGTCCAGCGGCAATTATCCCAACCAATTGGCTGGCCCTTCCATTCAGCGTGATCGTCCAGGAAGCAGGAGAACCAGGCGGCATTCCCTGCCTCGGCGAATTTAATTCTCATGTCACGAACCTCAAAATCCGTGGCTTTGAATTGATCATTTAACCAAATGCCTTCCCCATACTTTTTAAAGGCTTTAAATCCGACAATGGTTGATTGTGAATCGGGATGAAAAATAAAGAAGTCATCATCTTGCGCCAAAATTGAATATAGACGGTCAATGTCTTTGGTCAATGCCCAGCCGATCGAATCACGAATCACCTGTTCAACTTCGCGCCTCTCCATTTCAGTGGTCAAAGCAATCACCTCTTTCATCATTTATAAATCATTGATCATTTCCCATTTATCTACGAATAATTTTATCTCTTTAATGGCTTCACAAAAAAAGAGACGTTGCAGACAACGTCTCTTGACTTCACAGTTCAAATCAATTTGGTCTTGTATTCAACCCCTAACCTGCATGCCATTCTGCCGCGCGCTCCAGGCTGCCATGCCCACAATGCCGGCATCGGTGCCCAATTTCGCTTCAACGATCGCGACCTGGTCCTCAGGCATCAGGAACACACGCTCAGCCACTTCCTTGCGGACGGGATCCAGCAGCAGGTCACCGGCCTTGGCCACGCCGCCGCCGATCACCACCCGTCGCACACCCACTGACGTGAGGACATTCGCGACGCCGATCCCCAGGTACTTGCCGACCCGTTTCCAGACTTCCAGCGCCCACTCATCGCCCATCTCGGCTGCTTTCGCAACCACCTCGGCGGTGAGCTGGTTGAGGTCATGGTCAATCAGTTCCACAATTTTCGTATCCCAACCCTGGCGCACTCCGCGGGACGCCTCGGCTGCAATCGCCGGGCCGGAACAAAAGACTTCCACGCAGCCATAATTTCCACAACCGCATTTTGGTCCATTGATATCCACCGTCTGGTGCCCGAGTTCACCGGCGGTCCCGCCGATACCCAGCACCAGTTCATTATTCACCACCAATCCCCCACCCACACCCGTACCGAGGGCAAAGCAGGCCATTGAATCGACACCCTTACCCGCGCCAAAAGCCCACTCACCATAGGTGATAGCGCGCACATCGTTCAGCATGGCGATCTTCATTCCGATGTAGGACTCAATCCGCTCCCCCACCGGGATGCCGCGCCATTCGCCATAGAGGTTTGGCAGGAACTCCGTCGTATTCGTTTCCAAATCAATCACGCCCGGCGCGCTGATCCCCAGCCCGCCGATTTCGTCCTTGTTCACCCCGGATTTGGCAATCAAATCGGAGATCAAATTCGCGATCCGCTCCATCACCGATCCCGGCCCTTGCCGGGAAAGGGTTGGGGTTGAATCCGAGATCAATACATGCCCATCTTCCACATTGACCAGGCCGGCCTTGATGTTCGTACCGCCCAGGTCACATCCAGCGAATATCTTCATCTTTGAGACTCCAAAGTTAATCATGGCCTATAATAAAAACTACGCTAATAATACCTTCCATCTCTCAAAATTGAGAGATGGATTTTGTTTTGCTCGTCTTAGTTAATGAAGATAGGGTTTCAAAACATCCCGTGAAATCTCAAAACCACGTTTGACCAGCTCTTCGGTGCCTTCAAACTTACGATCTTCGTGTTCGATGGAGAGGACATGGTCATAGCCCCAGCGATAGAGCGCGCTGATGAACCCGGGCCAGTCCACCTCACCCAGACCGGGCAGGCGCGGAATCTGCCAACCCATGCCGAGGGAGAGGATGCCGTTCTCATAAAGCCCCTCACGGTCAATCTCAAGGTCCTTGGCGTGCACATGGAAAATCCGATCGGCAAATTCGCGCACCACACGCTTATAGTCGATCATTAGCCACACCAGGTGCGAGGGGTCCAGGTTAAGCCCAAAGTTCTCATCGGGAATGATCTCAAACATCTTGCGCCAGATCGCCGGTGTTGAAGCCAGGTTGTTGCCGCCCGGCCATTCATCGTTGGAGAAGATCATTGGGCAATTTTCAATCGCAACCCTCACGCCCCGCTCTTTGGCATATTGAATGATTGGCGGCCAGATCTGGGCAAAGGTTTCGAGGTTAGCTTCGATAGTCTTATCCTTATCGCGACCGATAAAGGTGCCCACAATTGGCTCATCCATCACCAGGGCGGCGGCAGCGATCACCTTTTTCAGATGGCCAATCACGACCTCACGGTGCTCCGCATCGGGATGCAGCGGATTGGGATAGTAACCCAGTGAGGAGATTTCCAGTCCATTGGCCTTCATGATCGCCCGGGCCTCATCCGCGCCTTGCTTGTCGAGGTCGGTCACGTCCAGGGTGGTAACACCCGCGTAGCGCCGGGTGGCCTTGCCCACTGGCCAGCATGCCAGCTCCAGCATCTCAAATCCATTCGGCGCAGCCCATTCAGCCACGTCCTTCAAGCTCTTGCCGGGGAAAGCGGAAGTCATCAAACCGAGTTTCATTTTCATTCCTCCAGTTGGTTCAGTTCCAATTTAGTATTCAACATCGACCCAGCCGCCTTCGCGTGCGCTCTTGAGGATCGCCTCATCCACCAGAATGGTGTTGTGACCGTCACGGAAGGTCGGGAAGTCGGGTTTAGCACTGATGTCACCGGCAGCAATATAGCGATAGACCGCCATCTGCAGGTGTTTGAAAGTGTCCGGGAAGCCTTCGGTGTGGCCACCGGGATAGGAAGCCGTCCATCGCACATCCTCGCTCATCAGCGAGGGATCCTTGATCAGAACCTGGTTGGGTTCAGGCCGGTGACCGATCATCATTTCGTTGGGAACTTCCGAATCCCAAACAATGGACGATTCGGAGCCGTCAATTTCAAAATAGAGCCGGTTCTTGCGGCCGCTGGAAACCTGCGAGACGGTCATCACGCCCCGCGCGCCATTGTCAAACTTGAGCAGCACGGCAGCATAATCCTCGGTGCGGATCTGCTTTTCTTCATATTCCATATCCACTTCAATCTTGCCGCCGAAGGTGTCAATCTTCCTGGTGGGTTTCCGTCGAATGGGCAAGAAGGTCTCGAAATCCGCAAGCACAGAGGTGATCTTCGTGCCCGTAATGAACGTCACCAGGTCCATCCAGTGCGAACCGATGTCAGCCACGGCGCGCAGGTCGCCGCCCAGTTCGGGTTCCAGCCGCCAGTTCCAATCTGTGTCATAGAGCAACCAGTCCTGCAGGTAGGAGCCCTGAATGATGTAAAGCTTGTCCCCCAGCTCGCCGGCAGCGATCCGTGCTTTGGCTTCATGTACCAGGGGGTAGAAGCGGATATTGAAATTAACCGCGTTCACCAGTCCCTTTTCTTCCGCCAGCCGGACCAGTTGACCCGATTCCTCAGCCGTCATCGCCAGAGGCTTTTCGCAGATCACATGCTTACCGGCTTCCAGCGCTGCTTTGGCATGCTTGAAATGCAGGAAGTTCGGGGAGGCGATATGTACCACATCAATTTCCGGGTCATTGACCAGGTCATTGAAGTCGCCATAAGCCTTGGGCACCAGTAATCGTTCTGCAGCCGCTTCCGCCAGTTCCTGATTGGCCTCGCCAATCGCCAAAACTTCAAAGCCCTGCCGCCGGATACCTTCCATATGGGCGGGGCCGATAAAGCCGACACCCACCACACCAACTTTGAATTTCTTTGCCATTAAGAGACTCCTTTCTTAAAATGGTTCCATTCCTAAGTTGTCAATTTTCACAGCAGCGGCGAGGGGAATCATGCCCAGCCGGCCCCTGCTGGAACGGTTTATAATCATGATGCCGGCGTTGGTCCGAAAATGCCACCGCAAAACACCATTCGGGTGTATTATACAGGCAAAGGCACCAGGAAGTATCAAAAGTTAACAGCAGCTAACATAACCTCACAATTATTGACACCCAGGAGGACCGATGGACCCCAAAACCCGTATCCAGACCGCACTCAACCACCAGCAGCCCGACCGGGTCCCGTTGACACTGTGGGGCGGGCCGTATGGCCTGGTGGATCCGCTCTATTTTGACCTGGTGAAGCTGTTGGATCTGGGGGAACCGACCCCACCCATCCGCGCAGGACATACAGTCAACCACGTGGATGACCGGCTGTTGGCGGCCCTCGGCACCGACACCCGCCTGATCTGGCCCGGCGCTGGCCCCACCAGTCCCACTCACCCTGCCCCCGAGGGCGACCTGATTTATGATGACTTCGGCCAGCCCTGGAAGCGCACAACCCCTTATTATTCCGCCACCGACGGCCTGCTCAAGAACGCCCAGTCTATTACTGAAATTGATGAATTGGTGGACTGGCCGGATGTGAATGACCCGCGCTGGACGGCCGGGGTAGCTGAACGCGCGGCCAGCCTGAAAGACAGCAGCTATTACGTGATCGGCCGGATGGTCGTCTCACACGGCCCCTACCAAATGGCCTGCGACCTGCGCAACACGGAAAACTTCATGGTGGACATGATGATGGAACCTGAATTCGCCGGCGCGCTGCTGGACCGGGTGACGGACACCATTATTGGCCTGACCCGCAACTACCTGGAGGCAGCCGGCCCGGTCATGGACATGATCGAATTACCCGGCGACGACGTCGCCGCCAATGATAACCTGCTCTTCTCCCCCCGACTCTTCCGCCGGTTGATCCGCCCCCGCCTGGAACGCATCATCGCCTCGGTACGGGAGATTCGCCCGGATATCGCCATCATGCTCCACTCGGACGGCGCGATCGTCAAACTGGTGCCAGATTTCATTGAGATGGGCATTGACGTGATACACCCCCTTGAACCGGTAAGCGGAATGGACCCGGCCCAAATAAAACGGGACTACGGCGACCGGATCAGCTTCCTGGGCGGCGTAGACATCTCCCACGCCATGCCGGGCTCGCTCGAGGATGTGCGCGCGGATGTGGATCGCTGCCTGCGGGATCTGGCCCCCGGTGGCGGCTATATTCTGGCCCCCTGCAACCACCTGCAAGCGGATGTGCCCGCCGAGAACGTGGTGGAACTCTACCATTACGCCCAATTGAATGGGACCTATTAGATAACAAAAAAGCCGCTGCGGAATTCGCAGCGGCTTACTTTCTCTCCTTCATAGAAGGCCATAAACCCCTTTCAGGACAGAAGCCTCCGTTAGGAGCTTGTCGATTATAACTGGATCAGAAACAATCGACTAAATGATATTTAATTGCATCATCAAAAAACGGATGATCACCAGGACAACAAAGACAATACCCATCCCAGCAACGATAGCACCAATGGAAGGAACCCCTTTCCTGTCTTCGATAATCCCGGCAATCGGAAGGCCAACCAGACCGCAGATCAGGGCGATGATGCCCCAACTTGTGAAGTTAATCATGGCGACTCCTTTCCATTATCAGGGAGATAAATTCAGCGTTTTATAAAGGAAAATCAACACAAAGATTAATATTAGATTAATTCTATTATAGCACACGCAAAGATTTAATTAAGTCCCCAAGTATAACAATTTAGTTACGTTTAATAATTGTGTTGATATTGTTCATTATCCTATTAAATAGATCCTGTTTTAATATATCATTACCCCCACTGAGAAACACAACTTTATTATCACTTCTCCAGGATTATCGTTTTAGATATATTTCTCCCCCGCGCGCAAGATCGCACCGACCAGCACGATCTCATCGCCCAGCTCGCAGAGGCCGATCTCATAATGCCCCACATTGGTGACAAACTCAAATTCGTGCACGGCCTCGCGGATCTGTCCAAGCAGCACCACACCCAGCTTGGCCACGCCGCCGCCGATCGCAATCCGCTCCACTCCGCTCAGGCAAAGCACATTGGAAAGCGCCATCCCAAAAGTGCGGCCGATCCGGCGGATCTCCGCCCTGGCAAAGCGATCTCCCGCCCGGGCAGCTTCGCCCAGGTCCCGCGTGGTGATAGCTGAAAGGTTAGTTTTGAATTTCGCAAACAGAGCCGATTCCGGCGGAATATAACCCGGCGTGCGCAGCCGACCTTCAATCGCCCAACCCGAGCAGAGGTTTTCCACCTTCTCCACCGCCCCGCGAGTGTCCGAGGTCCAATCGGCGACATAAGTATGCCCTATCTCGCCCGCGCCGAAACCCTGTCCATCGAAAAGTTCACCATGAAACACAAGCCCGCCCCCCACCCCGCTGCCGATATTGGTATAGAAAAAATGCTGGCAGCCGCGGCCAAATCCCCGCTTGTATTCGCCCCAGGCCGCCGCGTTCGAATCATTATCAACCGTTGCGGGCAGCCCGAAACTCTCCTCAAGCCAGTCCCGAATCGGAAAGTCCTGCCAGCCCTCGATCTGAATCGACCGCATCACCCGGCCGGCATTGGTATCCAGCGGCCCACCGAATCCGCAACCGATCGCGACCACCTGGCCATGGGCCGGTGTGTTCTCGCGAAGAAAGGTGGGGATTTCCTGTTTCAGCCAGGTGCGGATCCCTTCGCCCCCCTGGTCTTTATCCACCCACCCTTGATGACTCGTCAGGATCTCACCGGAGGGCGTTCCCAGCGCCAGTTGCAATTTGGTCCCACCAATTTCAACGCCCAGGATGAGTTCCGCCATCTTTCACTCCATTCAACGGTGAATAAGGAAATGTACGCCTCTTTCGATACAATTATATCAAATTCTCCCCAATATCCGCACCTTTCCCTCGTTAATTGGCTAATTTAAGGCTTGACAGGGGTGAAAAGAATCTCTATTATTGTATTTGTACGTACATTTCGGATATAAATCCGCTCACCAACCGGGAGCCAAGCCTTTGGACACCCCCCTAAACCATACAAACAGCCTTGATATCCGCCCCGTTGACGAACACAGCCCCATCCCCCTTTACCAACAGGTGCGAATTGACCTATTAAACATGCTGCAATCCGAGCAGCTCAGGCCCGGCCAGATGCTGCCGACTGAGAAGGAGCTTGCTGAAGCCTATAGTGTCAGCCGACAGACCATCCGCCAGGCTATTGGTGACCTGGCCGCCTCCAACCTCTTGGAGCGCACCCCCGGTCGGGGTACCACTGTACTTTCCGGCCGCAACCGGCTCAAATTTTTCCTGGACAAATCATTTGCGCAGCAGATCGTTGAGATGGGTCTCGAACCCCACTCCGAGGTGCTGCGCCAAAAAGAAACCGTAATTGACAACACCTCCCCGCAGACCTTGCGGCATAAACGCGGTAGCTCCGCGCTGGAGCTGATCCGTGTCCGATTTGGCAATGAGACCCCCATCGGCCTGCAATACACCACCATCATCACCGATCTCTGTCCCGATCTCGGCACGCATGATTTTAAGGAAGCCTCACTCTATATCCTCATCCTGACCAAATATAAACTCCCCATCGCACGCGTTGACCAGGCCATCAGCGCAGTGATTGCCGATGAATGGCACAAGAATCTCTTGAAAGTCAACCAGGAGATCCCGCTCCTGCTGGTCAACACCACCGCCTACCTTGAAAATGGAGAACCCATCGAGGCATCCACCAGTTACTATCGAGCTGATAAATACGAATTCAGCATCAACCAAAACTATTGGTGAAAGGCGAACAAGCATGAAACTCGGTGTCTATTCCGTCCTCCTGGCAGACCTGAGCTTCGAAAATGCATTGAAATATCTCACTGAACGGGGGATCCACACCGTCGAAATCGGCTGCGGTGGCTATTCCGGTACGGCCCATGCCGACCCGGATGTCCTGCTGGCCGATGACAAATCGCTGCGTGACTTTCAAACACTGCTGGAAAAATATCAGGTAAATATCAGCGCGTTGAACTGCTCCGGCAACCCGGTGGACCCCCAGCGTGAAAAGGCCCTGGCCTTTCACGAAGCCTGGGAGAAGGGAGTCCTTCTGGCTGAAGCCTTGGGTGTAGAGACGGTGATCACTTTCTCGGGCTGCCCGGGCGGCTCGCCCGATGCGCGCTTCCCCAACTGGGTGACCTGTTTCTGGCCGCCCGAAGTCTGGCATACCATCCTCGATTATCAATGGAACGAGGTCCTGATCCCCTACTGGCAAAAAGCCCTGCCTCTTGCCGAATCCCGCGGGATTCGGGTGGCACTGGAACCGATTGCCGGTTTCTGTGTCTATAACCCCGAGACCTTCTGGCGCCTGCATGACGCCGTGGGCAGCGATGCGCTGGGCGTGAACCTCGATCTCAGCCACCTTTTCTGGCAGGGTGCCGATCCCGAAGCCGTGATCCGGGCTTTTAACAAAGCCATCTTCCATTTCCACGCCAAAGACACCCGCATCGATGCGGCCAATACCGCCCGCAACGGCGTTCTGGACCCCAAACATTTCAAATATGGTCTAACCCGTTCATGGAACCATCACACGGTGGGCTACGGCCACGACGCGCTCACCTGGAAAGACATCATCCGCAATCTGAGGCTGGTGGGCTATGACGGCACAATCAGCATTGAACATGAAGACCCCCTCGCTTCACGAGATGAAGGGCTGCAGCATGCGATTGACTTCCTGCGTCCCATCGTCCTGACCGAGGACCCACCCGAACTGTGGTGGATAAGCGATTAATTCATTACTATCAACAGAGCAGGAGTGAACATGACTCTCAGGATTGGCATCATCGGCGCTGGAACAATCGTCCGGGTACGGCATTTGCCGGAAACCCAGAGCTGTCCCGATGCGACCATTGGCGCGGTTTGTGATGTGGTTGAATCCCGCGCCAGAGAAATGGCGGAAAAATACCACTGCAAAGCCTATACCGACTACCGTGACCTCGTCAACGACCCAGATCTGGACGCCGTGATCGTTGCGGCGACCAACACCACCCACGCAGAAATGACCATCGCGGCCCTCAAATCGGGCAAGCATGTGATGTGCGAAAAGCCCATGGCGACCTCCCTGGAAGATGCGCGGGCGATGATTGCGGCAGCCCGCGAGGCCGGTAAACAGTTAATGATCGCGCACAACCAGCGTCTGGAGCCCGCTAATGTCAAAGCCCGGGAGATTCTCCAATCTGGCCGGCTGGGTAAGGTGCTGACTTTCACCTCCACTTTTGGCCATCCCGGCTCGGAAGACTGGTCCATTGAGGGTGCAACGACCTGGTTCTATAAAAAATCCATCACCGGTCTGGGCGTCCTGGGCGACCTGGCGATTCACAAACTGGACCTGGTGCGCTGGTTGCTGGATGATGACTATACCGAGGCAATCGGTTTTATGGACACCCTCAGCAAGACCTATCCCAACGGCGAGCTGATTGATGTGGAAGATAACGCCCTCTGCCTGCTGCGCACCGAGAAAGGCGCTATGGGCACAATGATTGCGTCATGGTCCTACCAAAAAGAGGACAACAGTACGATGCTCTATTGCCAAAAGGGCGTAATCGAGCTCTACCGTAATCCCGAATTTCCGCTAGTGGTCCATCACAACTGGCAGGAAGCTGAATATTATAAAGTCGGCAAGAAATCCACCAATGTGGAACAGGTCAAATCCGGCATTGTGGATGTCTTCGTTGAAGCCATTATCCAAAACAAACCCGTCCCGATTCCCGGCGAGGAAGGCTATAAGGCCCTGGCTGCCGTCATCGCCTGCCAACAGGCCTCGGAATCAGGATGCGTCACCAAAGTTAGCACTGGAGCATAAAAGAAAATGGATATCGTACAAGAAATCATGAAAATGGTCGATCACTCCCTACTTGGGCCGGGTCTGACCGATGAACAACTCAAAGAGGGCTGTGCGGTGGCGGCCAAATATCACACCGCCTCGGTCTGCGTCAAACCCTATCACGTCCGCCAGGCTGCGGAATATCTAAAAGGGACCGATGTGGCCGTTGGCGCGGTAATCGGGTTTCCCCACGGCAACTCCACCACGGCCATCAAGGTCTCCGAGGCCAAGCAAGTGCTGGCGGATGGCGCTGTGGAAGTGGATATGGTGGTCAATATCGGCAAGGTGCTCAGCGAAGATTGGGATTATATCGCTCAGGAGATCAAGACCCTGGCCGACCTTGCCCACCTGAACGGCGCGCTCCTGAAGGTGATCTTCGAGAATGACCTCCTGCCGGAGGATCGCTTCAAGATCCGGCTTTGCGAGATCTGCAGCGAGGCCGGTGCGGATTTCGTCAAGACCTCCACCGGCTACAACTATGTCAAAGGCCCTGACGGTAAATACAGTTACCAGGGCGCAACCTTGCATGACCTGCAATTAATGCGCGACCATGCCGCACCAGAAGTGCAGGTCAAGGCCGCGGGCAAATCCGGCACGCTGGAAGCTGTCTTGAAGATCCGGGAGATCGGCGTGACCCGAACCGGAACCGCCCAAACGGCCCAACTATTTGAGGATGCAGCAAAGAAATTCAGAGACTGATCGGGTCTTTACCTGAAGTAATCATTCAATGTATACTGGTTTAATAAAACATCGTTTATCAAATATTAACAATAGTTAACATTGAAAACACTTGCTGGCTATAATATGGTCTGGCAAATGACAAAGGAGATATGGTTTGTCATCATACCTAAGGAGGTGAAAAGCTGACCTTAAGATACAGATTAACCTTTCAACACCTTAACCCTTTTTACCAGAACCAAGGAGAAAAGAAATGAAGAAATTTCAGAAGCTGTTTGCCCTTCTCGTCGTCGCAGTGATGGTGACCGGCCTATTGGCCGCCTGCCAGACACAGGAAGAAGAGACCGGCGCCCCCTTCACCATTGGTATTTCCAACCCCTTTATTACCAGTGAGTACCGAACTCAGATGATCGATGAGCTCATCGAGACCAATGCTGAATATATGGAGCAAGGCCTGACTGAGGAGCTGATTATTGAAAGCTTCAACACCGACGTTGCCGGCCAGATCGAACAGATCGAAAACCTGATGAACCAGGGCGTGGATGCCATGCTGGTGAACCCAGGCGATGCTGTTGCTCTGAACACCATCCTCGAAGAAGCTGTCCAGGCTGGTATCCTGGTCATGTCCATCGACCAGGAAATTGAGGCCGAAGGCGTGATCAACGTTGGTCATGATCAATATGAATGGGCCAAGATCAGCGCTGATTGGTTTGCCGAGAAACTGCAGGAAGGCGATGTCGTCCTCATTGAAGGCTTCATCGGCCACCCCGCCAATGACCTCCGCATGTCCGCTGTTTACGACGCTTTCGCAGCCTATCCTGGCATCAATGTTCTGGCCAGCGAATCCGGCTCCTGGGACGAGGCCACCGGCCAACAGGTTATGTCCAACTTCCTGGCTGCTTACCCGAACCTGAACGGCTACTGGACTCAGGACGGTATGGCGATCGGCGCCCTCGAGGCAGTGATTGCTGCAAATCCTGATCCAATGCCCGTGGGTGTAGGTGAAGCTCGGGTGAAATTCCTCAAACTCTGGAAGGAAATGCTCGACGCCAACCCAGATTTTGAGACTATCGCCGTTGCGAACGCCCCTGGCGTGAACTCCACCGCTCTGCGGATCGCTGTTGAAATGCTCCAGGGTCGCGAATTGGATGAGACCAAACTGGGCGGCCAATTCGGTCACCAGATTGTTATCCCCGTTCCTGTGGTCGTAACCCCCGAAAACTTCGACGAGATGTACAACACCTATGTTGTTGAAGGTGGATTCCCGGACTCTTACCTGATGACAGGTATCATGACCGAGGATGAGATCCAGCAATTCTTCAAGGACTAGCGCAAGATCAGTTAAGTAGGTTGGAGGTTCTCCAGCAATTGGAGAACCTCCAATTCAAGTGAAGTTATCCATTCTCCCCAGATATAGCCTGCAAAGGCTATGTTCATAATAAAGTGAATTTTATGAAATCCATTGTCCTGTATACAGAACAAATTGAGAAAAGGTTTGGGGGCGTCAGAGCCTTGAGAGATGGGTCCATTGAAGTCCGTTCAGGCGAAGTGTTGGCCCTGGTGGGTTCCAATGGGAGCGGTAAAAGTACCCTGACCAAGGTCATCACCGGCGTTCTTTCGTCTGATGGGGGCACAATCTTCTACCATGACGAACCGGTCACCTACAATAACCCCATGGCCGCCCAAAAAGCCGGCATCATGGCGGTTTATCAGGAATTAAGCCTGATCCCCTCACTGACCGTTGCCCAAAACATCTGGCTGGCCAATGAACCGAAGACCAAATTCGGTTCCATCGACGATAAGACAATGAATGAGGAAACAGCCCAATTATTGACCCTTTTTGAGGGCACTTTCCAGTCCAGCCTCCATCCGGAAGCCTACGTGCTGAATCTCCCGCCGGATGAGCGCCAGATCGTTGAAATTCTGAAGGCCTACAGCCGAAAACCGGATGTTTTAATCCTGGACGAGGCCACGGCCAGCCTAGACAGCAAACAGGTTAATTGTCTTTTTGACCTGGTCCAATTGCTAAAAAGTGAAAATAAAGGGCTGGTTTTTGTCTCCCACCGGATGGATGAAATCTTCCGGATTGCAGATCGAGCTGTGATCCTGCGTAACGGGAAAACCGTTGGCGAAGTGGTGATTTCACAATCCGACGAAGACGAAATTGTGAATATGATGGTCGGCAGCACCGCCGGCTTAAGCCGGGTTTTCTCAAATAAAATGGATTTTTCAGACAAAGAAACCATCCTGAGAGTCGGTAATCTCGAAAATGACCGCCTTACCGGGGTTAGTTTTGACATCAAGCAGGGTGAGCTGGTCGGTATTGGTGGCCTGCGAGGCCAGGGGCAGAGTTCTCTATTGCATACCCTTTTCGGAAACGACCAATACACCGGCACGATCACCCTTTTTGATGAAGAATTGGACTTTGACCACCCCAAAGATGCCATGAATCACGACATCGCCCTGATCCCTGGTGACCGGGCAACGGAAGGTCTGCTGCTGCTCAGGTCCATTTTTGAAAACCTGCACCTACCAAACTGGGCCAAATACAGCCGTCCCTTGTTACGGATGAAACGAGCCTATTCCGACGCGGGAGAAGTCAGCGATCAGCTAAAACTGGTCATGGAATCACTCGATTCACCCGTCAGCAACCTCTCCGGTGGCAACGCTCAAAAGGTCGTCATCGGTAAATGGCTTCTCCGCACGCCCAAATTACTGCTTCTGGATGACCCCACCAAAGGTGTGGATGTGGGTACCAAGTCGGAATTCTATAAACTGCTGGGAAAATTGCAGCAAAGCGGCACAACGATCCTGTTCTACAGTTCAGATGAACAGGAGCTGTTGGACCTTTGTGAACGCGTACTCGTCATGCAGGATGGCAATGTCAAAGCGGACCTCTCCGGTGAGCAGTTGACTGAGGCCAATCTGGTATTCTACAGTATGGGCGCGACAAATAACAATCACCATAATGAGGAAAGTGCGCATGCCTGAACGAAATAAATCCAAGATCACCCAATGGTGGCGAAAGCTCAATGTCAGGCATTCCCTCGGGCTCCCCCTGATCCTACTCGTCCTGACCACCGTTCTTTACTTCATCCTCCAGCCCAACATTACCCGCAGCGGTACAGTCAGCAGACTGCTGACCAGCAACTTCCGCACCTGGCTCCCCGTGATCCTCGTGACCATCGGCCAGGCGATTGTGATCCTCGGTGGTGGGTTGGATCTTTCCAACGGCTCCATCGTCTCAGTTGGCAATGTGATTCTGGCGTTGACGGTGACCACCCCCGACGAACCCGGCAAGAATATCCTAATGGTCGTGGTGGTGATCGCTTTCGGCCTGGTGGCGGGACTGTTGAACGGCTTTTTCACCGCCTACCTTGGCCTCCAACCCGTGATCATCACCTTTGCATCCAGCTTTGTCTACAGCGGGCTGGCCTTGCTCTTACTCCCCTCTCCGGGCGGTGATATCCCCCGGGAATATACCAGTGTCTACCGCAGCACGCAGTTTCTTGGGATTCCCCTGGCGCTGATCATCATCGTCCTGGTTGTACTGATCTGGACTTTCTTCCGCCAAAGGAAATATGGCCGCTTCCTGTTCGCCGTAGGCGGCAATGACAAAGCAGCCTATACCACAGGCGTGCCAGTCACCTGGATGAAAATTTCTACCTATGTCATCTCCGGTCTGCTGGCCTCCCTGGCTGCAATCAGCTATTCACTGCTCACAGGGTCCGGCCTCAGCAGCAGTGGGGATGATATGACCCTGGCTTCGATCACCGGGTCCGTTCTGGGCGGCATCTCGATGAGCGGCGGTGCAGGTTCGGTCATCGGTGCCGTCTTTGGCGGCGTCATCCTCGGTAATATCCGCAATATCATTTCCACCCTTAAGCTTGATTCCTGGTGGCGCACCCTGGTCAACGCCCTCCTGATCGTTCTGGTGCTGGCCGGTCCGGGGTTCATCAACCTTATCCGCGGGAAGAAGAAATAAGCATGAACGACAACAATATCCAAACCAAAAAGAAGTTCAGAATTTCGCCTCCTGCCACAGCCCTGCTGATTGCGCTGGTCCTGTTTTTGCTCAGCGGCTTCCTGCCCAATGGCTTCAATGACTGGGCCTCCGCCATCCGCCAGGGGATGAATATTTTGCGCCTGGCCTCCTTTATCGCCATTATCGGCGCCGGTCAGACCCTGGTGATCATCAGCGGCAGCGAAGGCATTGACCTTTCGGCCGGCTCCCTCGTGAGCGTGGGCGCGCTGCTCACCTATATCCTCATCAATGGGAATAATGACCTGATCCTCCCTGTGCTCCTGCTTGTCATCGTCACCGGCGGTCTTGTGGGTCTCTTGAACGGTCTTGGCATCATGTATCTGAAGATTTCCCCCTTCGTGATGACCCTGGGCATGGCGGGCGTGGTACAGGGCGCGGTGATCCTGGTGACGAAGGGCTATTACGATGGCAAGGTCGCCGATATCATGACCCAGATCATCGCCCGAGACCTTCTCCCCGGAATCCCCGGGATGATCTTCGTCTGGATCATCATCGGCGTGTTGATGACCTTGCTATTGGAACGCACCAAATATGGCAAGCAACTTTTCGCCATCGGTGTGAACCGCATGACCGCCCGGCTTTCCGGCGTCCGGGTCACCCGGATGGTCGTTCTGACCTATGTCATCGCAGGTGCTATGGCCGCATTTGCCGGGTTTCTACTGGTGGGTTACACCCAAAATGCAGGACCTAATCTCGGTAATCAGTACCTTTTCCCCTCGATCATCGCAGTCGCCATTGGCGGCACCCAGATGTCCGGCGGCAAAGGGTCCTATTTCGGCACGATTGCTGGTGCAATTGTGATCCAGTTGATCACCAGCTTACTCACAACCATGCAGCTCCCTCAGGCGCTCCAGCAGATCATCTTCGGTTCGATGCTGTTGGGCATCCTGGTCGTTTATGGCCGGGATAAAAGCCTGCGGGACTGATATTCACTGCCTATCAAAGAAGGGAAAAAGGAGAGAATATGCACAAAATTACCATGATTGGCGCAGGTTTCATCGGGGCTTTCTACACAAACACCATCCAGCGCAGCCGCTCAAAGGATGTTGTTTCCGTCGTATATAACCGAACCGCTGAAACCGCCGAGAAATTTGCCAAAACCTATGATATCCCCCGCTGGACCAGCGATATGGACGATGCCATCCAGGATCCTGAAACCGACCTGGTGGTGGTCGCCCTGCCTAACTTCCTGCATAAGGAAGTCATTCTCAAGGCCGCCAAAGCGGGAAAGGGCGTAATTTGCACCAAACCGCTGGGACGCAACAGCGCGGAAGCCAAAGAAATCCTCGAAGCTGTGGAAAAAGCCGGGGTCTTCAATGGCTATCTGGAGGACCTGGTCTATAATCCCAAGACCCTCAAAGCGCTGGATTATGTCCATAAGGGTGCGCTGGGCCGCATCCTCTGGGCGCGGTCCCGCGAGACCCATCCCGGACCACATTCGCCCCATTTCTTCGATAAGGAAAAGGCCGGCGGTGGCGCTCTGATCGATATGGGCTGCCATTGTGCCGAGATTTGCCGTTCCTTCATCGGTAAGGACGTCCGCCCGGTGGAAGCCCTGGCACATATTGATACCCTGGTGCATCCCATCGCAGCTGAAGATTTTGCTATTGGCCTGGTGCGCTTCGAGAACGGTGCTGTGGCCCAGATTGAGGCCTCCTGGACCTTCCGGGGCGGCATGGACCTGCGCGATGAAATTTCCGGCACAGAAGGCACCATCTGGCTGAACCATTGGCTGCGGACCGGTTTTGAGGTCTTCACGGCCGGCGGCGCAGAAGGTTATGTGGCTGAAAAATCCGAAGCGGATAAGGGTTGGCTCTTCCCGGTTGGGAATGAGGAAGATTCCCTCGGCTATATCGAAATGTTCAACGACATGTTCGATTCGATGGAAAAGAACGAAGAACCCACCGAAACCTTCTATGATGGCTATATCGTTAACTGCATCCTGGACGCCCTGTATAAATCCGGTGAAACCAATCAATGGGAACCCGTCCAAATTGATGATTGGCGCGGCGGCCATTATGAAAAGGTCAAGACCACCAAGGATTATGACGAGAAACATATCCTGATCAAGGATGAGATCATGCCGGATGGCACGCATAAGTACATCCTTCAGGATAAAGAAACCGGCCGGGTCTCCCAGGTCATCAAATAAAACGAGATAAAAATGGAGAGCCCGCAAGGCTCTCCATTTGAATTTTGATACAAAATATATCAGATAAAACTCAAATAAGACAAAATGACAAAATTTAAAAATCCAGATATTGAAATCATCAACCCCAATATTATCCGGGGAAAAATTCAATTCGCCATCTTCGACTTTGATGGCACCATTTCGCTCATCCGGGAAGGCTGGCAGCAGATCATAATCCCGATGATGGTCGAGATCCTGATGCAGACCCCCAAACATGAAAGCCAGGCCGTCGTGGAACAGGTAGTACGTACCTACGTCGCCAACACCACCGGTAAGCAGACCATCTACCAGATGATCCGCCTGGTCGAAGAGATCGAAAAGCGAGGCGGCACGCCGCTGGAACCGCTTGAATATAAGAATCGTTACCACGACCTCCTGATGGATCGTATCCTCCATCGCCTGCAGGGACTGCGCGAGGGCTCCCTGACACCGGTCGAAATGTCTGTTCCCGGCTCGCTGAATGCCCTGAAAAGGATCACGGAGGCCGGTATCACCTGTTTTCTGGCCTCTGGGACGGACGAGAAGTATGTTTTTGATGAAGCGGACCTCCTGGGTCTCACGCCCTATTTCAAGGGCATCTACGGCGCTCAGGATGATTACCTGAATTTCTCCAAACGGATGGTGATTCAGAAAATCATCCGCGAAAATCACCTCAGCGGTCCCGAACTGGTCGCTTTTGGTGATGGTTACGTTGAAATTGAGGACACCAAAGCCGTTGGCGGGATCGCCATTGGGATGGCGACCGATGAAGCCGCACGATCGGGTGTGGATGATTGGAAACGTGACCGCCTGATCGCTTCCGGGGCGGATGTTATTCTCCCGGACTTCACATCCTTCCCTGATCTCTGGCAGTATCTGACGATGGAGGAATAGCTATGCCCTACCCTACCTTTGACCGCAGTAGATTGCATCTCAAGCCGCTGACTGAGCGGGAACACGATCTGACCCGTGAGGTTTTCCTCGAGCTGACCGACCCCATTCCGGAATATCACAACCCCAGATTGGAAATCCTGGCTGAACGGATCGTGGACGCTAAAAAGCGCGGCGCGACGGTGATGCTGATGATCGGTGCGCATGTGATCCGCAGCGGCGTAAACCGCTTTCTGATTGACCTGATGGAACGGGGGTACATCTCCCTGATTGGCACCAACGGCGCCTGCACCATCCACGATATGGAGTTCGCCATGATCGGCCAGACAACCGAATCGGTGGCGAAATACATCAAGGAAGGACAATTTGGTCTCTGGAATGAAACCGGCCGGGTCAACGATGCCGCTATCTATGCGAAAGAAAATGGCTACGGCTTGGGTGAAGCAATCGGCAAAATGATCTTTGAAGACCCCATCGAATTCCCCTATCGCGACACCAGCCTTTTCGCGTCCGGATATCGCCTGGGAATCCCGATGACCGTGCATGTCGGCATCGGTCAGGACATCGTCCACGAACACCCCAATTTCAACGGAGCGGCCGTAGGCGAGGCATCCTATCGTGACTTTCTGACCCTGGCCCATTTCGTTGAGAATCTGGAAGGCGGCGTGATGCTGAACATCGGGACAGCCGTGATGGGACCGGAAGTCTATCTCAAGACCCTTTCCATGGCCCGGAATGTGGCCCATCAATCCGGTCGGGAGATCAGACACTTCACCACTGCTGTTTTCGATATGCTTGATTTGGGCGAAAATCCCCAAACGGAAGTGCCAAAGACCAATGCCATTTACTATTTCAGGCCCTATAAGACCGTTTTGGTGCGCACGGTTGCGGATGGCGGCGAGAGTCACTACATCCGCGGCGACCACCGGGCGACCATCACCAACCTGCACAAGCTGATCCTCAAAGCGGATAAGGAAGGGAAATAAGTTATGAAAATTCAACGGCTTGAAGCGATTCTCTCTAATTTTTCCGGCTGCAAAGTGGCCGTTTTAGGCGACTTTTTCCTTGACCTCTATATCCAACTGGATCGTTCGCTTTCGGAATTCTCTCTGGAAACCCATAAAGAGGCTTTTCAGGCCGTGGATTGGCGCGGTCAACCCGGTGCGGCCGGTGTGGTCACTAATAACCTGGTCGCCCTGGGCGCACAGACAGCCGCCATCGGTTATTGCGGGCAGGATGGAAACGGTTTCACTCTCCGGCAGGCCCTGCAGGAACGTCAGGTCAGCCTGGAATACTTCCTCCAAACGCCCGACCGCTTCACCCCTACCTATACGAAACCCATGATGCAGGAAGTGGACGATACTAATATCGAGCTTAATCGGATTGACCTGATCAACCGCTCCCCTAATCCCGACTCGCTGAACGAAGCCCTGGCCGAGAACGTCCTTAAGGCGATTGAGGTCTATGATGGGATCCTGGTGGTGGAACAGGTCCAACAGGACGGCTACGGCACCCTTTCACCAGCAGTGCGTAAAGCTCTGACCAAGGCATCTACCCTACACCCGGAAAAGCCCGTGATGATCGATTCCCGCCATTTTGCTGCGGACTATAAGAATGTATCCCTGAAAATGAACCTCTCAGAGGCCGTCAAGGCCCTGAACGTTCTTCAGGGAGAAGACTTCAAAGGATTTCCCAATGAAACGCAAGCTGCCAGCAGGTGTGCTCAGGCCTTATGGCATAAGAATGAGCAACCGGTTTTCATCACCCTGGGCGCAGAGGGCATCCTAGGTATGGCAGGTGCAGAACCCTTCCACCATCCCGGTGTTCAAGTGAATGGCCCAATTGATATAGTCGGCGCAGGCGACTCCGTGCTAGCCGGGATCGGCCTGGCGCGCTGTGCCGGCGCAACACCTGAAGAAGCAGCTTATATTGGCAATCTGGTTGGTTCCATCACGATCCAGCAGATCGGAACAACCGGGATCGCCACCCAATCTGATATAATTACCCGTCACAACCAATATCAAAGACAAATTGAACAGGAATAGAAATGTCAGAACATACCCATACCATTCAAAATTATTTATCCAACATCAAAGATATTATTGACAACTTCCCAATCGAGGACCTAGAAACCATTTTAGCCATCATCGAGGAAGCGCGCGAGAATGAAAAGATCGTTTTTACCTGTGGAAATGGAGGAAGCTGGGCCACAGCTTCCCATATGGCAGCTGATTTCTGCAAAAACACCCGCAGGCCCGGTAAGAAGCGGTTGAAAGTGATCGGCCTGGGTGACAACGTCCCCAGCCTGACGGCTTATGCCAACGATGAAGGCTATGATCGGGTTTATGCAGAGCCCCTCATCACCCTGATGCAGCCAGGAGATGTCCTGATCGCCATCAGCGGCAGTGGCAATTCTCCAAATATCCTCACTGCCGTCGAGACCGCCAAAGAGATCGGGGGAACCACCCTCGGACTGACCGGTTTCCACGGCGGAAAACTTGCAAAGATCGTGGACCATGCTTTGGTGATCCCCTCTGACTCCATCGAAATGGTTGAGGATCTCCACATGATGATTGACCATATCCTGGTACTCTGTTTACGAAGCTAACGCCAATGGACAATCCATGATTAACTTCCCCGGCCTATGCCGGGGTTTTTTCTTGCCAGCGTGAATTCAATCCCCATCTTCCACATATCACCCAATTAATCCAGCAGATCCAAAAGCCGCTGGATCAGAAGTGCCTGCATGTTAGGTGCCTCACCGACCAAAAGTAAATCCAGATCCCGAGCCCCATTCCGGTTGGTTTGATCATCCTGGTAACCCCAATCCCCGCCTGCATTCAGAGCGTTTTCCAGCAGCCCAATCATAGCCCCCAAGGACAGACTGGCCAGGCGCACCGCAGCGTTATCCGGCGGGGCTGCGCCCTGCCTGGCTTTGTTCAGTGCCAGATTGAGTGGCTGGTTCACCCTGCTGTTCAGTGCATTATGGATCAACCAGGCTTTGAATAACCCGGCTTTTTGAAGGTCATTCAGGATTTCCTGTCTGAAATTCGTTGATATAGGTTCAAGAATTCTTTCAAGATCCCAGTCCTCCTCCAACGGTTGCGTCATTGGACCTGCTGAGGGGGTTGAATCTGATGGAGTATTGGGATTTTTAATTGTTTTAATTGAATCTTTAATGCTCTCCAGAATCTTTAAATGGGTTTCAAGATCGGAAATTATCGCAATCACCGGCGTTGCATTTTTGGCAATAAAGCCGTTTTCCGGTGTTTCAAAAAGAGAATAAATACGGTCAACCGGTGTTTCAATTTTGGAAATATTATTATTAACCGATGTACCAAAATCGGAAATTAAACCTTCAACCAGATGGGTTAACACCTCGCGGGTCTCATCTTTAAGCGGCAAGCGATAGATCCGGTCCAGCATGGCTTTACCTTGCAAGCCGCTTTGGGCAGGATCTACCTGATCCAAGAGGTTGATGAGTTGGTCCAATTGGTTGTTGCGGACCAGCTCTGCCAGACGGGCGTAGACCGAGGAGATCAGCCGGGAATCCGCGGGAAGTACCGGGAGTTCCGAAACCTTTATCTGCCATTGTGGAACCCCTTCCCCATCCCGGCGGGTTTGGACTCGCAGGAAGAAGTCGGCCAACAGTTCCCGTTTATTCTTTCGCCATTCGGAATCCGTGGTTCCCTTGCCCGAAGCGGGACGGCCCCGCCCTTTGGCATTGGATTTTGGGAAATACTTGCCGAAAGATCGGTCACTTGTCCAGGCCGTCAGGGTCTCCGCCCCACCCGGCAGCCAGAAAGTATCCCGTTCGATGCCGTTATGCTTGAAGAGCAACGGCTGGCACATCAGATAGGCGACGATGATCGAAGCGCCGTAAACCGGTAAAAGCCGGCGCAACAGGTACCAGGGTGCGGCCACGAAATCGTCCCCCATCAGGTGATCCCGCAGTTTATCGATCAAGGTCAGGCGGTAAGCTGTCAGTTCAAATCCACCGAACACAGCTTGAAGAACGTCCAGCACAGAGGTCGGTTTGGGGCGGTCGCCGGGCTGTGGGGTGCGGTAGGGATAAGTGAGGATCTGACGGCGATCCATTCGCAGCATGGCCAACAGGCCATCGTCCAGGTCTTGCCATTCTGACCTGTGCGCCTGAAGGTATTGTTCCAGATCGGTGGCGTCACCGGGGGTGAGTTTGAGCGGCTCAAGCAAATATTGGTTGGGCAGTGAGATTTGCTGACCCTGGTCATTCTGATAAGCGCCGCGGTTTTCCACCCGGACCAGCCAGGCACTGCGTGGGTCTTCATGCAGCAGTCGGTAAATTGAGGTACGGGAGAAGCTGCTCCAGCGTTGGATTTCGTTCATCCGGGCGGTCACGGTACGCTGATCGAACTCGTTTTCAGTTTGGGCGTCGGACTGGTGCAGGAAGTGGATCTGGCTGAGCGCAGCGCGCAGGATGATCAGGTTGGGTGAAGTGAAGGGCGTATAGCGGAGCAGATAGGCGGGCAGGATGATCTTGCGCTGTTCCTGAAGAACAGCCTGGCGGAGGGTCTGCCCAAGTGAGATTTGAACCCAATCTTCAAGATTGTCCTTGATTTCATCAGGCGAAGAATCAGAAGTCTCCGTCATCTGAAGCTGGTGCTGCAGATCATGTTGATGGACCGAATCACTGATGCTCACTTTGAGGGTGAGGTTTTGGATGGTGAGCCCATTTTCAGGAAGTGCTGCGTTGATCCATTGTGTCAGGGATTCACGGTAATGCGGATTGCACAGCAGGACAAATGCCGGAGGAGTATTCTCCACCGCGGAAAAGCCATATCCCAATACGCGTTCCGGGAAGGCATCTGCGCTTTTTGGATCAACCTCCGCGAGCCGGTTTTTCAGGATTTCAAAGACTTCATAGTCCAGAAAGGTCAGCGCCAATGCATCCCCCTCTCCGAACCTGTCGAGAGGTATCCCATTACAGAAAAAGGATACCTATACGAAACAGTCCTGAATCTTACCCCCTGTATGGCTTGAGACTTGACAGCCGGGGTTTCATATTGTACAATTTGTTTGTGTGAAGTTAATAACACACCCATCTCCTACAACCACTAGTAAACGTAGGGAAATCCAGGGAAAGCCCGTTGCAGCGGGCTTTTCGCTTTAATGCGACCCATTCCAGAGGATCAACCCCTCGTCATACCTTATCCTTTCCGATAGTCATCTCACCCCACCCACCGGCGGGATGATTTGCCACGTGGCAAGAATCTAAAAATTGAACTCGTGTCTCATACTCTCTTTCTTGGCCGACACCCAATCCTCAAAGGCGGCATTGGCATGACGCATTACCGCCAGGATGGATGGTTGTCCCTTTTCGGCAAATTCAATCCAGGCCGACTCGCTGAAGAGCTCGTGTATCGGATCCTGGATGCCGGCCATTTTGCAGCGGCCGACCAGCAGGCGAACCAGTTCTGGGACGGTTGCTCCGGTGAAGCGCTGGTAATGCGCCAGGTGCTCCTGCAGCTTTCCGAGATATTCAGCCGGTTCGATTAGGTCCCGGGCGAACAGACCGATCCGGATCTTGTTGTTGTGGTTCTTGGACCACTCCAGAAAATCATAGAGGGCTGGGCCGATCAATTCAAAATCCGTGGGTTCGTTGTCGATCAGCAGCAGCAGCCCGCTTGACAAATGGTCAACATAGTTGTAAAAATTTTCTAGACGTTGTGCATTTGACCTGTGCCCCTCGACATTGAGCAGTTCGAGAAGGTCGATCAGGAATTGCCGGTTATTGAGCAGCAGGTTTCCGTCCATATAGACTCCGCGGTTGGTGCCGCGCTGGAGGCCGGGTGTGAAACTGTTGACAATCTGTTTGGCAACAGTGGTCTTGCCCCAGCCGGTCGGGACGGTGAAGACGATTAACCCGTTTTCAGCGTTGCTCACCAGGAAATTGTTCATGATCCGAATTGCTTCGTTTTGCTCGTGGATCACGGGCACAAAGAAACGATGGTCAGGATACGGCAGGAACGGGTTGTCGTTGATGCCGGCGGTTTTATTCAAGTCGCTGAAGGTTAGGGTACTGCTCATAACAAGAATCTAACATATCCCCAAGACTATGTCAATACGTCAAAATCAGCTAAAAAACAGGGTCATTTCGACGAAATCGGCATAAAAAACTTGAGAAAATTAAATAATTATGCTAATATTGGGGTAACCTGAGTCTTTTTAAATGGAGAATAAAATAACATGGCAATTATCTCTGTGCTGAACCATAAGGGCGGTGTTGGAAAGACAACGGTCAGCGTGAACCTCGCGGCTGGCCTTTCGATAAATGAGGAACGTAAACACAAGGATCCCAAGCCCGTCCTGTTGATGGACCTGGACGATCAGCTCAATGCTACCATGATCGCCTGCGGCGGTCCGCATGACAGCTCATCCTACATGCCGCTGATCACGGTTGAGAACTCCTTTCCGGAAGCGCTGCTGGATGGATTTGGAGACTACGATAACCTGATCGTTGAATCCAAGATCCCTCGCGATTACGAAAACAAGGTTCATGTCTTCAAGACCAACCATGAGAAGATGATCGAGCTGCCATTCCTGCTGCATAATTTGCCACAAAGCGAAACGCAGCTTGCCCGGTTCCTGGAGCCGATCTCGCATTATTACAGCCATATCATTATAGATAACCCCCC
>Ga0272443_10001604_pt1 | contig 32060 bp, 26 predicted proteins | sample SSMAcet12_FD_193581 | JGI IMG/M metagenome (GOLD analysis project Ga0272443, IMG submission 193581) | Marine sediment archaeal communities from Little Sippewissett salt marsh, Falmouth, MA, United States - SSM-Acet-12 | ecosystem: Environmental > Aquatic > Marine > Wetlands > Sediment ... | reverse complement strand
GGTCGCAGATGATTGGGTCTTAGAGCAGGGGGCAGGGGGCAGGGGGCAGGGAGCAGGGAGTGCATGTTTCACACTAAGGTCACTTTTCCTTCAGCTTCTGTATTTCCTTGAAATGTTCTATTGTCATTTTTTCGCGGGCGTGACGGGAAGACTGGCGGTATTCCTCAAACTCATCCTTCAGGTTGTCTATTTCTTCCCTGGTCCTTGCAGTAATATGCCTGTTCCTCTTGAACGCGGTGTAACCTGTCACCAGGAGGAAGATTAACACTGCAATAATTATCAGCATAACGGAATTATAAACCACCTTGTTGATCTCCATGCCGAAAAGGCTGATTGCATTCTTTGTCCGGGTAACCTCATCCAGGCTGGTTTTTGTCTCCTCCAGCGAATTGTCCAGGGAGGCATTGGTACTTTTTAACGAAGATATACGATTGTTCAAATCCGCGATCTCATTCTTATAGGCCTCCAGCGAATCCAGGACATTATTGTTGATCTTCTGAAACATATCCTCTCTAATTGCCCGGTAATTCTCATAAATCCTGGTTCGTTCCTCTAAATATTGTATCTGTCCTTCTATGGTGTTCGTGAGCAGTTCATCCGGAAGGGCTCTCTGGCAAATACCTTCATTAAACATCATTACAGTAAATGCGATAACCAGTAAATACCTGAATTGTTGTTTCTTCATTTTTTCCCCAGGGTATTTTTTTAATCAGTCTTATACTAATAACGTGAGGAAGGGATAAAAATTATTCTAACAGTGTTTTGGTGAACTGTTTGCCGGCAAGATCCAGGTCAGGATTTATGCTAAAATCATCAAGGTTCTTTGGATGCGTATTCATCCAACAACATATATTTGAGATCAATTAAAAACTTATGCCTGGTTGTATAATTTCAGTCAAGAGTAAATCAATAGTACAACAACCAGGCATAAAGTATTATTACCGGTAGTTACCTGTCATCAATCAATCCCGCACACACCTTATATGATGTCCACTGGTTTTAAGATAAGCTTGTCTCCAGACATCATCTCTATAGTGCAGAATAAGTCTTGAGATAGCTTCAGTACCTGATATTTCAGTAGCACTCCACCAGAGACCTGTATTTGTAATAAGACCAAACTCTCCGGTAGATGCATAACGTCCACCACCGGGCATAGCTGAAAAGCCTGATTTATTCCTGTACTCCGGATAATCAGTATTGCCAACAGATCCTGTATTAACTGATGAACTCCAAAAACTAGTATAAGCCAGAGCTTTTGCCGTTCTGTTATTTGTTAACCTGTCATAATCAGTGTCAATGGTTCCATCATAATTATAACCATTGTTTTGCAGGTAAACCTCAAGTTCCAGCCAGTCTAAATCAGTGGGTACATGCCAGCCGGTCGGACATAAATTACCTGTGTTAACAGCATACCAGTTATATAATGCACCATAGAGAGTATTTGGTGATCCATTATTATACCAGCAATAAGCCGGTGAGCTTAATCCCGCCCAGGTTAAATTATCGGTTACCAGTGGAATATCCGATCCATTATTATATTTGGTTGTAGCCAGAGGTTCTTTCATCCATAGTTGATCTCCAATCCTGACAACATCGTAATCGTTTCCATCAACATCGCTGATCGCAGTAGGATCAGTAGTAAAAGATATTTGCTGACCATACCCCGTTCCATTACTATTTGTAGCATAGGCTCTGACATAATAAGTTATATTTTCAAATAAGCCCGTTAAATTGCTGGTATATTCTCCAGTTCCTGTTCCATCAATAGTTATGTAGTCTGAAACTGTAGGATCCCCCGAGGTATTCCAGCAAACACCCCTGGAATTCACAGGGGTGGCGCCTTCATCAGTGATATTTCCACCTGAAAAGGCTGAGTTGAATGTGATATAACTAATATCCAGGGTTGTCAGTACAGGCAGTCCTTCATCTGTTATAAACTCCTGCTGAGAGCCATAAGCTGTACCAGCGCTATTTGTTGCATAAGCTCTCACATAATAGGTTGTGTTAGGTTCCAAACCGGTAATCGAGCTTGAAAAATTACCTGTGCCGATACCATCTGTAGTATGGAAATCTGATATATCCGGATTCTGTGATGTACTCCAGCAAACACCCCGTGCAGTAACTTCAGCTCCGCCATCACTGGTAATATTACCACCACTTGTGGCTGAATAATAAGTAATATCAGTAATCGGGTTTGTTGTCAGTGACGGTACTACAGCAGGTGTTGAAAAGCTAATCTCATTACCATAGGCTATTCCTTCACTGTTGTTTGCATAGGCTCTTACATAATAGGTATTACCAGGTTGCAATCCGGTTATTGAACTTGAAAAACTGCCTGTTCCACTCCCGTCAGAGGTGTGAGGATCTGATAAAGTTGGGTCATGTGAAGTGCTCCAGCAAACTCCGCGTGCTGTTACGGGTGAGCCACCGTCGCTGGTAATATTGCCTCCGCTTGTCGCAGATGTGGATGCTACATCAGTAGCCGAGTTTGTTATTAGTGAAGGAACAACCGATGAAGCTGAGAAACTAAGCTGATTACCATAAGATGTTCCAACACTGTTAGTTGCATAGGCTCTTACATAATATGTATTACCGGCTTGTAAGCCTATTATCGAACTTGTATAACTGCCTATGCCACTTCCATCCGAGGTATGGGAATCCGATATAGTCGGATTCGGTGAAGTACTCCAGCAAACTCCACGGGAAGTAACTGCCGAGCCTCCATCACTTGTGATATTGCCCCCGCTGGTAGCAGATGTGGGAGTAATATTAGTAATTGAGCTTGTTGATAAAGACGGTTCAACCGCAGTAGTTTGGAAATCAACCTCATTGCCATATGCTGTTCCTTCACCATTTGTCGCATATGCTCTTACATAATAAGTTGTACCTGGTTGCAAGCCTGTAATAGAACTGGAAAAACTACCTGTACCACTGCCATCTGAAGTATGTGAATCTGATACGGTTGGATTTTGTGAAGTACTCCAGCAAACTCCGCGTGCGGTAATAGCTGAACCTCCATCGCTGGTAATATTTCCTCCGCTGGTAGCAGATGTGGATGTAACATCAGTTACTGTATTTGTGGTAAGTGACGGTTCAGCCGCGGAAGTAGTAAAATTAACCTCGCTACCATAAGCTGTTCCCACACTATTTGTAGCATAAGCTCTTACGTAATAAGTAGTAGCCGGTTCCAATCCGGTAATAGAGCTGGAGAAACTACCAGTTCCGCTACCATCTGAGGTATGTGAATCTGATATGGTAGGATTCGGTGACGTGCTCCAGCAAACTCCACGTGCAGTAACTTCCGAACCTCCATCATTGGTAATTTTACCCCCGCTTGTTGCAGATGTGGATGTAACATCAGAAGGTATATTTGTTGTTAGTGACGCTTCAAGCGCTAAAGTTGTGAAATTAACTTCGTTGCCATATGCTGTTCCTTCATTGTTAATAGCATAAGCCCTTACATAATAGGTAGTACCCGGATCTAATCCGGTGATGGAACTTGAGAAATCTTCTGTTCCACTACCATCCGAAGTATGGGAATCTATAACGGTCGGAGTCTGTGAAGTACTCCAGCAAACTCCGCGCGCAGTGATAGCTGAGCCACCATCACTGGTGATACTGCCTCCACTCGTGGCAGATGTAGATGTAATATCAGTAGCTGGGTTTGTTGTAAGTGTTGATAAAGCTTTGAAGGTTGTAAAACTCAGCTCTTCACCGTAAGCTGTCCCTACACCATTTGTTGCATAAGCTCTTACGTAATAAGTATTACCTGGCTCTAATCCTGTAATTGAACTTGAGAAACTTCCTGTTCCACTGCCATTTGTAGTATGTGGATCTGATAAAGTTGGGTTATGAGTAGTGCTCCAGCAAACTCCGCGTGCGGTAACTGCTACTCCCCCGTCACTCGTTACATCGCCTCCGCTTGAAGCAGTAGTCCTTGTGATATTTGTAATAGGAGCAGTTAAGATATTTGGCAATTCTTCCTTCTGACAGGAATGTAAAATACCTGCGAGAATGATTAAACCTAAAAAAGTTAGTTTTACAAATTCTTTCATAATATGTGAATATTTTCTATATTTTAAAATACCTGGCATTTAAACAATAATTGAAGAATACTATGAGGATGATTTATCTATGTATCCCAAATATTATCCTCAGAGTCCCAATTTTTTATATTTATGTATATCAATGATTTATGTACCTACAACATTATTAATATTTCAGGACTTCTTAACACCTTTAATTTACAATAATTGTCCGGTGAATGCAAAACTAAAATAGAGATGTTCTATTCACTTATTATTTGATCAATATACCTTATCATATTTTCATAGTGCGAGCCTTTCCAGTAAATACGGTTGCAGCCGGGGCATTGTTTGAATACTGAAAAGAATCGCCTGGTCGTAGGTTGAAGCCTGTCTTTAATATCTTCTTTATCAATATCTTCCAGGAGTGTATTGCATATTATACACCTGGTAAAAAGTCTGACCTGGCTATTCAGGTCTAACCTTTTAAAGACTTCCTTTAGCTGCTCTTCCGGTTTCTGTGACCTAACCCAGTAGCCATGCGTTACCCGGCTGTTTTTTAAAATCCCCCGGTCTCGTGTGAGTATGGTTCTTTTCTCAATAACTGATATATCCACTATTTCAGGATCATCGTAATAATTGTCAAAAAGTGTATCAAAGCCACAAAATCGCAGATATTTAGCCAGACGCCCCAGATGTGTATCGAGGATGAATTTCACCTCCCGGAGAGGTTTTTCCCGTAAACGTATTAGAGGGCTGATGTCAAGTCCTTCGAATACCGGGTAAACAGATATCTTATCACCATCCTTTAAGCTCCGGGAAAAGTCTGCTGATTCACCATTAACAATTATTAGATCGACCTCTACATGGGGTACTCCAAGAGCCTCAATGGCATCCTTCACCGAGGGTTTGCCCATAAATTCATATTGAAACGTGACCTTTCTCCTGTGCTGGGGGAGAAAATCATTCAGTTCCTCGTAAAACCTGAAATAAGCCAGTCTCATATACTCTGGCTTTTAAACGTTAATTAACTTTCAGGCTGTAATTTAATAATAAATTTCCCAGTCGAGGACAGTCTTACATTTTAAATCGACATTGGGTGCAAGGGGGGCATCCCATGGCATAGGTTCTGCACCATAAAAACCTACATTAACAAATCCCTTGCCAATATCCATCATCATATACACAAAATAAAATCCCGGATCCACATCCCTGATATTTACGGAATAATGAAGCTCTCCATCAATATAAACACCTTCAAATGATTTGACATGATTGCCATTATACGGGTCAGAATCAACGTCAACATACACAACATAAGTACCCCCCGAATAGATACGGTCTGTGCCGAATGCAGTTATGATACCTGACATATTACAATCATATTCTATCTCAGCCTCACTGCATGCAGTTGGATAAATAAGATTAAAAAGAACAATTGAGGAAAATAGTAAAACACTGGTCTTCATTTTTTTTCAGATTCTAATAAGTATTTAACATAGCTTCAGGCCTCCAGTACATCTGTACGAGAGCCATCTTTTATTTTGACGACCAATTTGACGTAGGTAACAGGTCAAACGCGAAAAATGTGAAGAATTTATAATGTTTAAACATTTTTTAACAGTTCCCCGGAATTACGAACCTCCCTCTGGTTGGTTCGTGATTCCCTGAGGGAATGCTTTACAAGACAATACAACCCTGCCTCGCTGAAAGTGTGGGAATTACGAACCTTATTTCATTCGGTTCGTTATTCCGCGCAGGGGTTATTAACAAACTAATATATTGGTTTAAGTCTCTGTTTTAGATCGGATGTTTTTATTCCTTCTGGCATTCCTTGAGGGAATCGCGCATATTTGCTCAATTCTTTAAAACTATTAGAAGGGTAATCAAGATAATTTATTCTTTTTGCTTCTGCAACAGTAGTTAAAATCCCGGATATTAAAACAGGGGGTAAGGTGAAAACTAAAAACCCTCCATTTGAAATAGTAAGTAAACTTCCCGCAACAGTCCAAACTACGTATGCACCCCTACTGTTATTAAAGGTAATAACTCTTGCAGAACTAATATTCGATATGGCATATGTTTGAACTTTTCCGCTCTGCATAATGTATATAGAGTCTTCATTAGCAGCAATAAATTCACCGGTAACTGTATCATTCGATGAATTTAACCTCAGATCCAGCCAGCCTCCATAACAATCAGTTCTTAAAGCTTTTCGATTAGGAACTGATCCTATCGGGGCTTTAATTGTACTGCAACAGTTAAGCATTACAATTAACAAAATAGAAATAATTAACTTACCTTTTTTCATATCTGCTATTCCAAAATGTCTCTTCCATATGTGGTTCTATCTTTTTAAAGTCAGGCGCACACAATTTTAAATACCGCGAAGGATGGTTAAACATAAGATTGAGCTTTCGAAAATTTTGTTCTGTCACCCACTCATCTCGAATCCACTCAAGATAAAATCCTTTTGAATCAAGAAATAATTCAGCATTTTCAAAAGGAAGACGGTATTTGATCCGGTAGGAGTCTCCAGGATAAGTTATCAGGTATTTGTTAGTATCAATAAGATTGTTTAATGGATATATTTCAGTCCCTGTTATAGTTTCAACCTGATAAGGCTGGATCAAGATTGGAGCAACTTTTTCCGAAATTGTTGCCAGCCCAAGATAATCTATTCTCCATAATCCTTTATTTAGTCTCAGCTTCAATTCAACTTTACCATGCAGATTATTTGCAAGCGGGATAATATTAAAGTCTGTCGCAATAGGACCTGTCTCATTGATTTCTCCTTCAAGTATCCAATTACCACAGGTGTCTTTACTGAATACTTCAATACCACCCAGTAGCTCAAAAATGTTTTCCTTTGGCGCAATCTTATTTCTTTCAAATTCAGCCATCCAATAGGTAGTGGATTTTCCCATATATGCCAATCCCTGGTACATCAAGAAAGTAGTTAGAAGTGTTTGTCTTTTACCAACCAACAATCCAACGTTTTCGTCATTTTCAACTTCAAATGTTACTATTATTTCCTCTTTTGAATCAAGGTTGTTGGGATCAGCCAGTGAAAACAATTCAATTCTGTCAGCGTTAACAACATTAGCCAAACATTCACCATTATTATTCTGGCATCCAGTCGGTGGCAGGATACCTTCTGTTTTGTAAAATATCCCTTCCGGGCTGTAAAAAACTCTTTCACCGGATTGTTTTTCAAATACTAGTAAATTTGCATAGCGGATAGAATGTGTTTCAAGAGCTTCATTCGTTACAACCAATTCAAAATCATTTTTCACCCTGGCTGTATATAGCATATCGATATCATTCTTCTCTAATGAGGGGGAAATACTTGAAGAAAATCCTTCCGCTTGAATTTCCAGAGTATCTCCATTCGATGCATAGAAGGTGGGGCAAGAACCAAAACAGGCTTTGGGATTTATTAAACAATAGACTCCAATTCCAGCTGTGACACCTGTAACCACTGTTAAGCCACCTGCAAGTGACGGCCCCGGATCATTGGTTTCGAGTAGTGAAATGTCAGAAATATCTATTTTGTAAGGTTCAACATAAGTTTTGGCTCGCGATTTTAGATTACCGTGGCTGGATATGATATTTCTATTTATATCTAAAAATGAGCCGTAACCATTTAATGAGATAGCAGTAGTATCAAAATGCCAATCATATAAAATGTAAACGCTCCCATCTTGCATATGAGCTTTGATATACTTAAATGATGGGTCGATAGTAGCAATCTCACTAACTTTTTTTGTCTCTCTCCTAACAGGAATAGTGGCACAGCTTACTAGAAAAGACAGGATAAATACAATTATTATGTAACCTGGTCTTTTCTGAATATAAGTTATGTAGCACCTGATTCTTACCATATGCGATATTCTTAAGTTGAATTGTTTATATAGTGAAGGAACCTATAAATGATAACTATGATTTTTGTGGTCATTGAGGTTGTCACAATTCAGGTTGTTTGTTATGAGTTATTGCATATAAATTTATGATATTAGGAATTACCACCAAAAAATAATTGTTGTCTGAATGAATAAAATCATAATTCTTCACTCTCAAAGTATCTGATTTTATATGTTTGGAAATTGTGATTTGTACAAAATTCCCCTGGATTTTAAATCATGATGATTTGGATATAATTCCGGTCTCGCTACAAGGGCGTATAAATCTAACGTCTAACGTGCTTCGCGGGAATTACGAACCTTATTTCATTCGGTTCGTGATTCCGCGCAGGGGGGCTTAACAAGGAAATACAACCATGATCTGGCGAAGCCAACACGATTTTTCCTGATATCTTACCAGACTCAAGCATTGAATTCGCTTTTGCCGCTTCAAGAATTGGAAATCTTTCCGAAATAATTGGATTGATCTTTCCGAAATAATTGGATTGATCTTTCCGTCTTTTAATAAATGGAATAGTGATTCCATATCTTCTTGGATGTTGGTTTTGTCTTTTTTATAGCCTGTTGAGATTCCATAAAACTCACCATATTTACCATTGGAAAATAAATGAAGCAATTTCAATTTTAGTAATCCAGCAAGCATTCCTTTGAAATTTGGATAGGCATATTCCGCCAGTTTTCCGCCGGCTTTTAGTGCGCAAAACCCTTGGCCGATATACAGTCCGCCGACCCCGTCAATTACAAAATCCAAACCTCACGGTTCCGATTTTTTTAGCTCATCATTCCAATCCTCAGATCTATAATTCAAAGGAATCGCTCCGTGTTCTTCTACCAATGTATGCTTATCAATAGACGCTGTTCCGTACATAAGCAGTCCAGCAAGTTTCCCAAGATCAAGCAAGGCTGAACCTACACCACAAGCGGCGCCGGTGATTAGAACTTTATCCTTCTTTTACCCGCAGCACTCTGTGAAGAATCTGGAAGGCAGTGCAATAATTTAGTATAACAGCAACGGCTTCATCTGGACTTACATTTTCTGGAACAGCAACCAGATTCTCTTCTTCCAAATAGATATATTCTGAATATCCTCCATACACTGTCAATGCGGCTACAGTATCTCCAATTTTGAACTGGTTTACTGCGGAACCAACTGCTGTTACCACACCTACAATTTCGTAACCTGATACGAATGGGATCTTTGGCACAAAGGGATAATAGCCATATCTCATGGCAACATCTGTTCTGCCTACACCGCAGGCCAAAACTTTAATTTGTAGTTCACTTATCTCTGGAGCTCTTAGTACTTGCTCTTGAATCTGCAAAACTTCAGGGCCTCCTCTTCATGTTAAAACAACGCTTTTGTATTTCATGGCTGTATCAATTAAAAGTTTGATACAAAGTTGAAGCTATGAGGAGAAAGAAACTTGAACGAATTTGCTATTCTTAGTAATAATCGAAGGTGGAACACCAATCATCTTCTGGCAAGTTCTGGTGAAGTGTGACTGATCAGAAAAACCGGCCATGTGTGCAGCCTCAGTCAGTGATCCTTGGTTAATAATGTGCCCAAGTGCTACTTTCAAACGGTACCATAAAATATAATTGCGAACAGGCAAACCCATCTCTTCTTTAAAAAGGTACAATAACCTGCTTTCACTTAAGAAGGAGATTTTGGTCAACTGTTATGTCGATAGGATTTCGTATATGTTTTCATGAATGTGTCTTAGTGTGCGATCAATTCTTTCGTCTTTTGGTTCATGCTGATGCGCATCTTCAAATCGGAATACTTTTATAATATGTCTATATAGTTTATCCCAGTTTTCGGATTGCAGGCAGCTATGTATCAGTTCAAGATTTATCTGCCCGAGTTGTTCTGAGGGATAAGCCAACAATGGATCATCTTTTAAGATTTTTGTAAGAACCCATTCACCTAAGGCTGTATCTTGATCAATGTCTAAGCTAAAGATTGGAACATCTGTTGCATCACATTGGTGTGGATGGTTTGGTTTGATCAAAAGCCCTTTTTGTGTGATCCATTCACCTGTCGCTGGCACCTTGGTTTTAAATACACCATTGATTGCCACCACTAATTGTACAATAGGGTGACTATGCCCTGTTGTAGATCTCGGATTTTGCCCAATAAATAAGCTTATATCTTTCCATAGGATTAGGTGATTCATGGATGAACTAAGATAAGAAAATCAAGGCTTTTCTTAGTTTTGGGGGCTAGTGTTGCTCTCCGCCTTCGCTTAAGCTTCGGCGGATCGCGAGTTCAGGAGGAGGATGTGAAAGTGTCCCCGATAATCATGCAATTTTGCTCCTGAGCTTATCACTTCTGATAACTGCGAACTCAACCCAGCTTAAGATCCAGAAATGTTACAAGGTATTATTCGGGGATGTCCAAAGAAACAAAACTGGGCAGAATCAAATAAATTACTTAAATTGAGGGAACTTTAAAGTTCTAACCCGCTCTTAAGGATCATTTAGAGGAAGATGCTATGTCAAAAACCCCCGGCAAAATAACCCGTTTCTGGCAGGAACTCAGACGCAGGAAAGTCATCAAGGTGGCAGCTATGTATGCAGGCACAACTTTTATTATCATCGATGCATCCGCCAATGTTCTGCCCCGGCTGGGATTGCCTGACTGGACCGTGACTTTCCTGATCATTCTATTGTTGGTTGGTTTTCCCATAAGCCTCATTCTATCCTGGATTTTTGATTTAACACCCCAGGGCCTTGAGAAAACTGACAGAATTGAAGAAGATCTCAAAAAAGAGGAAGTGTCACAAAAAACCAGGCGCTTGTTCACCTTAAGCAACCTGATCATAGCCATTCTGCTGGTAGTGGTGTGCATCCTGCTCTATCCCAAACTGTTCAACAAGGACCAATTTGAGGATATCCGGGATGAGAAAGGTAAAATATCGGTGGCCGTAATGCCCTTCGAAAACCTGACTGGCGATTCCCTGAATAATGTCTGGCAGGGGGGGATTCAGAACCTTTTGATTTCTACTCTTTCTAACTCTAATGAGCTCCAGGTGAGGCGTTACCAGACTATGTCCAATATTTTGGCTCAAAAGAAGAATGTAAATCATGCCTCTGTATCGCCTTCTCTTGCTGGTGAGCTGGCCCGGGATCTTGAATCCAAAACATACATTCTGGGTAAGATTATGAGAGCCGGTAAGCGGATACGCATCATTGCTCAGCTGGTGGATGCCAATACGGAGGAGATCTATAAAACCTACCAGGCCGATTGCACGAACGAAGAGGCCATATTTGCTGTATCCGACTCGCTGGGGACCATAATCAAAAACTACCTGGAGATAAAAAAGTACTCCGAAAATATCCACTCTCCCGGTGCCAGTTCATCTGTGGCCACAAATTCGCCAGAGGCCTTTGGATACTATATTCATGCCTACGAAAGCTTGGAAAAAATGGATGCCAGGACAACGCTTGAATTATTACAAAAGGCCATTGAAACCGATCCTGACTTTATAGATGCCTATGTATTCTTGTCTCTTTATTTAACCTCATTGCAGCAGTATAAGCAAGCGGAAGCTGTTTTAGACAGGGCATATGTCAAACGAGACCAGATTTCTGTAAGAGAAAAACTTTTCCTGGATTTTCTGCATGCCTACCATCATGAAACCCCCTATGAAGAAATTATGTATTTGCGGGAAATCCTGGAAATGGATGAAATGAACGTTAACTACTGGTTTTTTCTTGGCTATGCCCATTTAAAATTAGAACAATTCGAAGAAGCCATTGCATCCTTTGACCGGGTGATTGAGATCCAGGAACAATGGGGAATTAGCAACACCTATCCTCAACTTTCCATCTGGCTGGGAGGGGCCCTGCACAAGGTTGGTCAACATAAAAGAGAGAATGAAATTTATGAATTGGGATTGCAGGCCGGGCAATTAAGTGGGTATATTCTCAGCCAGCAGTCCGCTTGCGCCCTTTCCCGTGATGACAATGAAAGAGCGGCAGAATATCTACAACGATATAAGGCGAAACGGAAAAGCGACGGATGGTCTGAAGCCTTGATATTGAACAGTATTGGATATATATATGAAGAGGCCAATCGCATGGAGGAGGCGGAAAAATACAAGCGTCGTGCCCTGGCACTTGATCCGGATGATCCCCAGGTATTGGAGGGCCTAGCCTGGCATCTGATCGAATACGATATCAATCTGGAGGAAGGGATAGCTCTTATAGAAAAGGCACTTAAACTGGACCCGGAAGCCTATAATATTGTCGACACGTGGGGAAGAGGTCTGTACAAATCAGGCAGATATGAAGAGGCCCTACAAGCACTTCATCAGGCTAAGGAACTCAGAGGCCTTTATGATCCTCTTATCATGGGACATATAAAAGCAACGGAAAAGGCCCTGGCTGAAAAATATTAAGTGAAATCCACCCTGCACAGCAACAAGCTGCCCACATATGCTCCATTTTTTATTGCTTATCACTTCTGATAACTACGAACTGAAGCCCAGTTTACAATCCAGAAATGTCACAATATATTAAGGATGCAGTGGGTATAAAAACGACTTCCCATCAAATCTGAAAAGGAGTCCTTCGTAGTTGTGGGGGTAGTATTGCTCGGCTGCTTTGCAGCCTTGCGAGTCCATGAGGGGGTGCTTTACAAGACAATACAACCCTGCCGCGCTGAAAGCGCAGGAATTACGTCTCCCTAACGGGAGCCGTGATTCCATGAGGGGGTGCTTTACAGGGCTATAAAACTCTAATTTGCTTCGCAAATTATTGAGTTTTTATTCAGAACAGGATTTCGATCAAGCTCGATCCTGTTCTGAATAAAAAACTCCGGAGCGTTTGCTCCGGAGTTTTATAGCCCTTGTAGCGAGAGGGGGAATTGAACCCCCGACCTCATGATTATGAATCATGCGCTCTAACCATCTGAGCTATCTCGCCATGCTTCGCCTAACAGTACTTTTGGGTGCCATCTCCCCTGCTAATGCGGGTGCAAATATAATACATACTTTCAATATTTCAATATGGTTTTTTATTTATATTATTTTTTCTATATTGCATAAGATCAATTTATTTATGCGTCAAAATCACCTGTTGATGAAATCACAATATGAACTCGAATATACACTTAACACCTCCCCTAAAGTTCTGTTTCCGAGGTTGAGCACTGCTGAAGGTCTGGCCGAATGGTTCGCGGATGATGTTCGTATTGACGGAGAGGATTTTGTCTTTATCTGGGATAATGCCGAACAAAGGGCAAAACTGGTGCAGCTGAGGGAAAATAAGCATGCCAGATTCAAATGGGCAGAAACACCAGAAAATGAAGACAGGTATTTTGAGTTTAAACTTGACATTGATGAATTGACAGGCGATGTAGCACTCTTTATCACCGATTTTGCTGACGAAGATGAGAAAGAGGATGCCGTCTATCTCTGGGATACACAGATAACTGAGCTCAAACGTGCACTGGGATTATAAGCCAGGCATGATTTATGTATAACATCCCCGGGCTAACTCCCCTACCTGTATTATTTTAAGGATAAATAAAATATTATTTATTAGCTTTGAACCCGTAGCATAGCACTATGATAAAGAAATTAGACTGGCTGGTTTTTAAATCTTTTGTCGGACCACAAATACTTACATTTTTTATTGTCCTGTTCGTATTTGTACTGCAATTCCTGTGGATGTATATTGATGACCTGGCAGGCAAAGGATTGGAGCTGAATGTGCTGGCCGAACTTTTGTTTCATTTTGCCCTCGTATTTGTGCCTAATGCTCTTCCACTGGCTATTCTGCTCGCGGCACTTATGACTTTCGGAAATATGGGTGAAAATTTTGAGCTGACGGCAATAAAATCTTCAGGCATATCTCTCCAGAGAATCATGCGGCCACTTATAATCTTTATCTTCCTGTTAAGCATAGGGTCTTTCTTTTTTTCCAACGATGTGGTTCCTTATGCCAACAGGAAAGCCAAAACCCTGATGTATGATATAACACAGAAAAGACCTGAACTGAATATCCAGGCAGGGACGTTCTATAATGGTATTGAAGGATTCAGCATCAAGATAAGTAAGAAGGACCCCGAAACCAACAAGCTTGAGAAGATTTTAATATATGATCACAGGGATACGGAAGGAAACAAATCACTCGTGATGGCTGACTCAGGGTACATGAATATGACACCAGATGAATCAGGGCTAATATTCACACTCTACAACGGCTACGCCTATAATGATATAGAAGAAAAAGGCAGATCGGCAAGCCAGAAAAAATATCCTTTCAGAACTGACCGGTTCAGGGAACAAAGATTGATTGTTGAGCTCAGCGGATTTGACCTGGAGCGTTCAGACCTGAACCTGTTCAAATCACACCAGACAATGCAGAATATGGAGCAGCTGGAATATTATATTGATTCACTGAGTGAAAGACTGGAAACACGCCAGGAGAGTTACATAAAGGAATATAAAACAGCCAAAATATATTCAAGGAGGAATTATTACACCAGAGACCTGGAAAAGGACACAGGTAATTACGAATATATCGTCTTCAATGTGGACAGCCTGTATAACTCACTTAAGCCTATGCAGAAACAGATTATATTATCGCACTCACTCAGCCAGGCAAGATCAGGTTTACAGTTCCTTGAAGATAAAAGTAATATAAGTTATGCTGAATTAAAGCACATACTGAAATTTAAAGCCGAATGGCACAGAAAGATAACTCTTGCAGTGTCATGTATTATTTTCTTTTTTATAGGGGCACCACTGGGAGCAATAATACGAAAAGGCGGCCTGGGAACACCCGTAGTTATTGCCGTCCTGTTTTTCGTTATATGGTATGTCCTCACCCTTTTCGGTGAAAAAGCCGCAAAAGAAGGTATAGCACCCGTCCCACTTGGCATGTGGGAATCAACAGTTATATTATTGGGTATCGGAATATTCCTCACCTACAAGGCCACCTCGGATGCAGCTATAATGAATAAGGAAACATACACCCACTTTTTCAGGAACCTGGGTGAAAAACTGGGTCTTGTTAAATCCGGTGAACCAGATAAAGCTACTGATTAATAGCAATATATAAAACTCACTCTTTTTTGGCTAACATACCAGTCTGCTGATATCAACAGTAAAAAATGATTGACCAATGACATAAGTCATATGAAGCCATAGGGTATTTTTGAAGCTTTGTTTATGTTATTTAGCTTACAAATAATACTTTTGCATCATAACCGATACCGATACAGAATAATAATATAATGACGAAAGACACAATAATAAGTAGTCCCTTTAATACCATAGATGAAGCTATAGAAGAGATACGTAGTGGAAGGTTAATTATAGTGGTAGATGACGAAGACAGGGAAAACGAAGGCGATTTTATATGTGCTGCAGAACTTACAACTCCTGAGATAGTAAATTTTATGGCGACGAACGGCAGGGGGCTTATATGTGTTCCTTTGCCTGAAGAAAGATGTGTAGAGCTTGAGCTGGACCTGATGGTGGGAAAAAACACTTCACCATACGAGACACCATTTACAGTGAGTGTCGATCTTATCAGCAGTAATACCAGCACCGGTATATCAGCACATGACAGGTGTCTGACAATCAATGCTCTTGTTGATCCACGTACTAAGCCCGAGAACCTGGGCAGGCCAGGGCACATATTCCCTTTAAAAGCTAAATCGAAAGGTGTGTTGAGACGTGCAGGACATACTGAAGCGGCCGTTGATCTTACAAGGCTGGCAGGATTGCGACCAGGTGGTACACTGGTCGAAATAATGAATGATGACGGATCAATGGCAAGACTTTCTGACCTTCTTAAACTGTCGAAAAAATTCAATATTAAAATCATTTCAATAAGCGATCTTATAAAATACCGTCTTGAAAAAGAAAGTATCCTCGAAATGGGTGTAAGAGTTAACCTGCCCACCGAGCATGGTGAATTTGATTTCATACCGTTCAGGCAGCTGAGCAATAATATTGAACATGCAGCACTTGTAAAAGGATCATGGACAAAAGATGATACCGTACTGGTAAGAATACATTCATCATGTTTTACAGGAGATATTTTTGGGTCATTACGATGCGATTGTGGCCCACAACTTCATAAAGCCATGAAGATGGTTGATGATGCCGGAAAGGGAGCGGTAATATACCTGAGCCAGGAAGGCCGGGGAATAGGATTATTCAATAAGATACGTACCTATAAACTGCAGGAACAGGGTATGGATACGGTTGAAGCTAACCTCGAGCTGGGTTTCGGCGAAGATGAAAGAGACTATGGTATAGGTGCTAATATCATGAGGGAACTAGGTCTTGGAAAGGTAAAGCTGATATCAAATAATCCTGTTAAAAGAGCTGGACTTGAAGGATACGGAATTGAAATAGTGGAGACTGTTCCTCTGGAAATACCTCCAAACCCACATAATGAATTCTATCTCCAGACCAAGGCTGATAAAATGGGGCATTATCTTAGTTGCTATAAACATCCCAAGGGTAAACACTAAAAGGAAATGAATAGTCCACGCATAATATTTATGGGAACACCCGAATTTGCAGTGCCAAGCCTCGGGTCGCTTCTTATTAATGATTATAATATCGTGGCAGTGGTTACTGTACCGGATAAACCTGCCGGCAGAGGGTTGAAAATGAGTAGATCAGCAGTAGCTGAATACGCCCTGGAGAACGTCCTTAATCTGCTGCAACCTGATAACCTCAGTGACCCTTCCTTTGTTGAGCAGATAACAAAGCTCAGGCCTGACATTATCGTAGTTGTTGCTTTCAGGAAGTTGCCTCAGGAGATCTGGAAGATACCTGAACTCGGAACATTTAACCTGCATGCTTCCCTGCTTCCACAATACAGGGGAGCAGCACCCATCAATCATGCAATAATAAACGGAGAAAAAACTACCGGCCTGACAACATTCCTTATAGACGATAACATTGATACAGGTAAAATACTTTTCAGGAAGAAGATAAATATCGGGACGGATGACAGTGCCGGTAACCTTCATGATAAGCTCATGCGGGAAGGCGCAAAAATGGTTGTAAAAACTGTAGAAACTCTTAAAAGGGGTAATGTGAAAACATTGGACCAGTCGAAATTTATAAAAGAAAATGAAACACTGAAAAGGGCGCCAAAGATACAAAGCAAAGACTGTTATATTAACTGGGAGATGAAGAGCAGAGATGTTTATAATTTTATCCGCGGTTTATATCCTCATCCCGGTGCACGAACAATCTTCAGGAAAGGTGCAAATGATTATACATTAAAAATCGGTAAATGCAAATGCCTTAATAAATATAAGCATCTGAAACCCTGTAAAATTGAAAGTGACGGTAGAACCTATCTCAGAATAGGAACCGGTGGATGTGCCATTGAAATAGAAAGATTACAGATGGAAGGACGAAAATTCATGCAGGTAAGTGAATTCCTCAGAGGCTTCGATATTAGCGGTACATCAATTATTAAAGGCCCTCCGGCTTAAGTTTTCTTAACCACAACTCCGTTCCCGGGGAAGGTTCATATCCTGGTTCCATCCTGTTCATCCTGTAAAGGGCTCTTAGCCTGATTCCATATAGCTGTGATATGGAATACATCGTTTCCCCCTCCATTATAATGTGATATTCTTTACCACGCTCTGCTTTGTTCCTCTTTGGTTGAAGATATAATATCTGGCCGGGTATCAGCTCAGCATCATCACCCAGCTCATTATACCTGACTATTTCCCAGCTCAACAATCCAAATTCCTCGGCGATACCCTCGAAGGTATCATTTTCCATTACAGTGATATACTCAAGCATGTTTCGTACCTTAATCCTTTGGCTTTGCTCTATTACAAATTTATTGTTATCAATATTGTAATTTATTTCAGTATCATCCGCTTTTTTTATACCATCGACTTTCTCCGTGTTCAAAGCATCAAATACCTCACCCCTGTCCTGCCTGTTTCTACTTAAAACCATCTCATCATATATATGCAGGTTATTTTCTTCTATCATATTTATCAGCATATTTGCATACCTGGGATTTGTTGCATAGCCTGCACTTTTTAACCCCCTGGCCCATCCTTTATAGTCATCCTGCTTAAGGTAGAAGAGGAAATCATATCTCGACCCCTGCACCAGAAAATCAGAATGATCTATAAAAGATTCACTAGCTTCCCTGTAGCGCCTGAAACATTCATTACGCCTGTCATCATTATGATATATCCTCCTGCCCGTCCAGCCGTTATGGCATTTAATCCCGAAATGGTTATTGGCTACACTCGCCAGCCTGCTTCTCCCGTAATCACTCTCAATGACAGCCTGTGCAAGCGTAATACTTGCAGGAACACCAGTTCTTTTCATCTCACTCATGGCCAGATCTGAATACTTTTTAATATAATTCTCCAGGTCAGGCCTTTCACCAGCCGGGAATTGTTGTGTTCTTGCCCATCGTGCAGAATGACAGGAAGAAAAGAAAAAAGCAATTACTAATATGTAAGGAATAATTCTCATAGGAATAATTTGCACAAAAGTAATAAGCCTATATGTATTTACATTGCTGTAAACGATAAGAAATTAACTAATATTATAGAATTATTAAGAATATAACGCCATCTGATACATAGTGAATATGGTGTGATAATATTTTTTAGTACTTTGCGGAACAGACTTTATTTATGTCCAGGGAAAAAATAATTAAGCTTATCCTGAAAGAATACTCAAATCAGGAAGAATTAAGCAAGGAAGATCAGGATCTTCTTGGCGAAGCTGTAAAGGCAAGCAGAAACGCTTATTCACCATACTCGGATTTTTCCGTAGGAGCTGCCCTGAGGCTTGACACGGGGCAGGTAGTAAGAGGTAATAACAGGGAAAATGCTTCATACCCTGTCAGTATATGCGCTGAACACAATGCAGTTGCCTATGCAGGGGCTAATTACCCCGAATCCGTAATTACTTCAATTGCAATATGTGCCCGAAAAGGTGAAGATTTTACTGTTGATCCTGTATCACCATGTGGTAAGTGCAGGCAGGTGCTGGCTGAAGAAGAAGATCGTTCGGGCAGAAAGATCAGGATAATACTGTATGGGGAATCAAGAATATATGTTATTGATGGTATAGATAATCTCCTGCCACTTCATTTCAGCAGTTCAGTTCTTCGCCGTTAATCATCACTGTTTATTACCATCTGGAAGCCAGCGCCATGAATATTCTTTATTGAAATATTACTGTCGCCTGACAGGTATTTTCTTAGCTTTGTGACATAAACATCCATACTCCTTGCGGTAAAATAGTCATCTGACCCCCATATTAATTTCAGGGCCGTTTCACGGCTAACTAGAGTATTTGGTGATTCGGCCAGCAGTTCAAGCAGCTGAGCTTCCTTGGGTGATAACTTTTTTTCAACCTGTCCTGATTTTAGTGATCTTATTTTAGTGTTGAATGTATATATACCAATTTTTATCACATCGCTGGTCTTTTTCATCCCTCCCCTCCTGCTGGTTATTGCTTTTATTTTTGCCAGAAGTATATCAGTATCAAAAGGTTTAGTTATATAATCATCAGCTCCCAGCCCGTAACCACGTAAAACATCTTCTTTCAGTTTTTTAGCAGTAAGAAAGATCAGCGGTATGGTTTTGTTTACGGCCCTTATTTCAGAAGCAATCGTAAAGCCATCAACATTGGGCAACATAACATCCAGTATACAGAGGTTGAACTGTTCCTGCCTGAAGGCGCTCATAGCATTTTTTCCATCATCAACCCAATGAACGACAAAATCATTGATTTCAAGGTATGACTTCAGGACCGAGCCAAAGCTGAGATCATCTTCGACAAGAAGTATCTTCGATATATCATTCATAGAAGTTCTTCATTTTGCGGTAAAAACACTTCAAATGTTGTGCCTTTTCCTGATTCACTGAATACTTTAATATTACCGTTGTGTGCTTCTACTATTGCCTTAACGTAACTGAGTCCAAGCCCAAAACCCTTCACATTGTGTATATTACCTCCTGACTGCCTGTAAAACCTATCAAAAATCTTTGATTGTACGGTTTTTGACATGCCCACACCTTTATCAGTAACGGATAATATAAAATGACCATCTTTATTATAAGTGCTTACTGTTATTTCAGGCTCTCCGATACTGTATTTATTGGCATTATCAAGCAGGTTATGAACCAGGTTGGTAAGATGTTCCCTGTCTCCATATATTATAGGGTCTTCGGCCTCATCATAAAAGAAGATATTCCCGTTTCTTCCTTCCACCAGTATTTCAATTGTTTCTATTGATCTCTTTATAACAGAATGCATATCAATTTCTGAAAAACTGAATTCCATCTCTTTCCTGTCAAGCGATGATATTTGAAGAATATTCTCAACCTGCTTATTCATTCTTGCATTCTCCTTTTTTATCATGCTTATGAAGTGCTTTACCCTGCTCTCGTTATTTATTATTTTAGGATTACTTATTGTGTCTGCAGCGAGTGAGATAGTTGCTATAGGTGTTTTAAATTCATGCGTCATATTATTTATGAAGTCTGACTTGATTTCCGATATTCTTTTCTGTCTTATGATAAAGAATATGCTCAACGCAAATGTAATCAGTATTATCAGGCTGAAAAGAAATGAACCGCCAAGAAGGAAAGACATTGACGAGAGTATATAATTCTTTCTTTCAGGGAATACTACGGAAAGCCTTGTATTCCGACGTATTAACCTGTCATTAAACAGGTTAACTGTATAATTGCTGCTGATAAGATCTGCTGGAGGGACAGTCTCATACACTCCGCCCACAATCCTGTTACCCTCAATAATAGCAAACTCAAATGGAATGCTTATCCCAGAATTTGCCAGTTCACTATAAAGGACAGATAATATTTCATCCCTGTCAGCAGGACTGTTAATTTCCCATTCATAAAGTTCGGAAATCATCCTGTCTCCCATCTGCCGAAGTTCATTTGACTTTTTCCAGAGCCAGGACCTGAATCTGTCATTATTAATATTCAGTGGCTCTGTTTCTAACGACTCAATACTATATTTCGGTCTTTCCCTTTTATTACTGTCTGAAAAAAAATACTGCTGGTAATCTCCAAGTACCTGAACATTATTACCATCATCAGTCAGTCTGAATGTCAGGCTTTCACCAACTCCGCTCAGGCCTTCATAGTCTCTTAAAGGTGTATTTACGGCACCCGGCCGGGCAAATGGAACTGTCTGCATCTCATCAGCCTGTGACTGTAACAGTGAGTCGGCTACCATCATTTGTCTATAGAAAGCCAGTTGCCTGGAAGACTCTATTTTCCTGGCCGTACTTTGCAGGCTATTAAACACTGAGCGATTGAACAGGTCATTCCTTACCCTTACAGCATTATTAATCCAGATGATCTGTACCCATATGATGCCTGCTAATGAAACAAGCATCAGCGACATGAGACCTATGAGTTTCCATCTTTTCATACTACAAAAATATAATTATAAAGTTACATCAATCCACATTTTAACTTTTCCTTAACTACATTTAACCTCAGTTTAACCGACTCAGGGTAATAATGTTATACATTTGTTTCATGATTACGTAACTAATACTGATTAGGCGATCAAAAATTCCGGTTAACTTGAAGGTTAGAATGAAGAAAAGTAACAAGGGCCGGAGGGTAATTTTAACATCCTGACCTCTGATATTTTCAGTTTGAATGAAGTGGCTGTTTTAGTGTAAAGCAGCCATTTTTTATTGTAACTGTTCTATCTTAGGCCATATATCTTTATCAGGGGGTGGTGCTAAGATCTCAATCTCCTGTTTTTTAACTGGATGTATAAAACTTATCTTCCAGGCATGGAGTGATATGCTACCATCATTATTTGACCTGGGGTATCCATATTTCAAATCGCCTTTAACAGGGCATCCTGCTTTAGCCAACTGGCATCTTATCTGGTGATGTCGTCCTGTGTGAAGGTCCACTTCCAGGACGTAGTATCGGTCTGTCCTGCTAATCAGCTTATAACTTAAATGTGCTTCTTTGCTCCCTTTTACCTGACTGTCGTAAGCATAGGATTTATTTTGTTTCTCATTCTTTTTAAGGTAATGCCTTAAGCTGCCTTCCTCTGAAGGGGGCCTGTTTCTCACCACTGCCAGGTATCTTTTGGAAAGTTGTTTTTCCTGGAACATCCTGTTTAATCTTGCCAGGGCTTTTGAAGTACGTGCGAAGATAATTACACCGCTCACCGGCCTGTCAAGGCGATGTACTACTCCCAGGAATACGTCGCCCGGCTTATTATATTTTACCGCCAGGTATTTCTTTACCCTGTCTGAAAGGGCTTCATCACCTGTGCTGTCACCCTGAACCAATTCACAGCATTGCTTATTAATGGCGATTATATGGTTGTCCTCATAAAGTATATCCATATCGGCGTGTTCAATACTGCTCCTTTTCATTTGGAAAGTCCAGAGAGCGCACATCCCGTATATAACCCTGGACTGCCCCGCTTATTTCCTGGTGAAGATTATGGTATCTTCTCAGAAACCGTGGTGAAAATTCCTGATTTATGCCAAGCATATCATGAATTACCAGTACCTGTCCGTCAACCTTATTACCTGCGCCAATGCCAATTGCCGGGATCGTAAGGCTCTCCGCAACCTCTCCGGCAAGACCTGCAGGTATTTTCTCAAGTACAATGGCAAATACGCCTGCTTTTTCGAGTAACTTAGCATCACTCTTGAGTCTCTTTGCTTCTTCTTCTTCCCGTGCACGGACAACATAGGTGCCAAATTTATGTATAGACTGTGGCGTTAGACCCAGGTGCCCCATTACGGGTATTCCTGCCGATAATATTCTTTCTACTGATTCGGCTATCTCAGCTCCTCCTTCAAGCTTAACAGCATGTGCACCTGTCTCTTTCATTATTCTTACGGCTGAAGAAAGGGCTTCCTTTGAATTGCCCTGATAAGTACCGAAAGGCATATCCACTACAACCAGCGCTCTTTTTGCTGCACGGACGACTGAGGCGGCATGATATATCATATTGTCAAGGGTTATTGGCAGTGTGGTTTCAAAACCGGCCATAACATTCGATGCAGAGTCACCAACAAGGATAACATCAATCCCTGCCTTATCGACAATAGATGCCATTGAAAAATCATATGAAGTGAGCATTGCAATTTTCTCACCTTTTAGTTTCATTTCGGACAGCACATGTGTTGTCACCCTCTTTACTGTATTATGGATTGACATATCCTGATTATTTTATGATTATACAAGGTAAAGCTACAAATTTGTTTTTATAATCTGATCTGGATAATATGAAAATGCCATAACTGCCTTTTTGTCATTATAGGGTTTAGTTTGGTCATGCAATATTGCTTTTGAATGTCATATTAGCATAAATATGTCCTGAAAATCCAATGGCATAATCATTGCTCAGAGGATTGGAAAATCAGAAAACATTAAATACGTTATAAAATGGGAAAAATAATTGGTATAGACCTTGGTACAACTAATTCATGCGTTTCAGTGATGGAAGGTAACGAACCTGTCGTTATACCCAATAGCGAAGGCAAAAGAACTACTCCGTCCATTGTTGCTTTTGTTGAAAATGGTGAACGAAAGGTTGGAGATCCTGCCAAAAGACAGGCAATCACTAACGCCACTAAAACGGTATATTCAATAAAAAGATTCATGGGTGAATCTTACGACAAAGTAAATAAAGAAATTACCCGTGTTCCCTATAAAGTCATAAAGGGAGATAATAACACACCAAGGGTTCAGATAGATGATCGTAAATACTCACCGCAGGAAATATCCGCGATGGTATTGCAAAAGATGAAAAAGACAGCTGAGGATTATCTGGGACAGGAGGTCACGGAAGCAGTTATTACAGTTCCTGCATACTTTGATGACTCACAGCGGCAGGCAACGAAAGAAGCAGGGGAGATTGCAGGGCTGAAAGTAAAGAGGATTATAAACGAGCCTACTGCAGCAGCCCTCGCCTATGGTCTTGATAAAAAAACTGAAGATCTCAAGGTGGCCGTTTTTGACCTCGGGGGAGGTACTTTCGATATATCAATACTTGAACTCGGTGATGGTGTATTCGAAGTTAAGTCTACAAATGGTGATACTCACCTTGGTGGCGATGACTTTGACGAAATGATAATTAACTGGTTAGCAGAAGAGTTTAAAAAAGATGAAGGTGTTGATCTTAAAAGAGACCCAATGGCACTACAGCGACTCAAAGAAGCAGCTGAGAAAGCCAAAATTGAACTGTCAAGCTCTACAAGTACAGAAATAAATCTACCTTATATAATGCCTGTTGATGGCATACCCAAGCATCTTGTAAAAACTTTGACAAGGGCACATTTTGAGAAACTTACCGATTCACTGATTCAGTCAGTTATCGAGCCGTGTAAACTTGCCCTTAAAGATGCAGGGCTGAAAGCTTCAGATATCAATGAGGTATTGCTTGTTGGTGGTTCAACACGTATACCGGCAATCCAGGAAGTGGTACAGAAATTTTTTGGCAGAACCCCATCAAAAGGTGTTAATCCCGATGAAGTTGTTGCAATTGGTGCAGCAATACAGGGTGGTGTTCTGACAGGTGAAGTCAAAGATGTACTTTTACTCGATGTTACACCCCTTTCGCTGGGCATAGAAACTATGGGTGGAGTAATGACCAGACTGATAGAATCCAATACTACTATTCCAACAAAGAAGAATGAAACATTTACCACTGCAGCTGATAACCAGCCCTCAGTGGAAATACACGTTCTCCAGGGTGAAAGACCTATGGCAGCAGGTAACAAAACTATCGGAAGATTCCATCTTGACGGTATCCCTCCTGCACCAAGAGGTGTGCCCCAGATTGAAGTGACCTTTGATATTGATGCAAACGGTATACTCAACGTATCAGCCAAAGACAAAGGTACAGGCAAAGAGCAGAGTATCAGGATTGAAGCCTCGTCAGGATTAAGCGAGGATGAGATCAAGAAAATGCGCGACGAAGCAAAAGCCAACGAAGAGGAAGATAAAAAAGCAAAGGAAAGGATTGATAAAATCAATGCAGCCGACAGTATGATCTTCCAGACTGAGAAACAACTCAAGGAGTACGGTGATAAACTTCCTGCAGACAAGAAAGAACCTATAGAAAAAGCTCTCTCAGATCTCAAAGAAGCACATAAAAACCAGGATGTTGAAGCAATTGATAAAGCTCTAAATGACCTTAATACAAGATGGCAGGCCGCTTCGGAAGATATATATAAATCTGCACAGGCGGAATCACAGCAGCAGGCTGGATCACAACAGGGTCCGCAACCCGGAGGAGAGTCAGGTAAAGGAGACAGTGATGATGAGGTTACTGATGTCGACTTCGAAGAAGTGAAATAAGTATATCCTGAGCATATAAATAATTAAACACTCTGATTTTTTCAGAGTGTTTTTTATTTTTACATCACCTTTAATCTAATATTTATGAAATACTTTTCAAGATTTATATTATTTCTCATTATCCTACTCACACCTTTCTGTACCTTAAGCCCTCAGGAGAGCCTAAACAAGACCGATGTAAATGGGATGAAACAGGGCCACTGGATAAAAAAATACCCGAGCGGGGAGCTGATGTACGAGGGCTATTTTATTAATGATAAACCCGTGGGTGAATTTAAAAGATACAATGAGAAAGGAAAACTGATATCCGTGCTTAATTATGCAATTGACAACGATACAGTCTATGCTTGCTTTTATCATCCGAATGATTACATCGCCGGTAAAGGTAAGTATGTTGATCAGAAAAAAACGGGTGAATGGATGTACTACTCTGATTATGTTGAAGATCATCTTCTCATGAAATGTTATTATACCAGTGACCGTATTGATGGAATAAGTGTAAAATACCACTGGAATGGCAGGGTAGCCGAGAAACTGGATTACAGTGAAGGTGTTAAATCAGGTGAATGGAAGCAATATTACAATGACGGTACTTTATCACTCGAATCTTCATATTTGAATGATAAACTTAACGGGGAATTCAGAACCTGGCATACCAATGGTGCTAAAGAAATCGCAGGACAGTACAGTAACAATGTAAGAACAGGGTTATGGCATTTCTTTAACAGAGACGAAACACTGAGAAAGGAAATAAAATATAATAATGGCATTCCTGAGAACAGGGCAGAACTGATAAAGGAAGAAACTGAATACCTGGATAAACTGGAAAAGGAAGGTGGAAAACTTAACGACCCTGAAATTACCGGGATAATAAGGTAAGAAGCTGTCTGCCCTGTTGATAGTGATCTGTCTGCTAAACTTCATTTACAACATATAATATACTGGTAATGAGTGATAAAATCGACAGGTATTCACTAAGTGAACTCCAAAATATCATTAAAGAATCAATTGAGGAAAAATTAGCTGGATTTTACTGGGTAAGCGCAGAAATATCAGAGCTGAAAATAAATTATTCAGGGCATTGTTATCTTGAACTTATTGAAAAAGACCGGCAGGAAGATATCAGTTCAAAAGTCCGAGCCATAATATGGGCACAAAAAGCCAGACTCCTCCTACCCTATTTCGAGAGCATGACAGGCCAACCATTATCAGAGGATATCAGAGTATTACTGAGAGTCAAAATAGAATACCATATTGTATATGGTTTAAGCCTTGTGATATATGATATTGATCCCGCATATACTATTGGTGAAATGGAGCTCAGGCGAAAGCAGATAATAAAACAACTTGAGACAGAAGGTGTAATTGATCTGAATAAAGAACTTCCATTTCCAATGCTGCCGGTGAGTATAGCCGTAATTTCATCAGAGCAGGCAGCAGGTTACACAGATTTTACAGACGAGCTCAGACATAATGCTTATGGTTATATATATAATACCAGGATTTTCAGTGCTATTATGCAGGGTAAAGAAACTGAAGCATCTGTAATTAATGCCATAAATAAGATCTTTGAAGAAATCAAGTCTTTCGACCTTGTTGTTATAGTAAGAGGAGGCGGATCCCAGTCCGACCTAAGCTGGTTTGACAATTATAATATTGCTTACACGATTACACAGCTACCCATACCTGTTCTTACGGGCATCGGTCATGAGAAAGACCTTTCAATTACTGACATGGTAGCTTACAGATCATTTAAAACACCTACCGCCGTAGCAGATTTCATAATTAATCAAAGCCTTCAAACAGAAGAATATATACTGGAATTGAGAGAAGCGATAATAAATAATAGCCGGGAAATGGTAAAGGTGAGTAGGACAATTATTAACAGGTTAAGTATAAGCATGACCCCAAAAGTAAGGTCCACTCTGAAAAACAAACAAAGCCTGATAAACAGGTCAGGCTTACGCTTATCAGGCATTACACGTTCATATATCTCACAAAGCAAGGCAAGGTTAGGTGCTATCCAAATAAATATCAGTAATAGAACACTTAAACATATCCAGGATAAAAACAGGCATATAGTTGATCTTGGTAAAAGAATTAAGCCGGCAGTAAAGAGATATAAGTATCAAAAACAAACAATTTTAGACAATTTTTCCAGATCAATTGACTACCTTAGCCCTTCCAGAGTACTGAAACGCGGTTATTCAATTACTCTGTTTAATAATAAAGCCGTCAAATCATCGAATGAACTGAAACCTGGCTCGGAGATAAGTACGGTATTACATCTTGGCAGAATAAAGAGTAGAGTATTTGACCTGAAGAAAACTGATAAATGAGAAAGGGGAAGATTTTTCTGATTAGTCTGTTATTTGTTGTATTATATGGAGAGCTCTGTGGCCAGAATACATACTTCCCTTCCTGTTACAGGTATCCTTTAAACGAAAAACATAATACCATACTGGCCGAAGAACTTTATTCAAGGGCATCGGGATATTTGAACAACGCTGAGGTAGATAGTCTTGAATTTACTTTCATGCAAATGGAAAGCCTGTCATTACAGTACCTGCCGCTCTATGATGGTTTATTAAATAACCTGGATGGGATATTATACTATTTCAGAGGCAATAACAGCAGAGCATTGAAACATTTTCTGGAAGCTCTAAATATTTATTCAGAACATGAATATTACCAGGGAGTGAACGTACTGCTTAATAATATAGCAATTATTTTTGCCCTGGTTGGTGATTCCCAATCATCAAGGAAATACCTGATACGTGCCATTGAAATAAATGAAAAACAAGGCATGGATTATTATGATACCTTCAGTTATAACCTGGCTGAAGTGGAATCCGAACTTGACAATTATCAGGAATCTATTGATATTCTAAAAAATTTGCTCAATAAAGAAGATGTTAAATTGAGAAATATCTCACCTGTTTCTGTTATTGGGCTGATTATCAGCGGATATAACAAAACAGGCAATAGTGAAGAAGCTGAGAGCTGGATAAACAGGGGTTACCTGGCACTCGATGATAATCCATACAACGATATTGACAAGCTTACCTTTTATACCTACGTTATGGAGTATCACCTTAATAAGGGTGATTATGAAAAAGTAATTAGTACTTCCGATCAGTACAATATTGATGAAAGATACATTTTACCTGATCAATACGATCATCTTGAATACCTGTGCAAAGCATATACAGAAACCGGTAATTTCGATAAAGCCTGGAAATATGAGAATATTCTAAGTGAAATTCATGAAGATGATAATATACTTAACAGGGAAGAAATTATTAGTCTCCTGATGGTTGAGTATGAAGAGACAAGAAACCAGAGACTCCAGGAAAGTATTAATAGTGAAATGCAACTTAACAGGGCCCGCCAAAACCTTACACGTAAACTATTAATAATCTCTTTTACCATCCTGGTTGCTTTTATCATTCTATTTATCGTTTTACTGAGAATACGAAAAATCAGAAATAAATATAAAGAGGAGTTAAGTATTGAAACCGAAAAATTTGCCGCTGTTAACCGCGAATTGCAGAAAACTAACAGAGAACTTGAAAAAGAAAATAAACTACTCGACACACTTATATCAGTATTTGCACATGATCTGATTAATCCTTTCCAGGCTATTCTGGGGTTCAGTAAATTAATGGTTGATGACTTTGAAGCACTTGATAAAGACAGCATGATTGAATACAGCAGTATGCTCAGTGAAACATCTTTTCAATTAAACCAGCTTCTTATAAATCTACAGAGTATTGCCACCATTCAGGGAGGAAAAGATAAACTTGAGATGTGTGATGTTCACATAACACCTGTCATCCATGATGTCGTGGCACTGTATAAACCCCTGGCTGAGAGGAAGAAAATAAATATCAAAACAAATTGTGATAATAACCTTTATGCCTGCATAAACCCCGATGTACTTAAAACTGTCATGCGTAATATATTGAATAATGCTATAAAATACAGCCATACTGGTGAAGAAGTAAGAATATATGCCATCGAGAAGCACGAGCATATATATATATCCGTGGAAGATGATGGTGTCGGGATGGATGAAGAAATACGGAAAAATATACTAAAAGGGAACTATCTCATGTCCAGGCCAGGTACTGGAAGTGAAAAAGGAAGTGGACTTGGCCTGGCAATTTGCATTGACCTTCTGCAGATGAACAAGGGAGAACTTGATATAGATAGCAGCAAGGAAAGTGGTACAACAGTTATTATGAAAATAATGAAAGCCGGTGCTTAAGAAGACCCTGCATATAATCGCTTTTATTATCCTTGGTTTAAATTGCCAGGGCCAGGCCAGCATTACCGATAGTATATTGAACATATTACCGGATATGCATGATTCGGTTAAACTGGAAGTCCTGAAAGAATATGCACTTGATCAACAGTACCATTCTTTGAGAACAGGTCTGGTTTATGCAGATAAAAGGATGGAAATAGCCCTTGAACATAACGATCAAAAAATAATAGCCGAAACATGGCACATATACGGTAATCTTTATGCTTCATCCGGTTTGCTCAATGATGCCGAAGAAAAATATCTCAAAGCATTAAGAATATTCGACAGTTTAAACCTGAATGAAGACAGGGCATCAATATTGCATAACCTTGGGCTGGTATCTTTTAAAAATAATGACAGCCTTAGAAGTATACAATATTATGAGAGATCAGTTGAGTTAAGAAAGAGGACACTTGATGACAGAAGAGTAGGTGATGAACTTACTACACTTGGTGAAACTTATCTTGCTTACAAAGACTATGATAACAGCAGAAATTACCTGCTCGAAGCGCTTGAATATTACAGGGAAATTCATGAATACAAAAGAAAAATGGATGCCTGGGCGTTCCTATTTGATAATTATTATGCCACAGGGCAAAATGAGGGAAAGAAATGGATAGACTCATTAATAATTGAAAATGAAAAAATCCAGTCAAGCTTATATACAAATATTATCAACCTGAGGTTATGCAAATATTATTTCATGAATGACAGACTCGATTTGAGTGCAGCATATATTGACAGCATCAATTTTGACCGTCTGCATGAGTATGAAGTTATTAATCCGGATACAATAATTTATAACCTTTCAGAAAGATACCGAATTCAGGGTGATGACAGGCAAGCTTTAAACTTCAGACAATTATATCGCAACCAGCAATCGAAGTATACTAAAAGGGAAGTTCAGAACCTGGTGTCAAATTATAATATCAGGTTAAGCATCAGAGCATCAGAGGAAAATATTGTATGGTCTCAGCAACAAAACGAACTGATTATTAAAAGAATAAAACTTGATAAGATCATTTCTTATACTGTATACATGGCAATCTTTATAACTGTTGTCCTGCTCATTTATCTCTGGTACAACATGACATCCATAAGGAAAACAAATATAAAACTGGCACAAAGAAGGACCGGGCTGCAGGAGGCTTATGACAGGTCTTCAAGGTATAAAGAGAGAATCCTGAGTATCAGGGAAAACAAAAGCGACTTCTTCTCAATTATCTCATTAAAACTAAGTAAACCTTTCCATAACCTTACTACCAGGTTATCAGAAATAAGTGATTACCTCGAAAAGCATAACAAAGACCTCAAGCTCAAGACATTCATGGAAAAACTCTTTAGAGATTCTTCCGCTATCGAGAAAGGTCTTGGAAAGATACTACTCTGGTCAAAACTGCAGAGAAGCAAATATATGATTGAACAGGAAACCTTTAACCTGAATGATTTCCTGCACGAGATTCTTCCTTCACTTCTTGGAATTGCCCTGAAAAAAGACATCAGAATAAGATTTGATGTTGACCCGGGGATAAAAATAAAATATGACAAATTTTGTCTGAAAACCATATTAACTATCCTTACAGAAAATGGTATCGAACACTCACCACCCAGGACAGATATAATTATAAGAGCCGAAAAATCAAATTCAGGATGCATTCTTTCTGTAACTGATTTTGGAAGCGGTATTACGGATGACCTGAAAGATAAAATATTTGATTTAAGCAGGATTAAAAATAAGAGTGCTTCAAATGCTGATCATAAAATGGGATTGGGTTTGTTGATAGCCAAACTTATGACAAAAAAGAATCATAGTACAATTAACCTGGAAAGCAAAAAGAACTCAGGAACAACAATATATATTCATATTAACGATACAAATGACGCAAAATAACACTGATACCAAACCCAGCTTTAATAAGGCAGTTGAAGAACTGGAAAATATCCTGGAACAAATAGAGTCAGGCGAACTTGATGTTGATGAACTGTCAGGAAAAGTAAAGAAAGCATCTGAATTACTAAGACTTTGCCAGGCAAAATTAAGGGATACTGAAGAAGAGATAGATAAAATTATCAACGATATGGAATAAAAAAAAATCAGGACTTTATGTTGCCCTGATTTTTCCCTAATGTCCCTAAACCTAAATCCCAGAAAACAAACTACTGTTTTTATTTTGTGTTACCTTCTGTTCTTTTAACGTAACAAAGGTATTAATTGTTGCAATAATCACCTATGAAAATTGAACTTTTAACTTTTTTTTAATAATTACTTTTGCTTTTCAACTCCCAGGACATCTTTTATGGCCTTCTCAAAAGTATCTTTTGGCAAAGCTCCCATAGCCATCTGGGGCTGTCCATCCTTCGGTACGAATAAAAGTGAAGGTATACTCCTTATTCCAAATATTGCAGCCAGTTCCTGTTCCGACTCGGTATCTATTTTGTAAATGTCAAGTGAA
>Ga0272443_10001603_pt1 | contig 32067 bp, 30 predicted proteins | sample SSMAcet12_FD_193581 | JGI IMG/M metagenome (GOLD analysis project Ga0272443, IMG submission 193581) | Marine sediment archaeal communities from Little Sippewissett salt marsh, Falmouth, MA, United States - SSM-Acet-12 | ecosystem: Environmental > Aquatic > Marine > Wetlands > Sediment ... | reverse complement strand
GAACAGGATCGGCCAGCTCAGAAAGCGCCTGAACATAGCAATCGGGGTCCTCAACAGGACATACTCGGCCATTCACCCCATCTTCCACCAAATCCACAAATCCCCCGGCAGCGTTGACAAACATCGCCAGACCCTGCGCCAAGGCCTGCACACCAACGACTGGCAGCCCCTCCGACAACGAGGGCATCACCAGCACATCGCTCTTACCGAGTAAGGACCAGACGTCCTCCGGTGTCACCCAGCCGGGAAGCGTGAACCGCGACTGCATTCCATGACTCATGATGAGGGCCTCAACCTCCCCTCGTTGTGGTCCATCCCCCACCAATGTGCAGTGCCATGACAAATCCTTGTGCTGGGCCAGAGCCTCAATCAGAAACGGTAGATTCTTCTGAGGCTGGAATCGGCCTGCGAAAATCAGCTGAACGGGATCATGCACATCAAGATTGGGTGACCAGCCGTCCGGCAGCTCAACACCGTTGGGGATGACCTTGATCGGAACCGGGTAATGCTCACGTGCCAGGCTGCGAGTGTATTCGCTGACAGCAGCAACCGCCGCAGCATCCGCCCACACGCCATGGGTAAAGGGATAAACGAGGCGGAACCAGCGGTCGGTCTTTTGGGGGACCCCACCCGGCACGTCGCCCAGATGGGCGGTCAGCACATAGGGCACACCGGTTGTCGTATACAGTGCATGTGCCAGAACGCCCGTCGGAACGGCAAAGTGAGCGTGAAGCACATCCGGTTGCCAGGTCCGAATAAGCCGTCTGGCGGGACCATACCCTGCCACGAGATACGCAGCCATAGCCGGGAAGGAAGCGCGGAAGCGTGAGCGTCGGCCGGTAAACACTCGCAGCACCTGGTAGCCGTCAACGCTTTCCTTTGATTCCAACCCCGGTACAGTGCTCGTAAGCACCTTGACGGCATGTCCACGCGCTGCCAGCGCTTTACAGATATCTGCGCAGGCACGGCCACCTCCACCACCAACGGGTGGAAACTCGTAATTCAAGACGAGAATTTTCAAGCGCGACTCCATGAACGGAAACGGATTCCCAGCGCAGTGTTCACACGTCCTCATCCATACCGATAACCCTGCGCACCGAATACGTCGGTTTGGCCTGGGATTCATGGTAGGTTCGAACGAGTAATTCTGCAATCAATCCGAGCAGGATGGACTGGAAGCCCAGGATGAAGAGCATCACCACCATCTGCAGCAAGGGACTGCGCACAAGGTGTTCATCATAGATCATGCGGCGGGCTACCAGGACGAGCAGGAGCAGGAAGCTTCCGGTGATCAAGCCGAAACCGGTGCCACCGAACAAGTAAATGGGTTTTTGCTGGAAACTCAGCAGGAACTTCACGGTAAAGAGGTCAAGGATGACTTTCAGGGTCCGCTCGAGCCCATATTTCGGTTCCCCGTGTTTGCGGGAGCGGTGATTGACGGGCACCTCGGTGATGCGCGCACCGACGGATTTGGCATACGCAGGAATGAAGCGATGCATCTCTCCATAGAGATGGAAACCTTCCAGCACTTCTCGCCTGTACACTTTCAATGTGCATCCATAGTCATGCAGATGCACACCTGTCACCCAGGAGATGAGCCGATTGGCCATGCGCGACGGCAGGATTCGAGTGACGAATACATCATGCCGCTCAACCCGCCAGCCGGAAACGAGGTCATACCCCTCCTCGAGCTTCTCGAGCATCATGGGGATATCCTCAGGATTATTTTGCAGGTCCGCATCCATCAAGACGATGATATCGCCATCGGAGTGATCAATCCCTGCGGCGATGGCCGTGGTCTGTCCGAAATTGCGGCGCAGTTCCACCACACGGACCTCACAGGTGTTCTGGCCTTGCAGTGTCTCGAGGACGTCAACACTGCCATCACTCGACCCATCATCCACATAGACAATGTGATAGTCCAGCCCTTTCAAGGCGGTGATGATTTCCTCATGCAGGATCGGCAGGTTCTCCACCTCGTTATACACAGGTATCACCACAGAAATACGCGACGTTGCGCCTGCCTCGGCAGTAACTGCTGGCTTAGGGGACGTTATGGTCATTCCGCCCATCCCTTCTCGTGCTCCGGTTCAGTCGAAATCCTGGCTAGCGCTTTGAATCACAGCAGTGACACTGTTATCCCAGCGGTGCCAGTCACCGAATTCTTCAGCGAGGATTTTCTTCCCCTCTCCAATCGGTTCAAGGCCGACCGCTTCCATATCTGCGTCAACCATGATGCGCGTCAGTTGCTTGTACGTGATTTTCGGGGACCAATCCAAGCGGCGTTTGGCTTTGCCTGGATCCGCCAGGAGATAGTCCACCTCGGTGGGTCGGAAGTAACGTGGGTCAATTTCCACATAGTCCTTCCAATCCATATCGGCATAGGAAAATGCTTCTTCGACAAACTCGCCCATCTTCATGGCCACACCTGTGCCGATGACAAAATCCTCCGGCTCGTCTTGTTGCAGGATGCGCCACATGACCTCAACATACTCTGGTGCATAGCCATAGTCTCGGCGGGATTCCAGATTGCCGAGATACACTTTCTCCTGCAGGCCGGCTTTGATGCGCGCAACTGCGCGCGTCACTTTCCTAGAAAGGAACGTCACACCCCGCCGGGGGCTCTCATGGTTGAAAAGGATGCCATTTGCGGTGAACATATCATACGCTTCGCGGTAGTTTTTTGTCATCCAGTAGGCATACGTCTTGGCGATGGCATATGGACTGCGCGGCTGGAAGATGGTTTCCTCACTCTGCGGCGGCGATGCACTGCCAAACATCTCACTCGTGGATGCTTGATAGAAGCGAACATGATTTCCGCTACGCCGAATCGCTTCCAGGATCCGTGTCGTTCCCAGCCCGGTGACGTTGCCGGTGTATTCCGGCATATCAAAACTGACTTTCACGTGGGATTGTGCCCCGAGATGATAAATTTCATCCGGTCGGATGTTGTAAATAATATTGGTGAGGGTTTCGCCATTGGAAAGGTCGCCATAATGAAGAAACAACCGCGCGGCTTCGACGTGGGGATCCTGGTAAATGTGATCGATGCGATCTGTGTTGAACGTACTCGCCTTCCGGATGAGACCATGGACCTCGTAGCCCCTGCTGAGCAGGAACTCTGTAAGATAGGACCCGTCTTGTCCGGTAATGCCTGTAATCAATGCTTTCGGCATGTTGTTTTCTCCCTGCGCAGATCGCGCCCTCAAAATTCAAACGCTGAATTATACCGCCTGCATGACCTCCGTCAAGCCCGGTGGCTGCGCCGCCGCTCGATACTCCATGCCGCGATCAGGTAAGCGGGGATGAACACCGCTATCGAAGCCATGGTAGGGAACAAACTCAGACTTGGCACCAACAGATAGCGGCCGGCATACCACTGCAGCAACAGAACCGTCACACCCGCAACGACTGCGCCTGTATGCCGCAGCCAGCGTGAACCGGTGCGCCTTGCATAACTCCAGGCCCAGCCGGTTACCAGCGCATATAGAAGGATAAAGGCAGCACGGTATCGGGGATTATCCCATTGATCCCCCGCAGCTCGATAGGACACAAAGAGCGCCATCAACCACGCACTCACGGAAAAGTACGTTGCCATATTCCGCAATCCCATGCCGCGCAGGGCCGCGAAAGGCGCATACAACAAGAAGGGAAGCAACGCGAACCATCCTGCAGCCCGCCAGATACTGATCGCCCGCCAGATCATCGGTGCGGTATTGTCCATCACGGCTGCCGGGAAGAAGGGCTGCACAAGTCCATACAATGTGGCAAGAGGAATATGGGCCCACTCCGGAGATAACGAGAACAGCACCTGCACCATGCCCGATCGCTGTTCCAGCAGCAGTACCTGATAGCGCGCGCCCTCGGTCAGCCACCACCATATCAATTGAATCGGGTTGCCCTCCGGGCTACCACTGATCCTCGACCATGCGCTGGTTGTCACGAATAATGCGACGGCAATGCCGCCCACCCCCACGAACCATACCCACCACGGAAGCCGGACTTGCTTGCGTTGATCTGCTAGCCAGGCGCCACCAATCAACAGCAGCGTCAACACCAGCATGGGAGGTGATATCAGCAATGCCAGCAGTGTTCCCCCACCAAGTGGAAGCAGCGCATCTTTCAGACCCCTGCTGCGCATCTGAGCATAGCCAAAAAACATCCACGCCATTGCTGCCATGATGAAAGGTTCCCGCATCTGAGACGCGCCCAGGAGTATTGCATCCGGGTAGAATAGCATCACAAGCACGGTAACCGCAGCGACTCGGGAGTCAAAGATCGCCCTCGCAAATCGCCAACCGTAGTAACAGGCTATCGTCCCAAACAGTCCCCCCACCAGAACCATCAACAGCGGGCGATGTACCGTGGGAGAGAAAAGCTTATAGATGAGCGTGCTCATCCTCAGAAGCCCACCATACTGATCGCCCCCTTCAGAATACGTCAGCAGACTGGGAAAGGAAATGTTGTTCTGGACCAGCTGCCAGGCGTCAATATCGCGCGCAAAGGCATCTGCAAAGACATACCCTGCGTTTTGAATTTCGGTATCATATCCAATTTCTGGCAACGCGCGATATAGGAGCAGTCCGAGCAGAAGCCGCAGGAGCAGCCCCCCCAACAGCGCTGGAAGGAGCCAGCGCGGTAGCTCGACATCCCGTTGTCGATAGCCAACTCCCATCACCATCACGGCGCAGATCGCCGCAACAGGGAAATACGCGAGGATACTGCCCAAGACAGTGCCGTTTCCATCAAAGAACGCATAGGTCAGACTGATGAGAAACGCGCCGAGCAACAAGGCAGGGATGGTTGTTTTCTTTTTCATGCCTGCTCCTCGTTGAACCGATGTTGAAGAAGAGACCAACCCGCGCGCAGCACCACATAGAACACCAGCATCTGCAAGGGCACCAGGAAACGCGGATTATCGCCGTGATCGGCAAGCGTCTGCACAACTGACATCAACAGCACAAACCCGCCGGTGGCGATTATGTACCTGTCGACATGCAGAATCGCACGCACGCGTTTGCTAAAGACACTCAACACTCCACCCAGCAGAAACAGTCCATTGGCAAGCAAACAACATCCCCGTCCGGCAAGCGCCGCTCCGCTCAACATCATCCGTACAACCGGCGAGGACACCAGCGAGGGATCCCAGTACACCGGCGCTTTCCAGAAGTCAATCCAGCCCTTCATAACCGTGCGCAGATAAAGCCCGGGGTACTGCCTTATCAGTTGCCGTGAGAGCGCGCCCATCTTGCGGGACAGCTCAAAAAAATGCATACCCGTAGCCTCGGTCAATGCTGGAATCGCATGCCAGATGGTGTTCGTCTGGACGCCGCGCTCAGCAAGGCGGGCATCGCGAAAGCGCAGGTAGGTATCCCGGATCAATGCCTCATCGTCGGGAAGCAGTTCGAAGTAGGCACCGGTATGTTGAACCAGGCTATATCCCGAGAGGGTGGTCGGCGAGAGCATATGATAACCCCTGTACACCCACAACAACCAGCCGCCCTGAATGAACAGCGGCGGGATGGAGAAGAGCAACCCCGCGAACAACCTGCGACGCCATCCACCCGGAACCACCAGCAGCACGAAGAACAACAGCCAAACAGTCAGGGGAAAGAGAAGCGGGCGCATCATACCAGGCAGACACGCAACGAGTCCCAGGAGGAATGAAAGAAGGAAAATGCTCCAGGAGCGACCAAGTCCCTCCACCTCGCGCAACAACACAAACGAGAGCACCAGAAAGAATGCGGTGAACGTTTCGGTGAGAATATTCGCTTCAAACAGGAATTGTGCAGGGATGAGATGATAGAGCATTCCAAGAATGAAGGCGAGCGTCCGATTCTGCGTTGTCCGCCAGGCAAACCAGAACAGCAACAAGGCCACCAGCCACCCCACCGCCATCTGTACCAGCCAGACTCGCACGGGATCTTTGTCCAATGCCAGCAGCAGCAATGGATATCCCGGGACGCGCGTAGCATCATATCGCGCCAGCGTCAGCCCGCGTAGCGCCTCAGCCAGGCGCATGTAAGCACCTTCTGTATCGCCGGCGATGTAAGGCGCGTAGGTCAAGCGGAGTGCGATCCGTTCCAGGAATCCAAAGATTGCAATGATTGCAAGATACAACTGTCCCTTGCGACCCAGGGATTTGGCCGACTCAGTCATCGCCATCAAACCTCAACCCATGCAGCGCCCGCTGCTCGCGCGCGAGCCAGGTATACTGCCTGGCATCTTTCCGGGCGCGAGCCCCAAGTCGCTCACGAAGCTCGGCGTCCCCGAGCACATTCTTCAGCATCCTATCCCACGCTTCCACATCCTCTGGAGGGAGGAAAATGGCATTCCCCTCGTGCAATACCTCATGCAAGATGGGGAGGTCGCTCGCGAGGATAGCACGTCCAGATGCAAGGTACTCAAACGATTTCATCGGGTTGGTAACCGCAGCGATATCCATTCCACTGCTATCCAGCACTTTCTGCGAGTGCGGCATGATTAAGATATCACAAGCACCCTGCACCCTGGCCAGGCGCTTGTTCGGAATAAAGCCCAGGAGGGAAATGTTTGACAATCCCTCTGTCTGAATACGCGCTCGCCACACGTCGACATCGCGGGGTTCTCCTCCAGCAACCAGAAACGTCACTTTTGGATTCATCCGGGCGAGCTCGACCACCATGCCCATCCCGCGCCCCTCGTACAGATGGCCAGTGTAGCCAACCGTCGGACCTGGTGCTAATTGAAGATCAGTGCGCATTGACTCTGGAGAAGAAAGGTCTTCATAACGGGAAAGGTCTACACCATTTGGCGATACCACAGCAAATCCTGCCCGGAAGCAGGTGCTAAATTGCTCTTCCAGCATGTCTTTAAGCACCTTCGTTGTGGGCAGAATGCGCCGGGCACCCCGGCCTTTAAGGAACCAACGGAACAACGCTGGACCAAAACGTCCCGTTGGCTGGTCGTGCATTTCCAGCACGGTAGGTCTCCCCAGTTGGGATGCAAGCGCCGCCGCTTGATATGGCCAGGCATAGTACAAGTCAGCGCCCCATCGACGTGCCCGGGCTACAGCCCGCAAGGCGAAGTCATAACGCCGAAGTCGAGGAACGGACGGGATCCATTCGACCATGAATCTATCGCGGAGGCCGTAGTGTTCGGCAATCGCTTCCCAATCCATTGCTGGGTTGTTGCCAGGCACCCACAGTGCAATTTCATGGTCAAGATCGACCAACGCCTGGCAAACCTTCATCACCTGAAGAGAGTTCGCGGCTCTTGAAGGCACGTTCGAGGCGGAAATACACGCAATACGCATTTGCTTTCACACCGCTCTCGAAGCGGGACTCGTGCGTTCCAGGTTCCGCAATACACGGAGAGTGCGGCCAAGAAGAATGGTGGCTGTCCCTGTCATGAAAAGGCTCAATAACGCAGCCATTCCCAGCGCGCCAAAGCGCGGAACCAGCAGGAGTGTGCCGGCAATTTTCAAACCTGCGCCAATGGAATGCACGATGGTTGGGTAGGAAGGCTGTCCCAGCGGTAGCAAAACGGTCCGGTTCCAGTAGAGGATATTATCCGCACAGACACCAATCAACAGGATCATCAACGCATAATATGAAACAGGCAGGAAATCGCTACCATAGAGACCGATTACGAAACGTCCGAGAAAGACGAGGGCGATGCTTGCCGGCACGGTGTATAGGGCAGCGAGAGTGCTGCCGGTCCGCAGCAAGTATCGAACGTTCTCCCACTGTTTCCGGGCAGCCTCCCGGGCGATTTCACGGAATGTGGTGCTGATAAGCGGATTGACCGGAATGATGAGAATATTCATTATGGCTTTGGCAATCTTATAGTAACCAACTTGCGTCAGCGATGCAAAACCTGCCAGCCAGAGTGTTTCGCTGTCGCGGGTAATCAGCGTGATGGTGCCCGTGATGTTGGTATTGAATGCGAAGTGGAAGAGTTCTCGAAAGCGTCCCTTCAGTAAGGATAGAGGCTCAAGCCACCATCCATTCCCCCACTGCTTTCTCGCTTCGAGAAGGGCAGCGATCGAGATGGCGCCTGACCAAACGACCTTGCCTGCAAGATAGGCAATCAGGATATGCAGCAGCGTACCGCGGGAAAAAAAAGCGTAACTGATGAGCCCCAGTGTGAGAATGCTTTGCAGAACCGTAACGACAGCGAGGCGCTTGAAGCGGTCGAAGTATTGAAGCAAACCTGTAGAACTCTCTGTTATGCCATTGGCGAGGATGGTAAGCCCGTAGAGGATGCAGAGATCAGCCAGCGCAGGGTCGTGTGCAAAGAACTCAGCTCCCCAGGGCGCCAACAACACGACCACGGCGAATGCGAGGAGAGAGCTCCCCGCCTCACTTAACGCCGCCATCTTATATACGGCAGCAGCATATTCCCCGCGTCCATCCTCGGTGAACTCTCCCACATAGCTGATGACCAACTCCCCCATCCGGAAGGAGGTTAATCGGTTGATGTTGCTCGAAAACTGGATGATGGCTTCCAATTGGCCTACGCCTGCAATACCGAGGGTACGCGCAGCGAGTACGCCTTGTGCAAAACTCAGGCCTGCGGAGACTGTCTGCGCGCTGAACAAATAGCTGGCATTACGAAGAACACGCTGGAGCAGAGGGTTCTTAATGAATCGCTCAAGGAGGGCTTCGAGGCGTGAAGAAATGGTGCGAAGCATGCCGTTGCCTACACCTGCGTGTCAACGCGAGCAGCCCAGCCTCGTTCCTGCTCATACCAGGCCACAGTCTTCGCAAGCCCCTCGTCAAATCCGATGTGAGGTACCCAGCCAAGCACGTTGCGCGCCTTCGTCACATCAGCCCAACTGGAAAGCATGTCTGCAGGATGACGTGGCAGCGTGATCCGCTGTGCGGGTTTGCCGGCTAGAGTCTCGATGCGTGAGATCAAACTATTGATGGTGACCACCTCATGACCGCCGAGGTTGAAGATTTCATAGCCCGTCGGACATAACCCTTGGATGACGCCGCGCGCGATGTCATCGACAAACGTGAAACCACGCGATTGTTCGCCATCACCAAAGACGGTCACATCTCGCCCTTCGAATATCCATTGGATGAAACGAAAGATGGACATGTCCGGTCGCCCGGCTGGCCCGTACACCGTGAAAAAGCGGAAGATGGTCACATCGACAGCATGCAGGTGATGGTAAGTGTGACAGAGCACCTCGGCTGCTTTCTTTGAGGCCGCATATGGTTGAAGCGGTTTGCTGCTGTCGGCGCCTTCGGGTGTCGGCTGTGGTGCCTCCTCTCCGTATATGCTGGAGGTTGAGGCCAGAATGAACTTGGGCGTCGGTTGCTCCCGGCATAATTCCAGCAGGTTCAGTGTGCCGGTGAGGTTCGTGTCGTAGTAGAGCCATGGATCCTGAACACTCATCCTGACGCCCGCCCGAGCAGCCATATTGATGATGCCGTCAAGCGGCTTGAGACCCGCCCCCAGCGATTGCATGGAATCCCTGTCAGCAATGTCCAACTTATGGAAGGCAAAGTTTTTCTGCTTCTCAAGCTCTTCCAGACGATACTGCTTCAGACACACATCGTATGCATCGTTGAGGCTATCCACCCCAACGACCTCATGGCCTGACTCGAGTAACCGTGCGGTGATGCGTGCGCCGATGAAGCCTGCCGCGCCGGAAACGAGATAGCGTGCCATCAGAGCCTCACGACCTTGTCGCTCTGGATGCCGGCAGTGTGCATCGCGTTGCGGGTGTCATAAATCACATCGGCTTTCTCCTCCAAGCCTTTGTAATCCATGGCACTATGATTGGTGATGATAACGACAATATCGGCCTCGCCCGCGCCTTGCAGGGCATCCGGGATGGACTGCATATTCCAGTCGTCATGGGAAATTGATCTGACATAAGGATCGTAGTAACAAACCTGCGCGCCCTTCTCCCGCAACAACCCAATCACATCCAGTGCAGGCGATTCCCGCATGTCGGAAATGTCGGGTTTGTATGCGACACCGATCACAAGCACACTCGAGCCCTTCAATGCCTTCTCGCGAAGGTTTAACGCATCCTGGATACCGCTCACCACAACACGCGGCATGTTGGTGTTGATTTCGCTCGCCAACTCAATAAAACGCGCGTTGTATTTCACGCTTTTTAACTTCCAGGAAAGATAAAGCGGATCAATGGGAATGCAGTGACCGCCAAGACCCGGGCCCGGCGTGAATTTCATGAACCCGAAGGGCTTTGTCCCTGCCGCCTCAATCACTTCCCAAACATCGATACCCAAACGATCACACATCAAGGCCATTTCATTAACAAGCCCGATGTTGACTGCGCGGAAGGTGTTCTCAAGCAGCTTGGTCATCTCTGCGACTTCAGTTGACGAGACGGGCACAATGGTTTCCATCGCCCCGCCATACATGGCGCAGGCCACCTGTGTGCAGGCAGCCGTGATACCGCCAATTACCTTGGGCGTGTTCACAGTGGTCCAATCTCCCCTTCCTGGATCGACCCGCTCAGGTGAGAACGCCAAGAACAAATCTTCGCCCACTTCCCAGCCGTTGGCTTCCAGTTCGGGCTGCACCATCTCCCGAGTGGTGCCCGGATAGGTTGTCGATTCGAGAATCACCACCATTGGTGTATGGAGCGCGGCTTTGAGCGAACGTGTCGCAGCAACAATGTAGGAAAGGTCGGGATCCCCGGTTTTGCGCAATGGGGTGGGGACACAGATGCTAACACCATCAACAACTTTCAAGGCTTCAACATCCACCGTCGCCTTGAACATCCCGTTTTCAACCAGGCTTGAGATACTCTCATCTGGCACATCTTCCACATAGCTTCGTCCCTCATTGAGAAGTGCCACCTTCTCAAGCGATGTATCCACACCGATGACATGGTAGCCTGCTTCCGCCAGCACAACGGCGAGCGGCAGACCAACATAGCCAAGACCGATCACGCCGATGACGGCAGTGTGATCGTCAAATTTGGAGATGAGTTCAAGGGCTGACGCAGGTGTGGAGGCCGGAGACATGTTATGCATGAAGGTTACTCCTAAAAGAGACTTAGTTGTTCAGGTGGCTCTTCAAGCGGTGCTGATTCTACCGCAAGGCTGCCAGCCTGATCAATGAAGTCTGGAAGTCTCAAGAAATCTTCTTCGATGATTTGACGTAGCGATGGCTGATGAAGCGCGGCTGCAGGATGGTACATGGGCACGATCAAGCGTCCATTCGCCATCTTTGGTTGACCATGGATCTGGCTAATTTTCGCGTTTGGGAAATAGCGCGCCATGGAGAAGCGACCAAGGGTGACGATGACCTTGGGTTGAATGGCGTTTATCTGCCGGTTCAAGTAACCCTGACAGGCTTCCATCTCCTCCAGCTGCGGATCCCGATTTCCAGGAGGGCGGCATTTAACCACATTGCAGATGAAAACATCCTCTCGCTGCAGGTCGATCGTCGCGAGCAGTTCATCCAGAAACCTGCCCGCTGCACCGACAAAAGGCACCCCTTGTTCGTTCTCATGAAAACCGGGCGCTTCCCCAATAAACATGATATCGGCATCCGGTGACCCGGCGCCGGGAACGGCTAATTTGCGTGAAAGATGCAGCTTACAGGCTGTACACACTGCAACTTCCTCTTCAATCGCCTTCAATTGCTCGATAGCGCCCATCAAGCCTCTCCTTTCCAGTGCTGCGAGATGCGCGAGATGTCCTCGGCGGTCATCAGCAATGCGTCTTCGTGGTTATCTCGATAATAACCCTTTCTTGTCCCTACGCCCTCGAATCCGTACTTCTCATAAAGATGAATGGCAGCTCGATTGGAAACGCGCACTTCCAGGGTCGCCAGCATGGCTCCCTGCTTGTGCCCTTCCCGTAGGGCAATCTTCAAGAGCTGCTCCGCAACACCACGACGTCTCCAGTCAGACGCGGTTGCAAGCGTACTGATGTGCATTTCATCGATAATCGTCCAAAACCCAATATACCCTACTACTTTCGTCCCGCTTCCCGTCCCATCTACCGCCACAAATAGATGCGCAGCCTCATTATCCAAGAGTTCAAACCGGTACGTCCGTTCTGACCAGGGAATGGGAAATGATTCTTGATCGATGGCAAGAACAGCAGGAATATCCTCCAGGGTCATACGCCGGATATGGATGCTGTCCGTCAAAGTGCACTCTCACCCCGCGGATCGAGGTACCACGGCGCGACACCGGCGGGGTCTGTAATCTTACCACTTTGAATGCGCTCCCTGGCGAGTTCCGCTAACCACGCCGGTCTGCGGAGGGATGTCGGTGGCGCAGCGACATGGAGATGGGGGATGTCTTTGAGGAGAGAGCGTGCTTCTTCATCGATCTCCCCAGTCATGAGTGCAGGCGTATCGAGGTCCGCTACAAGCTCGCTCCAGGTGGTATTCTGTGGCTTCCCAACCGATACCCAACGCGTGTCTTCACGCGAATAATGACATACCGAGATCCGCTTTCGTCCTGCCCGAAGAACCGCGATGAGGCGTTCATAGATGGGTGCTTGAGCTATCGCGAGGATGTCAAACGTCGAGATGCCAATGAGGGGGAGATGATGGACAAGCGCCAGGCCCTTCGCAAGCGCCATGCCAATACGAAGCCCCGTGTAGGAGCCAGGACCGCTTGCGACAGCGATCGCTGTGAGGTCGTCCGCATTCCGCCCGACACGACGCAACATCAACGCAATCTCCGGGGCAAGTTCCACAGTGTGATGTCTTCCGCTCTGCCAGGTTGCCTCTGCCAGCAGAGTATGGCCCTCATACAATGCGATGCCTATCGACTGCGTGGCGGTATCAATTGCCAGAATCAAGCTTATCCTCCAAACGCCATTTTTCGGAACTCGCGCAGCAGGCGCTCATAACGGATGCCCCTTGCTTCGAAAAGCAGCCCGCGCCTGGAGTCGTCCACCCAGCGCAGGCTGATCCAAAGCCTGTCTTCCGGCAGCAGTTCAGCCACGCGCTCAGGCCATTCAATCACAACCGGTCCCGACTTCCCATCGAGGATGTCATGGAACCCCAACGCCTGAGCTTCGCCTGCCCCTGAGAGGCGGTAGGCATCGAAATGGTACAGGCGCGATGTGTCCGCACGCCGGTATTCATTGATGAGCACAAACGTCGGACTGGTAACATGATCATATGAGCCCCAACCGCTGGCGATGCCCTGTGTGAGGGTGGTTTTTCCGGAGCCGAGATCGCCGGCCAGGCAGAGGAGATCGCTATCTTTTAGGAGCCCGCCTAGGCGAACGCCAAGCCTCCGAGTCTGCTCGGGACTCAGGCTGAGAAACTCAAGGTTGCGATCGTCAAGAATCGGCATAAATCAGGCGGATTATACGCCACGCGCGGGACACTCACAAGCGAGCGGAACGCACAAGGAGCCTCTGCGATCCTCTTTACCTTCATCCTCGGCGGAGAAAAACGTTCATCTCCCAAACTTCCCTTATCCCCTGCTCCGTGCTACTATCTTGCACATGCTGGTTCTCGTCCTTTCTGACATTCATGCCAACTTACTCGCGCTTGACGCCGTCCTCGAGGATGCCCCGGAGTTCGATGCGGTTTGGTGTCTCGGTGACCTCGTCGGTTACGGCCCGCATCCGAATGAGTGTATCGAGCGCATCCGCTCCTTACCGGATCTCCTGTGCTTGATCGGCAACCATGATCAGGCTGTGCTGGGTGCTATCCCGATCTCACGCTTCAACCCCGATGCTGGTGCCGTGGTCGCGTGGACACGTAAAACCATCAGTGAAGAGAACAATGCCTTCCTTCAGACACTTCCCAGCAAAATATCGATCAACAACTTCACCCTCGCCCATGGAAGCCCCAACCAGCCCGTATGGGAGTACATCCTCGAGCCGATTACCGCGGACCGCAACTTCGATACGATGAAAACCGATTACGCCTTGGTGGGGCACTCCCACATCCCCCTTATTTTTCACCGCCTCAGCGAAGATGCCTTTGCGATGCCACTCGGTGTGCACTGGAATAAGCGCATGCAGCTCATTCCGCGCATGATCCTCAACCCTGGCTCTGTGGGACAACCGCGGGATGGCGATCCCCGCGCATCCTACGCGATACTCGATGTCGATGAAGGTCGTTGGGAAATGCGGCGTGCGGTCTACGAGATTGAAAGCGTGCAGCGCGCCATTCTTCGGGCCGGACTCCCGGACCGCCAGGCGCTTCGGCTCGCAGCGGGTATCTAGTCTGGAACTATTCCGCCCCCAAAGACGTCAAAGGGATAAGAACCCGCTTCTATGTGAGGAGATAACGTTATGAAAAAGCGAACGATTCTCGCGTTCTTCTGCATCCTTACGCTGGCATTGGGCGCCTGCGGTGCTTCACGCGTCTCATCCCAGGAATCAATGGCTCCTGTCGCAGATTTCGGCGGGATGGCGGAAAGTGCGCCAATGGCACCCGACATGGAGCGTGCAGCTTTTGAGGAATCCGGCCTCATGAATGATTCGTCCGCCGTCGAGGAACGGTTGGTCATTCGCAACGCCTCCCTTTCCCTGGTGGTCACGGATCCTGCCGTCAGCCTCGACGCTATCGCCGACTTGGCCGAGAGACTTGGGGGGTATGTCGTCTCTTCCAACGTCTACCAACAGACCTTTGCAGAAGGCATTGTCGCAGATAGCGGATACATCACCATCCGCATTCCCAGTGAGCAGCTGGACGATGCGCTCGAGGAGATCAAATCCAACGCGACCGAAGTGCGCAGTCAGAGCGTCAGCGGAGAAGACGTGACGGATGAGTACACAGATCTCAACTCCCGCTTGAGAAATCTAGAAGCAGCCGAAGCCGAGCTGCTTGAGATCATGGAAACCGCCCAAGATGCGGATGATGTACTGGCCATATTCGAGCATCTACGTCAGATCCGCCAGGAAATCGAGGTCACGCGTGGACGCATCCAGTACTATGAACAATCCGCTCGCCTCTCTTCCATCAGTGTCGATCTGATCCCTGACGTTGCTGCACAGCCGCTCACAATTGGACGATGGCAGCCGGAGGGCACCGCCAAAGCCGCCATCCAGGCATTGATTGGCGCCCTCAAGTTCCTCGGCAACGCCACCATCTGGATGATCATTTTCATTGCCCCAATCTTGCTCTTGCTCGCGTTGCCGATTGTGCTCATCGTTCGAGGTATCCGCAAACGCCGCGCCAAACGCAAGTCGGGTCCTCAAGAGGAAGCATGATCAAGTTCATAGCAAAAGCGGGGCGCTCGCAGCGCCCCGCTACTCCATTAACTCTCTTGTGAGTTCAAGCTTGAATGGCGTGGCGCACACGTTTCACCACACGACCAAAATCCGCCGTGTGCTTCATCTCCAGTGTGCGTGGACGCTTGAGCGGAATGGCAACCTCCCTCTTGACAGTCGCTGGGCGATCGCTTAACACCACCACACGGTCTCCCAGGAGCACCGCTTCGCTGATCGAATGGGTCACCATGATTACGGTGACCATGCGCGCCTGCCTAATGCGCTGGAGTTCCATACCCATACGCTCGCGAGTGAGGGCATCCAGGGAGCCAAACGGCTCATCCAGGAGCAGCACCTCTGGCTCATGCACGAGTGCTCGCGCAATCGCCACCCGCTGGGCCATCCCCCCGGACAGGTCATCTGGATATGTCGATTCGAATCCTTGTAAACCGACCAGGTCGATGAGTTCCTGTACGCGGAAAGCCTGGTCAGTCTCCTGATGCAGTTCAAGGGGGAGGCGGATATTGCCCTCTACTGTGCGCCAGGGCATCAGATTTGCCTCCTGAAAGACAAAACCGATCCGACGTTTTGACGCTTCAAGTGCTGAACCTTCAAACAAGATCTCGCCGCGGTTGGGTTCTCTCAGACCACCGAGGATCTTCAAAAGCGTGGTCTTGCCACACCCGGAAGGTCCAACGACGCACACGAACTCCTGTGCTTGAATAGCCAGGTGAACATCAGTGAGCACCTCTACATGCTCGCGGCGGTTCTCATAGATTTTCTCGATATTCCTGGCTGTAAGGATGGCTGTCATACGGCGCTACCACCTCTCAAGGTGCGGTAAAAAGGTTGGTGAAGGCCTGAGAGACATCCTGTGCGCCTTGCAGATAGCCGATGTCAAGAAGCACGTTCTGCATGTTGATCCAGGCTTGCGGATCAGAATACCCGATCGAATCAGTCTGCCAATAGGTGAGGCTTTCTTCCAGGATGCTGCGTTGAACCGCTTCGTCCGCTTCCGCGAGTCCTTCCACGTAAGACTGGGCGATCTCATACGCTTGATCTGGGTCATCCAGCACAGCCTGGATGCCTCTGCTGAAAGCCTCAACAAAGCCCGCAATCAACATCGGGCTGGATGCGATGGTTTCTTCGCTGGCGATAAGGCCATTACCCATCAGGTGAACATAGTCTGATACTCGCATCACATCAACAACCAAACCGAGGGCATCCAACTGCACCGGTTCGTTGTTCACATAAATAACGACGGCATCTTCCTGCCCTTGATACAACGCCTCTACCTGGTTGTAGCCGATCGACTCAAGCTCAACCAGGGCGCTGTCAATCCCCGCGCTCTGCATAATCGCTTCAAACCCGATATAGGACGCGCCATACAAACCGGGAATGCCCACTCGCTTCCCGACCAGGTCTGCGGGGGTGCGGATGCCGCTTTCCGAAGCATAGGCAATGCCCACGGGATACTCCTGCCACCATGTCATGACATAGACAATGGGAATGCCTTGTTCCCTTGCCAGCAATACCTGCTCGCCGGATACAATCGCAAACGGCAGTTCGCCAGCCCCAACAAGTTGAGCAGCCTCGGTCTCGGGCATGTGCTCAAACGTGACATCGAAGCCGGCTTCATCAAAGTAACCAAGCTCCTCAGCCACGTACAATGGGACAAACTGAATGTCCGGACGGTATCCCATTGCCAGCCGGACCGGCGTTCGTTCCTGAGTCGCCTCAGCGGAGAAGCCTGGTGTACATCCGGCCAGAAGGATCAAAGCGGCAGCCAACAGAAGGAGTGCAACTCTTTTCATCCTCATATCCCTTTTTTATCCTGTGCGCCATCTCAGGACAGATCGCTCGATTACGATAACCGCCCCGTACAAACCTAACGCCATCACAATCAGCGCGAACACTGCTACAAACACCAGAGGCGTGTCATAAAGCCCGCGACCGATGTTGATCAGGAAACCAAGCCCTTCATCTGAACCGATAAATTCGCCAACAACCGCTCCAATAACAGATAGCGTCGCCCCGATCTTTAGACCACCCAACACGACGGGAAGCGCAGCAGGGAGCTCCAATTTGGCCAGAATTTGGGATGGATTGGCTCGTAAACTGATCATCAGGTCATACAGATCCTCGGATACGGAGCGAATCCCCAGAATGGTATTGATGAGGATCGGGAAAAACACGATTAACGCACTGATGAGTACTTTGGAGATACGTCCGGGTCCGAACCAGATGATGAGCAGCGGTGCGATCGCTACCGTGGGTATTGCCTGAGATGCGATGATGTATGGAGAGAGAATTTGCTCGAGGAGTGGTGATTTCGCCAGGATGTATCCCATCACTGTCGCCACAGCCATCCCTACAAAGAGACCACTGAGGACTTCACTCAGGGTAACCCCCATGTGATACAGCAGACTACCATCTCTCCACGTGCGCATGAAGCGCGCTCCCACCGCGGCGGGTGAAGGCAGCATGAATGGTGGCAGGTCACTCCAACGACTTATAGCACCCCACATCAGCAGGAAAAGCAGCAGGGAGAGCGGTATGCGCAAGACTCGTAATAAAACGCTCACACCGTTGCGTGCACGAGTTGATGGATACTCTGCGGCCATAGATTCAGTTTCCTTCTGGTAAAGCGACATTCACGGAAAAGAAAGAACCCCGAAGGTTGTCTTCGGGGAACAGCGCGCCATACTACGTTCAGTATGTTCGTCTTCTTTCATCCGGACTGTACCGTCGGCTCCGGAATCTCACCGGATCATGCGCTTTGCGCTCGCGGGCTCTACCGCCGATCGGGAATTGAACACGAGGTTCTCACCCTGCCCCAAAGACGTCAATTGTCATTGTTCATCTTATCACAAGTTGGCTCCGATGTGACAGGTGCACGTCTCAGACATTCAATTCCTTCATGTCGCCTGTGCCTACAAAGACCACCCGCTCGGCGATATTCGTCACGCGATCACCGATTCGCTCCAGGTTATGCGCGCTCCAGAGGAGGTAGGTGGCTCGCTCCACCGCGCTCGGGCTCTCCGACATCATACCCACGAGTTCATCGAAAATGGCTTTGTAGAGATGGTCCATCTCATCATCGCGGGCAGCGATGGCGCGTGCGCTCGCTTCATCTCGCTTAATATACGCCTGAAGACTCTCTCCAAGCATCGTGCGACTAATCTCCGCCATTTTGGGAATGTCAATCAAGGGTTTCAAGAGCGGTTTGTCTCCCATGCGGATCACGGTCTTGGCGATACCGGCTGCATGATCGCCCATGCGTTCAAGGTCAACGACAATGCTCAATGCCGCGAGGACGGCTCTCAAGTCCGTAGCTGCTGGCTGCTGGGTCGCGATGAGCTTCACACAATTTTCTTCAATCGTGAAGCGGAGCTCATTGATGACGGCATCATTGGTAATTATTTCTTCCGCCAGCGCTTGGTCCCGATTCTGCAAACACAGCAGCGCATCCGTAATGGCACGTTCGACTAACCCTCCCATGCGCAGGATGGAATCCTGCACCTCTGCATATTGCCGGTCATATTCGGTTCGAAGACCCTTCACCATCGTTCCTCCACCTTCTACTACCCCACCGGGATTGACCTCGCCGGATAACGTGCGAAAACGACGAGTTTCAGCTGGATGGGCGATTGTCTGGCAGCCACTACCGGTCATCCCGTAAGGTTTTATGATATACGGTTTCTACGTTTTTTGCACCTTACAACAGGATCCCGGGCAGGAAATGAGCGAGGAGCCTGATACAGGTCAAGCTGCCTGAACAAGCGCCAAGAAACCAAGGCCAGCCCAGTACGCCACCCACCTTTTGCGGTAGACATGGGTATAATCACTCGAGCGCATCACAGCGTGGCTGTGGTCCAACAGAACGCACAACAGTACCTTGACGAGGACAACTTGACCTCATGACCATCTCACTCTACACTGATCACAACAGGCGCCCCCACCGAACCGCAGTGTCTCTGCGGAGAGGTGGGGTCTTCTTCTGCCTTCTATCCCTCCTCTCAGCGATATCCCTCAGCGCATGCCAAGCTGATCCCGTGCCGTCCCCCGCTCCTTCAACAATCACCCTCACCCCAGAGTTTATTCAATCCTCCCCTGCGCCAACAGTTCCACCTTCGCTGTACCCCGCACTGACTGCTACACCTCAAGGTGCCAGTGTAGGTGTTGTCGAACGCGTGCAACTGGATGCACGCTGTGGCGAGCAATCCCTGACCTTCAGCGTCTACCTGCCACCAAACTATGCCGCCTCGCAGGAGGATCACTTTCCGGTCCTATACCTGCTGCATGGATTGCTGTTGACCGATCAACAGTGGATTGACCTGGGGGTAGCGGAAGCAGCGGATCGTCTTATTCAGGAGGGGGAAAGCGCTCCCTTCATCATCGTGATGCCCTGGGAACAACGTGGAGTGTCCTTCGAATCATGTCTGGTCGATCAGCTCATTCCACATATTGACAGCACCTATCGCACCCAGGGTACCCGGGCCATCGGAGGCCTCTCTCGGGGAGGAGGCTGGGCAATTCGTATTGGCCTGCACTACCCGTCTTTCTTCGATGCCATCGGTCTTCACAGCCCGGCCAACTTCACCACTGCGCCCTATTTTGATTACTGGCTTGATGAGGCTGGATGGGATAGACTTCCCCGCATCTGGATCGACATTGGAGATCGAGATACACTGCTCCCTTCGACTCAAGCTCTCGTGACCGACCTGGATCTACTGGGAATCCCCTACGAGCTGCATGTCCAACCTGGCGATCATGTTGCAGAATACTGGGCAGCGAACATCGTTGACTACCTCAAGTGGTATGCCGTGAGCTGGACACCGTTACACAATGGTACAACACCATGAAAGACACAAGAAAGGGAGGGGGTTAAACCAAGTCGCGCCTCGGGCCTGCCACGAACCCTCGGCGCGGATTGGAGAGGAGAATACATTCACTATTATCCATGAGGAGATAAATGCAACATGAAGTCGGGATGAGAACTGGATTAATGCTCCCCATCAGCCATCACCTCCTCAAGATGTGCTAACCCAATTGGCCCCTCGCGTAGCACCGTGAGCACGCCTCCTTCAAGAGCAACGACAGTTGATGGTCGCCCACCTGGTGTTTCACCCCCATCCAGCAACAAATCGATCTCCTCACCCAACGCCCTGATGACATCTTCAGCGTTGCGCGGTTCAGGATCTCCAGAACAGTTTGCAGAGGTCACCGCAAGGGGTCCCGTTAGCTGCAGAAGCCGGCGGGCAGCATCATGATCCGGCACACGTACACCGACTGTCGCAAGGTCACTCAGGTCGCGGGGAAGGTGCATATGGCGAGTGAGAATGATCGTGAGCGGGCCTGGCCAGAAGGCTTCAGCCAATCGCTGGAAACGTGCAGGGATCGTGGCGGCAACGGTGGATACATCAGCTGCAGAACCAATTAAAATGGGAATGGCTTTTGAGGTCATGCGTCCCTTGGCCGCATACAGCGCCTCGACCGCCCGGGGATCATAGGGTGAGGCACCCAACCCGTACACGGTATCCGTTGGAAATGCGATCAACCCGCCCTGCGTGACGACAGAGGCTGCTTCTGATAGGGCGCTTTCCTCCTCCAGTGAAACCACGCGCACGGTCATACAGACGTCTCCCTTTCCACTCGTAGGACTCGATCCCGTCCGGCAAGGTCAGGCAAAATAGCCGCATGCCATCCGGGCAGCACCTGGTCGACCACATTCAGGGCGATCGGGCCCTGATCCGCCGCGATCTCAAACAAGCCACATCCATTGGAAATGAGCAAATCCGGAAGCTCTGCAAGGGCCAGGCGGATGATAGAGAAACCGTCATCACCTCCATCCAACGCCAGCAGAGGTTCCTGTTGAGCAACCGGCAATTCCTTAAGTAACCCAGTCGGGACATAGGGGAGATTGGCGCAGACAAGGTCAAATGGGCCCCGCAGGCATCCCAGACCATACCCCCTCACAAATGTAATGCGTGGATGCACGCCATGGTTAACGGCGTTGCGCCGGGCAACCTGAAGCGCCTCTGCGGACAGATCCAGCGCGACCACTTGGTCATGGGGTCGCTCCGCAGCAAGGGTGACGGCAATGCATCCAGACCCCGTGCCTGCATCCAGCACCCTCGCAGGAGCTGCCCTTTCGGCCAGCAATGCCAGGGCTACCTCCACAAGACATTCGGTATCCGGGCGGGGAATGAGTACAGCTTCGGAAACATCAAAGCGACGTCCGAAGAACTCTTGCCAGCCGAGGATGTAAGGTAGTGGTATGCCGCGGCTTAAGCGTTCGAGGTCTTGTAGATATTGAAGGTGTTGGGTAGCTTGAAGTGGGGCTTCGGGATGAGCGATCAGCCATGGACGCGGCCGATCGAGAATCTCGCTGAGCACTCGTTGCGAGTCGAGCGAAGGGCTGTCGCTGACCGGACGTAGCGTGTTGCGCCCGTCCTCCAGTGCCTGGCCGACCGTCACCTTGGCCATGCCCGATTACTCTTCGACAGCTTGCAGCCGATCGGCCTCTTCCTGTGTGATGAGCTCATCGATGAACTCTTCCAGATCACCATCGAGGAATGCGCTCAGATTGAACATCGACTTCCCGATACGGTGATCGGTCACTCGTGATTGAGGGTAATTGTAGGTGCGAATTTTCTCCGAACGTTCAGCGCTTCCCACCTGCGCGCGCCGCTTGGCTTCCTCGGCTTCCTGCTGCTCTTTGAGAGCCATATCATAAAGGCGAGCCTTGAGAATGCTCATCGCACGGAGCCGGTTTTGCAATTGCGAGCGCTCATCCTGGCATTGCACAACCATGCCGGTGGGAAGGTGCGTCAGCCTGACCGCAGTGGAGTTTTTCTGAACGTTCTGCCCGCCGGCGCCAGCCGAACGGTAGACCTCCAACTTGACATCTTTATCCGGGATGCTAATCTCCACATCATCCGCCTCAGCCATCACCGCAACTGTTGCCGTCGATGTGTGTATGCGGCCCTGTGATTCCGTTACTGGGACCCGTTGAACACGGTGGACGCCCGATTCATGCTTGAAACGAGAGAACGCGCCTGAACCCTTCACAAGAAAGATGATTTCGCGAAACCCCCCAACACCGGTGTCATTCTGTGAGAGAATCTCGATTTTCCAATGATGGTTCTCAGCGTAGCGTGTGTACATGCGGAAGAGATCCGCAGCGAAGATGGTAGCCTCATCCCCACCCGTTCCTGCGCGGATTTCCATAATGACGTTCTTTTTATCACGGGGGTCCCTTGGTATGAGTAGACTCTTCAGCCTGGCTTCCACCCGTTCCAACTTTGGCTCAAGCTCTTCCAGTTCCATAACAGCCAGCTCACAGAGTTCCGCATCCTCCCCATCGCGCAACGCCGCGGCTTGCTCTCGCTGTTCGAGCAATGCCTGGTATCTGCGGTATGCGGTCACGATGGGCTCAAGATCGGAACGCTCCTGTGCCAATTTGGCAACGCGCGTGTAATCTTCGCCAGCCTCAACCAGCTCGCGATCGAGGTCAACAAAACGTTGTTCAATTCCTGCTAATTTCTCAAGCATGGTCACCACACATAGAAATCTCCCACAGCTCCTGTGGGAGGGCTGCCAGTCATTATACCATGCGGGGGGGAACCAATTCGACGCTGAGATCGTCCTCTCTATAACCGCAACCAACCGGCATGCAGGAGGACCGCCATGCATAGGAAAAGCGTATCGCTCATCCTCTCCGCAATCCTCACCGTAAGCTTCCTCGTCCCATCGACAGCGTTTGCCGATGGCATCATCATTCCTGATCCCCCTATTTGTGAGCCGGGTCCTTGCCCGGACCCTATGCCGCTCACACAGTTGGCCATCGAATACCATCACGTCGATGTGCGCATCGAGGGGCAAGTCGTCATCACGCATGTAGACCAGGTCTTCCGCAACGATCAGGACTGGGAAATTGAAGGGACCTACGTCTTTCCCATTCCAGTTGATGCCGCCGTGGATCAGTTCACGCTGTGGATGGATGGCGAGCCTGTCGAGGGCGTGGTGCTCGACCGAGACCAAGCTCGCTATACCTATGAGGAGATTGTCCGTCGGATGCGCGACCCCGCTCTGCTGGAATATGCAGATCGCGGTGCCGTTCAGGCATCCATTTATCCTATCCCGCCCGGGGGTGAACGCCGTATCGAACTCGAGTATGTCCAGGTGCTGCCGCTGCAGAACGGGCTCGCTCACTATGTGTATCCGCTCAACACGGAGAAGTTTTCCACACTTCCTCTGGAGGATGTGCGCGTGACCATACAGGCTGCGACAGATGCGCAAGTGCGCGCGGTGTACTCACCCTCTCACCCGATTGACGTCCAGCAGGAAAGTGAGCGGACCTTCACCGCCAGCTACGAAGCGCGTGACGTGACACCAGACACCGACTTCGAGCTGTACTATTCCACATCATCCAGCGAGATCGGACTGAATCTCGTCACCTTCCGTGACCCACAATCCGAAGACTCGGATGGCTACTTTCTCCTGCTCGCGTCCCCGGGCATGCCGCAGTATCAGACTGCAACGGTGGCACGCGATGTCTTTCTCATCCTGGACCAATCAGGCAGCATGGAGGGTGAGAAATTCCAGCAGGCGCAGGCAGCATTGACCTACATCCTGGAACATCTCAATCCGGAGGATCGGTTCAATATTCTCGCCTTCAGTACGGGTACCCAAAGCTTTGCGGAAGAATTGCAGCCCGAACGCGATGTTGACGACGGCATACGCTGGGTCCAATCTCTCTCTGCGCGCGGCTCGACCGACATCAACCGTGCGCTGCTCGAAACCTTCGCCCAGACTGAACCCGGCCGTACCAGTCTGATTATCTTCCTGACGGATGGACTTCCCACCGAAGGCGTGGTCGACCGAGACGCCATTCTAGCTAACCTGCGGTCATCCGCACCGGACCAGGTGAGACTGTTCGCCTTTGGCGTGGGGTACGATGTGGATACCCTCTTGCTGGACACCATGACCGCCGACCATCACGGCCGCTCCGCCTATGTACGCCCCGGTGAAGCACTGGATGAGGTCATCTCCGGCTTTTACAACACCATCAGCACGCCTGTGATGAGCAACCTGGACCTTTCCTTCGGCGACATTCAGGTGTACGACACCTTCCCATCGCCCCTCCCTGACCTTTTTGCAGGGCAGCAGCTTGTGTTGATGGGGCGGTACCGCAACAGTGGATCCACCCACATCCAGCTTACAGGCTACGTTAGCGATGAGAAAAGGACCATGCGTTTCGACGATCTTGTCTTCCCTGCCGAAGGCGGGCAGGAGCACCTGCCGCGACTGTGGGCCACGCGCAAGATCGGCGCCCTACTGAGCGATATCCGCCTTTCCGGCCCCAACGAAGAGCTGGTAGCACAGGTCGTCAACCTCAGTATCCGATATGGGATTGTCACTCCCTACACTTCCTATCTGGTTACGGAAGAGAACGCGCTCAGTGGAGACGCTCAGGCGCAGATTGCGGCTGATGCTTATGCGGATATGATGGCCATGCCGACTGCGGTAAGCGGCGCAGCCGCAGTCGATCGGGCCGAAGCTGAATCGGAACTCAGCGAGGCCGTTACCGCTCCAGAAATGGTTGATCAACGAACCAGCTTGATCCGCCAGGTGGGTGCAAGGACCTTTACCCTTCAGAACGGGGTGTGGATTGATACTCGCTACGATCCGGATCGTATGCAACCACGTCAGATCGCGTTCCTCTCGAGCGGCTATTTTGACCTGCTCGAGCGTTATCCCGGGCTGGCAGCCGTCCTTGCACTTGGCGAACGCGTGATTGCCCTCGCTGACGGGGAGTGTATTGAGATTATCCCCGCCGATGCGGAAGGAGATGCCTTGCCGCGCTCAAGAGAAACCTCCCCAAATGAGCTTGTGAATGCTGTATCCCCAACGATGCCCGACAGGTTTCCCTGGATCATCATCCCGCTGGCCCTAAGCGGGGGCGTGGTCATCTCGCTCATGCTGCACTGGTTGCGCCGCTGATACATAAAGGGCGGCTCCCGATGGGAGCCGCCCTGCATTCCCGCTTGGACGCTTACGGACAGCAGGAAGCCGGCATCGTGTAATCACCATAATGGTGGTAGGTGCTGTTGCCGGCGTTATCATTGGCGACGAACCAGAGCTCGATGGTGTAATCGCTTGGCGTCGCCGATGTCGATTCCGCACGGACACTTGCCCTCACACCGTATCCACCCGGGCAAATAGCGGAGATAGCCGAACAAAGGTCAATTGCCACCGATCCGGAATACGTCCCATCCCATGTTGAGCCAGGCCCACTCACCCATCCCCCGGCATCCAGCGAGAGTTCTGCGGAGCATAAACAGGTTGTGTGACCCACAATGCGGTACTTCAATTTCACCCAATCGATCCCGCTGGAAGGACCAGGGTCGACGACATTGATGTCGGTCACATTTATCGTGACGGAACAGCCGGTCAGTGCGCCAGGTGGTGGATTGGGATTGCCTCCACTGATGACTGGTGACACCCCATCCGATGGAGCCGTTGTCGGGGGCACACTGGTCGGGGGCGCACTGGTCCGGGTCGCGGTGGGCACAGGTGTTCTAGTTGGTCGAGGTGTGCTGGTCGGCGTAGGCGTGGGTGTATCAGTCGGGGTAGGCGTAGCCGTCGGCGTGTTGGTCGGCGTGGCTGTATAGGGCAATTCCCCTTCGAAATTTCGCGCGGTCGCTGTCGGCACCGGGTCATCCAAGGACTGCTGCAGTATCTCGGCCTGCTCCTGGGCTTCATCCGAGGTCAGACCCAGATCCTGCAACGCTTCGCCAATGATGGATAGACGGAAGACCGGGACGACACGGCGATCATCCGAGGAATAATCCGCACGCAGCCGGGATTGAAGTTCGAAGGTGAAAGGAAGTCCTCGCGCTTCAGCAGGATTGATCACTACGACGACAAGAACCCAGGCGAGAATGACAACCGCAAGACTTCCAGCAGCGATCAGCAACCATCGGTTTCGTTTCATACGTCATCCTTCGTCATCAGAAGGGGTTTCACACGGCCTTGTAACTCATAGATCAATTTCTCGCGACCCTGTCGCAACTGAACCTTACCGCGTCGACCAAATGTGAAGTGGGCTCCTGCACGGGAGATATAGTCATATGTACCCGCTCCCACAAGAAGGTTTCCGCCGCTCCCTGTACGCGCGACAGCCTCAATTTGACGAGCTACATCCACCGTATCCCCGAATACGCCGAAGTGCAAGCGGTCCTTAGTTCCTAGTTGTCCAACATACGTAAAGCCGGTCGCCAGACCCATACTGAGGGAATAGCCTGCATCTTGGCCTGCCGCCCCCTTCAGATCCAAAGCGGCATGAGAGGCGAGAAAAGCACTCACCGAAGCCGGAAGGCGCCGGGGTGGAAGTCCAAAGGAGACGAGAAAATGGTCGCCTTCAACCCGCTGTAGAACACCGTCATGCCGCTCCACAATGGGCACGAGCGTATCGAGGAAGTGGTTAAGCAACGAGCTCAACCGCTCCGCATCCCTTCGCTCGGTTTCGGGCTCATACTGAGTAAGTGTGAGAATGAGAATGCTGGCCTTCATGCGCTGCAAGCCCTCGGTCGCTTCCCAGCCATCACCTGGTTCGATCAAGGGGAGTGTCGTCTTGTGCGATCCCTGAAGGGATGTGGAAAACGAACCTTGCTTCAAACCCACAGCAACTGACGTGAGCGTCTGGACCAATTCGCCCAACTCATCGTTTGCCGGTTCAGGAAGAACCACATCCTGTTCGCCCGCGAGGATTTTCTTCGTGACTGCTCGAAGTTCGTCGATTGGCTGGGCGATCGAATTGGAAACCACCACAGCCACAAGCAACACAGCCAGTGCGCTAAAGCCCGTGATGAGAAGGATCTGCCGGCTTGATCCCTCTGCCAGGTTGCGTACCGCCGTATCTTCCTCACTGCGAAGCAGCGCAACCCCAACGTAGCCCAAATTCACGCTGCCGCCTCGAACCAGAAAGGGGGTGAGCACCTCGCCGTAGGGTTGACCGGCAATGGTCACATCACGCAAGGGTGTGTCCTCCCCGGATGGATCCTGCGAAGCTTCAATCGACTCACCGCTCAAGCTCAACCCGGGTGGATCCCATGTACTGTCTTCGGTGAATACCGTCGACAGAAGCATGCCATCCTGGCCGTAGAGGGAGACATTTGCGCGCGCTGCCTCACTCAGCTGCTCGACCAGATGCGGCGAATAGACGCCTACCAGGACACCCCCGAACACCGTGCCCTGCTCATCCAGGAGCGGACCACCCACATACAGTACGTGGATGGACTCCTGGTCGAGGACCAACTCACCCAGACCCGCACGTTTATCGCCCTCTTCAGTCTCGGAGAAAAAGGTGAGGAGATCCAGGTCAAGCAACTCCCGTACAAAGGGCCACTGTGCGTAGAACCCTTCACCGCGCAAGCTGGCGTATTCCCCTGGGCCCGAATCCGGATTGCTGCGCCGGATGGAGAGCAAACTCGTGCCTTCCCGGTCAAGGATGGTAACCGCATCAACATCGGCGTTGATAACGAGAGGAAGAATGCGCGCCCGCAAGTCTTCGGCATCCGCGCGCGCCACCGCCTCTGCAACACCATCGGTATTGGCAATTGTGCGCTCAACAGTGAGAAGTTCTTCTTCAATACGCACAAGGCTATCTGTTGTGCGTTGACCGCTGTCACGCAGTTGGCGCGAAAAACTGACATCGCCCTCACGTGCGATAAGGTCCGTGGACAACCAGATAAGACCTGACAGGAGCACTACCGCCAGCAGAAGAAAGGGAAGCAAAATTCTCCAGCGAAGTGGGATGCGCGGCACTCGCAGCAGCGGTTCCTTCATGTCCTCGTTTCCCTGTGATTCACACCGGTTCGCAATCTGCGGATGTTCAACCTTGCATAAACCGTCGCCCGCTCCATCCAGTCCCTCGCGGGCCACGTCAGGTAGTTATTGAGAGATGAGTTCACCAAAAACAACAATGCGCTGGGTATCCACCAGATACGGGTAGCATGAAATGAGGGTGATGGTGGCACGATCGGAGGATTGCATCACCTCCACGTCCGTTGGCTCGACAATGCGCATACCCGTCACGCGGTACGTGTGCTGGCGAGAGGCCGTCGACACGATAACCTCATCACCCGGGCTGAGTTGATCAAGATCCCGGAAAAGTTCACCGAAGATGTCATTATGAGCGGAGAGCACAAGATTGCCGGGCTGGCCCGGATTGGCCGTTCCGATATGCTGTCCGACACCCCGCTTCAACTGCTCCCATCCATCTCCCTGCACAACTGGCGCAGGCGAACTCCATATGGCAGGAATATGTATGCTTCGAGCTTGCTCTGGTCCAGGTGTGGGGATGGCAACCGACGGCATCGACTGAACAATCGGGCGTAAACTTTCAGGAATCTCAGCTTCATTTGGCCTCGCACCATCAGGGGAGGTTGGCGGTGTGTGTCCTGACGGTAATACAACGGCCATGATGAGGGGTGTGGGGGTCGGTGCACCGAGATCGAGTGCCTGAGCGGCTTCCTGATTGATCCGCTGTAGCGCCTGCAGGCCAAAGATCACCACGGCCACCAACCCGACGACAGCCGCTACCTCAACAAACAACAGGAAACGGTTCATCAGGCTTTTCCAGGTTCCGCGGCGCATGGCGGGTGACCCATCCGCTTCAGATGGGAGAGGGAGAGGCTCTTCAGAGGTCTCTTTCTGGACAGGCAGGGCGCGACCACTCCTCCGGAATTGCTCGAGACGGGTCGCCCTCGCCTCAAGTCGCTTCCTGGCCAGCAGCTCTTCCAGCTCCCGTATGCTGAGTTCTTCTGCCGGTCTCCTATCGTTCGACATACACCCTCAAGGACATCCTTCTGTAAGCGATGCAAGTCCAATACCAGCGCGTCATCCGCGATTATACCTGAAACGACACCCTCGAACCCATCCTCCCCATGTCCCACTCTTGTCGCTCAATGCTCCTGCTCCCTTGTCCTCGCATGCATCTGCTGGTAGGCTGAAGATGAAGCGGGAGGAGCGCCGTATGGATAGACTGGAGCATCTGCTTGCTTGCCAGAATCAGCTCGGTGAAGGGCCACGCTGGCACCCAGGAGAGGGCTGCCTGTACTGGGTGGATATCGAATCACAGCAGATTCACCGTTTTGATCCACGCAGCAGCCGCCATGATGACTGGACTCTCAACACTCCGATTGGCTGTCTCGCCTTCCGCCAAAGCGGCGGATTTGTTCTCGCAACAGGTGAGGGATTTCAATTTTGGCGGCCCGGACGCCCACTGGAACCCATTGCTGATCCGGAGGTTGGCAAAACCGGCGCACGCTTTAACGACGGCAATGTGGACCCCCTCGGCCGCTTCTGGGCTGGCACGCTCGCCGAAGGGGAAAGCAGCGCTCTCTACCGACTCGACACCGACCTGCAAGTATCTACCATGATTGACAGGGTAACCATCTCCAATGGCATTGGATGGAGTCCCGACAAGCGCACGATGTATTTCACCGACACGCTGAGACTTGCCATCTATGCCTTTGACTATGACCTCGAACGCGGTGACATCAACAACCAGCGCACCTTCGTCTCCACAGAAGGTGAAGAGGGTGTTCCGGATGGCCTCGCCATCGATTCGGATGGCTGTGTCTGGAGCGCACGCTGGGGCGGATGGAAAATCGTCCGCTACGACCCGGATGGAACAGCCATGGAAGAAATCCGTCTTCCCGTGGAACAGCCCACGTCCTGCACATTCGGGGGAGAGGATTTCCGCGAGCTCTACATCACTTCTGCCTGGACAGAACTGCCGCAGCGTTCACGTCGCAAGCAGCCTATGGCCGGGGACCTCTTCCGTCTGCGCGTTTCCACACCCGGACTGCCCGTTTCCTTCTTTGGTGCTTAGGAGCCCTTCCACAATTCAATAGCCGCATCCATGGCTGGATGCGGCTATTTCATGCTGTGATTGACCTTGTCGTCGTTGGCTAAATCAGGAAATTGCCAATGTTGCCTTCGTCCAGGATGCGCAAGCGAACCACGAGTCGCTCGACCTGAGCTTTGGCCCGCTTAAGACGCTCGATGGTATCCTCTGTCCCTGCCCCGAGCGACTGTCGTGTGCCGTTCAACTGGGGGATGAGAACATCATCGATGTACTTCAAAGCCGCTTCTGGATCATTGAAGTTCTTGTCATGCGCGAACTTCATCATGGACATCAGACCCGCCAGATCATCATCAGCGTCGTTTAACGCTGTTTCCAGTTCGGAGGCCGCCTTGAGTAAATCCATCACCATCTCAAGCGCGTTCAACGTTTCCGGAAACGTGATCATTGTTCTCGTACCCCCATGCCTGATGGTCGGAATGCATTAAGTATACAACGGCTTTCCAAGCATGAAACGACGGCCCGGTCGAGAGCTGACGCCTGGATGAAGGGGGGCATTGGCTTTCGGCCGCACGTTCTACCCTATATCAATCTTGATCCAGGGTTAATGCCGCTATCGCAGGAAGCGTGCGGTAGCGCTCAGCATAATCAAGGCCGTAACCCACAACCCAGACATCAGGGATGCTGAAACCCTGATAATCGATTGGCACGTCGAGCTGTTCACGATCCTTGTTCACAAGCACACAGGTCTTCAATGAAGCCGGATTGCGTCCTTTCAATACCTTGATGAGGTAATCGAGGGTCGATCCACTATCGACGATATCCTCCACAACCAGAACATGGCGCCCTTCAATGGGCTGGCGCAGATCCATGATGATGCGGACGGCGCCGCTCTGCAGCATGGATTGTCCGTAGCTGGAGAGCGCCATGAAATCCACCGTGTGATCGATGCTCAGTTCACGGCATAGATCGGCCATAAAGATAAACGCGCCTTTCAGAATGGCAATGATATAAAGCTGCTTGCCCTGATAATCCGCGTCGATTTGTGCAGCAAGGTCCTTCACACGCTGCTGAATTTCTTCTTTCTTGATGAGAGTCTTTCCAAGGGAATAGGTATCCACGTCGATCTCCTGGGGATGTGCATGAGCATGTTCGACCCGGCGTATTGTACACCTCCACAGGAACAGCCTCAACGCCAGAAGGTGAATTGCCTTGACTTGATGCAAATCCACCCCCATAATCATACCATCCGGTCGGTTTTCTTCCTCCTATGCAAACTCGCAGCCGCCACACGCACGCACAACTCCTGCAGAGTGCAAACCACTGTTTCACCCGCATGGGATACAACGGTGCCAGCGTGGCCGCAATTTGCGAACACGCCGGGGTCAGCAAGGGCGCGTTTTACCACCATTTCCAGAGTAAGCAGGATCTCTTCCTGGCGCTCCTGCAAAGCTGGCTTGAGAAGCTCGACCAGCGTTTTACCGCGGTTGAAACCGCCGGTGGTTCGGTGGTGGAGATTCTTACGCGCATGGCTCAAGAGGCGGGCACCTTGTTGGAGGATGCCGGCGGCCAGCTGCCTATGTATTTCGAATTCATCCAGCGGTCTCTGCGTGATCCCATCGTGTTCTCCCATACCATGGAACCTTTTTCCCGTTACCAGCACCGTTTTACCCTTCTTCTTCAGGCCGGAATGGATGAAGGAACCATCACACCCACCCATGCCCCTACCGCCGCGCGAGCCCTTGTTGGTCTGGCTACAGGACTGTTGCTCCAGGCCGCGCTCGATCCTGACGGCGAAAACTGGACAGAGGTGCTCCACGCCTCTGTCGCATTGTTCCTCAGCGCACTGACACCAGCGAAAGGGAACCCATCACCATGAACATCTTGCTCACAGGCGCCTTTGGAAACATCGGCCAATACACCTTGCAGACGTTACTCGCGGAAGGCCATCACGTGCGCACGTTCGACCTGCCCACACGCGCTCATCGCCGCGCCGCAAGAAACGTCCGTGGTCCCATTGAA
>Ga0272443_10001602_pt1 | contig 32074 bp, 19 predicted proteins | sample SSMAcet12_FD_193581 | JGI IMG/M metagenome (GOLD analysis project Ga0272443, IMG submission 193581) | Marine sediment archaeal communities from Little Sippewissett salt marsh, Falmouth, MA, United States - SSM-Acet-12 | ecosystem: Environmental > Aquatic > Marine > Wetlands > Sediment ... | reverse complement strand
CACTCCTTTTCGGGGGCTGATTCCTTGACGCATGTCTCCGCGCGAGGTAGAATGTCTTTTGCGCCTTTTTCAGGCCACGTTGCGGGGTGGAGCAGTGGCAGCTCGTCAGGCTCATAACCTGAAGGTCCCAGGTTCGAATCCTGGCCCCGCTACCTGAAGCCGATACTCGAGAGAGTGTCGGCTTTTTCTTTGGAGAGATATCCGGAGACGTCAAGGAGTTGGGGTTATTCGCTGGAAGAGGTTGTGGGGGAAGGAGTCTCAACCGACGTTGTTTCCGTTGGCGATGCCGTTGTGGTGGGCGTCAAGGTAGCGGCCTCTTCGAGTGTACTCGTCGGGGTGAGGGGTGTCGTCGTCTGTGTTGGCGTAGAGGTCGCCTGCGCCTCCACAACGGTGATGTCGACATAGAACGCGTAGTATCCGGAGCCGATTCCAAACAGCGAGCCGGATTCATTCTGCAGCATCCAGTAGCCGATATATTGCCCCGGTTCCTCCGGGGCAGTGAGCTCAATGGAGATTTCAAGGGTCTCACCGGGCGCAACCGATACGTCTCCGATCGTGATGGCTTCTTCGCCATCCATCTGGTCACCGCTGTAGAACACGAGATCATACCCCGAAGTCCAGGTGCAGGTGCCGTCGTTGCGAAGCTCCCAGGTCTTGGTAAAGGTTGTACCGGCTTCGATCTCGGTCCCGTCAGGGATGGTGACGTCTGAGATAAAACCTGCCACATCGCAGAGGGTTTCCACCTGTGCTGGATAGGTCGGAGTTGCGGTGGGGGTGGTCGTTTCTGTCGCTGTCACGGTCGTTTGCATGGCAATTTGGATGGCTGTCGGTGTACTTGAGAGAACGTCGGTGGAGGAGGCTGAAGCAGTCTCAGTGAGGATAGCGCGTGCCGTCTCAATTGCAGGGGATGTCTCAGAGGCTTCTTCTGTCTCTGAATGGCCAAACAGAGACAAGCTGCAGCCGGAAAGGGCGATACAGGCACTTAGGACGAGCACCATGCGTGGGTGGTAGATCGTTTTGGTGGGCACGTGAGGTCTCCTTTTCGGGCAGAGTCAACCACACTACAATACCAGTACAAGATCAAGGTATTTTGTGGAACGTGTGGGATTATTGTGAGGATGCCTGCCAGAACGGCGTAAAAGTGGTCAGTTTTCAATGTTTTCTGAAGCGAGTTCCCGGCTGCTTATTCGTGTCCGTGAGGGGGGCTGGAGCAGGAAGATACGCATCACCGCTCCTGATCCCCTGAGAGAGGCAACTTTACATCCCTTTCGAGCGGTTGTACGATGGAGTCGGTCCGGCAAGAAAGTCAGCATCAGGTATTGACAGCGAGGGGTAGGGGTGGCTATGAAGGAGAATCTGCTGTACGAGGAACGCGTTTCATCCCAGCGGACGACGGCTCTGTTCGCCGCGCTGGCGGTCATCTCGATCCTTCTATTCGTCTGGCAACTTGTTTCTGGACGTGCGGGTTTTCTCCGCTACCTCCTGCTGTTTCTCGTCATCTTCTTTCTATTCTCCACGCTGAATTACCGGACACTCCTGATCCGGCTTACACCGCAAGCTCTCGGGCTCAAGTTCGGGGTCTTTTCCTGGACTGTTCCTTTGTCGAATGTCGCTGCATGCCGTCTTGATGACCTTCCATGGGTGATGCGCAATGGCGGTGCGGGGGTGCACTTTATGATGATCCGGGGGCGGTACCGCGTATCCTTCAATGTCCTCGAGTTTCCGCGTGTGGTTATCGCGCTGCGCCAGCGAGTCGGTCCGGTGGTGGATGTGTCGTTCACGACGCAACGTCCAGATGAGGTGATCGAACGACTGAAACGCGCGGCAGGTCTGGAAACAGCCGTTTGGGAATCCTGAACATCTCCTGGCAAGCGAATCCTTGATGATTCTTATCGGAGGATGGCATGCTGTCATAGAGGAGGCTGGCAACCAGACCGTAACCGCCAATCCACGCCTGACAAGCCTCTTCATCCACAGCCTCGGACTCGGCTCGACCTTCTGTAAGATCGATGGTGCGTAAACTGCCCATGGACCCGCGAGCCATGCTCAACCTCCATCAAGCCTGTGCATGCGGGTTACCAGTCAATCTTGCCGCGTCTCTGATGCCGCCAGACACGCCCCAGCGCGGGCCGCTCCAGCAGCTGTCCGGATCCCGGCTGCAGACCGGGTTTCCCGGATCGTCCTGACGCTTTAGATGCCAAGGGATTTTCGCTTTTCTCTCTCCATCTCCTTCCGGACCTGATAGGAGAAGAGGCTCTCATCCAGCTCCACATCCTGGTAGGTGAGGATGGATCCCCTGGACACTTGACGGACGACCTTTGCATTCCCCGATAAACCCAGGGGTAGATATCCGGAACCAAGGCTCTCCTGAGCTCCGGCCAATCGACCGAAAACCGTGTAGCCGCCTTCGCCGTCAAGCGTGTCTCCGGGCTGGAGATCTTTTTTCGCCACCGCGGCGACGTCTGCGTTGAAGGCTTTTGTGGAGCCTGTGGGCTCACCGCGAAGGGCGGCCGAGGCGACGCTGATTCCCAGTTCCAGTCCGATCAGGTGATAGGGCCGGTACAAAGACGCATATGCTCCAGATGCATCGGTGAGCATTCCGTATTCGGCAAAGCAGCGTTTCACGTAATCGCTGGGCGCTTTAAACGTGATGTACACCCCCCAGCGCAAGTCCCGCGCAACAGGAGAGCCATCACGATTCTCGCTGGCGATGACCTCAACCGTTCCACTGTGTTCGAGAACGCCGCCATCCGATGCGGGTATGAGGACATTCATCAGGTTATCAATCCCGACAGGAGGGAACTGCAATCCACATTTCTGCGGGGTAAGTCCGGATGCATTGGACACCGCGCACATCTCGATCGACGACTTGGTGCCATCGAGGAAGGAGTTGAACATCTTGGCGTTATAGTCGCCGGATGCAACCTGCTCCTCGGAGAATCCGTAGTAGCCCCAGATGGTATCGGGGGTAGAGTAGTGGTACTCCGGCTGGTAGCGGGTGCCTTTGCCCGCGCAGACGACGTCCATCCCGATGGCGCGCGCCCAGTCGATCAGTTCCGAAATCAGCGCCGGTTGATCGCCATAGGCCATGGAATAGACAAGCCCTGCGCTGCTGGCTTTATCGGCGAGTGCTTTTCCTGCCAGCGAATCGGCTTCTACATTGACCATGACGACATGCTTGCCGGCGTCAAGTGCATTCCAGGCATGATAGATGCCGGCTTCAGGAACACCGGTAATCTCAAGGACGACGTCCAGATCGGCCTGGATGAGCTCGTCCGAACTCTCTGTGATCGCAGTTTTGCCCCTGTCAGCAATTTGGTTTATCGTATTGCTGGTTCCACTGAGCTCCAACCTGTCCCGCGACCATCCGGTTCGCTCGCATGCGCTGAAAGCCCTTTCCGGGTCCAGATCTGCGATGCCGACGAGGTGGATGCCGGGCATACGTCGTGCTTGCGCAAGAAACATCGCGCCGAATTTACCTGCTCCGATGACGCCAACTCGAATGGGTTTTCCTAGCTCATCTCTTTCCTGCAATAGTGTGTGGAAGTTCACAGTGCATTCCTTTCATTGTGGTCCATGCCCGGACGATTGAATCACACATCGGATCTACCAATATGTACGAAAGGGAGCGGTCGCAAGACCTCCCCCTTACATGATCGTAGACTGAATTGGTGAACGTTTCGTCTCGTGTTCGACAGGTGTTATTAAAATCCGAAACATACGCTTCTGGCCGCATTTTCAAAGAGTAGTCTATCTGGCTGACGGAAGCTGACGTGAGGTTGCCGGTCGGAGTATCGATCGGCCGGTGGCGTTCGTGCCTGGGCTCCCTATTGCGGGGGTGACCAGGTCGAGCAATCCATCCTTACGTTGTTAAGCAGCTCACCACTGCTCTTTCGGCCAGGTACAGACGGCAGCGAGATTCCTGCGCATAGGGTTCAGACGGCAATCTCGCATACTCTCCCGCTGGCTGACCTTCGGAACGGTTAGATACCGTTATCGAAGCGCTGGAATCATCCGCCCCATTATTGATGGTGGCAGGGTGCTTGTCAAGCGGAAGCGTGTCGCTCTCATGGTCATGGAATATTCGCTGCATGCGGACGAGGGGAGGTTTTCCACCAGTTGAATCTCGAAGAGGGATTAGAAACAGCCCTTTGCGAGTCCTGGCTGTCGCCTGGCGATCGGATCCTTGCTGATTCTTTTGAGGATGGCATGAAGAAAGCGCCCGGAAGGGCGCTTTCTGGGTTCTTGAATCGGGAAGGTGCCGGGGTAGCTATTTCAGGATCATGCGGGCGTCGACGACTTTCAATCCCTTGCCTTCTTCATATACCAGCACCGGGTTGGCGTCGGTTTCGGCGACCTCGTCACGCAGGTCGTAAATCATCGCAGCGTAACTGGCGATAAGGTCTGCCAACGCTTCGCGGTCGCGCGGGGCCTCGCCTCGCGCACCGGCCAGGATGGCGGCGCTGCGGATCTCGTCCACCATCTGCCGGGCTTGATTCGTACTGATCGGCGCCACGCGGAAGGTGACGTCCTTGAGCACCTCGACGAAAATGCCGCCCAGGCCGAACATCACTGTCGGGCCGAAGCTGGGGTCGTTGATGGAGCCGATGATGACCTCGGTGCCGTTGGGCGCCATTTCCTGGATGGCGATGCCGTCAATCACGGCGTCCGCTTTATAGGCTTTGGCGTTGGCCAGGATGGTCTTGTAGGCTTCACGCACACCGGCTTCGTCCTCGATGCCAACTTTCACGCCGCCAGCATCGGATTTATGCAGGATGTCGGGTGACACAATCTTCATGACGACGGGGAAACCGGTGTTCCTGGCGAAATCGACGGCTTCTTCTTCGCTCTTCGCCAGATCGATCGCCGTGACGGGCAGCCCGTATGCTGCAAAGACCTTCTTCGCCTCGATCTCGGTCAGCGCGTCGCGCCCCTCGGCGCGTGCACTGGCGATGATTTCGCGACCCTTCTTTGAGTCCTTCGGCTCAGAAATAGCGTTGCCGTCGTTGAGACTCTTGCGGATAAGGTAGTACTCACGCAGGGCGGCCATGCCGTTCATCGCCTGGTCCGGTGAGGGATAGGCAGGGATGCCGTTATCAACCAGCCACTGCATGGCCTCGTCACAGCGTTCGCCGCCGACCATGGAGACGACCACAGGACGGTCCGTGATGCCGGAGTCATCGACAGCCTTCTTGACAGCCTGGGCAATCTCCACCGGGTTTGTGATGGCGGTCTCGCAGTAAAGCACCACGAGCCCATCGGTCCAGTTGTGTGCAAAGGCGAATTTGACGGACTTGTAGTACCAGTCGTTGCCCGCTACGCCGGTCAGGTCGACCGGGTTCTTGGCGCTGCCATAGCTGGGCATGTGTTTCTTAAGTTCTTCCTGAACGTCTTCCGGGGCAAACTTGAGCGGGATGCCATAGCGCTCAGCCGCATCGGTTGCGAGGACACCCACACCGCCGCCGTTGGTGATGATGAGGATGTTTTCCTCTTCCAGCGGAGGAGCAAGAGAGAGCGCAAGGGTGCGGTCAAAGAGGTTGTTCAGGTTTGAAGCCTGGACTACGCCGGCCTGCTGGAAAGCGGCGCCATAAACCTTTGTTGCGCCAGCAAGGGAACCGGTATGGGAGGCCGCTGCTGCTGCGCCGTGGGCGGAGACACCTGCCTTGAGAGCAATGACCGGCTTGCTGGTTTTTTGGCTGGCCTCAATGAAGCGGCGGCCATCCTTGAAACCTTCAATGTGCAGCACAATACACGCGGTATTCGGGTCCTGGTCAAGCCAGGTGATGAGATCGGCGAAGTTAACATCGGCCATGTTGCCGATGGAAATCATCTTGTCAAAGCCGACTTTGCGTGTGTAGGTGATGGCATCCATCGCAATGAGCAGCGCACCGCTCTGGGTGATGAGGGCGGCTTTCCCGGGGAAGGGCAGGAATGGAGCAAAGGAGGCGTTCAGGTCATCCGAATTGGACAAGGTGCCGACGATGTTGGGGCCAAGGAGAGCCATGCCGTACTCGTGGGCAATGTCCACGATTTCGTCTTCCATGTCCTTGCGGCCAACCTCGCTAAAACCGGAGGTGATGATGCTGAGGGCTTTCACGCCCTTCTCGCCGCATTCCTTGAGGGATTCAGCGACATACTTTGCGGGAATGCATATGGCTGCCAGATCCACGTCGCCTGGAACGGATCGGATATCCGGGTAGGCCTTAATCCCCAGGATTTCATCGGCTTTCGGGTTAATGGGATAGATTTTTCCTTTGTACCCGCTCTTCTGCAGATTTAATACAACGGTGTTGCCGATCTTCCCCGGCGTGGCGGATGCTCCGATGATGGCGACAGATTTCGGCTGCAATAGACTGCTGATTGCTGAGTTGTTCATGTAGGGTCTCCTGATGATGACTGGAATATCGCTTTAACGTACCACATCCCCCCCCTTGCGAGTTCACGGGAACGTGGTTGACGAACGTGAATCGACAACGATGTTCACTGCTCAAATATCTTTGGATGGCGGAACATCGCTGGCGCCTGGGTTTCAAACAGGTTCAACGATACCCCTCACTAGTGCATTGTGTCAATGATAAAGGATGTGTATTCCTTACGTTAATGGCAGGATGGCAGGTAATGAGGGGGAAAAAGGTCGTATTTTTCAGGGATTCGTGCCCTTTTTTCAAATGTCTCGTCCGGATTCGCTTCGATGACGCCAGTACACGTCGCGTATCCCTCGCCTGCTAACAAGTGAGGTGCGCGATCAGTCAGGCCGATCAGCGTCTGCTTTATGCGGGTGTCGCTGAGATTTTGGCGTTGCCCGTTCCTTCCTTCTTGAGGATGATGCGCGCATCTACGATCTTTACTCCCTTGCCCTCTTCATACACCAGGCATGGATTGGCATCGGTTTCAGCAAGTTCATCGCCCAAATCGGCGACCATATGCGCATAACGGCTGATGACCGCTGCAAGCGCTTCCTGGTCGCGAGGCGCCTCGCCACGTGTCCCCTTGAGTACAGCGACGCCGCGAATTTCGCCCAGCATGTCGGCTGCCTGCCGGGGTGATACCGGTGCCACGCGGAAGGTGACGTCCTTCAGGGCCTCGACAAAGATACCCCCGAGTCCGAACATCACGGTCTGTCCAAACGTCGGATCATCGATGGACCCGAGGATGACCTCGGTTCCAGCAGGCGCCATTTCCTGTATGGCGATGCCGTCAATCACGGCGTCGGCTTTGTAGGCGCTGGCATTAGCCATGATGGTCTTGTACGCCTCACGCACGCCGTCTTCATCCTCGATGCCGATCTTCACGCCGCCAGCATCCGATTTGTGGAGAATGTCCGGCGACACCACTTTCATCACCACAGGGTAACCCATCTCTCCGGCGTGTGACACCGCTTCCTCTGATGAGGTGGCAAGTCGGGTCTGCGCAACGGGCAGCCCGTAGGCTTCGAAGATGCCCCGTGACTCGATTTCGGTCAGTCCAAGCCGTCCGGCATCGCGAGCCGTTTCAATGACCTGCCTGGCTCCGACCGGATCAATCGCGGCTGCAGCCATCGAATCTTGCGTCAGCAGCGCCCGGTATCGGGCAACTTCCCGCAGGGCGGCCAGCGCATTAACGGCCAGATCCGGCGAGTCGTATGCGGGAATGCCATGCTCGATCATCCAGCGGCTGGCTTCCTCTGCCCTGTCACCGCCGATGAGAGACACCGTGATGGGCTTGTCCTTCATGCCGCCTTCCTCGATGGCACGATGAACGCCCTTTACGATTTCCACCAGGTCGAGCATCTGGGATTCGCAGATCTGGATGACGACCCCGTCCACCCAGGGATGCTTCACGGTTTCTCTGGTGATGTGGTAGAAACGCTCCGCATCACCCATGCCCGTCAGGTCGACCGGGTTCCGGGCTGATCCGTAACTGGGAATCCAGTTCATCAGGGTGTCCTGCAGGTCCTGGGGCATTGCAGATGCAGGGATTCCGAAGCGTTCCGCAGCGTCGGCGGAGAGCACACCCACGCCGCCGCCGTTAGACAGGATGGCGATGTTATCCCCCAACATGGGGGGCTGCAAGGAGAGGGCAAGGGTGCGGTCAAGCAGGTTGTTCACATCGATAGCCTGGATGACTCCCGCCTGTTCAAACGCGGCTTCATACACCTTGGCGAGGCCGGCAAGTGAGCCGGTGTGGCTCGCTGCGGCAGCCGCACCGCGTACTGATGTGCCTGCTTTCAATGCGATGACGGGCTTGGTCGCCTTGCGACACGTTTCGATGAAGCGGCGCCCATCGTTAAGCGATTCAATATACATGGCGATGCAGCTCGTTGCTTCATCCTTGTCCATGAAGGCAATCAGGTCGGAAAATTGAATGTCAGCCATGTTGCCGATAGACACCATCTCGTTGAAGCCGATGCCGCGCGCATAGGTGGCGGCGATGATGGCGACCAGCAGTGCGCCGCTCTGGGAGATGATGGAAGCCTTGCCGGGATAGGGGAGAAACGCTGCAAAAGAAGCATTCATCTCCTCTGCGTTGGATAGAATGCCCACAACATTCGGTCCCAGCACGCGCATCCCGTACCGTTTGGCTTTCTTGACAAGCTTGTCTTCCAGTTCGACCTCGCCAACCTCGCCAAATCCAGAGGTAATGACGATAAGGGATTTAACACCTTTCTTCCCGCAGTCCTCCGTCACATCGAGCGCAAATTGGGCAGGCACGGTGAGAATGGCTGCATCCACATCGCCGGGGATATCCACCACGGAAGGGTAGGCTTTCAATCCCCGGATCTCATCACTGGTAGGGTTGATGGGGTAAATGGCTCCTTTGTAGCCGCTTTCCATCAGGCCCTTGATCAATGCATGCCCGATTTTTCTTGGATTGTTGGACGCGCCGATGACAGCAATGGAGGACGGGTGAAGCATGGCCTGGAGGTGATCCGACTTCATGAGTTCTCCTTTTTCTCGTTGAGGAATCGCTAGGTATAGTAGTCCGAACTTCGTCGCTTCGCAATCCGCCCGGCAATCTTCTGCTGTGACTGTCCTGGAGCTATTTACTACATGCTTGGGAAAGCGATCCAGCGGCTTTTTTGATAGAATGGGTGTAAGCGAGCCACGAGGATATGCATCCTAAAGGAGGGAGCACACGATGCCAGAAGAGAAGCGTCATGATGGTGGATCTCAGGCTGATGCACGTTCGCAGATTCGGAAAATCCAGGAAGAAAAGGAACGCCGTGAGGGCAAGAAAGCCCTGGAAGGCAAGACCAACCAGGATATGATTAACATCCTTTACAAGGCAGCCAAGGAGCTTGGCATGCCGGAGTGGGATCTCGTCGAGAAGGTGGAACTCACCCATCTCGTAGACGACCGGGAGGCTGCCTACACCGGGCCCGTGGTTGTCGACATGCCGGGCCTCACAGATGAGCAGAAAGACGTCATCGAAAAGGTGATTGCGGATCTCGCCTGACGGAAAAACCGGCGTCAAAACCAGGCTGATTATTTGTTGAACGACCAACCAACAGGATTGGTCGTTCTCCTATTTAACATGGCACGGTGATCCATCATGGCTGCATGGTCTCTCCTGTTGCAGTCGTTCCCATTCTTCTTGACAGGCTGCAGGCAAACATGCATAATCGCAAGCAAGCACTTGCTTGCATATCGAGAAGGAAGCGGAATGGGAGAGACACGACCACCTGATAGTCCGGAAACACGCCAGCGAATCATCGATGCCGCGGTTAAGATCGGCTCACGACTGGGCTATGCCAGGGCGACGACACGGGTGATCGCACAGGCTGCCGGCGTGAATGAGGTTACGCTGTTCCGGCACTTCGGCTCCAAGCGGAATCTGTTTGCCGAGGCGATTGAGCAGTACGGCGCACCTGCCATCGTACAGGATGTGGAGGCTCGCCTGAGTGGACGGCTTGAGGATGATTTGCTGCTGTTCGGACGCATGATCTACGGTGCATTGCTGAAGAACCGGCAGGTGATGCAGTTCTTGCTGTGCGAGTCAGCGAACATACCGGAGGTACGAGAGGTGCTCGCACGCAACCCCTACGAACTGCGCGCCATGCTGGCGCGCTACTTCACAGGGCAGATGGAAGCCGGGACATTGAACGAGGGACACCCTGGCCTTCTGGCACAGGCCTTCATGGGGATGTTTTTCTCCAACGCTATCAGCCTGACCATGCTTGACTCGACTATCCAGCCCCCGATTGCAGACGAGGCGTTTGTTCAGGGCTGTGTCAGAATCTTCCTCCACGGCACACGGAAACGGGATGATGAAGGGGAGAGGGCGCAATGACGAACGTGATTTCCGTTCAATCTGCAGTACGTCGATACGGGGAATTGCTCGCGGTAGACGGACTTTCATTTGATGTGCAGAAGGGAGATGTATTCGGGTTGCTGGGCCCGAACGGTGCCGGGAAAACCACCACGATTCACCTGCTCACCGGTCTCCTCGACCGGCATGCCGGCAAGGTGGAAGTACTCGGGTTCGATCCCGTGCAGCAATCCAGGCAGGTGCACCAACAGATCGGCTACGTCCCGCAGGAAACGAATATGTATATGGACCTGAATGCGGAAGAGAATCTCTGGCATCACGCTGCGCTGTACTGTGCGGATTTGACAGCAGTACCGGATCGGATCGACATGCTTCTTAATACGACCAACCTGTGGGAGCGACGCCGTGACCGGGTGCGAACCTATTCCGGCGGCATGAAGCGCAGGCTTGCGCTGGCGCGTGCGCTGCTGCACGATCCGCAGGTCATCTTCTTTGATGAACCGACACTTGGTGTGGATGTGCAGGGCAAGCATGCCATCTGGGATCATGTTCAGGAACAGCGTGAGTCGGGAAAGACCTTTGTGGTCTCCACGAATGACATGCAGGAAGCCGATGCGCTCTGCGATCGTTTGCTGATCCTCGATCATGGCCGGGTTGTGACTGCAGGCAGTCCTGAGGAACTGAAAGCAGAGCTGGGGCGAGATGTCGTCACGCTGCGTACGTCGCCGGGCATCAAGAATGCTGCCGGGCTGGTTAATGCGGTTGGAGGGCAGGCGATGAGTCAGCCCGAGCCGGGTATGACGCGTTTCGAAGTGAGAGATGCTGAAAAACTCGTCGAAGACATCATCCTCGCTGTACGGAAGGATTACCGGTTGGAGTCGATCCGTATTGCCCGGCCCTCCCTGGATGATGTGTTCCTTCATCATACCGGCCGGGCCTTGAGGGATGGATGATGAAACGCTTGCTGGCTCTTCTCCGGAATGAACTGGTGATGACGCGTACAACGCTATCCATCCATCTGCTGGGTTTCTTTCAACCCGCGCTCATGTTCTCCCTCATGGCGTTTGTACTCGTCATGCCGACTTTTGAACTGTACGTCGCACGTTCGTCGCTGCCCCTCGGCGAATCCCTCGTGGAAGCGATGGTTCAGGTCAACTCACCCATTGGGGATGCCTATATCGAACCTCTTCTGGTCGAATGGCAGCAGGGCGATGACATCCCTGGTGGTCAGGTTGTGGAATTGGCGATCTCCGATGGCATGCCAACTGCCGTACAGCACTTCGATTTGATCGACAGCAACATTGTGAAGAATTACCGCAACCGTCTGACGTCCGCCGGGCTTATCCTCTGGGAAGAGGAACTGGGGAGGGCAGCCATCCAGATCGAGGAGCGCCCGCTCCTGCCAGTCGATGTGCCATACAATGTGTATTTCGGGATGGGGATGCTTCCTCTGGCTGCGTGGATTGGCGCGTCGTTTGTGGCTGCGTTCCTCAGCGCGCAGGAATTCGAGTTTAAAACCATCCAGGAATACCGCCTTGCGCCTGCGCACTGGGGGCTCGTCCTCGGGGCGCGACTTCTGCGCCTCTCGCTCACAGGATTGCTTTCCTCCATGGTCCTGATGATAACACTCTACGTCTTTGAGCAGGCCTGGCCATCCCCTCTCGGCCTGGCGCTGGGAATGCTGGTGTTGATGGGCTTGATCGGTGCCTGTGTCGGTACCAGCGCCGCGCTGGTGTTGAAGCAAACGCTGCCATCATTCGTGATTGCTTTGGCAAGCGCGTTCTTCACCTGGATTATGGGAGGAGCTTTTGGCCTTCCCGCCGGCTTTGGTGGCGTATACGAAGCAGTGAGCCGCTGGGTACCCAACAGCTATGCCGTTCGTGCCTTGTTCCCTCTTTATTACCCCATTGAGCCATCCCATCCGAACAGCTACCTCATCCTGTTTGTCTTCGCAACTGCGGCGGTCATCGCCACGATCCTCATCTACAGGAAGTCTGTTCTTTCGGTTGAGGAGGTGCGGCAATGAGGCGCTTGTGGCTGCTGTTTCGTTCCGAACTTGTCGTATGGCGCCGTGATCCCATCACCGCGCTCGGAGGCGTGCTTCCGCCAGCGTTGATTCTGATCGCGTTCTCGCTTCTGTTTGGCGGACGATTGAGTTTCAAGATTGCCGTCGTGAACCAGGATGAAGGACCGTATGGGAGCATTCTGCGAGAGACCTTTGATGAGGTCATATCCCCGCTCAATGATGTGCCGTACTACGCGGTCTTTGATCTGTCAGAACGGGATGCGCACATCGCCTATGAGCGCGGAGAAATGGATGGAATCTGGGTAATCCCGCCGGACTTCTCCGAGCGTGTGGTGGCTCAGGAGGATCCGCACATTGAGATGTGGTTTAACAACTACAATGACGACCGTGCGAAGAACCACCGTATATACGCATCGGAAATTGTCTGGGCGTTCTATGAACGGATCGGGCTTGAAGCGCCCTTTGGCCTGGCGGAAACGTACCCGCGCGAGGAGATGGTTGATTGGGTATCTGTCATCGCTGTCGGGGTCGCGTTGTTGAGTGCAACGCTGGGCAGCATCTTCAATATGTATGCTCTCACCTACAAGGAGCAGGTTGAGGGTTTGATCCTGGAATTTGGCCTTGCCCCTCGCTCACTGCTCTGGGTGTGGATGCCGAAAATCATCCTTGCCCTTCTCTTCGGTTGGGGAAGCGGCACCATTTTCCTGATCGTCATCCGCTTCTGGCTGGGATACTGGCCCGGCCGGTTGCTGCCGGCAGCCCTCTTTCTGATGGGGCTTGTCTCCCTGTTCTGGATTGGATTTGCAGTCGTCATCGGAATCCGTTCGCGGAACTACATGGCGGGTGCGCTCGGTGTGGTGCTCACCGCCATTATCATCTACTTCATCGGCGGGGGGATGAGTCTGGTACGGTTCCGTTCAGAGGATGTGCTGAAAATCGCCTGGCTTTTCCCGAATACCCACGCCATTGATCCACTGCGGGATCTGGTCTTATTCCAGACCTGGCCAGCGGATTGGAACCCCACCATTCTCATCCTGAGCGGTTTTGCGTTTCTCTCGATCATCGCCGGCGTGTCTGTCAGCAGTCGTCAACTTCGTCGTCTTGATTAGCGTCAGGCGACGGACATTCAACATCCAAAAGGATCCGGATCGTCGCCAACACCGGGGATGGGGGAGAGCTCCCGGCGAGACGCAATCCTTTCCGATGCCAGATCCAGTACATGTCTGATCTCTCACATCCCTGATCCCTCCCGACCCTTCTGAGAGAGCCATGAATGGATCCGTGACGTATGCTCGCGCATTGCGACGGGCGATGTCACCTTCCCATTTTTCATGCAGCTTTTATGGAGGTTGCCTCCATCATCTTCGATAATCATGTCACGAACAGAAGACGACACTTCAACTGACTAGTGAATCGCGAGCTCCATTCATTTCGCTTCCATCTTCCTGACCATGCGAGCAACGATGACATAGTTCAGCAACGAAATGTGTGCAGACTCCCGTCTGCCTCCGGGTCTCTGGTCGTTGTTCTTAGGGGATTCGTAATTCGAGAAGTCTGCATTCGAAGTGTGTATGCATTGGTGTGTTTCATACGTAGACACATCTTATTGATGTAAAGGATGGAAGGAAGAAGCTGATGAAACGTGGATTTGGAAAGCGAATCAACAAGCAAATTGCATGGAAATTGATCGTACCTATTGTTAGCCTCATTCTGGTTGTTGCCACGATTGCAGGTGCTGTCATCTATTATGAGATGCGCCAGCGCGATATGGACAATGCTCGCACCTTGAGTGAAGCGGTGCTGGATGATGTCGCCAATGCACTCAGCACCTGGATTACGGACCAGGTCACGATGACTCGGATGATCGCCTCGCATCCCGATGTGATCGAAGCCTGTCGGGATCCCCAGGACCCTGCGAAGCGGGCGGCTGCAGAGGCGTACGTGATGACGTTCTATGATGCCTATGGCTATCATGAGAATTTCCCTCTTGCGGCGCGCTTCGATGAAGACGAGGCATTCTCGCTGACCGTCAATGGCGAGTCGGTCGAGATAGTCAGTGGATCGTTCTTCATTGATACGGTTGAAGGTCAGACGCTTGGTAAGGGCAGCACGAAAAGTTACATCCTGGCAACCTTCGCCGGGGAAGAGGATTTCATCAGCGTGGTTTATCCCAGCATCCTGCGTGGAAATCCCATCTTTGTGATTGCACAGCCTGTCCGCTATCGTGACGAGGTTGTCGGGGCTGCGATTGTCGCTCCCCAGATGGATTACTTCACGAACATCTTCGTCCAGAATCAGGAACTGGGCGAGACTGGTCATATGATTTTCTTCGATGATCGCGGCATGCTGATCGCACATCCGGACACAGAGAATATTCTGAATGAAGAGAGCCAGGATGTGTACGATTCCATCACCTCCCGCATCATGGCAGGAGAAAGCGCCTTCTTCGCCGATTCCATCGGCGGCGAAAACCGCTTCTATGTGGGTCGAGCCATTTCCTTGCCAGAAGGACAACTGGAAAATGAGTGGTACATGTTTGTATCGATGTCTGCAGATGAAGTCTTGCAGGCTTCAACACAGTTCCTCGTATTACTGGTGGGGATCATTGTAGGTCTCTTCTTTTTCCTGGGAGTGAGCGTGTACATTGTCGTCCGTCGAGTTCTGGTAAACCCGATGAACGAGATGGTGGCGGTGGCGGACAAGATTGCTGTCGGCGAGATTGATCAGGACATCAGCATTCAACGGGAGGATGAGCTGGGGTCACTCATCCATGCCTTCCAGAGAATGATTGACTATTTCCGTGAGATGTCGCAAGTGTCTGGGAAATTGGCCGAAGGCGATCTCACGATGGATGTTGTGCCGCTTTCCGAGAAGGATGTATTCGGGAACGCCTTCAAACGCATGGTTGAAAATCTGCGGGCGCTCATCAGTCAGGTCATCGCGACAACCAGTGATGTTCATGACGCATCTGCCGAGCTGGCTGCAGTGGCGAACCAGGCATCCATCTCGACGGGTCAGATTGCCACAACGGTCCAGCAGGTTGCGCACGGCGCGCAGCAGCAGACCGAGGCGGCGACGCAGACGGCGGTCATCATGGAGCAGATGGGCCGCTCGATCGAGGGGGTCGCAAAGGGCGCCCAGGAGCAGGCTCAGGCCGTATCGCGCTCCTCTGAAATCACAGCCCGCATGACAGAAGCCATCCAGCAGGTCAGTGCGAACGCGCAGGATAGTGCCAAGAGCGCATCTGGTGCGGCAGGGATCTCGCAGGAAGGCGCCGCAATTGTGCGGGAGAACATCGAAGGCATGCAGCACATCAAGGAGAAGGTGGACACCTCGGCGGTGAAGGTGGAGGAGATGGGCGATCGATCAGAGCAGATCGGTGCCATCATCGAGACCATCGACGACATCGCATCACAGACGAATCTGCTTGCGTTGAATGCTGCGATTGAGGCAGCCCGGGCAGGCGAGCACGGCAAGGGTTTTGCCGTCGTGGCAGAAGAGGTCCGCAAGCTGGCGGAGCGGACGGTCTCGGCGACGAAGGAGATCACGGATCTGATCAGCATCGTGCAGGCCACGGTGGTGGAGGCGGTGACGGCAATGGGCGAGTCCGCTCGCGAGGTGGAAGCGGGAACACGGAAAGCGAACGATGCCGGTTCAGCGCTGCAGTCCATCCTGGAAGCCGTGGAAGATGTCAACCGGCAGGTGGGAGAGATTTCCCAGGCTGCGGAGGAGATGTCATCCTCATCGGATGAGCTGGTTGCGTCGATGGACGCCGTATCGGCGGTGGTGGAAGAGAACACGGCAGCGACGGAAGAGATGGCTGCAGGCTCGAGCGAATTCACCCAGGCGATCGACGGTGTTGCATCGATCTCCGAGGAGAACTCGGCGGCGGTGGAGGAGGTCTCGGCCGCAGCAGAAGAGATGAATGCACAGGTCGAGGCAGTAACCGCCTCGGCTGCATCACTGGCTGACATGGCTGAGCAGTTGAAGAGCTTTGTGGATCGATTCCACATTCCGTATGCTGAAGCAGCCGTCGATGACGACAACGATGTCGTTACAGACGACTCCGCACAGCCGGAGCCGATCTTCCAAACAGATCTGGTAGAAGAACCGGAGAAGGTGATGCACGGGTCGAATGGCGGCGGAGAGCACAGCTAATCCTGTCGACATGAGATCCGGTGAGAGCGGAGCGAGGTAAGACAAATGGACATTCAACTTGTGGTCTTTGAGCTGGCGGAGGAACACTACGGCCTGGACATCGGCGTGGTCGAGGGCATCATCAAGATGCAGGCGATCACCACGATCCCGCATGCGCCAGCGTTTGTGGAAGGGGTAACCAACCTGCGCGGCGAGGTGCTGCCGGTGATTGACCTGCGGAAGCGGTTCGGGCTGTCAACGCATGACGATGTGGAGAACACACGCATCGTGGTGGTGGAGCTGGAGCATGGCAAGGTGGGCATCACGGTGGATGACGTCTCGGAGGTATTGAGGGTGTCATCGGACGCGGTGGAACCGCCGTCGGCGTTGTTTTCAGGTGTGCAGAGTGGCATGCTGAAAGGCGTGGCGAAGGTCGATGAGCGATTGATCCTGCTGCTGGACATCGCCAGGCTCTTCACCACAGAGGAGCATGGTGCGCTGAAGAAGATCCCGGAAGCGGCGTAGGGAGTATGAGGTTTCAGATCGTGTCGATGTAGCAGCATGGAACGGTATTCTCCTTTAAAGGAAAGAGGCACCTCAAGGGGTGCCTCTTTCGATGTTCTCCACGAATACTCACACGAATTATGGACAACGTCGTCCACACGGATTGTATCTTGTGGCGTTAGTCTGCCTGCCAGGCTTCGAGCATCCAGAGATGCGCCTCGAGACCGTCGTGGATGCCATCCAGCAAATTGACGGTGGTGCGGTCATCCGCTTTTTCTGCGGCTTCAATGGCAGCTTGCAGGTGGTTACTGAGCGCCTTAATGTCATCCACAGTGCGGGTCACCATCACGCCGGCTGCCGGAAGCTCGGCATCCTCTTTAATGGATGTCGCTTCAAGCATGTGGGCGAGGGTATGAAAGGGTGTGCCTCCGAGCCCGACAACGCGCTCGGCGAGCTCGTCGATGACATCGCCGACCTCGGTGTAGACTTCCTCGAATTTCTCATGAAGCTTGAAGAATTGGCTCCCTTTGACGTTCCAGTGGTAGTGCCGCAGTTTCTGATAGGAGACCGTGAAATCTGCGATGAGGTTGTTGAGGTTCGAAATAACTTCCTTGGACATGATGATCCCTTTCTCATACGTTTCGTGTCGATATCTATATTGTCTCACATCTCCATTAACAACGTATAAGCAGTGACTGAATCGACAATTCTACCGCCTTGAACTCGGGGTCGACATCACGGGATTATCCCGGCTTGCTTCTACCCTTGCGACCATCTGATGATTGGATGTCAGTTGCAGCGATCGTTTGGCCGGAAAGTTGATCGACGGTTAAAGTCGTTGTTCTCTTCACCTCCTTGATCCTCGCCTGGAGGATGGTGGCGATCCCCATAGATACAAAGGACCGTACTACGGGCACATGCAGCCTGCACCGGCTGTCCATTCGCCGCCCGCCGCGCTGCACTCCGCTTCGTTCATGTCGATGCGGCACTCGATCTCCTCAGGCGGTTCGGGCGGATTGACCTGCTGCACGCCGCAGGTGCCGAGCGGATTCTCCGGCCCGTCGAGGGTGTTGAACCACATCCAGCAGCGGTCGCCGCTCTCGAGTTCGAACAGCCCGTGTGTGTATTCAGGATTGAGACCCACCAGCAGAGCGCTCTCGCCTGCAGAAACAATGGCGACAGGATCGGATTCCCGGTAGTCGCTCACACGGCAGTAGGTGCTGCTCAGCGCTTCGTAGAAGCAGCCCTCGGAAGGCGGTTCGGCCTCCATCGGGGTGACACAGCGGCAGTTCTCGCACACCTGATCGTCGCGGCAGAGTGTGCGATCATCGCCGTCACACTGCTCGCCCTCGTCGAGAACACCGTTCCCGCAAACTGGCTCTTCGATGACGGTGACACAGCGGCAGTTCTCGCACACCTGGTCATCGCGGCAGAGGGAGAGATCATCCCCGTCGCATGTCTCGCCGCCCTCGACGATCCCATTCCCGCACTCCGGAGGATTGGTGAACTCGGGGCGCACGAACGGCAGCGCCATGATGAGAACGAGGAAGAGCAGGCCGCCGCCGACGGCGCCGAAGAGGATCGAACGTCCGGGGGCGGGGCGACGCCGCCGGACAATCCAGGTGAGGACGCCGAAGGCCACGATGGTGAAAATCCAGGCCGGGTAAAGGAAGAGGGATTCGAACTGGATGCAGTTGGCAAAGATATTCTGTGCGAAGCCTGAGGTGTTAAAGTCCGTGGTCTCCGTGGCGGTGGCGGTGACGAGCTGACAGAAGCCGATGCCATCCACCGTGAAGCTGAACTGACCGTTCGAATCAGCATAGCCCAGGTCAAGGTAGGTTCTGCCCTCACCGAAGCCGCTGGGATCCGGGTCTGCGAGGAAGAACTCGATCAGGCAGCCGGGACAGGCCGTACCGGTAATGGCTGACCAGAGGCTGCTGGTAAGGACCGGTGGCTCGATCCCGTCATTCCATCCTTTTGTTTCGATGCCAAGACCACCGTTAGCATAGATGCTGTTCTGGGTGAAGGTGTTTGCGGAAGTAACATACCCGAGTGAAATCCCCTCGTCACCATTTTCGGCAATGATGTTGTTGGCAATGAAGGTGTCATGTGGAAAATGGTAGAGAGCAATGCCATCTCTGCCGTTCCCCATGATGACATTGCCCAGGTTGGTGGTGGTGCCTCCGATGATGATATTGGCAGCGTCTGAAACTTGTATCCCGTCACTTACATTGGGGACATGAACCGTCCCGGAACTATCGGTGCCGATGTGGTTTCCCTGGATGAAGTTGGTCTCTCCATGAACCGAGATGCCATCATAGGAATTGCCCGAGATGACATTGCCCTGACCCGGGTCGCCTCCACCGATGTGATTGTTCGAGCCGTAGACGAGGATGCCATAATTTGTATTCGGCAGAGCGACGCTACCGGAGCTATCCACGCCGATGTGGTTGCCGTAGAACTCATTGTCATCTGAATGGCATCGAATCCCACTATGAGTGTTCCCGGAGATGAGATTTCCCATGCCTGTTTGGATTCCACCAACGAGAGTGTGATCGGCGCCGGAAAGGAGTACGATTCCGACCCCATTGGGATTGGCTGCTGTGCCGGCTACATCGGTCCCAATGATGTTGCCCTGGATCACATTGTTTGGAGCCATCACGACGATCCCAGCGTAATCGTTGCCTGAGATGATGTTGTTGATCACGCTGTTCTCTTGTTCTGCAAGGCGTACACCAAAGCTGGTCCATACGCCTCCCAGGCCGATGGCATTGTCCTCGATCAGGTTTCCGGTTCCCGTGACGATGATGGCTCCATCCAGTTCGTTTAGTTCGGCGGGGTGGATACCAAAACCTGCAAGACCAAGGCCGCGTATCACGTTGTCGTTTGATGTTATCCACAAACCCCTCTCCACTGCTACAACACCGTCATCGATCCCGAGGAAGATTTCAGGATAGCCTGTATAGTACGGCAGCGTGGTGGCATCGATGGTCGTGGCGTCATCGATAAGGGCAGGAAGCGGGGCGGTAAGGCGGATGATATTGGAGCCGCCATCCGGTACATCAAACTCGATGATGTCCGGTCCCGGATTGTCGTTCGCGGCGTAGATCGCTTCTCTCAGGGAGCAGTGAGTCAGGTCACATTGTCCATCATTAAGATCATCCAATGTATTCACGAGAAAGGTGCTCGCCCTGGCTGGTTGCGGGAAAGAAAGCAGGATGAAAAGGGAGATCAGTAAGGATGTGAGTAGGATTTTCTTGTATGGGCGGTGCATGGGCGTCTCTCCTATCGCAGCCTCGGCAGGAATGAAGCGCCTAGAGATGAGGCATAGTATGGCCACCACCCCCTGCGGTTGACCGAACGGATATCACTTTTCTGCCATGATTCATATGCATTGCAGACGGCACGACTGCGGCAAATTGCAAAGCCATCCGAGCAGCGTCACGGACAGAGGCAATATGGCGCTGCCCCGACGACCCATTGTCCGCCGGCGGCGACGCACTCTCCTTCATTCATGTCGCTGCGACAAATCAATTCCTCAGGTGGTTCGGGCGGATTGACGAGCTGCACGCCGCACGTGCCGAGCGGGTTCTCCGGGCCGTCGAGCGTGTTGAACCACATCCAGCAACGGTCGCCGCTCTCGAGTTCGAACAGCCCGTGCGTGTATTCGGGATTGAGACCCACCAGCAGGGCGCTCTCGCCCTCCGTCAGGATGGCGACCGGATCGGATTCCCGGTAGTCGCTCACCCGGCAGTAGGTGTTGCTGAGCGTTTCGTAGAAGCAGCCCTCAGAAGGCGGTTCGGCTTCCATCGGGGTGACGCAGCGGCAGTTCTCACAGACCTGGTCGTCGCGGCAGTAGGAGAGGTTTTCCCCGTCACACTGCTCGCCCTCATCGAGTACACCATTGCCGCACAGCTCGATGACCGTCACGCAGCGGCAGTTCTCACACACCTGATCGTCACGGCAGAAGGAGAGATTGTCGCCGTCGCACTGCTCACCCTGGTCCACATCCCCGTCGCCGCAGACGGGCATCTCGATCACGGTTGTACAGCGACAGTTCTCACAGATCTGACCGGACAGGCACAGGGAAAGGTCATCGCCATCGCAGGTCTCGCCGCTCTCGACGACCCCGTTCCCGCACTCCGGCGGATTGGTGAATTCGGGACGCACGAACGGCAGCGCCATGATGAGTATGAGGAAGAGCAACCCGCCGCCGGCGGCCATGATGAACGTGAGGCGGCCGGGTGCATCCGGGCGGCGCCGGCGAACAACCCAGCCGAGCAGTCCGAAAACGACGATGGTGAATATCCAGATCGGGTAGAGGAAGAGGGGTTCGATCTGGAGGCATTTCGAGTAGATATTCTGGGAGAATGCGGAGGTTCCCCACGACGTCGTGTACGTGGCTGTTGCGGTGATGAGCTGACAGAAGCCGATGCCGTCGACAGGTACGCTGAACTCACCGTTCGAATCGGCGTAGCCGAGATCGAGATACGTCTTGCCCTCGCCGAACCCGCTGGGATCCGGCTCGGCGAGGAAAAACTCGATGAGGCAGTTTGCACAGGCGGTACCGGAGATCGTTGAGGATAAGGCATTTCCGGAGAGTACGGGCGGCTCGATGCCGTTGTTTGCGCCGTAGGAAAGGATGCCCAGGTCTTCGTTGTCGTAGATGCTGTTCTGAGTGATGGTATTTGCATTGGTGCCGCTCCCCAGCAGGACACCGGCTCGTCCGTTCTCGCCAATCACGTTGTTGGCCATGAAGTTGTCCATTACTGAAAACCCATTGACGATGTATGACAGTGCGATGCCATCTACACCATTACCCAGAATGGTGTTGCCGAGATTGGGGGTGAGACCTCCAATGATGTTTTCTGAGGATGTGATTTGAATGCCGGTGTTGTTGGGGATGATGGATGTACCAGCAATGTTTGTTCCAATGAAGTTGCCTTGTACGAAGTTGAGGTCTCCTGCGATCCAGATGCCCGTTGCAGCGTTTCCGGAAATGATGTTCGCCTGACCGGAGGAGCCTCCGCCGATGTGGTTATTGCTGGAACTGATGTTGATCCCGTAGTCATTCGGAATGGCGGCGCTTCCCGTGATGTCCAGACCGATGATGTTGCCGTAGAATTCGTTTTCGTCAGAATCACAGTCGATCCCGTCCAACTGGTTGCCCGAAATGAGATTCCCCTCGCCGTTCCCTGCTCCTCCGATGAGGGTTTGATGAGCGTCGTGTAGCAGGAAAACGCCTACATCGTTAGGGATCGGGCTTGTGCCGGATGCATCCGCCCCGATGATATTGCCCTGTATCACATTGTTGGGTTCGTCCACTGTAATTCCGAAGATGTCATTTCCGGAAATGACATTGCCCTGACCGGGTGAGCCGCCTCCGACCTGGTTATTGCTGGAGTAGATGGCTATCCCGGCGCCTCCATTTTGCAGGGCGGTGGTGCCGCTGATGTCCACACCGATGAAGTTGCCGTACATTTGATTATGCTCGGAGTAGCAGCGAATCCCTCCTTCGTGATTGCCGGACACAAGATTGCCTTCTCCTGCTCCATCTCCACCGACGAGGGTGTAGTCGGAATTATTGAGAAGGATAATGCCGGTTCCGTTGGGGATCGCGCTCGTCCCAGTTTCATCTGTCCCGATGAGGTTGCCCTGAATAATGTTGTTTGGCTGAAACGCAGCGATCCCGGCCAGGTCATTGTTGGAAAGAACGTTGTTTCTTACGATGTTATCCGAACCAAAAAGGTGGATGCCGTTGCTGTTGCCTGATGCGCCCAAGCCAATAACATTGTCCTCAATGATGTTGCCGTTTCCCTTGATGACAATCGCTCCATCGAGGTTTTGTGGCTGGCCAGGAAAGATACCGAAGCCGGCAAATCCCAGTCCTCGAATCACGTTGTCGTTTGATTCGATCCGCAGCCCGGTATCCACTACTTCGACATCTTTCCCGATGAAGACTTCTGGATAACCGGCATAGTAGGGCAGAGTTGTTGCGTCGATGGTGGTGGCGTCGTCGTTCAGGGCAGGGAGAGGCGACCCGACGTGGATGATGTTTGAACCACCGTCTGGTACGTCAAAGGTGATGACATCCGGCCCCGGGCTGTCGTTGGCGGCGATTATTGCTTCTCTGAGAGAGCAATGAGCCGGATTGCAGTGGCCGTCATCAATATCGTCAAATGTATTGACAACGAGGCTGCTCGCTCTGGCTGGCTGCGGGAAGGAGAGCAGGACGAGAAGTGCAATCAGGATGGATGTGAACAGAATCTTCTTGTATTGGCGATGCATGGGGTTCTCTCCTTTACCGGCCTCTACAGTCATGAAGCGACTGAAGATGAAGCGTAGGATGGTCACCACACCCTGTGGTTGACCGCACGGATATAACTTTCCTGTCATGATTCCTTTTTACTTCAAACTGCATAACTGCCGCAACTTATCCAGCCAACCAAGCAGCGTCACGGACAGAGGCAATATGGCGCTGCTCCGACAACCCATTGTCCGCCGGCAGCGACGCACGCTGCTTCATCCAGGCCGCTGCGGCAGACCAACTCCTCGGGCGGTTCGGGCGGATTGACAAGCTGCACGCCGCACGTGCCGAGCGGGTTCTCTGGCCCGTCGAGGGTGTTGAACCACATCCAGCAGCGCTCGCCGCTCTCGAGTTCGAACAGCCCGTGCGTGTATTCAGGGTTGAGACCCACCAGCAGAGCGCTCTCGCCCTCCGTCAGGATGGCGACCGGATCGGATTCGCGGTAGTCGCTCACGCGGCAGTAGGTATTGCTGAGCGCTTCGTAGAAGCAGCCCTCGGAAGGCGGTTCGGCCTCCATCGAGGTGACACAGCGACAGTTCTCACATACCTGGTCATTGCGGCAGAAAGTGAGGTCATCACCGTCACACTGTTCGCCGCTTTCAACGACACCGTTCCCGCAAGCCGGTTCTTCGACCACAGTCACACAGGAGCAGTTCTCGCACACTTGTTCATCGCGGCAGAGGGTCATATCATCCCCGTCACAGGTCTCATTCCCCTCGATGACTCCATTGCCGCACTCCGGTGGATTGGTGAATTCAGGATGCACAAAGGGCAGGGTGAGGATGAGGACGAGGAATAGCAGCCCGCCACCGGCAGCCATGATGAAGGTGAGGGAGCCGGCCGCATCCGGGCGGCGCCGTCGTACGACCCAACCGAGCAGGCCGAAGACGACAATAGTGAACACCCAGATAGGGTAGAGATAGAGAGGCGGTATCTGAAAGCAATTGGCGTAGACGTTCTGGGCAAATTCGGAGGTGTCCCAGGTATCCTGGTTGGTGGCCGTGGCCGTGATGAGTTGGCAGAATCCGAGGTCGCTGATGGGAATGCTGAATGATCCATTCGAATTTGCATATCCTAGATCAAGGTACGTCTGGCCCTCTCCAGCCCCGCTGGGGTCAGGATCGGCGAGGAAGAACTCGATGATACAGTCCGGGCAGGCGCTGCCGGTCTGGGTTGCGCCGAACCCGCCGTTCAAAACCGGTGGCAGGGTATGGATGTTAACGCCAGCGACGCGGATCCCCAGGCCGCCGTTATCGTAGATGCTGTTTTGTGTAATCGTACTCCCACGATTGAACTTCGCTTCGATACCATGAGCGGCATTCTGTGCAATGATGTTCTTGGCGATGAAAGCGCTCACATCGTCCGAGCCGAACTCGAGCCAGATGCCATACCGTCCATTGCCCCTGATGATGTTGCCCAGGTCCGATGTCGTTCCACCGATGATGACCTCAGCTACAACCACATAAATGCCATCACGGCTATTGGGGATGAGGAGATTGCCCGTGTTGTCCGTTCCGATGCGATTGCCCTGGATGAACGTCGGTTCATCGACTGTGATGACGCTGATTCCGCTGCCCTCGTTCCCGGAGATGACATTGCCCTCCCCGGGGGCACCTCCCCCGATGTAGACAGAGCCCTGAAACAGGACCATGATCCCATCTGCGCCATTGGGACACGCTTCAGCCCCGGAGCTATCGACGCCGATCATGTTGCCGAATATGTTGATATGCCCCGCCATGACTTGCATTCCGTATCCATTGTTGCCTGAAATGACATTGCCCTCGTCGGGCGCAGCGCCACCCACCAGCGTCCCCTCAGCACCTCCGTCGAGCATGATCCCGGAATCGTTGCCGATGATCGTCGTGCCGTCCGCATCCACGCCGATCATATTGCCCTGGATGACCTGGTCGGGGGCATCCGCGACAATCCCGGTCAGGTTGCCTGAGATGACATTGTTCAACACGCCGTTGCCGGGACCGGCAAGGCGGATTCCTGTGCTGTTGGGACCCGCAGCCAGACCGATGGTGTTCAACTCGATTGTGTTGCTGCTTCCCGTGACAAGGATTGCCCCGATGTGATCGGCAGGATCGGATGGCCACAAACCGAACCCGGCAAAGCCCAATCCCCGGATGATGTTATTGTTCGATGCGATGACCAACCCGGTTTCGACCACGGCGATATCCTTGCCGATGAATATTTCTGGTTGGCCAGCGTAATACGGCAGGGTGGTGGCATCGATGGTGGTCGCATCATCAGTAAGAGGAGGTAGCGGCGATGTGACACGGATGATGTTTGAGACGCCATCCGGTACATCGAACTCGATGACGTCCGGCCCGGGATTGGCGTTGGCGGCGTTGATGGCCTCACGAAGGGAGCAATGGGTGCCATTACACATGCCGTCATCAACATCGTCAAGGGCATTAACGACGAACCCGCTTGCTTCCGCCGTTCCAGGAAACGCGAACATGCTCACGAGCAGGATGAGGATGGCAGACCATTGAATACACAGGCGCAGGTGGCGCATCGAAAGTCCTCCTTTGGCGACGAGCGATCGTTCCGGTACAGCAGCAACTGATCCTGCATGAAGCGATACCAGGATCGGCCGGCACTTGCGTTTACGGGCAGAGGCAGTAGGGCGCCATGCCCACCACCCATTCTCCGCCGGCAGCGACACACGCCGCTTCATCCAGATTGCTGCGGCACACCAGCTCCTCGGGCGCTTCAGGCGGTTCGACGAGCTGCACATTGCACGTGCCGAGCGGGTTCTCCGGCCCGTCGAGGGTGTTGAACCACATCCAGCAGCGGTCGCCGCTCTCGAGCTCGAACAGCCCGTGCGTGTATTCAGGGTTGAGCCCCACCAGCAGGGCACTCTCGCCCTCATCGAGGATGGCGACGGGGTCCGACTCGCGGTAGTCGCTCACGCGGCAGTAGGTGCTAGTGAGGGCTTCGTAGAAGCATCCTTCGGAAAGCGGCTCGGCCTCCATCGGGGTGACGCAGCGGCAGTTCTCGCACACCTGGTCATCGCGGCAGTAGGAGAGGTTATCCCCGTCGCACTGCTCGCCTTCATCGAGCACGCCGTTGCCGCACAGCTCGACATAGGTCACGCAGCGGCAGTTCTCACACACCTGATCGTCGCGGCAGAGGGACAGGTCATCCCCGTCACACTGCTCGCCGCTCTCAACGACACCGTTCCCGCAGACCGGTTCCTCGAGGTAGGTCACACAGGAGCAGTTTTCGCAGACCTGGTCGTCGCGGCAGAGGGAGAGATCATCCCCATCGCAGGTTTCTCCGCTCTCGACGATCCCATTCCCGCACTCCGGCGGTTGGGTGAACTCGGGACGCACGAACGGCAGGGTGAGGATGAGGATGAGGAAGAGCAGCCCGCCGCCGAGGGCGCCGAAGAAAACAGTTCGCCCCGGGTTTGGCCGCCGCCGGCGGAGAATCCATGCAAGCACGCCGAAGACCACGATGGTGAAGGTCCAGGCCGGGTAGAGGAACAAAGGTTCGAATTGAATGCAGTTGGCGAAAAAGTTTATCGCAAATTCAGATGTATTCCAATCTGTCGTGTCTGTGGCGGTGGCGGTGATGAGCTGGCAGAAGCTGATGCCCTCCACAGGAACGCTGAAATCGCCGTTTGAATCGGCATACCCCAGATCCAGGTAGGCCCGGCCCTCACCGGCGCCGCTCGGATCGGGATCAGCGACGAAGAACTCAAGCAGACAGTTAGGGCAGGCGGTGCCGGAAATGATCGTTGAGAAGGGGCTTCCAGAAAGCACAGGTGGTTGGATATTGCCGTTGGTCCAACTCCCGCCTTGATCGATATCGATGCCAAGTCCAGCGTTGTCGTAGATGCTGTTCTGGGTGATGGTGTTCTCATCGACGCCCTCCGTGAGGGCAATGCCGTCCCCCTGGTTTTCAGCGATGATGTTGTTGGCTACGAAATTTCCTGAGGCGTAATCGTCAATCCAGACCCCGTGCCAGCCGTTTCCCATGATGACATTGCCCAGATTGGGCGTTGCCCCGCCGATGATGATGACCGGATAGGCTTCGCTTTCAATCCCGGCCGCCTGGTTGGGAATGAGTGCTGTGCCGGTGATGTCGGTGCCGATGAAGTTGCCCTGGATGACGTTGTTGTCATCGTTGATCCAGATGCCGTTCGATCCATTTCCGGAGATGACATTTCCCTGGCCGGGGGAGCCTCCGCCGACGCGCGTGTACCCGCCGGTGATCCACATCCCTGTTGCTCCGTTCGGGACGGCAAAGCTTCCGGTGATGTCGGTGCCGATTCGATTCCCGTAGAAGGTGATGTTTTCAGCGTGGGAGATGACGCCTGTCGCCATGCTGGCAGAAACAACGTTTCCCTCACCCGGGGCAGCCCCTCCCACAAGCGTGTTGTCCGCACCCATAACAAGGAGGATCCCGTTGTTGTTGTGGATCGGGGTGGAACCGTCTGCTGCGACACCAACCATGTTTCCTAGAATGAGTTGACCGGGGGCGTTGATGTACAGTCCGAGTTCGTTGCCGGAGATGACATTGTTTCGTATGGTGTTCTCGGGCCCGGTGATGTAGACGCCGTTGGTGTTCCAGGAGGCTCCCAGGCCGATGACATTAGCTTCGATCAGGTTCCCGCTGCCGGTTATGACGACGGCTCCGGCGAGGTCGAATTGTTCGTAGGGCCATAAACCGAAACCGGCGAAACCAAGCCCGCGGACGACATTATTGCTGGATGCGAGCACCAGCCCTGTCTCGATCACGGCGATATCCTTGCCGATGAATATTTCTGGTTGGCCAGCGTAATACGGCAGGGTGGTGGCATCGATGGTGGTCGCATCATCAGTAAGAGGAGGCAGCGGGGATGTGACCCGGATGATGTTCGAGCCGCCCCCGGGGACATCGAAGGTGATGGTGTCCGGCCCGGGATTGGCGTTGGCGGCGTTGATTGCCTCACGAAGGGAGCAATGGGTGCCATCGCACATGCCGTCATCGACATCGTCAAGCGTGTTGACGACGAATCCGCTGGCTTCCGCCGACCCAGGGAACGCGAACATGCTCACGAGCAGGATGAGGATGGCAGACCATTGAATACGCAGGCGCAGTAGGCGTTTCATCGATGTCCCTCCTTTTCAAACAGGAACCGTTTCAGTCTTCTTCCAGCGATCCTGCATGAAGCGATACCAGGATCGGCCGGCACTTGCGCTTACGGGCAGAGACAGTAGGGCGCCATGCCCACCACCCACTCACCGCCGGCAGCGATGCAGTCGGTTTCGTTCAGGTTGCTGCGGCACACCAGCACCTCGGGCGCATCAGGTGGTTCGACGAGCTGCACACCGCAGGTGCCGAGCGGGTTCTCCGGCCCGTCGAGGGTGTTGAACCACATCCAGCAGCGGTCGCCGCTCTCGAGCTCGAACAGCCCGTGGGTGTATTCGGGATTGAGACCCACCAGCAGCGCGCTCTCGCCCGCGGTGAGGATGGCGACGGGGTCGGATTCCCGGTAGTCGCTCACGCGGCAGTAGGTATTACTCAGCGCTTCGTAGAAGCATCCTTCGGAAAGCGGCTCGGCCTCCATCGGGGTGACACAGCGACAGTTCTCGCAGACCTGGTCATCGCGGCAGTAGGAGAGGTTATCCCCGTCGCACTGCTCGCCCTCATCGAGCACGCCGTTGCCGCACAGCTCGACATAGGTCACGCAGCGGCAGTTCTCACACACCTGGTCGTCGCGGCAGAAGGAGAGATCATCCCCGTCGCACTGCTCACCCTGGTCCACATCCCCGTCGCCGCAGACGGGCATCTCGATCACGGTTGTACAGCGACAGTTCTCACAGATCTGACCGGACAGGCACAGGGAAAGGTCATCGCCATCGCAGGTCTCGCCGCTCTCGATGACTCCGTTTCCGCACGCAGGTGGATTGGTGAATTCGGGCTGGATAAAGGGCAGGGTGAGGATGAGGGCGAGGAAGAGCAGCCCGCCGCCGGCGGCCATGATGAAGGTGAGGCGGCCCGGCGCATCCGGGCGTCGCCGTTGCACGACCCAACCGAGCAGCCCGAAGACGACGATGGTGAAGGTCCAGATGGGGTAGAGATAAAGAGGCGGCATCTGGAAGCAATTGGCGAAGATGTTGTCGGAAAACTCAGAGGTGTTCCCCTCGGGATCAGTTGCCGTGGCGGTGACTTGCTGGCAGAAACCCAGGCCACCGAGAGAGATATTGAAGGCGCCGAAGCCATTAGCGTAAACAATGTCCAGGAAGGTTTTTCCCTCTCCAGCTCCGCTCGGATCGGGATCAGCGATGAAGAATTCGATGAGGCAGCCCGGGCAGGCTGTGCCGGAGGTTCCCCCTCCGAGACCTCCTGTAAGGACCGGCGGTTCGATCCCGCCGTTGGTATCACCCATTCCGAAGTCAATGGAAATGCCGAGACCGCCGTTATCGAAAATACTGTTCTGGGTGATGGTGTTGTTATTCACCCCCCCCGACAGTTCAATTCCATGCCCGCCGTTCTGGGCGATGATGTTGTTCTCCACAAAGCTGCCATCGGCGAGATCGTCGATCCAGATGCCTTGCGAACCGTTTCCCATGATGACGTTTCCAAGGTCTGGTGAGGAGCCGCCGATGGTGATGTTCGGATAGGCTTCCGTTTCGATCCCGCACCAACCGTTGGGAATCAACGCCGTACCGGTAATGTCCGTGCCGATAAAGTTGCCCTGAATCACGTTGTTGTCATCGCTGATCCAGATGCCACAGTACTCGTTGCCTGAAATGACATTTCCCTGCCCGGGACCCCCGCCGCCGATCTGTGTGGAGCTTCCATAGATCACCATCCCGTGTGCGTTGTTGGGAATGGCGGATGTCCCGGAGGTGTCCAATCCGATGAGATTACCCTGGATGGTGGTGTGAGCCGCGCTCACATAGAGACCGCCGCTCCCATTGCCGGAGATGATGTTGCCTTCCCCCGTTCCGGCGCCGCCCACGAGTGTCCCTTCACCACCGTGATGGATGTAGATCCCCTGTTCCTGATTGGGAAGTGCTGCCGATCCGGACGCATCCGTCCCGATCATGTTGCCCTGGATGGTGATGTCGTTGGCTTCAAGGTAGATGCCCCTCAGCCCGTTTCCGGAGATGACATTGCCCTCCCCGGTACCGCCTCCGCCCACGAGTGTTCCATCGGAACCGCTGAGATACAAACCGTCTGTTTCATTACCGATCGCAACGGTTCCATCCCGATTGGTACCGATCATGTTGCCCTGGATGGTGATGTTGTCGGACGTCGCACGGATGCCAATGTAGTTCGCACCGATGACGTTCCCTTCGCCGGGTCCGGAACCTCCCACAAGGGTTCCGTCGGATCCGATGTCAAGCAGGATGCCGTGGTAGACATTCGGGGAGGCGGACTCCCCGCTCGAATCCAGACCGACCAGGTTCCCCTGAAGGATCTGACCGGGTGCACTGGCGTATACCCCGTACTCGTTGCCGGAAATCACGTTCCCGACCGCGCTGTTTCCCGCACCAGACAGATACAGGCCGATGCTGTTCGGGGCCGCACCGAGGCCAAGGACGTTCCCCTCAATCAGGTTTGCGCTGCCCGTAATGACGATGGCGCCCGCGGGCTGGTTGTAGTCAACCGGCCAGACGCCAAAACCGGCAAACCCCAGTCCCCGGATGAGGTTGCCATCCGATTCGATGAGGAGCCCGGTTTCCACGACGGCGACATCCTTGCCGAGGAACACAACGGGATACCCGTTGTAATGGGGGAGGGTGGTGGCATCGATTGTCGTGGCGTCATCGGTCAGCGGGGGCAGCGGGGAGGTGACACGGATGATGTTGGAGCCGCCCTCGGGAACGTCAAAGGTGATGGTGTCCGGCCCGGGACTGGCGTTGGCGGCGTTGATGGCTTCCCGCAGTGAACAGTGGGTCGCATCACAAATGCCATCGTCGACGTCGTCGTAGGTGTTGACGACGAAGGAACTGGCTTCTGCCGTTTGAGGAAAGGTAAACGCAGCCAGCAGGATGATGAGACAGGCAGTAGCCGTCGGTTTCCAGAATGCACGGCGTTTCATCGACGTCCCTCCTTATAGCTTTGATCCATGCGTTCACGTCAGCAGCCGTCGATTACATATATGACGGCGATAGGATCAGCCGGCACTTGCGTTTACGGGCAGAGGCAGTAGGGCGCCATGCCCACAACCCATTCTCCGCCGGCAGCGACACACGCCGCTTCATCCAGATTACTGCGGCACACCAGCTCCTCGGGCGCTTCAGGCGGTTCGACGAGCTGCACATTGCACGTGCCGAGCGGGTTCTCCGGCCCGTCGAGGGTGTTGAACCACATCCAGCAGCGGTCGCCGCTCTCGAGCTCGAACAGCCCGTGCGTGTATTCAGGGTTGAGCCCCACCAGCAGGGCACTCTCGCCCTCATCGAGGATGGCGACGGGGTCCGACTCGCGGTAGTCGCTCACGCGGCAGTAGGTGCTAGTGAGGGCTTCGTAGAAGCATCCTTCGGAAAGCGGCTCGGCCTCCATCGGGGTGACGCAGCGGCAGTTCTCGCACACCTGGTCATCGCGGCAGTAGGAGAGGTTATCCCCGTCGCACTGCTCGCCTTCATCGAGCACGCCGTTGCCGCACAGCTCGACATAGGTCACGCAGCGGCAGTTCTCACACACCTGATCGTCGCGGCAGAGGGACAGGTCATCCCCGTCACACTGCTCGCCGCTCTCAACGACACCGTTCCCGCAGACCGGTTCCTCGAGGTAGGTCACACAGGAGCAGTTTTCGCAGACCTGGTCGTCGCGGCAGAGGGAGAGATCATCCCCATCGCAGGTTTCTCCGCTCTCGACGATCCCATTCCCGCACTCCGGCGGTT